>Ga0316576_10001033_pt1 | contig 14397 bp, 8 predicted proteins | sample S0NA_FD_203075 | JGI IMG/M metagenome (GOLD analysis project Ga0316576, IMG submission 203075) | Rhizosphere microbial communities from salt marsh grasses in Alabama, United States - S0-2_050615r3r5 | ecosystem: Host-associated > Plants > Roots > Rhizosphere | place: USA: Alabama | collected... | reverse complement strand
GATGGTTGAGGTGATTGCAGGTCTGTCAGCGGGAGATACCATACTTACAACCGGTCTGATGCAATTGAGGGAGAACATGCCTGTGCATGTCAGTGTAACTGACTAGCCAGGCATAAGGGAGAGCCCTACAAACAAATGGAAGAAGATAAATGAGCCTTTCATCATTAAGCATACAGAGACCGGTCCTTGCCACGGTGATGGCGCTTGTGATACTGATCCTAGGTGGTATCGGATACACATTCCTGGGGGTAAGAGACTATCCAAGTGTTGACCCGGCTATTGTAACCGTATCTACCTCCTTCCCCGGTGCCAATTCAGATGTTATCGAGACTCAGATAACCGAGCCCCTGGAATCTGCCATCAACAGTGTACAGGGGATACGTTCCATCTCCAGCTCCAGCAGTGACGGTTCCTCACGTATCACCGTCGAGTTCAAGCTCGAAGTTGATATGGAGACGGCAGTAAATGACGTCCGTGACAAGGTGAGCGGCGCCATGAGGCGTCTGCCCCAGGATGTTGATCCGCCTGTAGTTCAGAAGGCCGATGCTGATGCCCAGCCTATCTTTGCAGTGACACTGATGAGCGACACCAGATCAATTATTGACGTAAGCACATATGCCGAGATCAACTTCAAGGAAAGAATGCAGACAATCTCCGGCGTTAGTGCAGTGACAGTATGGGGATCGAAGAAACTGTCGATAAGGATGAAAATGGATCCCTCACGACTGGCCGCCTATGGTCTTACACCTCTTGATGTGCGCACGGCAGTAACAAGGGAGAATATCGAGCTGCCATCAGGCAGGATTGAAGGAGACAATACCGAACTCACCATCCGGACCCTTGGAAGGCTTCGCAACGTTGACGAGTTCAATGACCTCATAATCGCAAAGAACGGCGACAGGGTTGTTAAATTCAGTGACATCGGGACCGCAGAGATTGATGCTGAGAACATCAGATCGCACCTGACAAGCAACGGCAAGCCGGCTGTCAACGTTGTGCTGGTCCCCCAGCCAGGGGCCAATTACATTGAAATCGTTGACGACGCGATGGTAATACTGGAAGATCTTAAAAAGGACCTTCCAGAAGATGTTACTACTCAGGTCCTGTTTGACAATACACTCTATATTCGCGAGTCAATCAAGGAGGTGAAGCAGACCATCCTCATCGCCTTCATCCTCGTTGTGCTTGTCATCTTCCTCTTCCTTCGCAACTGGAGGACAACACTTATACCGGTTATTGCCATACCTGTTGCCCTTATAGGTACCTTCTTCGTAATGTATATTGCGGGCTTCACCATCAATATACTCACTCTTTTTGCCATTGTGCTTGCAATCGGCCTTGTTGTTGACGATGCCATTGTTGTGGTTGAAAATATTTACACCAAGGTGGAGCGCGGCATGAAACCGGTTGAAGCTGCCCAAAAGGGATCACAGGAGATATTCTTCGCTATAATTGCAACAACTATTGCCCTTGTCGCTGTCTTCTTTCCGATAGTGTTTTTGCAGGGTGTGACAGGACGGCTCTTCAGGGAATTCAGCCTTGTCATTGTGGGTGCTGTAGTCACCTCAGCCTTCCTCGCCCTGTCACTGACGCCTATGATCTCATCAAGGGTACTGAAACATGATGCCATGGAAGGAAGGTTCTACCGGGCAACGGAACCGTTCTTCTCGGGGCTTATAAATGTTTACAGGAAGGGCATCACCAGGTTTCTTAAGGTGAGGTACTGGGCTCTGATAATCATTGCCGTCGCCGGTGGTCTGATAGCCTGGCTCTGGACTCTGCTGCCATCGGAGATGGCTCCGCTTGAAGACCGTGGTTACGTGAACATAAGTGCCAGGGCTCCCGAAGGCACATCATATGAATATATGACCGACTATATGAATAAGCTCTATCCGGTCGTGAAGGAACAGATTCCGGAAAGTGACGATATCATGATGATGGTGGGTATGGGCGGTGTCAATTCAGCCAATATGCGGGTACGCCTGGTTGACCGGAATGAACGCAAAAGGTCACAGCAAGAAATAGCCGCCGCACTTTCGCCGATACTGAGACAATACACGGGTGCACGTACCATTGTGTCACAGCAGCAGACCTTCGGTTCACGACGCGGAGGACTGCCGGTACAGTATGTGATACAGGCAAAGAACCTTGATGACCTTAAGAGAGTATTGCCCGATTTCATGGCCCAAGTATCGGAGAGCCCGTACTTCTCAGCCAGCGATGTAAATCTCAAATTCACAAAGCCCGAGCTCACGGTTATCATCAACAGGGAGAAGGCCTCAATGATGGGTGTCAACGTCCAGAATATTGCACAGACACTTCAGCTGACCATGAGCGAACAGAGAATCGGATATTATATTCTTAACGGAAAGCAATACCAGATTTTCAGCCAGTTTGACAAATCCAAGAGAAACGACCCGCGTGACCTTACGAGCGTTTATGTCAGGAACGACAAGGGACAGCTGATACAGCTTGATAACATAGTGGAGACACGTGAGAGCAGCCTCCCTCCGCAGCTTTACAGGTACAACAGGTTCGTATCTGCCACTGTGTCAGCAGGTCTGGAGGGCAGGTACACTCTCGGTGAGGGCATTGAGGAGATGGACCGGATCGCCGACAGGGTTCTTGATGAGAACTTCAGCACCACTCTCTCGGGTGACTCAAAAGACTTTGTGGAAAGTACTTCGAGCCTGCTTTTTGCATTTGTCCTCGCGCTGGTACTGATTTACCTCGTGCTCTCGGCACAGTTTGAAAGCTTCCGTGACCCCATTATCATTCTGGTGACTGTTCCTCTGGCCCTTATCGGAGCACTGTTCGTGATGGCGATTACCGGTCAGACGCTTAACATATTCAGCCAGATCGGGCTGATCATGCTTATAGGTATGGTGGCCAAGAACGGGATTCTTATTGTAGAATTTGCCAACCAGAGACAACAGGCCGGACTGAGCAGGATGGATGCCGCCCGTGAGGCAGCCATCGCACGCTTCCGTCCGGTGCTCATGACCAGTCTCACCACTATTCTCGGTATCATGCCTCTTGCCCTGGCAACAGGGGCCGGAGCAGAAAGCCGCATTTCGATGGGGGTGACTGTGGTGGGTGGTATGTTCTTCGCCACGTTCCTGACCCTCTTCGTAGTGCCCTCAGTGTACTCTTACCTGGCGGCAAGAAAAAACTCAGACACAAAGAGCGATGAGAAAACCAGGTCTTAGTTTGATGATAATGCTTTTGCTGCCGTTAACAGCAGCAGCACAGGACTTAATGACACTCGACGAGGCCATCATGCAGGCCCTTGACCATAATTACTCGTTAAAGATTACCAGGAACGACCAGCAAATAGCAGAAAACAATGTCACCATTGCGCCGTTCCTTCCCACTGTAACAGGTAGCGGCAGACAAACACAAACAGATAACAATGTCAGCTCCTCTTCATCAGATGACTCAAAGAGCAGGACAAACTACTATACTGCCGGAGTCACAGTGAACTGGAAGCTCTTTGACGGCCTGGGGATGTTCACCACCTACAGCCGGCAGAAAGAGCTGCTGGCAATGACCAGCCAGCAGTTAAAGATCAGTGTCGAGAACCTGGTGATGCGGGTTTGCTCGGAATACTATAATATAATTGTCCAGCAAAGCAGGCTCGAGTCAGCGCTTACCTCCCTGTCTCTGTCAAAAGCCCGGTATGACAATGCCGAGGAGAAATACCTCCTGGGTGTCATCTCCGGCCTTGACCTTCAGCAGGCCAAGATTGACCTCAATGCTGACAGTTCATTTGTACTCTCACAGCAGGAGACAGTCATCAGCGCCTATATACGTATGACGAACCTGCTGAATGTCGGACATGACATCAGCTTCAATATACGTGACTCAATAGTGCTGGCACCCGAGATAAACATTGACTCTTTGCGAGAAAAAACACTGAAGTTCAATAACCAGCTTATTCTGGCCCGCCAGGGAGAGAAACTGTCGCAATATGACCTGCAAACCGTCAGGGCGCTGCGGTATCCGACCCTCAACTTCAGTACAGGATATAATCTTACCCGCTATGATTACCCCTGGCAGGCCTCGTCATTCAGTCAGACAAAGGGGCTGAACTGGGGTTTCAATATGACATGGAATATATTCACAGGCCTGGAAAACAACAGGAAAATGGCAAATGCCAGGCTTGAGGCTGAAAACAGCAGGCTGGCCTACCTGGATATTGAAAATGAAATACTGGGTGAACTCTACCTGCTGTACAATACCTATATGAACAATATTACAGTGACCCTTTTTGAGACGGAAAGTGCCGAGGTGGCAGGAACATCCCTTGAGATAGCGATGGAACGCTACCGGTTGGGCTCACTGTCAGGACTCGAGTTCAGGGATTACCAGAACAATTACCTCAATGCCATCAACAGGAGGCTGACAGCACTGTACCAGGCCAAGATCTCCGAGATAGGCCTTCGCCTGCTTGCAGGCGAGCTTACTGAATAGCTTTTCTGTTGTTCCTGTATGCCCTGATCCCCTTCACTGCAAGGAAAACGACAAAGACTGCTCCCAGGGCATACATCAGCCAGTCAAGGTAGGGAAGGATATGATCGCGCATGTCATATGCGAAATATCCTATAAGTGCCAGTACGATATTCCACAGGCCGGCACCCATAAAAGTAAATAACAGAAAAGCTCCGATATTCATCCTTGAGAGTCCGGCCGGAATGGATATAAGTTGCCTTACTGCAGGAACGAGCCGCCCGATGAATGTTGATGCTTTTCCGTGTTTTACGAAATATTTCTCTGCATTTTCAACGTTGCCGCGGTTTATCAGAAGCACGTGTGCCCATCTGGTGTCTGCCAGGCGATACAGAAGAGGTCTGCCGAGCCATACAGAGAGATAGTAGTTTATAACTGCACCGCTCATCGCACCTGCTGTTGACGATAGCAATACCCCAGCCAGTGAGAGTGAGCCTTCTCCCGCTTTCCATGCAGCAAACGGAACAACTATCTCTGAAGGAAAGGGTATAAACGAACTCTCAACCGTCATCAAAAGATAGATGGTAAAATAGTTGAGATTTGCCATGTACCAGTCAAAGACAGTCTGAAAAATATGCATGAGCGTTTATTTGGTTATTAATTATTTGTTTTAGTAGGCAGTAGGCAATAGGCAGTAGGCAGTAGGCAATAGGCAGTAGGCAGTAGTAGCAATTTAATCAGTCTTCGTGTCTATAAGTCAAATTCTTAATTCTCCCACTATTGCCTACTGCCTACTGCCTGCTGCCTAAGCATCAATATTAGCATACTTGGCATGCCTCTCAATAAACTCCCTGCGCGGCGGCACCTCATCACCCATTAGCATTGAGAAAATATGATCGGCTTCAGCAGCGCTGTCTATCGTTACCTGGCGCAGTGTGCGAGTATCAGGATTCATAGTTGTCTCCCAGAGCTGCTCTGCATTCATCTCCCCGAGACCTTTATACCTCTGGATGGATACTGAAGACTCTTTACCCTGTCCCATTTCCTGTACTGCTTCCTCGCGTTCCTCCTCACTCCAGCAGTACCTTTCAGTTTTGCCTTTCTTCACGAGATACAGCGGTGGCGTGGCAATGTATATGTGCCCGTTCTCAATCAGTTCATGCATGTATCTGAAGAAGAACGTCATTATCAGCGTGGTTATGTGAGAGCCGTCAACATCGGCATCAGTCATGATGATGACCTTGGCATATCTCAGTCCTGAAGTGTTCAGGGCTTTGCTGTCATCATCCGTACCTATGGTGACGCCCAATGCAGTGAAAATATTTTTTATCTCCTCATTGTCAAAAATCTTGTGCTGCATGGCCTTCTCGACGTTCAGTATCTTTCCCCTGAGGGGCAGAATGGCCTGGAAACGGCGGTCGCGACCCTGCTTGGCTGTGCCGCCTGCCGAGTCACCCTCTACAAGGAATATCTCTGAAACAGACGGATCGCGCTCGGCGCAATCGGCCAGTTTCCCCGGAAGCCCTGAGCCTGAAAGCACGTTCTTGCGCTGTACCAGCTCACGGGCTTTGCGCGCAGCATGACGCGCCGTGGCAGCCAGAATGACTTTCTGGACTATGGAACGTGCGTCTTTGGGATTCTCTTCGAGATAATTGGTCAGGGCAGTGCTCACAGCCACATCAACTGCACCCATCACCTCCGAATTGCCAAGCTTGGTCTTCGTCTGGCCTTCAAACTGAGGCTCAGCTACTTTGCACGAAATGACCGATGTGAGCCCTTCGCGGAAGTCATCACCGTTGATATCAAACTTAAGCTTGGAAGTAAGCCCGGAATCCTCGGCATACTTTTTCAATGTACGCGTGAGACCCCGGCGAAAACCGGCAAGATGGGTACCTCCTTCAATGGTATTGATGTTGTTGACGTAAGAGTGAACGTTCTCCGAGAAGGAAGTGTTGTACTGAAGAGCCAGCTCAACAGGTATCTCACCCTTGTCATGGTTGATATATACAATCTTATCTATCAGCTTCTCACGGTTAACGTCAAGATATTCCACGAACTCTATCAAACCTCTCCTCGAAAAGAACTTTTCCGTCATGGGATGCGATTCGTTACCGTTCTCCGCTGTCTCACGCCTGTCTGTCAGCGTGAGAAGGATATTCTTGTTGAGAAAGGCGAGTTCTCTCAGTCGTGCAGCCAGTATGTCAAACTTAAAGTCGATAGTCTGAAAGATGGTGCCGTCAGGCACAAAGGTGGTTACAGTTCCTGTCCCGTCAGATTTGCCTACCTCGGTCACAGGCGCCAGCGGCTTGCCACGCTCATAACTCTGTGACCATTTCCGGCCCTGCCTCATTACTTCTACTGTCATACTTGATGACAACGCGTTTACACATGATACACCTACACCATGAAGCCCTCCTGAAACCTTGTAGGAGTCCTTGTCAAATTTACCTCCTGCATGGAGTACTGTCATCACGACCTCAAGGGCGGAACGCTTCTCCTTCTCATGCATCTCAACTGGTATTCCGCGTCCGTTATCCACTACTGTAATTGAATTATCTTCATTGATCGTGACATCGATCTGGGTGCAGTATCCTGCCAGCGCTTCATCGATAGAGTTGTCAACGACCTCATAAACAAGATGATGCAATCCCCTTATCCCTACATCTCCAATATACATGGCAGGCCTCTTCCTGACAGCCTCCAGTCCCTCAAGGACCTGAATGCTACCGGCAGAATATTGCTCCTGTTCCCTGCTCCTCTTCCTCAATTCCTCATTAGTCATTCCAAGTAAATTTAAGTTGCTAATTACAGGTTTTAACAACCTGAAAATATGTTATTTACAAAATCATACAAAGGTAGCAAAATGTAGCGATTTTACCTTCCGGAAGGCAACAATTATTGAGATAGATATGAACAATTTTGAGATTTTACCGACAGTCTACAGGCTGTAGGTAATTCCTCCCAGTATCATGAAATTACGTGAGGGATAATAGTTCCATTCGAAGAAGCGATTGTAGGAAATATTATTGCATTTCAGCCAGAATGAGATCTGTGGTGTATACCTGTATTCGGCCCCAAGATTCAGGTTCGGATGGAATGGCAGCCTGATAATCTCTTCGGGTTCCTTTACCCTGGCATAGCGTTCTCCCAGCAGTGTCAGTTCAGCTGAAGCAATGATTTTATTCCTCAGGTTATAACCGGTTTTTACGGACCCGTCCCAGCCCGGCTTGTGCCAGGCATATTCCTGTCCTGAAAGATCGTAACCGTAGTAGTTACCAAAGAGTGATAGGGTTAACTGCCGGTTAACCGGGTAATTTACCTCGCCGTGCACCTTCAGCAGGTTTCCGTCGTCGTAGACAGGAACGAAATAATTGCCCACACCCACCGTATCATTCATGAACAACAGCATATCGCGGAACATTGTGAAACTGACATCAACGGCGTAAGTAGCCGAGACATTCATAGTTCCGGAGATACCTGCCTTGATTCTCAACTGGTTATCAGTACTGCGAAGGGTGAACAGTGTGTCACCGGGGAGTACCCATGGATTAACATATGCGGTGTTCCGTGCCTGGTTGTTTTCAAGTGAACCATCGATAGCTGCCGTAAACCTCAGGAATTTTGGTATTACCCTGAAAGTAAATGAAACATCAGGGTAAAAATACAGGTAGAGTTTGAGATCGCCTCCCACCAGGGGATCATGGTTCTCTTTCAGGTCACCGGCAACCTTAAGCCCGAACTTGAATCTCCAGTCGTCGTTTCCCTTTGTTATATAAGGCTCAACAGCAATCAGATTCCTCGCCTTGCTGTCAATCCCTCTGGCGTAGAGATACAGATCATAATTCAGGTCTAGTCCGCCGTACATACCAAACATGTTCGTACCTGCTTTGGCCTCAAGCGAGGGGTTGTGCTGCATACCGCTCCCCTTGAGGGTGAACAGGTTGTAACTAAGAGTTGCATCCCAGTTCAGGTCATTGGAGTCAGGCTCCATCGTAAAGTACCTGGCCCTGGCTGTTATATCGTAGTACAGTGACCTGATATCATTCTTTGCAGGGTCGTATCCTATGACATCGGGATCATAACCGTAAGCAAACCGCGACATCTGCCTGAAGTCGACATCAGTATCAAAACGGCTGCGTCTGAAATATTTCTTTCCGTAAAGGAGTGCCTGGTTATCCATGAAACCGCCGTACACCCTGGCATCATTTTCCAGTTCAATGTTTGAGAAAGAACCATAGCTTCGGGTAAAGAGCCCGACATTGCCTTTTACCGATCTGCCGTTTGACAGGCTTATCTCAAGAAAAGGAGAGAGATAAGTACCGAATCCCATACTTACATAACCCTTCTTAAGCTCCTCAAGCGGATCAGGTGACAGCACAGCTGATTTTATGGGGCTTACCTCGTATTCAGGAACAAAAGAACCCGGAGTGAAGTCATATGAAAACTCCACCCTGACAGTTGTCGTATCATCTGCAGAAGGAAGAAGCCCTCTTTTGGCTGCTTCCTGAAGAGTAGGCTTGTACGGATTATAAAGGGTCACTGACCTTCTGAGCGTCTCATCCTGTGTCTGTGCACCGGCTATTAGTGTAACAAGAAGCGCTGCTGTTGTGATATATGCTTTTACTTTCATTGCTTTCTCATCTTAAATTTCAGTTCTGCATCCCTGGTGTCACCGCAACTGATTCTTCAGCTGTCAGTGCTGCCAGTTTCGAACGTGCCTCATCTATAATGCCGTCATCCTTTACCGTGTAATAGTCTATCAGGCTCTGCAATGTGGCTTTTGCCTGGAAGGTATCTCCCTTCTTTATGGCTATGTCTGACAAAAGGATAAATGTCTTGCCGGTCCAGTATGCATGAGGTGAGCTCATATCAACCATCTCGTTGGCTTCCTTCTCTGCCCCGCTGATATCGCCCGACTGCCATAATAATTCGGCAACACGGTACTTTGCTTCTGCACCATATGCCGTAGCAACCTCGGACCCCACCCTGCGGTAATCATCGAGGGCTTCTTCGTTCTTACCGAGCCGCTGGTTAGATTTTGCCGTCAGGAAGGTAGCTTCGCGTGCCAGATCCTCGGTCAGCTTTTCAGAACCCAGGACCATCTCCGCTGCGGCAATCGTCTTTTCATCATCTCCTGTTTTTGCTGCTGACCTCATCATTCCAAGAAAGGCGTACATACGGTTCTCCGGGGTGGATGCCTCGCCTGACAGTCGTTCATACAGAGAATAAGCGCGGCGGTAATCGGCCTCACCGTAAATGATGGAGGCCGCTCCTAGCAATGACTGCTCCATGAACTGGTTATTGCCGACATTGATAACCTGCAGGTAGAGATCAAGCGCCTCATCGTTTTTACCTGACCTGTTAAGGCAGTCAGCAAGGTAGAACCTGGCATTGGTGGCAAAGCTGCCTGAGGGAAACTCGCGGAGGTAACTCCTGAAAATCTCCGACGACCGGTCGCAGTTACCCTTAACGTACTGGTTCTCTCCTGAGATGTAAGTCATGGAGTCTCGCGTCGAGACCTCAATATCCCCGAAGCCTTCGACATTCTTCATATAGGCAAAGTAAGACTGCACGTCGTCCATGTCAGTATAGGCATTACGGAGACCGTTCACCGCATTGCGGGCCTCGGGAGTGTTCCTGAAGTTCTCTATAACCTTCTTGAACTGTTCAATAGCTTTTTCGTTATCCCCGGCATTGTAATATATCAGTCCGAGCTGTACCATCGCCGGCGGTACAAACTGGCTGTTTGTATGCCAGGCAATGATTTTTGTAAAGTCAGCCTCTCCTCTTGCCGGCTGATTCAGGGCAACATATGCACGCCCCCGTTCGAAAAGGGCATTGGGCACATAGGCTGACTTCGGATACCTGTCAATCAGTGATGTGAGTGTGCTGACCTTTGCCTGGTTGTTATTGCTCAGTCCAAGGGCAAATCCCTTCTGGAACATTGCATAGTCGGCATCCAGCCGTCCATCAGCGATCACCTTGTCATAATAAGCTATCGCAGACGGGTAGTCAGCCCTGATGTAATAGCAATCAGCGATGCGGTTACGCGCATCGACCGCGAAGTCAGGCCTGGTTTGCTGACTGACGCTGTTACTGAAAGCCATGAAATACGGCAGCGCCTTTGCGTAATCGGCCTCGTTATACCAGACATATCCAAGGTTGTAGTCTATAAGATCATGCTCGGGCAGTCTGCCGGCAGCAGGCAGCTTTCTGAAAGCCTCCCAGTCATTGGCAGCTGCCATAGCATTACCGAGGCGGTAGTTTGATTCTCCTCTCCAGTAAAGCGCCTCCGCCCACAGGATAGCATCCATCTCCTTGTATCTCAGAGATCTGTCAAACATGGTGACAGCATCCGCGTAGTTTCTGTTACTGAATTGCTCTGTCCCCCTGTAGTAAGCTACTTTCTGATAAGCTCTCTTCAGCCTGTCATCCTTGTTCGTGATCCTGTCAAGTGAGTTCAGCGCAGCCTGGTAATTATTAAGCCTCATATAGGCGGATATGAGATAGTCATATGCTTCTGAGAGGTGTTCAGAGCCGGGATAAGCCTGTATATAATTGTGCAATGCATCTATCCCCTCGCCAAAAGGAGCATAGGAGTTCTCATAAGCCAGCTTGGCAAAATTGAAAAGAGCCTCCTCCTGCACATCCCTGTCAAAGTCCATCCCTGATGCTGCTGAGAAAGACATCTGGGCCTTCTTCTTGTCATTGCTCTTCAGGTAACACGAACCCAGCATGTAATATGCGTTCTGGGTAAGAATGTCCCTCCTGCCTATTACTTCGGTGAAGTATCTCGTTGCCTTGTCAATCTGATCGGTCCGGTAATAGCTGTAGGCCAGCTCGTACCTGTCATTCCTGTCACTCAGCTTTGATTCCTTAATAAACTTCTCAAGCCATGGTATTGCCTCACTGTAGTTTCCCTTCTGGAAGTGCGCATCTCCGATAAAGCGGTAGAGCTCTATCTCCCTGGTCGGACCCGCCTGGTCAATAAGTGACGGAGCCATCTCCAGGATACCGTCATAATTTTTGTTTATGTAGTAAATCTGGACGATATAGAACGGCACTATTCCCCCGAAGGTCTCATCGCCCTTAAGTCTCTCGAAGCCGTCAAGGGCAGTACCGTAAAACCCGTTCTCATACGCAATGGCCGAGTAGTAGTATATAGCAGGTGGTGTATAGTCAGTGTCTACATCTATCAGCTCGGCAAAAAGCATCTGTGCTCTCTTTTCATCTCCCCGCCTGTAGTGCGAATACCCCAGCTTGAAGAGATATTCCGCCAGCTCTTTGTCGTCCAGCTTCAGTCTGTCGGTTTGTTCAAACCACTCTATAGCACAGTTGTAGTTGCGTTTCTGATAGCAGTAGAGACCTGATTCGAACCTGGCTTTGTTCAGCATCGGGCTTTCAGGGTTAGTGGCTATAAACTGTTGCATTCTGTATTCTGCATCCGGAGCCGTAAGACGCATAGCAGAAAGGGCAGCAAGATACTCCGCCTGAGCCCTCTCAGTCTTGTTGCCGGTCTTTTCGGTTGCCAGCCACCTGTCAAACAGTTCAATGGCAGTGGCATATTTTGCCTTCCCGTACATCTCCATGGCATAGGTCAGCGGTGAGGTCATTTCCTCCCCTGAGAAGGACGACTGCCCCCTGATGGCTGTGCCTGAAAACAGGCCTGCCATAACCATGATCATCAGTATCTTCCTGTTCATAACTTTATACTTTCATGAGACTATGCATGCTAAAACAAGCCTGAAAACAGGCTTATTCAGTTAATTATTTAAGCGACAATTCATTAAGCAGTCATCGAGGCGAACTTTCATTAACGGTAAAATTACAATTATAAAACAGGGTGGAAATCTCTTTATTGCTCATTTTATCAACATCGCTGCTGCTTGTTGTTAATTCTTCTTTAATTTGCATCAAAAGACAAAAATAATGGAAGAACCTGCTCCGCTGGATACTATTATTGAACTGAAAAGCTGTTCTATTATGCAGCAGGATCATCTCGTTCTTTCCGACGTAAATCTCAAGGCTGACAAGGGAGAATTCCTCTATCTTGTAGGGAAGGTTGGCAGCGGAAAGACATCATTGATACGTACAATCAATGCACAGATACCGCTTATTGACGGTGAAGGATGGGTAGCGGGATTTGACCTCCGCAAGCTGAAGAAGCGGGAAATACCTCTTCTCAGAAGAAAGCTGGGCATTGTCTTCCAGGATTTCCAGCTGCTGATTGACCGGACGGTGCATGACAACCTGGAGTTTGTCCTCAGGGCCACGGGATGGACAAACAAAATTGCGACTGAAGACCGTATCAGAGAGGTTCTTGAAAAAGTCGGACTGCAGAACAAGGGATTCAAAATGCCGCATCAGCTTTCAGGCGGAGAACAGCAGAGGGTAGTAATTGCGCGTGCCCTGCTTAATGACCCTGAAATAATCCTTGCCGATGAGCCAACAGGTAATCTTGATCCGGAGACTTCCGAGGAAATTCACGTTCTGCTGCGTTCAATGAGCGACACGGGAAGGGCAGTGATAATGTCGACCCATAAACTATCTCTGGTAAAAAAGTACCCGGCAAGAACAATGAGGTGCGAAAACGGAAAGGTTGCGGAGTCTGATTCGAACGACCAGGTGATAGAGCTTCTTTTCTGATTATTTGAACAGCCTTGCCGGCCATGGCAGGGTGTTGCGGTACAGACGGTAATAGACAGTCTTTTCTCCTCCGAAAGATTTCATGAATATGGCTATGGAGGGAACGGTTGATCCTGCAAAATCTACCGTCTTTCCGGTTCCTGCCCTCTCTTTAATTATATTATCAATGACATGATAAGCCGTGCGCAACTCGCGGCTTTTCCTGCTTCCCGCAGTAAAAAGCAGCGTAATCCGGTTACCGGTTTCAATCATAAATATACCCCAGAGGATCTTGCCCTTTGGAGATCTGACTCCCAGTATCTTACCCCTGTCCGTCTTGAGACAGTAATCCATCAGGCTGTGAAGGCGGTCATAGCTTGTATCCCGGATGATACCTGCTCTCTTTCCAATGTTGTTCCTGAAGAGTGAGATTACCTCGTGGGGCTCAACGTTGCTAACTATCTCCTGGGGATAACGGTGGGCAATATTTATATTACGCCGGCAGTCAGTTGTATAATTCATCCACACAGACTCATACGGATGGTTAAGCTTCAGTTCGAAGTTATATCTCGGTAATACTGTAAAACCTGGTGGGTCGACCTCCTGTCCTATATTCAGGTCGATGAGTCTGTAAAACTCAGGCATGAAGGAAATGAACTCGGAAGCCATACTGTCCCTGTCACCGTCGGCAGAAAAAAGCCCGAGTTGCTGCAGGAATACCGGTGTGGATATGTAGTTGAAGCCGAATTTCCTGGAACACGGCAAGGGGAAGAGTGACTTGTAATCATCATCCACCAGGGCATTCCATCCGGGAGCCATGATATCCAGGTACCATGACCATGAATATGGCTTCAACCCCGGTATCTCCGCCAGGCAGGCATCCCACTGGCCGCGGTCTATCTCTTCGTTTTTAAGAAATCCGATCATCCTTCCTGCAAGGCGAGCATTTCCTCGAATACCTTTCTCCATCCCTCCCATCCGTTGTATTCCGCAAGGGAGGTGTTATGCCATACGGATACAAAAAGGCCTCCGGCTTTCCTTGTAGTACTTATCAGTGACCTTATTACAGGGATGGCAGCATCAGGTGTCAGGTGCCTGTATTGTCTGAGCGTCCCGTCCATCACCTGGAATGGCACTACGGTGAGGCCGCTTTTTTTATCCCGCGACAGATCGTAAAAGACAAAGGGACGTGCCATGCCTGCCCTGAATCCCGGTTCGTCAGCGTAGCCCATGGTATAATCATGCGTTATGCCTGCATCCTCGAAGGCCTGGTAGGTCTCAGGCATACTTAATAAAAGCCAGTGTTGCCTGGCACGCTCAGCA
>Ga0316576_10001032_pt1 | contig 14404 bp, 9 predicted proteins | sample S0NA_FD_203075 | JGI IMG/M metagenome (GOLD analysis project Ga0316576, IMG submission 203075) | Rhizosphere microbial communities from salt marsh grasses in Alabama, United States - S0-2_050615r3r5 | ecosystem: Host-associated > Plants > Roots > Rhizosphere | place: USA: Alabama | collected... | reverse complement strand
CCGGATGTCCTTGTCAAGGGCGGGGACTACACGCCTGAAACCGTTGTGGGTCATGACATCGTCGCCGCGGGGGGGGGACAAACCGTCATCGTGCCTTTGATCGACGGCATCAGCAGCAGCCATGTGATCGACGCCATCAAGCAAAAATGACGACATCCCCGGACCGGCGTTGCCCTGCAACGGCTTCGGGGCCTTTTTTTGAAGCAGCGCCACATACTTAATCTTTTTGTACTTTCTGGGGTCGTACCTGAAGCTGCCCAAAATTTCAATATCGAGCTGCCGTTTCCAGGATCCCGGGATGATTGCGGAAGGCTTTGCGTCCGAAAACAAAACCAGCGGCAGCCTTGGGATGGCAGGGTCCCCCTTCTCGAAATTGATCGGCGTAACCCGCTTGCCGATTTCCCAAACTTCAATGGGATCGATACGCCCGGCATGGTAAAAATCGACGCCCTCAAGGCGCTTCATTTCCTGAACGCCTCTGAGCGAGCGGTATTGCGGATTGTTCCTGAAAACCGGCGAACGATAGAGAATCGGCGGCAGCGACAGGTTGATCAGACACACGAGCACGACGTTGAGAACGAAAAGACCACCCGCCTTGCGCCGCCCCCCAAAAAGCACCGTAAGACCGGCGATGCCCCAAAAAGCCGCACTCCACAAAATAAGGCCGGTCACCGTGATCAATGCCCGGCGCCATCCGAAAACCCCCAGGAATACCGGCGCCGCCAGCGCAACCCCGCACGCCAGGATCGTTTGAGCCCACAACAGCCACCGGTCCCCCCGGCCGGGCGTCTGCCGGCCGAACACCCGCACCAGTGACCGAAAAATGTGTCCCACCATCATGGCGGTGGGGATAATGACGGGGATCAGGTAGCGCTCTTTTTTTTCCGGAATGATCGACAGCAGCACCAGGCTTACGATGATCCAACACAGCACAAATCGGTAGCGCCCGTAGGCATCGACATGCTTGCCGGCATAGGGTTTGACAAAGCCCGCTACGGTGAACAAGACCCAAATCCCGGTGTAAAAGGGAAAGGATCCATAAAAATAGAAAGGTCGCACATGACTGCTTGCCCAGGATGAAACCTCCCGGGCGGCCATCGCTTTGACGATCTCGGGATGGGCAGCGTAAATGTAAAGCGGCCAGAGGCTGCTGACAACGACCAGAACAGCCAGCGAAAGGCAGAGCCAGATCCATTTTTCTCGGACAGGACGCCAGCCGTAGGCGAAGCCGTATGCCCCCGCAAAGGGAAGCAACGACCCGTAAAAGGCCACAGGCCCCTTGCTCATGAAGGAAAAAGCCAGACACAGGCCTGCCAGCAGAAAGGGTGCCCCCGTGCCGGTGTCCCTCTGCCAACCGTAGGCCAGGGCCCAGATGGCGGCCAGCATGAAACTATGGGTGTAAACATCCCAGTTGCCCCTGCGTCCGTTATCGATAATGAGCATACTGGTAGCCAATACAGCCGCCCCGAAAAATGGCAGGAGGCCATCGTCCGAAAAGGTCCGCATCAAGCCCCAGAGTGAGAACACCATCAGAGAGGCGACCAGGGCGGCCGGAAGCCGCATGAGGGTTTTATTGTCGACATCGCCTCCGGCCAGGCCTACCGCTGCCGTGATCCAGGTCGGCAGAGGCGGCTTGGCGACTCGCAGCTCGCCGTTCAGCGTGGGGATCAGCCAGTTGTGGTAGCGCACCATCTCCCGGGCGGTTACAAAATTGCGGGCCTCCATCAAGTCGACGTCGTGCGCCCCGAGATGGACGAAAAATGAACAGAAGCAGATCAGCGCCAGGGCCGGCAGCTGGAACTCTTTTTTTGCATAAACGGTCATCGTTTTACCGTCTTAAAGGTTATACCGATTGCCATAAGTCTATTCCCAACTAGCGGCCGTCCCTGATATTTTCAAGGCGGCACATCGAAAGGGTGCCTTTTTTGTGCCCGCCGGATGGATGATGAGGCTTGGCAGATTTTTAATAAAACAAGTTGTTGGAACCAATATCAATCCGGCTGGGCACTGCGACAGCCATACAGAGTGTTAATGATATGCCTTCTTGAAAATATCAGGGACGGCCATGCATGCCATTCGGAACATTTTCCGGCAACCACTATAGAACGATCGATCTCAGTCCTGAATTAAAATTAGTATAATATTCGTATGATGAATACAATCAATATACGGACCTATAACCGATAACAAGGTAAAAACCTGCCGACCGAGGGGTGATGCCGCCCCGGCAATCGTTATGCCTTATTCCGGGTTATAGATCCGATAAAATATTGACGCACGGGCCGTGTTTTGGCATGGTCGTTTTGAACTGCGGAAACGCTCGCTTGCCCTGCAGCTAGTGCTGTGCCCTGCAAACGGTTCCCGTCTTTTACCCGACACCGGCCACCTGCCCTTTAGCGGGGTGGTTCGCAACCCAGATGAGGAGTCCACCCCTTGACCACAACCTCCGGAAGACAAAAATGATCCGAGCCGATATTGTACACACCATGAACTCAGTCTATGGGAGGCGCAACCTCTACGGCGCCCGCAGCGCCTACATTGCCCGCGCCACCCCAAAGAACATGAAGCTGCTGGCCTACTGCAAGGATGTCGAACCGCAGGCCTACCAGTCCCCCAACGTCGCCGCCATTCGGGTTCCGCTGTCCTTCTGGTACCGAGCCAGACGATCGTTGATGGCCAGGGCGGGATCGGCCCAGGGAAAGCGAAGAGCGTCCTGGCGGGGCTTCGATCTCTTGACGGCGCGGAAACTGTTGCGGCTTAAAAGCGGTACGATAAAGGTGTTTCACAGCTGGGAGTCGATGCCCGCAACCTATGCGACGGTGCGAAAGCGGCATCCGGGCGCCGTCATTCTCAGGGATGTTACCGTTGCCAGGCGTTTCGAATATCGCAGCGGCGAAGATTTCATGAACGAAGTGCCGCTGGTCGATCGCTTTCTGTCGCCTTCGGGTTATGTGACGGAGTCCCTTCTGGGTTGGGGGATCCCCGATAAAAAGATTATCTACATCCCCTTCGGTGTCGACACGACGATGTTCAGACCGGCACCGTCCCGGGCTCCAAAGCCGATCCGGTTCGCCTTCACCGGAAAGGTGTCCGCCCGAAAGGGCATCTTGAAGCTTATCAGGGTCTGGAAGCGGCTGGGCATCCCCGAAGCGGAACTGCACCTCTACGGAACGGTGGAAACCGAAGTTCAAGAGCAGCTTGCGGACGTTTCCGGCGTATACACCTACGGCTTCATGGACATCACGGACGAACTCCCCAAAAATCATGTCTTCGTGTTCCCCTCGCTTTTTGAAGGGTCCTCGAAGTCGGTTTTCGAGGCCCTTGCCTGCGGGCTGCCGGTCATCACCACCCCCAATTCGGGCTCGGTGGTACGACATGGGATCGACGGTTTCATCGTTGAGCCGGAGGACGAAAAAGCGCTGGGCGAAGCCATCCAAAGCTTATACGCCAACCATCGCCTACGCGAGGAAATGGGCGTCAATGCGCGGCATCTTGCCGAGGAATTTACCTGGGATGTCTATAGGGAGCGCGTCTGGAGCACGTATAGATCGCTCGCGCTGTAGCGCCCAAGGCCCCGGCGAATTTTCTTGATCGGGCAGATCAAATAATATAAAAGAATGTGTTTATGCTTCGTGGCGACCTCAGCGTTGCCATACGGTCAACAGTTGGAAACTTGAAATTCGCCCCCGGCGACAAGCCGGGATGAATCCGATAAGTAGGTAAGAAATAATAATTTCAAGGAGAGAGCAATGCCGATTACGATTAAAAGCAAACCAGAAAAACTTGGTGTATTGATCCCCGGGATGGGGGCCGTTGGAAGCACCTTTATTGCCGGAGTCGAGTTGATAAAAATCAAAAAGGCAAAGGCCATTGGTAGTTTAACGCAAATGGGAACTATCCGCTTGGGAAAAAGAACCGATGACCGCTCTCCTGTTTTAAAAGATTTTCTGCCGATTTCTCAACTGGGGGACCTGGTGATGGGCGGTTGGGATATTTTTGAAGACTCGGTTTACGAAGCCGCTAAAAAAGCCAGCGTGCTGAAAGATGCGCACATAGAAATAGTCAAGGACAAGCTGGAAGCCATCAAACCGATGAAGGCCGTTTTCGACAGGAATTACGTCAAAAATTTGGATGGGCCCCACACCAAAAGCGCCAAAACGAAAATGCAGCTGGCTGAAATGCTCATCGATGATATCAAGGCGTTCATGCAACAAAACAATCTTCTGGAAGCCGTCATGATTTGGTGCGGTTCAACCGAAGTCTATGCGGAACCCCACGAAGTCCATGATTCACTGGCGTCCTTCGAGAAGGCGATGCGGGAAAATCATCCCGCCATTGCGCCCAGCATGATCTATGCCTATGCCGCCCTCAAAATGAACGTGCCGTTCGCCAACGGCGCCCCGAACCTTACCTCGGACATTCCGGCTCTGATAGAGCTCGCAATGCAAAAAAAGGTGCCCATCTGTGGAAAGGATTTCAAGACAGGTCAAACCCTGATGAAAACGATTGTTGCGCCCGGGTTGAAATCGAGAGCCCTTGGAATAAAGGGCTGGTTCTCGACAAACATCCTCGGCAATCGGGATGGCGAAGTCCTCGATGACCCCGGCTCGTTTAAAACGAAAGAAGTCAGTAAGCTCGGCGTCTTTGATTCGATTCTTCAACCCGAAAAAAATCCGGATTTATACAAAGACCTGTATCATAAAGTGAGAATCAATTATTATCCCCCGCGGGGCGACAACAAAGAGGGCTGGGACAATATCGATATTTTCGGCTGGCTTGGATACGATATGCAAATCAAGATCGACTTCCTGTGCAAAGACAGCATCCTCGCTGCGCCTATCGTCCTCGACCTGATCCTCTTTTTAAATCTTGCGCAGAGAGCCGGCTTTTCGGGGATTCAGGAATGGTTGTCCTTTTATTTTAAAAGTCCCATGCACCTTCCGGAGCTGTATGCAGAACACGATTTGTTCGTTCAACTCGCAAAACTCAAGAACACGCTGAGGTTTATGATGGGAGAAGATTTGATCACGCACCTGGGCCTCGATTATTACGACATGGGAATCGAAGAAAAGGAATGAAAGCCGTTATCATCGCCGCCGGCTGTGGGAGCCGCCTGATAGAAAAGCATCAGGGGCTTCCCAAATCTTTGCTGGAAATATCCGGCAAGAGAATCATCGACGACATCATTTCAAAAATTTATCGATGCGGCATACCACACATAATTGTCGTAACCGGCTTCAAACATGAGCTTCTCGAATCCGGACTGGACAATTACAGGCAGACCGGCATCAAAATAGAATTTGTCTATAACCCCGAGTGGCGGAAAGCGAACGGCATTTCAATATATTGCGCCAAAAAGAAAATTTCTCCAAACGAGGAATTTATCCTGCTGATGAGCGATCACATATTCGACAGGCAGATGTTGAATACGATCGCCAACACCAAAATCGGTCCCACCGAAGCCGTGCTGGCCTTGGATTTTAAAATCGATCGGATTCCGGATCTCGATGACGGGATGAAGGTACAGTGCACGCGGAGAGATAACGAGCTCTTTGAAATCCATCGGTTCGGGAAAAAATTGAATCGGTATTCCGCTATCGACACAGGAATTTTCAAATTTAATTACGGTTTTTTTAAAACCCTGGAGGAAACCATTCGTGCGGGAAAAGACTCGCTGTCGGATTCCTGCAACACCCTTTCGCAAAAAGGCGACATGCTTGGCCTGGATATCGGCGAACAGTTGTGGCTGGACATCGATACCCCCAGTATGATGGCTGAAAAAGAAATTATAGACGAGATATTTCTCTAGCTACCGCAGTCGATAGTATCTCATGCGGCGGCGAATTTTAATCTTACGCCAAACGTTCGGCGGCTTGGCCTTCAATCTTCCCTTGTATTGATCGATGAACCGGTCGGCTGCATCCAAAACACGCTCGCTCGACATCCCATCGTCGTAAGGATGGTTCATACGGATAAATTCATCGGCGTGGCGTTTCATATCCCCGGCGTCGTTGAGTGCAGCACCAATGGCCCCCTCGAGTTCGCTGGTGTGCAAAACGTTCAACAGATAAGGACCCGGCGAAGAGTTTCTGAACGTAACCACCGGTTTGCCAAGCAGCAGGAACTCGGCCACAACCGACGATTCGTCGGTCAACATAACGTCGGCGGCTCGCAGACAGGGCAGAATATCGGGATCCTCCACGAATGTTAAGTCCCGGCATTCCATCCGTCGGTACATATCGACAATCCCTTGATCCATCAGCGGATGAACTTTAATGAGCCAATGGTACCTGCCTTGAGCCGCCATGCTCCGGATGGTTTCCGCAAGCGCCGGTGCCGAGGTGAAAGCGGGGCTGAATGTCGGGGCGTACAAGATGACAGGCTTGTTCACTGCGGATGTTTTTTCACGGTCGGTTGCCGACGCGGACCGAAAAAGCGCATCGACCTTTGGCCAACCGGTTTGCACTACTCTGAAATACCGGTAGCGCTCGGCCAACTCCTGAAATGGAAGCGTTGTTGCCGGACCGTGAGTGCAATACAGATCGAAAAGACCTCTGATCCTGAAATGGCCCTTCTTCCAGATGCCCAACCCGTGAAAAACCTGAACCTTGATGCCCGGGAAAAAATCAGGAACCCACGTTCCCGGCACAAACACCGCCCTGGGATTGAACCTTTTGACTTCATCTACGGAATGTAATAAAAGCTCGTCAGGTTTCAGCAGAGAAGGGTTCAGACCGTGCAGGAACCAGGCGGCCACCCCTCCCCGGCGACGGATAGCCGCCTGCAGGGGCCTGAGGATTGAAAACGAATAGGCCACATTCAAAAACAGGAGATAATCTTCGGACATCGGCTCCGCCTAAATCGGATGTTGATATTGTCGACCTGTAGACGCCAAAGAATATGTCAGAGTCCACGGGGCGTGTCAAGATACAGGCAGCCGGAGCCCGGGGGTATGGGAAAACCGTCTCGGATGCCATGATCGAAACGACATACAAAGGCTGGCGCGTTCTTTTTAATGGCGATGAGTCCCTTTACGGGCTCATGGATGACATCATCAACCATCGCCTGCAGGGACATGTATCCGCAGAACTCAAGAACAATCAAAGGAGCCGTGTCTACCTGATATCCTTTCAAGGTCAAAAGGCGGTCCTCAAGCAGCCCCGCGAAAAAAACACCAGAAAATGGATCCGCTTTACGACCCTGTATCGCCGGGGGGAAGCGTTTAAAGCCATCCAAAACCTGGAGCGGCTGCGCGGGTTCGGTTTAGAGGCCAACCAGCCCTTCATGGCTATTGAAAAACGCCGGATGGGCATGGTGGTTGACTCCTGGCTGCTCTACGAGTTCAAAGCCGGCAAGGCGTGCGACCGGACCCACTACCCTTCGATTGTCGGCCAGCTGAAAGCGCTTCACGACCGCAACCTGCTGCACGGCGACGCCCACCTGGAAAACTTTCTGATGACCGACAAGGGTATCATCACCATCGATGCCAATCTCAAGCGCCCCATATTTGGAGCTGCCTCCAAATATTACGAATTGCTCTATCTAAGACACAGCGCGCCGGGCATCGAAAAGTATTTCCGTATTCCGCCGAACAGCCCGTCTTATCGCCTGGCCCGAATCTACAGCAAGATCTACTGGTCCTGGCGGGCAAGCAAGAAGAGAAGGCGCCAAAAACGCAACCGAAACCTGCGTATCCTGATCATCCGCTTGAGCTCAATCGGCGACATCATCCTGACCACCCCTGTATTGCAGGCGCTTAAAAGCGAATACCCCGATGCCGAGATCCACTTTCTGGTCATGGACACGTACCAAGACGCCATCAGCGGAAGCGCCGAAATCGACAGGCTGATTGTATTCCCAAAAGAAAAATACCGCGGGTTCAGGGGCATATATCGCTTTTCCCGCTCTCTGGCAGGCACCCGCTATGACCTGATTGTCGACCTGCACGCCAAGATCCGCTCCAGGCTGATCAGCCTTTTTGTGGGCGGCAGGGTTCTGCGATACAAAAAGCGACGCCTGTGGAAATCTATTCTCGTTCCCCTGGGCCTGACGCGCTACCATGTCGACGATACGATCGTAGCCAGCTATTTTAAGCCTTTGGAAAAAATAAGGGTTTTCCCGTCGGAAGAGCCTTTGACCTTCCACTTCAGCCCGGCGGATCTCGAAAGGGTGCTGCCCTACCGGGACGCCGTTGTCATGGCGCCCGGGGCGGCTAACCGCACCAAGCAGTGGCCGGCGGAAAACTTTGCCGCTTTGGGCGGGCTGCTGAAAGAGCCTGTCCTGCTGATCGGCGGAAAGCAGGACCGGGAAACATGCCGGCAGATAAGCGAACGCATCGGAGGCAGCTGCACAAATCTGGCCGGCCGGTTGAGTCTGAAAGAGAGCGGCGCCCTGATTTCACTTTCAAAATTCGTTGTGTCCAACGACTCGGCGGCGTTTCACATGGCCAGAAGCACAGGCCAAAAGGTCTTTGTGATTTTCGGCCCTACCGACCCGGGCATGTTCACCTATGACGACAAGGCGGTTCTGATCTATGCCGGCACCCCCTGCTCCCCCTGTTCTCTGCACGGGGACAGGGTTTGCCCCCAAGGCCATTTCGACTGCATGCATCTCTTGACGCCGGAAATCGTTTACCGGGCCATACAGAGGGCAACGGGTCAGCTGCCTCCGGCAGAGCCGGTGGCCTATGAAGGAAGTTAGCCGCGCTGTTTTTGAATGGCCTGTCTGAAAAACGCCTCCAGCTTTTCCAGCATGATGTCTTCCGAGAATTTCTCTTGAATGGTATGGCGGGCCTGCTGCTGCAGGGATGTTCGCAGATGTCCGTCTTCCACCAGCGACAGCAGGCCTTCGTATAGTTTATGCTCATCGCCGCTGGGAACCAGCCATCCGTTGACCCCGTGTTTCACCATCTCGGGAATACCCCCCGCGTCGGTGGAGACTACCGGCCTGCCCGCAGCAAGGTACTCCACCACGGTGTTGGGGAATCCTTCGAACAGTGACGAACAGACGGCGATGTCGTATGAGGCGGCGATCAGCATTGGATCGGAAGCATAGCCTCCGAACACGACGCTGTCGCTCACATGGAGTTCTCTTGCCAGGGCCTCCAGGCCCCGGCGCTCTCCCCCCTCGCCGGTCACCACAAGACGGCAATGGGGATGCTGTCGCCACAGGCGGGCAAACGCGCGGATCAGGGTATCCACGCCCTTTACCCTGGAAAGCTGCGTTGTAATGCCGATCACGAGCGCCTCTTTTTGAATGCCCCAGATCGTCCTTTGCCGATCTCTTTGAATGGCGGGGATTTCGCGATAATTTCTACCGTTGTATATGGTCGTAAACATGGAGCCATCCAGCCAGCCAGCCCGTTTCAGGGCATTGTCGCGGATCAGGTTGCAGGGTGTTATGCACCTGTCCACCAGCAGCCGATGGTGCCATTTGACACGCCACTTCTCGTTGAAATCGTCTTCCCGGCCGACCCGGCGGATGTTCGGGATGCCGCTCAGCCGGCTGGCCAGACCGCCGGCCATGACCTCTTTTTCGATGTTCGTCACCAGCAAATCGATACGGTTGCGCACAATGAGCCGCCAGATAAACAGCACCATGTATGGGTTGTAATCCATGCCCAGTTTTTTGGGTATGATTCTCAGCTTTCGAGAGGCCGATTTGACAAACCGGCCGTTGGGATGGGCCATAATCCACACCTGGTGCCCTTTGCGCTCCAGCCCCAGAGCCGTCTGATTCATCCAGTTGGTCACGCCGCCCCAGTTTTTTTTTGACGACAGATAGAGTATTCTCATAGCCGGCAGTGCTCTGCTAATCCCGTTGATTCAACAAACGAATTATGCTAACTTCTTCCACGGTCGCCGTCGCTGCCGGCGGCCGGTGAAGGCAGTCGAGGCATCGTATTTTAGTGGTTGGTCCATCGGAGGATGGCATTGAAAACAGTTCTTATTCTGGCCGTTCATTTCCCCCCCTCGGGGGGGGTCGGTGTCATCCGCACGTTGAAGTTCACCCAGTACCTGCCCTGTCACGGGTGGAAACCGGTCGTTGCGACCCTGCCGGAAAAGGCGACCAAACGGGTTGTCGACGACTCCCTTCTGTCGGAAATCCCTCCCGAAACAGAGGTCTATCGCCCCTTTTTCTACGATTACCGCAAAATCATAGGCGGCGACATCGACCGGCTGTTGAAGCCCCTTCTGGATCGCATTCATTTTCCCGACAAATATGTCCAGTGGAACCGTTTCGCCTTCAAGTACCTATCGAAAAAGCTTCTGCCTTTTTCAAAAATCGACCTGATATACACCAGCGTCGGTCCCCACTCGACCATGCTTCTGGCCCACAGGCTTCACCGAAAATTCCACATCCCTTTTGTCGTAGACCTCAGGGACCCCTTCTCATTCAGTCAATATAACCTACTGGAGACGCGGAAATCAAGTCAATCAAAGGCTGAAAAAATCGAGCGCTTCGTTTTCAAAGATGCCGCCCACATCATCAACGTTTCGCGCTTGTGGAAAGAGAAATACGAGCGTCTGCACCCGGATATCGCCTCCAAATCGAGCCTCATCCACAACGGCTACGACGAGGCCGACTTCGACTTCCCGGAACAAAGTGAAAAAAACGACGTTTTTACCATCGGCTACAACGGCACCTTCAGCAGGCTCGCCCCGCTGGAGCCCCTCCTGTCCGCCATGGCGGACATCCACCAAAACGACGGCGCCTCCATTCGTTTGAATATTGCCACACCCATGTCGAAACGCAAATTGACAAGCCGTTTTCCGTACCTGTTCGAAAATGGCCTGATCGAATTTAAAGGCTTTCTGCCGCATGCCGAAAGTCTGCGATACCTCCGGCGCTCGGATGCGACCGTGCTGATCTTAAACGACCTGGCTGCCACCGAGGGCATGATACCGGCCAAAACCTTCGAGTACCTGAGAATCGGGAAGCCGATCCTGCTGCTCCACCGGAAGAATGGTCACCTCTCCGAAATTATAGAAAAAACCAAAACCGGCCTGAGCGTCGACATATCCGACCGGGAAGCGGTTGTGCAGACCTTGCGGCACCTCCAGCGGCAGTGGACGCAAGGCGAGATCGCCGTAAACCCGGTTCAGTCTGAAATCGAACGGTTCGAACGCAAGCGGCTCACGCGCCGCCTGGCCGATATCTTCGACAGTTTGGTCGCGTAGCAGCGCGGTTCTAGCCGCGACAAGGCAGGGTAACCCATGTTCCGTACATTCGACAGACTGGAAGAAAGCCAGTTAAGAGAGATCAAAAAAATTCTCATCATCCAGCAAAAGCCCTTTGGGGATATTCTGCTGAACACGGGATACCTGCCCGAACTCAGGCGGCATTTTCCCGATGCACGCATCGATTATCTGATCCAGCGGCCCTATCTGACGGTTATGGAGGACAACCCCCACCTGGACAATCTGGTGATCATGGAAGCGCCGCGCGGCCGGGGGCTCGGGTACATCCTGCCACAGATAGCGGCAGCCGCAAGGGTCAGAAAAAACCGGTACGATCTCATTATCGATCAGTTGAGAGGCACCAGCTCGGCCCGGATCATCATTTTCAGCGGTGCCAGATACCGGCTGGGATATATTAAAAAAGGATGGAATTTTCTGTACAACGTCCAGATACCGCAAGCACGGGTGTGCTACCGTTCGATCTACAAATTCTATCTGCTGGCACCGCTTGGCATCGACCTCAGGGAACACAATTTAGAGTACAAGATCAGGCCCGCCTCTTTCGACTACATTCAGAAATGGCTCCAGGATGTCGGTCTCAACGGTGCGGATATCATCGCCATCAGTGCCGGATCGCCCGTCAAGGCCAAACGATGGAATCCGGGCAGCTTTGCCGCCCTGGGTGACATGATCCAGCGGCAGACGGACTTCAAAATCGTCCTGCCCTGGGCGCCGGGTGAAAAATCGTATGCCGAGGAGGTCGCCGGCCGCATGCAGACAAAAGCCCTCCTCTCGCCCCCCACATCCTTCAACGAAGCGGGCGCCCTGCTGAATTTCACCAAACTTTTGATATGCAACGACGGTGGACTGAATCACCTGGCCTTTTCTCAGAAAACCCCATCCGTATCCATTTTCGGGCCCAAATCGAACCCCCTGAAATGGTGCCCCTGGCACCGGCGGGAATATGTGTATTTGAAGGACATGGACAACAGGGACCTGGAGGACGACACCTTCAACATCACGCCGGATCAGGTTTTCGAGAAAGTGCAGGCGCTGTTGAAGGTGTTGGACGGCGGCAATTCATCCAGAATCGACAGCACCCGTTGACAGGCTTCTTCGGGCGTGATGCCGAAATGGTTTCCCGATCGCGCCCCTCTGTCCGCGTGGTGCAGGTGGTAATGGTATGGGAACCAGCCCTGCGGGGACCATTTCTCGGGCGGCGTGTTCCCGAAAATAGCCAGGGAGGGCACTCCCAAGGCAACCGACAGATGGTTGAGGCCGCCGTCGTTGCAGATCAGCAGACGGCAATGTTTTAAAAAGGCGGCCGCATGGTTGAAATCGACGGAGAGTGCCAGGTGGCGGGTGTGGCGGGATAGCGCCAGGACGGCCCTGGCATCGCCGTACTCTTTAGGCCCGCACAACAAGACCACCTGCATTTTCGTTGCCGTCACGAGCTTATCGGCGAGCGTGGAAAAGTTTTCAGCGAGCCATTTCTTCTTTTCTCTGGGACTGCCGGGCGAAATGACAATGAACCGATCCAAGCTTATCCCACGATGCTCCAGCCATGCTTTTGCATGCGCCATGGATTCCGGTTCGACGTGGTAGTAGAGCCGGTGGGGGCTTTCGCCGATGCCCAGCGGCTGAAGCATGTCGAAGTTCTGCGCCGAGCGGTATCTCACCGGACCCTGTTTTGCCTTCAGATTGTACAACCAGCGCCATTTGCTGTCCGCCCAGCCGAGCCGATAGGCGGCTTTGCTGAACAGCACCACCTGTCCGGATCCGGTGCCGTTCTGCTGGTCGACGATCAGGTCGTAGCACTGTTTTCGAATGTCACGAAACAGCCCGAGCCTGTCGATCAGATAACGCATTCCCGATGAGGGCTCGATCGCAATGACCTTGGAAATAAAAGGATTCCGGTGCAAGATCTCGTGAAAGGGCTTTTTGACCAAAAATTCGATGGCCGCCCCGGGAAACCTTTTTTTAAGCGCCTCCAGATACCCCGTGGCCAGTAACACGTCCCCAAATGGTCTGAATTGGATGACCAGTATTTTTTTTATCTTTCGATCATCGATAATGTCCGCCATTCCAGGCATATTCATGGCAACCCGTCTCGAAAGCTTCGTTTGTCTGCGTCCTTTCGGTTAGAGGGTGTCGGATGGGCTTTTGACAACAATTGACCTCATGCTTCCGGACCCTCTTTCCGGTTGTCCGCACCCACCGGCCGGGCAACCGTCCCGCTTTGGCGGTAGCGCTCGAAAGACAGATACAACCCCACTATCAAAAAAGCCAGGTCCGTGCGGGCAGTCGAGTGCACAAAATTGCCGAACTGCATGGTGACGTAGATAAAACCTATCGTCACCCCCAGAATAAAAAGCGATTTGTCACGATGCCGATATCGATAAAACCGCCAGGCATTGAAAAAAACGGCATTGAGCGCCAAAAACCCCAGAAAACCGGTTTCCGCCAGGGCATTCAGGCTCAGGTTGTGCGCGATGCTGTAATATTGAAATTTCTTGAATCTCAATTTGTCCCCGTTCTCCTCGTTATAGCGTCTGCAGGCCTCCTTGAAGGACGGGTATCCATGTCCGAACACAGGTTTTTCCCTGAAGAGCCCGATGGCGGTCTCCCAGGCATTGAACCTCCCCAGCATGCCGACGTTGAGGGCCATTTGCCTGGGGTGGTATCTTTCCGGGATGGGTATCACCGACAAAACGAGTGCCAGGGCAAGGGCCCCTACGATAACCACTTTGTATCGTCTGTACACCAGCAATAGAATCGTAACGATTGCCATGACCGTCAGGATCGTCTTTCTCTCCTTGATCAGAAAGAGCGAAGCAAAAATCGTCATCCAGCAGAAAACGGCCAGGAGGTACTTGACGTCGAAGGAGATTTTCCGCCGGACAAAAAAATAGGTACCCAGCACCAGCGAAATCCCCAGGTAGAACCCGGCCCGGTTCGTTCCACTGATGGTGAACCGGTACCGCCCCGCATCGAAAAGCGGCCGGCCGAAGATGGTGTCCCACCCCATCAGGTACCCCGCTATTCCAATGACGGAAAAAGCCGTCGCACAGATCAGGAGACAGGACAAAATGTTCTCCAGCTCGATCTCCGGGCATCTCATGATAACGTACTTCCCGAGGTAGAAGGGGAACAGCCAGTTGGCGATTTTTACGATCTCGTCCAGCGGAATACCGTTGATGGTATTGCTGACGGCTGCTGTCAGA
>Ga0316576_10001031_pt1 | contig 14408 bp, 8 predicted proteins | sample S0NA_FD_203075 | JGI IMG/M metagenome (GOLD analysis project Ga0316576, IMG submission 203075) | Rhizosphere microbial communities from salt marsh grasses in Alabama, United States - S0-2_050615r3r5 | ecosystem: Host-associated > Plants > Roots > Rhizosphere | place: USA: Alabama | collected... | reverse complement strand
ACAGTGCAGGTTGCATGTCGCCCAGCCCTCTTTCGATTTGCGCTCGATCCTTCGAAGGGAGTTGCCGTGTCCGCCAGCCGCGCCAAAAAGCGGGTCCTAATCGTTGACGACGATAAAAACCAGGCCCTGCTGTTACGCTCGCTGATGCAAGCCAAAGGGTACAAACCCCTGATGGCGGGAAGCAAGCCCGAGGGCGTCAAGATGGCCGAGCGGGAAAAACCCAGTTGCATCATCCTCAACTGCATGATGTGCGGCGAAGAAGGCTTCTGCCTCTATCGCCATTTCAAGTCCGAAATCGCTTTTCGCGACGTGCCGGTCATCATGCTGTCGTCGGTCAGCCGCGACCTTCTTTTTCGCTTTCGCATACGGACGGGCGCCATTGGCGGTCGCCTCTCCCCCGAGCCGGAGGCTTTTCTGAAAAGTCCGCCGGATATCGGCGAACTGATGGAAACGGTGGAACGCTTGACCGAATCCGGGGAATCGCCCCCCGTCCCAGAGGCGAACGGCGAGGAGCATGCCGAGGGATCCTCCTCCCCAGAGTTTAGCCGGGATCCGTCGACATCCTCGCCTTGATGTCGATCGATCGGTTACGGGGGTAAAAGATATACAGCCCTTTTGGGAGAAGCAAAAAGAGACACCGACTTTACCAGCCCTCACCAGGAGAAATGTCTATGGCACTTCGAATCGGTTTTTACATTTGTCACTGCGGTATCAATATCGCCTACAAAGTCCGGGTCGAAGAAGTGGCGGACTTTGTGCGCCAGCTGCCGAATGTCGCCGTTTCCCGGGACTACAAGTTCATGTGCTCGGACCCGGGCCAGGAAATGATCGAAAAGGACATCCCCGAATACGGGCTCAACCGGGTGGTGGTGGCCTCCTGCTCCCCGCGTATGCACGAGAAAACCTTCCAGGGGGCCTGCCAACGGGCGGGGATCAACCCCTACCTCTTCCAGATGGCCTCGGTGCGCGAACAGGTCTCCTGGGTGACGCTGGATGAAGACGAGGCCACCCTCAAGGCTAAAACCCTCGCGGCGGCGGCCATCAACCGGGTGCGCTACCACCACGAACTGGAAAGCCGGCGCGTGTCGGTGCATCCCGATATCATGGTGGTAGGGGGCGGCATCGCCGGCATGCAGGCTGCGCTGGACATCGGCGCCTCGGGGCATCAGGCCTATCTCGTTGAGAAGAGCACGACCATCGGTGGCCATATGCTGCAGTTCGACAAGACCTTTCCCACCCTGGACTGCGCCGCCTGCATCGGCACCCCCAAAATGGTGGAAGTGGCCCAGAATTCCAATGTCCATCTCTTGTCCTACAGCGAAGTCAAGGAAGTCTCGGGCTACATCGGCAACTATACCGTCAAGGTGGAGCGCAAACCGCGCTACATCAAAGAGGGCGTCTGCACCGGCTGCGGTGAGTGCACCAAAGTGTGTCCGGTGTCGGTGCCCAGTGAATGGGACGAGGGTCTGGGCGAGCGCAGGGCCATCTACCGTGCCTTTCCCCAGGCCGTGCCCATCACCTTCTGCATCGACAAAAAGGACCGGGCCCCCTGCGTGGGGGCCTGCCCGGCCCATGCCAACGTGCAGGGCTATGTCCAGCTCATCAAGATGGGCAAATATAAAGAAGCCCTGCAGCTCATCATGGAAAAGATCCCCCTGCCGGGCGTCCTGGGACGCGTCTGCCCGCACCCCTGTGAGAGCCAGTGCCGTCGCCAGGACGTGGACGCCGCCGTCGCCATTCGCGACCTCAAGCGCTTCGCCGCCGACCAGGTCGATTTCGAAACCCTGGAACTGCCCCCCATCGAAGAAAAAGAGCAGAAAGTGGCGGTCGTCGGATCCGGTCCGGCCGGCCTCACCGCAGCCTATGATCTGCGCAAGGCCGGCTATCAGGTGACCCTTTTCGAAGCCCAGGATCAGCTGGGCGGCATGCTGCGGGTGGGGATTCCGGATTATCGCCTGCCGCCCGAGGTGTTGGACCGTGAAATTGGGTACATCCTGCGCCTGGGCGTCGAAACCCGCACCGGGGTGCGTTTCGGAACCGACATGACGCTGGAGTCCCTCCAAGCCGACGGCTTCGATGCGGTCTTTCTCGGCATCGGGGCCCAGGAGTGCATGAAACTGGGGATCCCCGGAGAGGCGGATTCCGCCCAGGTGGTGGATGCCGTCTGCTTCCTGCGGGAAGCCAATCTGGAACGGAAGCCCAGCCCGGGACGCAACGTGGTTGTGATCGGCGGCGGCAATGTGGCCATCGATGCCGTGCGGGTGGCCAAACGCCTGGGAGCCGAAAAGGTCACCCTGGTTTACCGCCGCACCGAGGCGGAGATGCCGGCCGAGGCGGAAGAAATCCAAGGGGCTCGCGAAGAAGGCATCGCCTTTCACTTTCTCACTTCACCGCTGGAAGTTCTCCAGGAGAATGGCTCGGTCACCGGGATTCGCTGCATCGCCAACGAACTGGGCGAACCCGATGCCAGCGGCCGGCGGCGCCCGGTACCGGTAAAGGGCAGTGAATTCGTCATCGACTGCGATGCCGTCATTCCCGCCATCGGCCAGCGGGTGGATCTCTCCTGGCAGGATCCCACCTGTACGCTGGAGTGCACGCCGCGCAACCTGATCGTGGCCGACCCGCTCACGCAACAGACCAGCCAGCCCCATGTCTTTGCCGCCGGCGACGCGGTCAGCGGCCCGGCCACCGTCGTGGAGGCCATCGGCGCCGCACACCGGGCCGTCGAAGCCATGATGCAAGACCTCGAAGGACTTCGCAAACCGGCGGCCAAAGGCACCCCTGCTAAGCCGGCCGAGGCTGATATCGGAGCGAAACCGGCGGACGAATGCACCTGGAGCGATATTCCCGTGGACTGTACCGCCCAGCCGCGCGAGCACATCACGCATCTGGACTGGGCCGTGCGGGTGGCCGGTTTCGAGGAGGAATCCATCGGGCTTTCCGAAGACCAGGCCCGCCGCGAGGCGGAACGCTGCCTCAACTGCGGGGTCTGCTCGGAATGCATGGAGTGCGTCAAGGTCTGCGAAGCCAAGGCCATCGACCACACCCAGCAGCCCGAAGAAATCGAAGTCAAGGTGGGCAGCATTATCCTGGCCACCGGCTACGACCTGCTGGACCCCACGCCCATGAAGCAATACGGCTACGGCCGCCTGCCGAATGTTTTCACGAGTCTCGAGTTCGAACGTCTGAGCAACGCCACGGGCCCCACCGGCGGGAAGATCCTGATGCGCGAGCCCGACGGCCGTTTCGTCCGACCGCCGGAGAGCGTAGCCCTCGTGCACTGCATCGGCAGCCGGGACGTCAACTACCACGAATACTGTTCCCGGGTCTGCTGCATGTACGCCCTCAAATATTCCCACCTGATCAAGGAGAAAGTGGGCCACCACACCAAGGTCTACGATTTCTACATCGACATGCGCTGTTTCGGGGAGGGCTACGAGGAATTCTACCGCCGCTGCCAGGAGGAAGGCACCACCTTCATCCGGGGCAAAGTGGCCGAGATCAGCGATCAGGCCCAGTCGCCGGAAGAAGAAGGCAAATTGGTGGCTATCGCCGAAGACACCCTGCTGGCCAAACGCCTGCGGGTGCCGGTGGACATGGTGGTCCTGTGCTCGGCCATCCAGGCCCGCAGCGATGCCCTGGACGTGGGGCGCATCTTCGGGGTCAACATCGGAGCGGACGGCTTCTTCCTCGAAGAACACCCCAAACTGGGCCCTCTCAATACGGCCACGGACGGTGTCTTTCTGGCCGGCGTGTGTCAGTCGCCCAAGGACATCCCGGACACCGTAGCCCAGGCCTCGGGGGCGGCGGCCAAGGCGCTCTCCCTGGCCACCAGGGGACTGGTGGCCGTGCCGTCGGCCATTTCCTGGATCGACCCGGACATCTGCGCCGGCTGCCAGACCTGCATCGGTCTGTGCCCCTACGGGGCCATCGAGTTCGACGAACGCCGGGGCGTTTCGGTGGTCAACGAGGCGGTCTGCAAAGGCTGCGGCAGTTGTTCGGGATTTTGCCCGAGCGGCGCGGCCCAGGTGGCGCACTTCAACAAGAAACAGGTTTTTGCGGAATTCGAGGGGCTGATGGATGCCCTGCAGTCGGTCGGGCAGTAACGCCTCTCTGTCCAACACGCGCATCGAAGCGGAGGAAACCATGGAAGATTTCGAACCCGTCATTGTCGCTTTTGTCTGCAACTGGTGCACCTATACGGCGGCCGATCTGGCCGGCACCTCGCGCCTGAGCTACCCCAAGAATGTCCGCCTGATCCGGGTCATGTGCACCGGCATGGTGGATCCCCAGTACGTGATCAAGGCCCTGCTGGAAGGGGCGGACGGCGTCCTGGTGAGCGGCTGCCACCCCGGCGACTGCCACTACATCAACGGCAACTACAAGGCCCGGCGGCGCATCAAGCTGCTCAAGGAAATTCTGCCCCAGTTCGGTTTCGAGCCCGAGCGCCTGCGGTTGACATGGATCGGGGCCAGCGACGGCATCCAGTTTGCCGAAATCATGCGGGAGCTTGTCAGGGAACTCAAGGCTCTGGGACCGAGCCAGGCCAAACTGCAACAAGTGGTTTAACACATCGGGACCGAACGGTGGTGCATCCCACCGCCCCCCGCAACGCGAGCATGGAGGAGCCATGGCGATCACGGCAACCATTGACGTCAGTCAGCAGGATCTGCTGGCTAGTTTGAAGACATTCTGCACCAACCTTCTCGAGCAGGAGGCCATCAGTGCGGTTCTGGTACCCCAGCGGCTGCCCATGAAAAGCATGGCCATGCCGACGCTGGTGACCGATCCCGCTCATCTGGACGGGCTGGATCCGCTCTCTCCGGCCTTTCCCATGAATGGCGCCAAGGTACTGGCCAAGCTGACCCGCCGGCCTTCCGGCGGCAAGATCGCGGCCATTCTGCGGCCCTGCGAAATTCGCGCCTTTATCGAACTCGTCAAGCTCAAGCAGGCGCGCACCGAAGACGTCGTCCTGATCGGTCTGGACTGCCTGGGCGCTTACGGCAACACCGACTATTTCCGCTTTGTCGGCGACGATGCCGAGGCCGCCACCCGCCGCTTTTACGAGGCCGTCCTCTCCGGGCAAGGCGCTGCCCTGGACGGTGCGGACTGGTCCGCCGCCTGCAACGCCTGCGAGGCGTCCATACCGACCAGTGCGGACATCGCCATCGGGCTGTGGGGGGTCGACACCAACCGTCTCCTCCTGGTCGAAGGCCAGACCCCTGCCGGCGACGGCCTTCTGGAGCAACTGGGGCTGCCCGCCGGCGAGATTCCGGCCGGACGAAAAGAAGCGCTCGCGCAACTGCGCGAATCCCGCACCGCGAACCGGGACAAGATGTTCGCGGCGACGGCAGCCGCCACCGACAGCGTCGTCAAGTTGAACGAATATCTGGCCAACTGCGTCAACTGTTACAACTGCCGCGTGGCCTGTCCGGTATGCTACTGCAAGGAATGCGTGTTCGTGACGGATGTCTTCAATCACGAACCGGCCCAGTACCTGCGTTGGGCCCAACGCAAGGGCGCTGTCAAGATGCCCACGGATACGGTCTTCTATCACCTGACGCGCCTGACGCACATGAGCACCGCCTGTGTGGGCTGCGGCCAGTGTTCCAATGCCTGTCCCAACGACATTCCGGTAATGGAACTCTTCCGCCTTGTGGCCCACCGTACCCAGGAGGCTTTTGCATACGAAGCCGGCAAGAGCGTGGACGAGAAACCGCCCCTTTCCGAGTTCAAGGAAGACGAGTTCCAGGAAGTGGTGGGATTATGACCGAGGACCAAGCGTCGGCCGCATCCCCACAGGGGTTTCGCGGGCGCAACCGGCGGGGGCCAGGTGCAGCAGCAACCACACCTGGCGTGAATACCGGCACCTCCCGCGCCGGATCGCAACAAACCGGTTGAGAGGTCATCTATGCAGACGAAAATCGGCAAGGCACTCGTGATCGGCGCCGGCATCAGCGGCATCCGTGCCGCCCTGGACCTTGCGGAGTTCGGCTATGGGGTCACCCTCGTCGAACGTGCGCCGCACATTGGGGGCATCCTGAGCCAGCTCGACTACCAGTTCCCGACGGATCGCTGCGGCATGTGCAAGATGCTGCCGCTGGTCGAGCGGGATGCCGGCTCGCAATTTTGCCTGCGCAAGGGGCTGTTCCACGAAAACATCGATATCCACCTTTCCACGCAGCTGGTCTCGGTGGAAGGCGAACCCGGTCAGTTCAAGGTCACCCTTCGCCAGGACAGCAGCCCGGTCAATCCGGAGCTTTGCATCGGCTGCGGCAAGTGCGTTGACGTCTGTCCGGTGGAGGCGGAAGACCGCTTCAATGCCGGCCTGGCCAAGCGCAAGGCCATCTATCTGCCGGTGCCGCATGCGATTCCCAATGCCTACCGCATCGATCCCGCGGTCTGCAACCAGTGCGGGGCCTGCCAGGAGGCCTGCCCCACGGGCGCGATCCAACTGATGGACGAGGGGCGCAAAGATTTCAACATCCTGGTGGTGGATGACGAATTGATCGTGCGCGACTCCCTCAAGGAGTGGCTCGAAGTGGAAGGCGGCTTTTCGGTGAGCATGGCTGAGAGCGGCCCCGAAGCCCTGGAGCATATCAAAAGCCAGGGCTGCCAGCTCATGCTGCTGGACATCAAAATGCCCGGCATGGACGGGGTGGAAGTCCTCCAAAAAGCCAAGGAACTCTTTCCCGATCTTCCGGTGGTCATGATGACGGCTTACGCCACGGTGGAAACGGCGGTGGAAGCAATGAAGATCGGCGCCCTGGACTACCTCATCAAACCCTTTGACCCGGATGCCCTGATTCCCAAGGTGCTTCAGATCTATCAGACCCTGAGCACACCGCCCGGCCCCGAACTGGAGGTGGGGGCCATCGTGGTGAGCGGCGGCACCAGCTATTACGATCCCAGCCAGGGCAAGGACACCTATGGCTACACCACTCTGCCCGACGTGGTGACGAGCATCGAGTTCGAGCGCATGCTCAGCGGCACCGGCCCTTTCGACGGCAAGCTCGTGAGACCCTCGGACGGCCGACCCATTCGCTCCATCGCCTGGCTCCAATGCGTGGGATCGCGTGACATCCAGAGCGACGCCGATTTCTGCTCCACCATCTGCTGCATGTACGCCATTAAGGAGGCCATGGTAGCGCGCCGGCGGGCCGCCCAAAGCGGGACGCCGCTGGAAACATCAATCTATTACATGGATATGCGCACCTTCGGCAAATCCTTCCAGCGCTACCGCGACCGTTCGGAAGCCGAAGGCGTGGCCTTCAAGCGCGGACGTGTCCACACCGTGCTCCCGGACCGAACGGCCAACGATCTCGAGATCCGCTGGGTGCAGACCGATGGCGAAGTGTCCGTGGACCACGCCGATATGGTGGTATTGAGCATCGGCCAGCGTCCGGCCGAGGGGGCCCATGCGCTCATGGAAACGCTGGGTATCGGGGAAAACCCCTGGGGTTTCGCGAACACCGAACCCTTTTCGCTGACCCGCACCGAGAGGCCCGGCATCGTGGCCTCGGGTTCGTTTGCGGGGCTGAAGGATATCAGTGAGTCCGTCATCCAGGCCAGTGCGTCGGCCCTGGCGGCCTCCCAGGCCATTCACAGCGCCGGCGGCAGTATCGGCCTTAAACCAAAGGACGACGAGGCGCCCCTCTACGAAGATGTCAGTCGTCAACTGCCCCGCACGCTGGTGGCCCTTTGCACCTGTGACGGTGCCGTTACCGGACAAGTGGACCAAAAGGCCCTTGAACGTCACCTGCGCAGCGACCTTTCCGTGGATCAGGTGCAGTTTGTGGAGCACGCCTGCACGGCCGAGGGCTGGGAGGAACTCGCGAAGCTGATCAAACGGCACCGGCCCAACCGGGTTCTTATCGGCGCCTGTCTGCCCTATGGCTTCGTCCGCAAGCTCAAGCAATTGGGCCGGGACGTATCCCTGGATCCACGCCTCATCGAGGTCGTTGATATCCGTTCGAGTGTTTTGCCGCAGGAGACAGACGATATGTCTTCCCCGATCGATCTTCCCGGGACCGTTATAAAGCGGGCGCTCGCCATGGGGGTCACCCGGCTGCGACATGCTTCCCCCGTCCCCGTGGCGACGGTGCCGGTGTTCCAGCGGGCCCTGGTGATCGGTGGCGGAATAGCCGGAATGACGGCTGCGCTTTCCATTGCGGACCACGGGTTCGAGGTGGACCTGGTGGAACAGGGCGATCAGCTGGGCGGCAACCTGCACTGGCTGCGTCACGCCATCGACGGGGAGGAAACCGCGCCCCTGCTCGAGAATACCCGCAGCCGGATCGAAGGTCATCCCCAAATCACGGTGCACACCGGCGCCCGTATCATGGCCGCCTTCGGCCAGGCTGGCGCCTTTTACACCACCATCGAAGACAGCGAGGGACTGGCGCACCAGATCAACCACGGTGCCGCCATTCTGGCGACCGGCGGATCAGAAGCGGCCACCACGAGCTATGGTTTCGGCATCAGCGAACGGATCGTGACCCAGAAGACTCTGGAAAGCCGGCTCAGTGACGAAAGCCTCGACCCGGCGGCCCTGCGAACCGTAGTCATGATCCAGTGCGTGGACTCCCGGGAGGAACCCCGCAATTACTGCAGCCGGGTGTGCTGCCCGACCACGCTGAAACACGCACTGGCACTGAAGGCCGCCAATCCCGAGGTACGCATCGTGGTCTTCTACCGCGACATGATGGCGACGGGTTTTCTGGAAACCTATTTCACCAAGGCCCGCAAGGCCGGCGTCACCTTCATCCCCTACCGGCTGGATGGCAAACCCCAGGTGGCGGCAAATGACGGTGACGGAGGCCGGATCACGGTTTCCGGTCAGGAACCCTTCCTCGATCGCCCTGTATCCATCGCAGCGGATCTGGTGGTACTGGCCACGGGCATCGTCCCGACCCTTCCTACGGAACTGGTCCAGGTCTACGGGGTCGACCGCGACCCGGACGGGTTCTTCCAGGAGGCCGAATCCAAGTGGCGACCGGTGGATGCGCTCAAGGAAGGGGTTTTCGCCTGTGGGATCTGCCTGTCGCCGCGCAATGTGGAAGAAACCATCGCCACGGCGGAAGCCGCCGCCGAACGGGCCCTGCGTATCGTTGCCAGCGAGCGGGTGGCGGCGGGCAGCATCATCGCCGGCGTCCACGAAAGCCTGTGCTCCCTGTGCGAGCGCTGCATCGAAGCGTGTCCCTATGGCGCCCGGATGCTGGATCAGGACGGGGAACGCATCGTGGTCAATCCGGTCATGTGCCAAGGTTGCGGGGCCTGTGCGGCGATTTGCCCCAATGATGCGGCCTACGTGGAGGGCTTCGACGCTGACCAGTTGATGGATGTGATCGACGCCGCGATCAATTAAGGTGCAACTTATGGAGACGTACCTAAATCGTGTCCATCCAGAAAGGGTAGATTTTGGTTCGGGCCAAGGCCGCAGCGATTGTGGAACCGCAGGCGTAGCTGGCTACGTCGAGGATTCCAAAAGGGTGAGAACGCCGGCCCGGGCCAAAAGATGCCGTTTCGGGACGGCCAGTGAGGCTCCTCCCGCAGAGCGGGAGGCTTCCGGTAGCCCCCTGGAAAGGGGCTTGGATTTGGTTCTTTGAGCTTTTGTTTTTGAGTTTCCCTTTGTCCCGCGCCGAGCATCGGCGGGGCGGACGGAATAAAGCGCGCGGACTGTCTGAGTCCCGCCGCAGCCAAAGCGGAGGCGGAGCGAGTTTCCGCGTGCTGCGGCCGACCCGACGACGCGCAGGGTCAAGCGGGACACGGGCGTTTACTTTTTCTTCCGTTTTCTTGCACGGGAAAGAAAATGAAGAAAGCTTTTCATATAAAGACCCCGGATCGGTCGGATCCTCTCCGGGTCCTCCACCAGAGGTGGAGGGTTTAGATCAAAACTAAGCAGCACCTTATGGAAACTTACCTAATGGACGCAAAAAAGGAGTTGCCATGAACGCTTCGGCTGCACCCCCAACCCGCCGGGAAAGCGGGGCCCACCCTGCCCCGGAGGACCTGCAGGTCATTCAGGACAAAATCAAAGCCTGCATCCAATGCGGGACCTGCACCGCCTCGTGTCCGAACGAATTTGCCATGGACCTCACCCCCCGCCGGCTGTGGCGCATGGTGCTCATGGGCGAGACCGAAGATATCTTCTCGAGCCAGACCTTCACGCTCTGTTCGGCCTGCTACAGCTGCACGCTGCGCTGCCCGCGCGGTCTGCCGCTCACCGAGGCCATGCATGACCTCAAGCAGATGGCATACCGGGGACGGATAGGCCGCTATAAACCCAGCACCGCTTTCTACGGCCACTTCATGGACACGATTCGCCGCCACGGGCGGATTCGGGAAACCGAATTCATCTCTCGGTACTTCATGACCATGACGCTCAGCAAACCCATGCTGCCGCTTAGCTATACGGGCTTGGGGCTGCGGTTGCTGCGCAAAGGCAAGATGGCCATCGAATATCCCTTTGCCGCCCCGGGAAAGCGTTCCCTGGAGAAGATTTTCCAAAAAGCTGAAAGCATGGAGGCATCCGAATGAGCTACCTCTATTATCCCGGCTGTTCGTTGACGGGAACCGCCCGGGAGTATGATCAGGCCACCCGGGCCATGATGGACGCCATGGGCGTTTCTCTCACCGAACTGGAGGAGTGGACCTGCTGCGGTGCCAGCGCGGCGGAAGCCTGCTCCGAGCTGCTGTCGCTGGCATTACCGGCCATCAATCTGGCCATTGCCGAGAAGATGGATACCCGGCAGGACCTGCTGGTGCCCTGCAGTGCCTGCTACCTCAATTTGAAAAAGGCCAACGAGACGCTGCGCCAGGATACCGGCGCCCGCGAGCGGGTCAATACCGTGCTGGCGGAAAACGATATGGCCCTGGAGGGTTCGGTGAGGGTGCGTCATCTGCTCGACGTCCTGGCCACCGATCTTGGGGCGGAAGCCGTCCGGAAACAGGTCAAGGTGGATCTTTCGCACCTGACCATCGCCCCCTATTATGGGTGCCAGTGTCTGCGCCCGTATGTGATCTTTGACGACCCTGAAGAGCCCCGCAGCATGGAGCCGCTGATTCAAGCCACGGGGGCGCAGCTTCACCCCTGGCGTATGGGGGCCAAATGCTGCGGCGCCTCCCACATGAACACCAAGATGGAAGTGGCCCTGGAACTGGTGCATGCCATCCTGCAGGCCGCCCGGGGCGCCGACGCCATCGTGACGGTTTGCCCCATGTGCCAGATGAACCTGGAGGCTTACCAGGGCAAGATCAACAGGCGCTACGGCGATGTCTCGTCGGTAACGATTCTCTACCTGCCCCAGCTGCTCGGCATGGCTTTCGGTCTTTCCGACAAGGATCTGGGACTGGGCTTGAATCTGGCTGTCGGCGAAGATTTTCGAAGCAAACGCCATGCGGCCGTTCCTGCCTGAATAGTATTGCGGCCGATATTGGAGCCGAAATGAACAAAGGAGAAACTGAGGCCGTGAATAACTTTTCCCGGCTCTTCACTATAGGTGAAAAGCCACGATCTACGCGATCTTTACGATGAAAAAAGGAGATCATCATGGGTGAAGCAGCCATCCAAATCGGACCCGAGCGGTCCAGTGCCTTTCTGGACCGCGTCAAGGAGATGCTGCCGGAGGGCGGTAACCTCGATCTCTGTCTGACCTGCGGGGCCTGCGCCTCCGGGTGTCCGGCCAGCGGACTGCATGGCATGGATCCCCGCAAATTTCTGCGCATGGCTGCCTTGGGCCTGGACGAGGAAATCACCAGTACGCCGTGGGTGTGGATGTGCAGCATGTGTCAGCGCTGCGTGTACGTCTGTCCCATGAAAATCGATATTCCGGCCCTGGTCTACCAGGCGCGGGCCGCATGGCCCCGGGAGGAGCGTCCCAAAGGCATCCTGGGGTCCTGCGATATGGCCCTGCGCAACGAGAGTTGCAGCGCCATGGGGGCTTCGCCGGAGGACTTCCAGTTCGTCGTGGAGGACGTCCTGGAGGAAGTCCGTGAAAGCCAACCCGGTTTCGAGGACCTGCAGGCCCCCGTCGACAAGCAGGGAGCCCACTTCTTTTTGAACCAGAATTCCCGGGAACCGGTCACCGAACCGGATGAAATGATCCCCCTCTGGAAGATCCTGCACCACGTGGGGGCGGACTGGACTTACGGCAGCAAGGGATGGGGGGGGGAGAACTACTGCATGTTCCTGGCCGACGATGAAAACTGGAAACACGTGGTGTCCACCAGTATCGGCCAGGCCAACGCCCTGGGGTGCAAGGTCTACCTCAACACCGAGTGAGGGCACGTAACCTACGCTGTCCGGGCCGGACAGAAAAAATTCAACATCGCCACTGATCTTGAAATCGCCAGCATCTATCAATACTACGCCCGCTGGATCCGGGAAGGCAAACTCAAGGTCAACAGCGACTGGAACCGTGATCTGAAAATTAAGTTCACGGTGCAGGACCCCTGCCAGATTGTGCGCAAGAGCTACGGGGATCCCGTGGCCGATGATCTGCGTTATGTGGTCAAAACCCTGGTGGGGGAAGAAAATTTCATCGATATGCTGCCCAACAAATCCAACAACTACTGCTGCGGGGGCGGAGGCGGGTTCCTGCAGTCGGGATACAACGAGGAGCGCCGTGAATACGGCCGCCTTAAGCTGGACCAGATCCTGGCCACCGGCGCCGACTATTGCATCGCCGCCTGCCACAACTGCCATGCCCAGATTCACGACCTGGCCGAACATTTCGAAGCGTCCTATCACACCGTGCATCTCTGGACGCTGATCTGCCTGTCGCTGGGCATCTTAGGTGAAAACGAACGGGAGTACCTGGGGCCGGACCTGGCCGAGGTCGGCCTTTAGAGGTGGTTTCAAAACCTCAGATCGTGTTCGAGGGCAAGGCGCCGATTGATGAAAAAGCGGAGCATATTCAATAATATGTGAGCATTTTGAAGAAGACGGCAACGCAGCTATAGGACGTGAGATGGGGCTTTGAAACCACTTCCAAGGAGGTCAGGGACCCATGCCGCAACATCCGCTGTAACGGGCTGACCGCCCTATTAGAAAATTTACAGGTTTTCCGTAAATGCCCGGTGGCGGCGAGACGATGAAAACGGCATGCGCTCTCATCTTCTTCGATGGCACGACCGGGTATGGTTTTTGACGATGGGACGTTGGCCGAAAGGACGGACGACGCCATGCTGCTCCAACGCGTCCACATGATTCGCAACACACTGGTGTTCAAGCTCATCGTGGCGGTGGGGTTGACCCTCCTGGTGAGTATTGCCGTGTGGGCCTACTTCAACATCCGTTACCAAAGCGATAAGCTGACCCAGCATATCCTCAGCGAATCGGTGCGTTTCGGCAACACCATCAAACTGGGCACCCACTACGCCATGATGAGCAACGCCCGGGACGACATCAACCAGATTATTCTTAACATCGCCCGTCAGCAGGAGATCGAAACCATTCGCATCTACAACAAAGCGGGCCAGATCAAGTTCTCCAACCTGCCGGATGAGGTGGATCGGATCACGAACATCAAGGCCGAGGCCTGCGATGTCTGCCATCGCTGGGATCCGCCCCTGGTGGCTCTCGATCCCGAACAGGGCACACGCTTTTTCAGCAGCCCCGCGGGGCAGCGTGTCATCGGGGTTATCACCCCCATCCTCAACGAACCGGGCTGTGCCGGGGCCTGCCATGTCCATCCGGCCGATAAAAAAGTGCTGGGGGCCTTGGACGTGGTATTTTCACTAGAAAAAACCCAGGCTGAAATGCTGCGGCTCAAACGCGGCATTCTCATGCTGGCGGCCTTCGTCTTCCTGGTGACTTCCGCCATCATCATGGTGGTCATGCTGCGCTTCGTCAACCGGCCCATCCGGCGCTTGATCAACGAGACCCGGCAGATCGCCAAGGGGGACTACAGCGCCAAAGTGCCCGTGGACGGGGAGGACGAGATCAATCAACTGGCCATGGCCGTCAACAGCATGGGCGACGAAATCGCCCGCAGCCAGGCGGATCTGCGGCGACAGCGCAACGAATACCAGAACCTGTTCGAAAACGTGCCTTGCGAAATTGCCGTGCTGGACCGAGAGTTCCGTCTGGTGAACTTCAACCGCAGCTATGCTGACAAATTCAACCCGACGCAGGGAGACTTTTGCTTCAAGGCCTTCAAAGGGCGCGAAACCAAATGCCATGAATGTCTGGTGGAGAAAACATTTCATGGCGAAGGCGCCCAAAAGGGTGAGGAAGCCGGATACGACAAAGACGGGCGGCCGGTCTACTGGCTCGTGTTCACCTCCCCCCTGTTGGATGACGCCGGCCGGATTACCGGCGCCATGGAGATGAATCTGGACCTGACGGATATGAAGGCCCTGGAAGACAAACTGCGGCGCTCCGAAATGAAATACCGCGTTTTTTT
>Ga0316576_10001030_pt1 | contig 14415 bp, 13 predicted proteins | sample S0NA_FD_203075 | JGI IMG/M metagenome (GOLD analysis project Ga0316576, IMG submission 203075) | Rhizosphere microbial communities from salt marsh grasses in Alabama, United States - S0-2_050615r3r5 | ecosystem: Host-associated > Plants > Roots > Rhizosphere | place: USA: Alabama | collected... | reverse complement strand
TCAGGTAATTCGGTCAGCTTGCTCTGTGGCTGCCAACCTCGCCGAGGGGCACGGGCGGACCGGAAAAGACCGGGCGTATCACTTCCGCGTCGCCTTCGGCTCCGCGAAAGAGGTCGAGACGCACCTGGAAATCCTGCTCGCCGCCGGCGCCGTCGACCGTGTTCGGGTTGAACGAACCCTCCGTCTCCTCGACGACGTCCGTGCCATGACCTGGAAACTCCTCCATCCCCGAACATGACGCCGGCACGCCTCGACCCCACCGGGCCGCCCGTTGTGGGGCGGGCGTCCCGCCCGCCGTCATGGCCGCTTCCCGAACCCGACCCCGCACCAGGAACCGCGGCCGCGGCCGGACCCGGAACCGGCTTCTGGTGCGGGTGCGGCCGCGGGTCCGGATTCGGGTCCAGGTCCGGTCCCCGCCCGCGCCGCCCTTGACCCTGGCCTCTCACCCCGCTGCAGACCACCGCACCCGACCCGCACGGCAGCACCCTCGCTCTCAGCACTGCGGTAGAGTTCTCGGGATGGACATCAAGACCGCTGCAACCAACCCCAGGTGGGCGGCATCTCAGAGGACGTGGAAGCAGTCGTTCCTTTCCGTTCAGCACAGCGGCCGCTCCGGACGGTGCTCGTGAGCGAGGTCATCGACGATGCCATGTCCGATCTCACCGAACGCGCCGCCGGCGGCGACGTCGAAGCGTTTGAGACTCTCTACCGGGGCTCGGTGGGACGGGTCTTCGGGCTTTGTTTACGGATGTGCAGCGACCGTTCTCTCGCCGAGGACCTGACCCAGGAAGCGTTCGTCCGTGCGTGGCAGAAGCTGCCGTCGTTCCGAGGCGACAGCGCTTTTTCCACCTGGATGCACCGGCTGACGGTCAACGTGGTGCTCGGACATCTGCGGAGCACAGGCCGGCGCCAGGCTCGGGAGTCAGCAGCCGGCGAGTCCTGGTACGCCGACGACACTACCCACCGCGATCGACCGGCCGCCGTTGTCGATTTGGAGAGGGCCATCGCCGGGCTCCCGGATCGTGCCCGCGAGGTGTTCGTGCTCCACGACGTTGAGGGCTACAAACACACGGAGATCGCCGACCTCGCCGGAATGGCGGTGGGCACCTCGAAGGCGCAGCTCAGCCGTGCTCGGCGATTGCTGCGAAAGGCACTGACATCATGACTACGATCACCTGCGACCACGTCATGGACCGCCTCGACGAGCTTCTCGACGGCGAGCTCGACGCTGACGAGGCGACTGCCGTCAACGACCACCTCGAGATGTGCGCCGAATGCCATCGTGAGCTCGAGGCGGTCCGAAACCTCACGGCTGAAGCCGCCAGCCTGCCGCGCTCAATCGAGCCCGATAACGACCTGTGGCCGGGAATCGCCGGCCGCATCGAGGCACGGCGCGTCGTCCGCGGCCGGTTCGGATGGCGGTCGCCGCACCTTGCCCGCCGCATTGTCACCACGGCAGCGGCAGCCGCTGTTCTGGTGGCCGCTGTGACAGCGGCCTACCTGGCCGGGCTCCACCGGTCATCGACCAGGACCGCTGACTCCAACCTCGGACCCACAACCGTCGTCGCGGCCCACCTCGAGCTCGACGCCGATCTGGTCCGCGTTCGCGACGATCTCATGGCCAGACTCGAGCAGCGTCGAAACCAGCTCAGCCCGGCGACCTGGTCGGTGGTGATGGACAATCTCGACGTCATCGATCAGGCGATCGCGCGGATCGCGGTAGCCCTCGACGAGCATCCCAACGATCGCCAGCTCAACCACCATCTGGCAGTTGCCTACCGCCAACAGATCGATCTTCTTCAGCGGGCAACGCGTTTACCCGCCGAGATTTGATTCCGGACCGGGAACCCACATCGGAGGTTCTGATGAAAAAGTCAACCGCATTCCTGCTTCTGGCGCTTGCCCTGACCGGATTCGCGTCGGCAGAGCGAGCCGTCGAACGGACGGTCCCGCTACCGGCTCACGGCCGGGTCGAGATCAACAACGTCGCCGGGACGGTCGCTGTGGTCGGCTGGTCGAAGCCCGAGGTCGCGGTCAGCGGCACCCTCGACGACAACGTCAAGGACCTCGACATCTCGACCAGTGGCGACCGTGTCACCATCGAGGTCGAGCTGAACCGAAAGGCGCGGTACAGCGCAGAGGCCCACCTCACCGTCAAGGTTCCCACCAGCGCTGGTGTCGATGTCGAGACGGTGAGCGCTGACATTTCGGTCGATGACGTCACCGGAGACATCGATCTCGAGTCGGTGAGCGGCAACATCGAGGTGAGCGGCGAGACCCGGTCGCTGTCGGCGACATCGGTGAGCGGCGACGTCCGTGTAGCCTCCGCAACCGGCCGCACCGAGCTCGAATCCGTCAGCGGAAAGGTGGTTGTGGCCCGCGTCACGGGACGTCTCGAGGTCAGCGCGGTCAGCGGCGACATCGAGCTTGACTCCGGAACTCTGGAGAGCCTTGACCTCGAGACCGTGTCGGGCTCGGTTCGTTGCCGGGTCGCTCCGAGCGCCGGTGGGCGCTTCTCGATCGAGAGCATGAGCGGCAAGGTCGAGCTTGTCGTTCCGGCCGACGTCAGTGCGGACTTTAAGATCGAAACCTACTCGGGATCGATCTCGAACTCCTTCGGCCCATCGCCAAGACGCACCGACGAGTACGGGCCTGGACGCGAGCTGCGGTTCACCGCCGGCTCAGGCGACGCTCGAATCGCGGTGGAGAGCTTCTCAGGCAACGTCCAGCTGGACACCGACTGAGCCTCCTCCAGCCCGCAGGTCGCCGGTTACTCGGCGTGACGTGAGGTACCATAGGTGGGTATCCCATCGTCGGGCGAGGTGGCTGCGATGCGCAAGCAGATGGTGTTGACAGCGGTAGGCCGGGATCGACCCGGAATCGTCGAGGAGTTCACCAAGCTCATCCTTCACTACGACGGCAACATCGAGGCCAGTCGAATGGCCCGTCTCGGCGGTGATTTCGCGATGTTGGTGTTCGTCAGTGCTCCGGAGGACCGGATCTACGAGCTGCGGCGCGCGATGGACGAGCTCCATTACACCAAGTTCGACGTTCTGACCCGTCTCAGCGAGGTCGAGGACGAAACTGAAGAGGCGATGGACAACCGTTGCACCATCACGGTGTTGGGCGCCGATCACATGGGGATCATCAACCAGGTGGCCCAGTACCTGACTGAGCAAGGTATCAACCTCGAGAGCATGCACACCGAAGTGTCGGCGGCCCCCATGAGCGGGACGCCGCTGTTCACCATGTCGGCGGAGGTTGTAGTTCCAGCTCGGCTCGCCATTGACGACCTGCGCGAAGCGATGGAGTTCATCGGTGACGAGATGGGCGTCGACACCCAGGTCTTCGAGAAGGCGGAGACCACCTGAGCCTGCGACTCTACCCCCTCCCTCCGACCGCCAGGATCACGCCGAGGACGACCAAGGCAACCGCCACCAGTCGACGAAAGGTCCGTTCGTCGATCCGGAGGTGAAGCCGGTTTCCGATCCAGGCACCGACCACGACCGCCGGCAGAACCATGACAGTCGACCACAGCCTTCGGAAGCTGATGAGTCCGAGCCCGGCATAGGTCGGGACGCGGACCAGGGTCATGAGTAGAAAGACCGCCATCAGATTGCCGCGGAACTCGGCCTTTGCAGCTCCCCTGAGCTGGTAGTAGAGCACAAGCGGCGGTCCACCGGTTCCGAACAGCCCGGTCAAGATACCGGATGTAAGCCCTACCGGCACCGTCACCCACCCCGGCCACCGGCGCCTCCTCAATCCGCCGGAGATCACGAGAAACAGGCTTCCGACCACGACCAGGACGACACCGAGGGCAACCAGCAGGTCCGAGGGGTCGCCTTGGCCGAGCAACCATGCGCCAATCGGAATCCCGACTCCGATCCCGACCATAAGAACCACGACGCCACGCCAGGCAACCTCGCGCCATGAGCTCGCAACCACGAACAGCTCGGCCGGCAGGTTGACGAGCAGCAACACCACCACCACGTCTCGGACGTCGGGCAACAGCAACGCAAGGGCACCCACCGCCACGAGTCCGGCGCCGAAGCCAAGCAGCACGTAGATCGCCTCGGCGACGACCAGGACCAGGGCCGCCGCGAGCAGCTGCCAGGGCGAGGCGAACACGGTTTCGATGCCCAACACGGGTCGCAGTGTACCCGCGCCTGGCACCTGAGGGCTCGGCACAGCGACCGAAGCCCGGGTGGTATCATCCCGCCTCGAAAGGTCGTCCGGATTGCCGACACCCGAGCTCAACGCAGTCGTCACCCAGCGCATTGAAGTGACGCCTGACCTGATGGTGATCCGCGTGGTTCCCGACGGCTGGGAGCTGCCGGACTTCAGCCCTGGCCAGTTCGCGGTCCTCGGTCTGCCGCCCGAGGCGAATCGCAGCCGGCTCGCCGACGTTGAGGAGACACCGGCCAGACCGGGCCGACTGATTCGCCGCGCATACTCCATCGCGTCGTCGTCGCGGGCCAGCCACTACCTGGAGTTCTACATCACTCTGGTCCACTCGGGGGCGCTCAGCCCGAGGCTCTTTCACCTTCAACCCGGCGACCGGCTATGGCTCGGCCCCAAGATCTCCGGCACCTTCACTCTGGACCAGGCGCCTGCAGCCACCGATTTGATCTTGGTTGCCACTGGGACCGGCCTTGCTCCCTACATGAGCATGCTCCGCACTGAGCTCATGGCCTCGCCCGAACGCCGGTTCGCGATCCTGCTCGGCGCCCGTCACTCCTGGGATCTCGGGTACCACACTGAGCTCGTCGCCATGGAGCACTCAAGCCCGCACCTCGCCTATCTCCCGATCATCTCCCGACCCGCCGAGGAGCCAGTGCCGTGGACGGGTCGAGCGGGCTACGTGCTCGACCTGTGGCGCAGCCGCGAGCTCGACACCATCTGGGACCGGCGGCCGACACCCGTCGATACCAGCATCTTCCTGTGCGGCAACCCCCGCATGATCGACGACATGGTCGGTCTCCTCGGCGAGGACGGCTTCACCGAGCACAACCGAGCGCGGCCCGGTTCGATCTTTGTCGAACGCTTCTGGTAGGGCGGGAACGGATCGGGTTCGACGGTTGTTGACCGAGGCGGAGACGGGAATGGATATCACCATCGAGTACTGCGTAGTCTGAAACTACCAACCTCGGGCTGCCGGGCTGGCGGCCGAGCTGAAGAACGAGTTCGACGCCGACGCACGCCTCATCAAGGGCAAGGATGGCGTCTTCGAGGTCGAGGTCAACGGGACGCTCGTGTTCTCGAAGCGTCGCGTTGGACGCTTCCCCGATCCCGGTGAGGTGGCCCGAGCAATTCGCGGTCTGTGAGACGAGCCAGCGGCTCGTGACGGCGCCTCTAGTTCCCGTCCAGAAACGGCGCTTTTCGGCAATCTTGGCCTCAACCTGCGGGTTTCCTCGTGCAGCGTACTCAGAGTACGGGCCGAAAATGCAACGAAAGAGGGCCTTCACGGAACCCGAAAGACGCCGCTGATCTTCGCGCTACAAGCTCCTAGGTGTCGTTGGAAGGACGCCGACGGTAGATGAAACGATCGAGGATCCGTGAGTACGGCGACCACGCCTGGTCCGGATCTCCGTCCGCGTTGATTGCCTCTATCATGCCTGCCATTTTCGAGTCGAGCAGGTCGACTACATGAACCAGAAGGGCCTCCGGCGTCTTGGGTCGCCGCGGTGAGCCGTACTCATACTCCCCGTGGTGTGCGAGCAGGAGATGGAGCAGGTGCCGACGGAGCTCGTCGGGAAACGAAGGCATCTCCGCGATGATGCGGTCGACGTGGAGCACCTCCAGGGTCAGGTGACCGAGCAGGCGACCGTCGTCGGTGTACTCGATCGACGGAGAGACATCGAGCTCCCAGATCTTTCCGAGATCGTGCAGCACGCAACCGGCCACCACGAGGCTCTCATCGAGATCGTAGTGACGCGCCATCTGGCGACCGATGGTCGCCATCGAAACCGTGTGCTCGAGCAGACCGGAGCGGAAGGCGTGGTGCATGGAGCGGGCCGCCGGCGCGACCCGCAGGCGTGCAGCCACGCCGGGATCCGCGAGAATCCGAAACAGGAGCTGGCGAAGGTGCTGGTTGTCGACCCCCTCCACCAATCCCTCGAGCCGTTGCCAGAGAACGTCGGGATCCACCGATGACGAACGAACGTACAGCGACTCGTCGACCTCGTTTTCTGGCACTGGCGCAGCGCGGCGCACGACCACCTGCAGTCGTTGGTTGTAGCGTTGCACCTGACCCGTGACCGCAGCCACGGCACCGACCTCGAGGACCTTGCCCAGAGCATCGACATTCTCCCACACCAGCGCCGTCACCTCGCCAGTGCGGTCACCCAAGGTCAGCGCCAGGTATGGACCTCCGCCGCGACGCTGGCGAACGTCCCGAGATCGGACAACATAGCTTTCATCGACCTCGGTGCCCGGCTGCAGCTCGCTGACCCATGCCCGTGCGCCATCCCGTCCCACGCTGCGCCTCCCCTCACCCACCGTCCTACATCTGCTCGACCGCGGCGAGGATGTGGTCGAGTTGCCGTTGATCGATTTCAACCAGATAGTCCTGCTTGAGGCGTTCAACGAACTCGTGCGACTGCTCCTGATAGGAGTTGGCCGACATCCGCCGTTTGATGTCCTCTTCAACCTCTTCGAAGGGCTGGTACCCCGCCGGAATCCGACGGATCAGGTGGATCAGCTGGACCCCGCCGGCAGTGGCCATAGGCTCGGTGAAGTCGTTGTCGGTCACGTCCGCCAGGGCGTTTCTGAGATCGCTCCTGAGATCCGCCACTGGAATCTCGCCGAGCGCCTGGATCTCGACACCCGCCAGCGTGGCCTCGGCGCGCAGGTCGGAACCTCCCGTGACTCGATCAACCAGCCCCCGGGCCACCTGGAGCACCTCCCGTTGATCGGAGCCATCTTCCCGGACCGGGAAGAACAGCTGCTCGATCTCGACCTTTTCAGGCACCTTGTAGAGGTCCTTCTGCTCCTCATACATCCGCCGGACCTCTTCCTCGGTGATCTGGGTGGGCCGAATCTCGGACTGCACCGCCCGTGACAGCAGGATCGATTGCCGGTACCTGGCGCGCAGGTCGTCCACGGTCAGGCCAGCCCCCTCGAGCGCGGCCTGCCACGCCTGGTCGTCCTGAAGCTCGTTCTGCTCCCGGAGGTTCTCGATCGCACCGTCGACGGTCTCGTCGTCCACCGTGATCCGCCGCTCTTCAGCTCGCTCGAGAACGACCATCTCGTCGACCATGGTCTCGAACAGCCCTTCGGTGAACTCTCGGAGGTCTGCGCCCTGGGGCACCGGGTGGACCTGAGAGAGCTCCTGCTCCAGCCGAAGCTTGAAGTCGTTGACGGTGACGATGCGGTCGTTGACTCGGACCAGAATCGCCTCGACCACGACCCGCTCCGCGTGCGCGGCGCCCGCCACCGCCAACATCGCCACCAGGACCAGCTTCGGGAATGATCGTCTAACTTGCATGGATCTCCTCTGCATATCGACCTCGGTAGTCGAACCAGAGTCGGTCATGGAAGACCTCGACTCCGATCTCGCGAGCCAGACGCGCGACACAGGAGGAAGCGTGCGCGCGTGTCGCATCCTCCTTCAGCCTGCGCCGCACTTCCGGCTCGATCTCCGCTCGAGGCGGAGGTCCTTCCGGAACCGCCTCAAGAACCTGAAACAGATGGTAGCCCGAAGGACCAGGCACCGGCTCCGAGATCTCCCCTTCTCGAAGGGCGAAGATCACCGTGTCCAGCTCCTCGGAAAGGCCACCCTGGGTCAGAAAGCCCAGCTCTCCGCCGCTGTCGGCATTGGGGGCCAGGCTGACCTGACGCGAGAGAGCGACGAAGTCGACACCGGACAACAGCTTCTCCCGAGCCTCCTCGGCCTCCTCCCGGTTGTGAAGCAGTAGCTGGCGCACATGGGCCCGGGCCGGACGCACAACCGAGCTGGCGTCCGCGATCGCTTTCTCCACAACCTCCGGATCAGGTTCCGGCGCGGGTCCGCACAATCCGTCGAGCAGCAACCGAACTCGAGCGGAACGAACCCCGGGGTCGACCGGAAGATCGACATCGTGGTCTCGTCGTGCCGCTGCCACGACCACCTCCTGCTCGAGAAACTGGTCGAGCAGCCGTGAGGCGACCGGATCCGTCACGCTCTGCCACGACTCGCCGGTGACCGCGGTCAGGTACTCCTGGAATGCGCTCAGGGCCACCGGCTCGCCGCCCACGGTCGCGAGCCCGCCCTCATCGACGGCGCAACCGGCAGCCACGAGCATCGCAGTGACCGTACCGAGTCGGCCCAGTCGTCGCCACATCGGCGCAGCTTAGCACGCCTCAACCTTCGCCTGGGGTTCCAGTCGTGTCGTCAGCTGCCGGAAGAACCCGCTCGAGCACAGGGATCAGAGGGATTCCAAGCAGACTCCCCATGGGTCGTCGCAACGCAATCAACCCCGCCAGCCGCACCACCGCCTCGACGACAAAGAAGAGCCCGAACAGAACCGCGGACGCGCCGGTCCCATGACCGCCGCCAAGATCTCCGACGCCTCCGATGAGCTCGGCACCAGCGCCCAGGGCCGTGAACCAGCCGGCCCGCGTCCCGCAGACCTCGGCCCAACGCTTTTGGAAGCGCGCCGGCGCCAGGCTCACCGCAGCTGTCAGCAGGGCGATGCGGATCACGCTCGGCGGCGCCGACCGTGTCGGCGATCGAGCGGACGATCGCGGAGGCAGCAACCGCAGGCTCGGCTCGCTGCGGTCGTCGTCATCGACCGTGACGAACCGGTAGACCCACACATTGCCGAGCCGTTCGGTGGCGTCGAAACGGTACTGTCGATCACGGTACCGCAGACAGCCCGGTCCCTCCCAATCCCGTCGTTGAATCGGCGACCGAATCTCAAGGCCGAATCCGTCCGGGGACCCGGCCGCGACCTCCGGCACATCGATCGGCGCTTCCGCCGGCTCCGGGGGGCTGCGCTCGAAGGAGGCCACCGCCCAACCCACGAATGACCCGACCGGCTCCGAGTCGGCTGCGACCTGAGCGAGTCGGATCAGACCCTCCGGAAAGAACACGACACCGACGGCGGCAACCTCGACCGGAAGCCATGCGAAAAGCGGCCTGCCTCCACCGAACATTCCGATGAGCTGGAACAGACACGTCGCGCCGGTCAGGGCCTCGACCACCGAGGACATCCAGGTCGCGAGGGTTGCCGGAAAACCCCAATCGTTGTGCCATCGCCGTTGCCAGCGGCCAGCGGCAAGGCCGAGCAGCGGCAGCAAGAGCCACATGGCGGGCCGCAGGCCGGCCGTCCGGCGTTCACGAGAGGCGGCCTTCGCAGCAACGGCCACCGCATCCCGATCAAGAGGAAGCACCACCCGCATCACGTCCTCGGCACACCAGGGAGTGAGAGTCCAACGGTGGCCGCTCCGCCACGGTTCCCGGGCCACGACCTCGAAGCTCGCACCGTTCCAGTTCACCGCCGATCCGGACCTTCCCGGAGAACGCGGTCGCCAGCCGAAATCAACCTCGGCGCTGTGGACCACAAGACCGCCGCCGGTTGTTGTGATCACCCGGACTCCGTGCCCGAGATCGTGCCCGGCTGTCGAGACCATGCACCATGGTAGCGCCGCCCCCAAAGTGGCCCAGCCCTCGTCGATCACGAGTGCTCACGGCGCAAGAGATCGCAGCAGGAGTAGCACCGCGTCGAGCTCAGCGCCGGGTGGACCGGTCGGAATGACGACCTCGCCGCTCGGGGTGAGCTGCGCATCGGGCCACCCCGTCAACACCTCCGCCAACCGCTCGGGGGGCGCCGCCGGATCGAGCCGAACCCGCCAGTGGTCGCCTCGACGTTGCACCGCTGTCGCCCCGACCCGCTGGGCGGCAGCCCGCACTCCCTGAGCCCGGGCCAACAGGTCAAGCGTAGCCGGCGCCGGGCCGTAACGATCGACGATCTCGTCGACCAGCTCGGCGACCCTGCCTTCGTCATCGAGGGCGGCCAGACGCTTGTAGAAGCTGAGCCGCAGAGCAGGCTCGGGGATGTAGTGCTCCGGAAGCTGGAGGTCGAGGCCGAGCCGCAGCTCGACCTCGCGCCGAGCCTGCGGCGGCCGGCCCTCGAGCTCGGCCACCGCCTCCTCGAGGAGCTGGCAATAGGTCTCAAAGCCGACCGCTTCGATGAAGCCGTGCTGCTCCGCTCCGAGGAGGTTCCCGGCGCCGCGGATCTCAAGGTCTCGGGCGGCGATCCGGAAGCCCGCCCCGAGCTCGCAGAACTCCTGGATGGCGGCCAGGCGGGCACGCGCGGTCCCCGACAGCGCCTGGCCCGGCGGCACCAGAAAGTAAGCGAACGCGAGCCGGTCCGAGCGCCCGACCCGTCCCCTGAGCTGGTAGAGCTGAGCGAGGCCGAAACGATCGGCGCGGTTGACGACCAGGGTGTTGGCGTTGGCGATGTCGAGCCCGTTCTCGATGATAGCCGTGGCCAGCAGAACGTCGGCTTCGCCGTCGAGAAAGCTCCGCATCGCCTTTTCGAGATGGCGCTCGCTCATCTGGCCGTGCCCGACCACGACTCTCGCCTCCGGGACGACCCGTCGCAGCCACTCGGCGAAGACCGCGATGGACCTGACCCGGTTGTGGACGAAGTAGACCTGTCCACCTCGCTCGATCTCGTAGAGCACGGCCTCCCGCACAACCTCCTCGGAAAACTCGAGAACGCTTGTTTCCACCGCCTGGCGGTCTCGCGGCGGCGTCTCGATGAGTGAGATATCTCTAAGCCCGCTCATCGCCATGTTGAGGGTGCGCGGTATCGGAGTCGCGGACATGGCCACCACGTCAACCTCGGTGCGTAGACGTTTGAGCCGCTCTTTCTGCGCCACACCGAAGCGTTGCTCCTCGTCGAGCACCACCAGCCCGAGGTCGCGAAACCGGACATCGGCGGCCAGCAGCCGGTGAGTCCCCACCACGACGTCGACCCGGCCCTCGGCAAGGCCTTCCAGGGTCTCGGCGGTTTGCTTCGGGGGTACGAACCTGGAGAGCATCCGGGCCTCCACCGGAAAGCCGGCGAATCGCCGCTGGAAGGTCTCGAGGTGCTGACCGACCAGGATCGTGGTCGGAGCAAGGACCGCCACCTGCTTGCCCTCGAGCACCGCCTTGAACGCGGCTCGGATCGCGACCTCAGTCTTGCCGTACCCGACGTCGCCACAGAGCAGCCGATCCATGGGCCGATCAGACTCCATGTCGGCCTTGATCTCGGTGACGGCCCGTTCCTGGTCCAGCGTCAGATCGTGCTCGAAGGCATCCTCGAACTCCCGCTGCCACGGCGAGTCCGGCGAAAACCGGTGGCCCTGAGCCTCACGGCGGACCGCAGCGAGACGCAGCAGCTCTGCCGCCATCTCGCGAACGGCCTTCTTGACCCGCGCCTTCCGGTTCCGCCACGTCGCACCACCGAGCCGGTCGAGGCGGGGAATCGCATCGCCCTCGCCCGAGGCGTACTTCTGGATCAGGTCAGCCCGCTCCACCGGCACCAGCAGGTTGTCACCGCCACGGTAGCCGAGCGCGAGCATCTCTAACGCACGTCCCTCAACCTCCACCCGACGAAAGCCCTCGAAGCGGCCGATCCCATGGTCCAGGTGAACCACCAGATCGCCCGGCCGCAGATCTCGCAGGTCCGAGACGAAGGCGGCGGTGCCGGCTCGGCGGCGGCGTGGCGGAGGCGCGGCGGTGAGGTCGCCTCGACCGTAGACCGCAAGACCGTCGCGCCAGATGAAACCGTGCTCGAGACTGCCGCGGACGATGGCCACGCCGCCCGGCGGAGGCGGCTCAGCAACCGGCGTGACCCCGCCCTCCTGCAGCAGGTGGGCGAAGCGACGCTCCTCGCCCGATGAAGCGACCACCAACACCTGCGTCAGGTCCAGCGCGCGGCGGTGGCGCAGGCCCGGCACGAGATCCGGGATCCGCCGCGCGTAACGCTCCATCGGGCTCGTCGGCAGCCGCCACCATCTCGTCCGACCGTCGGCGAGCTCGAGCTGCTCGAGCCGAAGCTCGGCTTCCTCGAGACGCCGGCCGGCAGCCGTTACCGACAGCAGCAGTCGGTCCGGTGGTGGCAGCGCCAAGGTGCGGCTCTGCAGAGTCTGCCACTCCCGATCCTGGACTTGGCGCCAGCGGTGGAGCTCCCCGACCACGTCGTCGCGGTCGCAGACCACCACCGATTCGGCGAGCTCGAGCCAGCTGGTGGTCGGATCCTCGAGGTGAAGAGCGGCCCACCACAGCCTCCGTTCGGCGCCGACCCGCAGGGCCTCGGAAAGAGCCGACCACTCCGTCTCGAGGGCGTCGGCCACAACCTCGAGACGTTCGGGCTCCGCCGGAAAGGAGTCGAGGGGGACCAGGTTGACCTCGCCGAGCTCGCCCTCCACCGTCCGTTGAGTGGCGGTGTCGAAGCGACGGATCTCAGACACGCGATCGTCGTCGAGCACGAGCCGCAATGCACGGTCCTCGCCGTCGTGGATGTCGATCACCCACCCTCGCATGGCGAACTCGCCGGCCTCCTCGACAAGGTCGACGCGACGGTAACCGGCTGCGGTCAGCCTCGTTGCGAGCTGTCTCTGATCGATCGTCTCGCCCGTTGACAACCGCACCACCTGAGCCGAAACCTCGCCAGGGACGGGCAACGGCGCGAGCAGAGCCCGCGCCGGGACCACGACCATGCCGACCTTTCCATCGGCCACTCTGCGGAGCAACCGGACCTGTTCCAGACGCGAGGCCAGGGGCGGCTCGACCCCCTGATAGGGAGCGGCCAGGTCGGCAGGCGCGCGGCCGACACCGAGGGTCGGCGCCAGCAGCTCGAGAGCCGCCGCCAGATCATCGACCTCGGCGGCGTTCGGCGCCACCACCACCACCAGCTTCGACGTCCACCCGCAGGCGAGAAGCGAGGCCAGAACCAGCGCTCGGGCACCGGGCACAACACCACCCACGGCAAGCGGCGATTCGCCACCCGTCAACGCCTCGGCGAGGGATCCGAGATCCGGCAGTGGGTACGGATACCGTGGTCGATCCACGAGTTTTCGATTCTAGCCCGTTCCCATCCAGAGACTCTGGTGGGAACGGACTCGAAGGCGCGGGTCGGTGGCCCCCGGTCCGCGCGTCCGGATCGCGGGCCTTCAGCCATCGAGCGCCCGATCGGCTACACCAACTTGAGCAGGTGCCCCATCTTGTTCTTCTTGGCCTCGAGGTAGGCGCGGTTGGCGTCGTTGGGCGGAATCTCCAAGGCGACACGCTCCACGATCTCGAGACCGAAGCCACGGAGAGCTGTGTACTTCTTTGGGTTGTTGGTCATCAACCGAAGCCGGCGCGCGCCGAGGTCATAAAGAATCTGTGCACCGGTGCCGTAGTCACGGGGATCAGCCTTGAAGCCGAGGTGGAGGTTCGCCTCCACCGTGTCCTGACCGGCATCTTGGAGCTCGTAGGCCCGCAGCTTGTTGAACAGGCCGATGCCTCGACCTTCCTGGAGAAGGTAGAGCAACACTCCCTTGCCCGCGGCAGCAATCCCGGACATCGCGGCGGCGAGTTGGACGCCGCAGTCGCACCGGGCGGACGCGAACACGTCGCCGGTCAGACACTGGGAGTGAACCCTCACCAGCACCGGTTCCTCAGGGTCGATCTCGCCCATGACAAGGGCGATGTGCTCCTCGCCGTTGACCGTGTTGCGGTAGGCGTAGATGCGGAATAGTCCGTACTCGGTGGGAAGGGTGGGGCCTGCAACCCGCTCCACCAGCTTTTCGTTCCGCATCCGGTAGGCGATGAGGTCGGCCACGGTCATCAAGCCGAGCCCGTGCTCCCGAGCGAACTCGATGAGTCGCGGCATACGTGCCATCTGGCCGTCTTCGTCCATGACCTCGCAAAGCACCGCGGCCGGCGTCAGTCCGGCGAGCCGCGCCAGGTCGACCCCGGCCTCGGTGTGACCGGCCCGCTTGAGGACCCCGCCGAGACGCGCCCGGAGCGGGAACATGTGGCCCGGTCGCCGCAGATCGGTGGGGCCCGCGGCCGGGTCGACCAGAACACGAACGGTGGCGGCTCGATCGTGGGCCGAGATGCCGGTCGTGGTACCGCGGCTCGCTTCGACGCTGACCGTGAATGCGGTCTCGTGGGCGGAGGTGTTGTGCTCCACCATGAGCGGAAGGTCGAGCTCGTCGCATCGCTCGGGTGTCAGCGCGACACAGATCAACCCGCGACCATACCGAGCCATGAAGTTGACGGCCTCGGGAGTCACCTTGTCGGCAGCGAAAATGAGGTCGCCCTCGTTTTCGCGATCGGCATCGTCCGCAACAACGATGATCTTGCCCTCGCGCAGCCGTCGAACGGCCTCCTCGACGGAAATGAAGACATCATCTGCGTTCAGGCTGTTGGTTCCGTCGCTCATACATACTCCT
>Ga0316576_10001029_pt1 | contig 14417 bp, 8 predicted proteins | sample S0NA_FD_203075 | JGI IMG/M metagenome (GOLD analysis project Ga0316576, IMG submission 203075) | Rhizosphere microbial communities from salt marsh grasses in Alabama, United States - S0-2_050615r3r5 | ecosystem: Host-associated > Plants > Roots > Rhizosphere | place: USA: Alabama | collected... | reverse complement strand
TCTTTGGTTTCTTTTCCTGCAATACTCAAAGGCGTACCGGATGCACCGTTCGACTCCTTTACGGGTGTTTATTGATTCCTGTACAGCCACTTCATCTGCCGTGCCGTATTTTAAACTACCGCCAGCACCAGCGTATAGCCCTTCGGTATTCTCGCGAACCACGACAAAATCTATATCCGACGGACCTTTGTCCTTTAAGGGTGTTTCTACGCCCTCATAGAGTTTTACAGGTCTTAAATTAATATACTGGTCATAATAAAACCGAAGTTTTAAAAGAATACCTTTTTCAAGAATACCTGGTTTTACATCCGGATGCCCGATGGCTCCCAAATATATCGCATTTGATTCGGCGATTGATTCCAGAACATGTTCAGGCAAAATCTCTCCAGTCGCTTTATAATGTTCGCCGCCTATATCATAATGGGTAAATTTAAGCCTGAAACCGAATTCGTCTGCCAAAGCTTGAAGGACTTTGATGCCTTCTGCAACAACTTCGGGGCCGGTACCGTCGCCTGGAATTACAGAAATATGATATTCTTTTGTCATATGGATTCGTCCAATCAATTAATTTTAATGTTTTCGGTTGTTATTATGAAAATGATGTTTAATAGACTCCGTTTAAATGGGACTATCCATGCTCACTTGCATCACTGGTTTTCGGTATGTTTTGGCTCTCTTTGTTATAATTTCTAATGATAATCAAAGGACCAGAAACAACATAAGCCAGCGCTACAAAAAATAGAGCAAAAGATGGTTGGGCGGCAATGAAAATCAATATCAGGATAATTGCCACCAGAACATTGAAATTCATTTTTTTAAACAGCTCGGGCTTTTTGAAACTGTTATATCTTATGGTGCTTACCATTAAAAATGAAAGTATGTACAGCGTTATAAGAATGAGAATTGGATTTATTTTTCCTTCGATACCAATTCTATGAGAAAATAAAACTATGGTTGCTGCCATACCTGCCCCGGCAGGAATTGGTAGCCCCACAAAGTGATCACTGCTTATTACATCCACCTGTGAGTTAAAACGTGCAAGACGAAGCGCTCCACAAGCCATAAACAAAAATGCAGCCAGCCAGCCGATTCTTCCCAATGGCCTTAGAGACCACAAATATATCATCAATCCCGGTGCAAGACCAAAAGATATAAGATCGGCCAGAGAATCGTACTCAACACCGAATTTGCTGGTGGTATTCGTCGCTCTGGCGATTTTACCATCCATGATATCAAATAATACGCCGATAATAATGGCTACTGCTGCAGCAATAAATTTTCCGTTTATTGCTGCGATAATCGCATAAAATCCAAAAAAAAGATTGAGCGAGGTAAATATGTTGGGCAGAATGTAGATACCTCGATGAGATCGTTCTTTTTTCTTTTTTCTTGTTCTTATCATGTTAAATCTCCCAATATAGATGTTCCGGCTTTTACCTTTTCTCCCACTGTCACTTTCAAATTTATCTCAGGAGGAAGATAAACATCCAAACGTGATCCAAAACATATTAAGCCAAAACGTTGCCCCCTGATGACAATGTCATCCTTTTGTAATTTACAGATAATGCGCCTTGCAATCAGTCCTGCTATCTGCACCGTACAAATATTTTTCTTTCCTTCGGTTTCTATGAAAATTGCATTGTGTTCATTAAGATTTGATGCCTTATCCAAATTGGCGGAAAAAAATTTTCCAGGAAAATAATGAATTTTTTTTATCTGCCCTTCATGGGGAATACGATTGACATGAACATTAAAAATCGACATAAAGATACTGATCTTCATGCACGAGCCATCATAAAATCGACTATTATCGACCAAACCCGCAGAAATAACCTTTCCATCAGCCGGCGAAACAATGCATCCGGCATCATTGGGAATAACGCGATCTGGATCTCTGAAAAAATAACAGATGAAAAAGGTCACAGCAAGACCCGTCAGAGCCAACGTGATAAGCCCCAAAAGCGCGAATACGGCAGTTGCAAATACAGAAGCAAATATAAAAGGATACCCAGCGCTTGCCAAAGGAAAGGCAGAATCGCTGGGTACGTCAGACCAAATAAAGTTGCTCATCTCGTATGCCCTTGTTAATCTTACCTTATAAAATAAAAGACTAAACTCTTTTATTTATCAAAAATGAATCCATATTGTCAATAATAACCGTAATGATAGTTCTTTTTGCTCAATATTAAAGTGTTTTCTTATCCAAGGTTCGTCCCCCTAATTTTCAAACCACCGTAACAGTGCTGAGGGACGATGAAATTTTTAAGATAGAATCGTTTGGGCAACAGCCCGTTAAATAGTGCTTAAACAAAATATTAGATTTATTCATATATAGAATTCTTTTTGCTGCAGTACGACTCCGCCAAAATGTTCATGCGGACAGGAAGGTTTTTTATAGCAATTTGGGAATGAGAAACTTGAGTAATCAGCTATTTTTATTGAATAACATCAATTAGTTCAAACATGTTATGATATCATTAAATTCAACTCTGCATCAGATTTCCGGATATAATGTGGTAATACATCTTTAATATCATCTGTATCGTTGTTTTCGAAATGTTTCATGCTGAAATAGGCCAAAGAAGAAGCTCTAATCGTATTGTGAATCATCGGTGCAAAAGAGGCAAATTCACCCATTTTTTCCAATATCATTTCTTTATATAGCAAAGCGCCATTGCCAACAAACAGGCAATACTCGTTAAGGTCATCAATAGCCTTGTCAGGTGTTGCCACGCATTCTTTTGTTTGCTTTATTAAATGACCATGTTGGAACCTGTATCGGGAAAAATAAACCTCTCCCTTACGCGCATCTAAAATCGGACATATAAGATCACGAGAATACGACACTTGAAGGGCAAGCGCTTCCAGGCTTGAAACTCCAACAATCGGTTTTTCTGATGCCAAAGCAAGTCCCTTGATGGTACTGATGCCAATCCTCAGGCCTGTAAAAGATCCAGGCCCTCTGGTTACTGCAAATCCATCAATATCAGAGATATTTAGGCCTGCCATTCTCACGGCCGTTTGTATCATTTCCATTAAATGCTTAGAATGTGTCTCTTCCCTATATATTGTAAACTCTGAAATCAAAGACGTTTCATCTACTATTGCGACACTGCAGCTGGTTGTCGCCGTATCAATACCGAGTATCTTCATATTACTTATCAGTCATGGCAAGTGAAATAACTTTTTCCATGTTTTTCACAGGTATAAAATGTATTTTTCGCTTTATATTCATCGGAATTTCCGCCAAATCCTTTTTATTTTTTTCAGGAATGATAATGGTACGAATTCCGGCCCTCAGTGCACCCAATGCCTTTTCTTTCAGACCGCCTATAGGAAGCACTCTTCCCCTTAATGTGATTTCTCCAGTCATGGCAACATCTTTATTGACCGGTTTGTTTATTAAAATAGATAAGAGTGCCGTTGCCATTGCGATTCCGGCAGATGGCCCATCCTTGGGGATTGCACCGGCTGGAACATGAATATGAACGTCCTTATTTTCAAGAATATTTTTTTTGATTCCAAAAGAAGCAAGATTGGCCCGGGCATAACTCAGGGCGGCCCGGGCAGACTCCTGCATTACTTCCCCTATTTGACCAGTGACGATGAGCTCCCCTTTTCCGTCTATTAATGATGCTTCTACATAGAGCACCTCGCCTCCTGCCTGTGTCCAGGCCAGACCGGTTGATAAGCCCACCTGACTATTTTCCTGATCCATTTCAGGGAAATATTTTGGAACCCCCAGATAACTTTGCAGATTATTTTTTGTGATTCGAAACGGACCCTTATTACCTTCAGCGATTTTACGTGCCACCTTCCGACATAGAGAGCCGATTTCCCGTTCAAGATTCCTCAACCCAGCCTCGGAAGTATATTCGGATATGATTTTAGACAATGAACCATTGCTGATAGACAGAGTTTTTGACTTTAAGCCATTCTCCTTGAGCTGTCGCGGTATGAGGTGTTTTTGTGCAATGATATTTTTTTCATCCTCCGTATATCCGGAAAGTGTAATCACCTCCATCCTATCGAGTAACGCTGACGGAATCGTATCTGTAAAGTTTGCGGTGAGGATAAACATAACCCTTGAAAGATCAAAGGGTATATTAAGGTAGTGGTCGCTAAACGACGAATTCTGTTCAGGATCCAAAGCCTCTAAAAGCGCTGAGGAAGGATCACCTCTGAAGTCAGAACCAAGCTTGTCAATCTCATCCATCATGAAAACAGGATTGTTTGTACCGCCCTGTTTCAGACCCTGAAGAATACGTCCTGGCAAAGCACCTATATAGGTACGACGGTGGCCTCTGATCTCAGCTTCATCCCGTATGCCACCGAGGGAAATGCGAACAAATTTTCGTTTTACAGCGCGTGCTATGGCCTGACCAAGAGACGTCTTCCCAACACCGGGTGGGCCCACGAAACATAAAATCGGTCCTTTCATTTTAGGGTTGAGTTTACGCACGCTCAGGTATTCAAGAATTCGGTCTTTCACATGTTTTAGACCAAAATGGTCTTCATCCAAAACCGTTTTTGCATTTTTTATATCAATAATGTCTTTGGTGGTTTTGCTCCATGGCAGTTCAACCAACCAATCCAAATATGTGCGAACAACAGAAGCTTCTGCAGAGTCTGGATGCATTTGATCCAGACGTTTCAACTGCTTTAAGGCTTCTTTGTCTGCATTTTTTGACATCTTTGCTCTTCTTATCTTCCTTCTATAATCTTCTATTTCCTTTAATTTTCCATCGTCTTCACCGAGTTCTTTGTGGATAACCCGAACCTGTTCCCGTAAAAAATAGTCTCTTTGACTTTTTGAAATTTCATCTTTTACATCAGACTGGATTTTGGCCTGCATGGAAGACAATTCTACTTCTCGAGAAAGCAACTCATTCACTTTTTTAAGACGCTCAACAGGATCGATCAACTCGAGCAAAATCTGAGATTCATCAATTTTTAACTTCAAATTTGAAGCAACAAGATCTGCTAGTTTCCCGGGGTCATTTACACTTTCTAAAATAACACTAACATCGTTGTTCATTTCCCCACGAAGTGCCAATATCTTTTCGGAGTGTTCGATAACATTGCGCATTAACGCTTCCATTTCCAAATTGATCTCTTCAAACGGCGGATCGGGAATCCTTTCAATTTTTACACGATATATGGACCTCTTTGAAACGTACTTAACAATCCTGGCTTTTTCGATACCCTGAACAAGGGCTTTGACGCGTCCATCAGGGAGTTTTAGCATCCTTAGGATCTTGCTCACAGTTCCAACCGTAAATATTTGATCAGGATTTGGATTTTCGACATTTGGATCTTTCTGCGCGGTTAAAAACAAAAATCCGTCTTTCTCCACTGCCTCCTCAACAGCACGCACCGATTTTTCACGGCCAATAAATAGCGGTAGAAGCATGTCGGTAAAAATTACAATATCCCGTACGGAAATTAAAGGGAGTGTATCTGGAATTATTGCATCTTTTTCATCTTCATCAATAATGCTGATAAGATCATCTTTGTCTGTTTCAGCCATTCTTTCTCCTATAATTTAAATCAAAATAAAAATTGTCGGCTTCCAAGATATAATAAAACACAATTCGGTTTTGACAATGTTTATATGTATAAATTCATTACCCCTTTAAATCAACATTTTTAACAGCCTCTTCTCTCCGAATTTCATTGGCACCATCACCGCAGCAATGCTGAGGGAAAAAACCAAGGTAAACGATCCGAGAACCCATACCCATTCAAAAACAGTCAATACATTTCCTTTAATATTGGCCATAAAAAGTCGATAAACCGGTCCTGCCTCAATGATGATAACCGCCCCGACGTAGACTGCACACACCATCATAAACATGAGTCCTCCAAAACTGGTAACTGTTTGTGCTGGATTTTCCGATTTAAAGTCAGGATACGCTGCGCCAAAACCGATTCCCATAGATACGACTCCCGGAACCAGTAAAAATATATCAACCACTGAAAGTACCATCATAAAAAATGTCACTTTAAGCAAGATATTTGTTGCAATGATCAAAATTTCAGTCAAAACAAATAAAGGTAAAAAATAGACGAAAAATTTTATCCAGAGATAGTGCTTAAGATCTATGGGTGCTGATTTCACCAGCCAGAAAGCATCCTTTTCGCTGCTGACCGCAGGATATGCAAATCGGGCCGTAATGGTAATAAGAACAAAACCAGCAAGGCCGATGTTTAAAAAAGATAGAAGGTTTTGGAGGTAAATGGTCTTTATCGGCGCCTTTTCCAGGGGAAGGGCATTGAAGTTGTAAACATATATGACAACCAGTGCAGCGATTAAAAAAAGCTGAGACCACTGAGTTTGATCTCTGAAAAAAGTTCGTATTTCCTTTGACATTAAAGCTCTGCAAAAACGTGGTAAAAATATTGGAAAGCGGCGGCCTGAATAACTGTATTTAAAAAGCCGAACCTGTGCAGTTTGAGTTTTAGAAACCCCATTGAAATAATAATAATTTGAAATAATGATCGCTGAACATACCATTACGCCTGCCCAACTCAGGGAGAGCACCGAGTGAAACATTCCTTCCATTATGTGCCCCGAAAGTGTCGCCTTCATGCTGTCAAAAACCCAAGTACTCGGAAGATATAGCGGAGCCGGAGACTTTAAAGACTTGAGATAGAACAGCACATTTGAAAAAACTTCAGGATCAACAAGGCGCTCGGGCCGTAAAAAACGAAAGGCAAAAAAAAGTATTAGAAAAAAGCTGAGGCCGATGAAAATAAAAATGTTTTTAATTCGGTTCGCAGGCACAAAATTAACAACAATCATAATTAAGACAACGCTTATGCCTGCTGAAATAACGGAAAGGATTAAAATAACCAGGAACATATTGCCATAGAAAATAAAACCCGCCCTATAAACAATTCCATATGATATAAAGACAGGAATTGTATAGACAATGACCATCCAAGAACTATCCACAGTACTTTCTATCCATCTTGCAATAAAAATCTTATAAATTGGAACAGGCATAGAATTCAAAAGAGAAAGATCTCTGCTGAGATAGAGCTTGGAAAGTGATGTTAGTATGTTACTGAAAATAAGGAGTGAGAAAAATGTAAGAAGAATCATGGAGAGCAGTTTATAGGCAAGAATATCACCAAATCCTTCAATCCCTTTGAAATAACTGATGACCCGGAATGAAACAATGAAGATGCCTCCCCAAAAAAGTATCCCAAAGAATCCGAACAATGCGAGTTTATATCCTCTGCCCGAATTATTTTTTAAAAGGCCTTTGTTTTTAAAGGACAAAAATCTTGGCTTTAATAGAGTGATGACATCTTTCATTCTTCAGTCAGTTTGATAAATATCTCTTCAAGATCTGCACTTTTATTTTGAATATTGCTTTTTAAATCTTCTGCAGTTCCCGTTGCAACAAGTGATCCTTTATGTATAATACCGATGCGATCACAAATATCTTCAGCCACTTTCAGCGTGTGAGTCGACATGAAAATAGTGACACCATTCTTTGCAAGCTGCTTAAAAAGCGACTTAACCATATTAATAACCAATGGATCAAGCCCTACCATTGGCTCATCGACAATGATCACTTCAGGATCATGTAAAAGAGCTGCCGCCATTATGAGTCTTTGCTTCATACCGTGAGAATAGGACTCAATAAGATCGTCTGCCCACTCAGAAAGAGAAAACAACCGTAATTTTTCTCTAGACCTATATAAAAAATTGTTTTCATCAACACCATACAAATCACTGATAAATTTTAAAAACTCCATGCCGGTAAGTTTCTCATAAAGATACGGCCTATCAGGAATATAACCGATTTTGCTTTTGGCCTTTTTCGGGTGATTCTGAATATTTATACCGCAGATCATTACAAAGCCCGAGGTTGGAGCAAGTACACCGCCCATCATATTTATGGTGGTTGTCTTGCCGGCCCCGTTAGGACCGATGAATCCGAATATTTCACCTTTTTCAACAACGAGGTTCAGATTGTTCACAGCCGTAAAATCGTTGTATTTTTTCGTTAAATTTATGAGCTCTATCATTTTTTATCGAAAACTAAGAATCTTTAATTTTACCCTTCCTATAACATTCATGATGTCAAGCTGTTGCTGCAACCTTCCGCTTGAAAATCGGATATGAGTAACATCTGCAGGTATTTGGCCAAATGTTGCATCCACTGTTACCCACTTTCCAATGTACAGCAGATTCCATGCATGATAATAAAACCTGCCGTTTAAGTAAACCAGTCCTGCCTCAATCCGGGCTGGTATGGCCGAGGCCCTTGCTAGGGCGGCCAGAAGGACGGCATGTTCATTGCAATCACCGACCTTATTTATTAAAGTACTAAGGGCGTCAGGCAACGATAACACCGGGCGTTTTTCAATATTTTTATTCACCCATATCATCAGTTTATTTGCTTTTTCAAAAGGCGTATCATTATCGGTTACAATCTTTTTAACCAAATTCATGATCTTAGGATGGTCAGACTCAATAAAGGGTTCGGGCCTTAAAAAACGATCAGATATTGTATTCGTATTAATTACACCATCATAAAGCTTGGCCATATCCTCTTTCTGGATGGTCAGAACATTATCTTTTAAAACCTGTCTTCCACCCTTAAGATGGACATCTTTGGTGTTTATCCCGCTGATTTCAACTTTGATTCTTTCGAGTTTTAGCGGGTTATCCAAAATTACGTTGGATCTGATGGAAGCAATTTCGGCCAAATCTTGGGAAGATTCTGCAAGATGTCCAAAAAGGACGTTTTTGCGTGTCGTTTTTTCTAAACTTAATCCTAAAGGCCCTTTTTCTCGAATAACTTCACCATGTTCTCCTATCCAGGCCAACTGCGTTGTCCCTTGATACTGCATCATTATTTTCATTGATTTCTTCTGAATCCCCATATTGAGTATGCTTTCTCTACCAACAACTTTAATCGTAACAGGCTGAGTACTCATGCTCATTGGATCAAAAACATGAAGGCTAAACTCGTCTCCGGGTTTCATCCCGGCGGCATAAGCGGCGTGTACAATCCCGGAAGAGGCATATAGTCTTTCCTTGATTTTGGTATGAACTTCTTTAGTAGAACCAAAGTCTTGCGTTTTAAGGGAAAGCACATTTCCGGAAATAGACCCTTGTGCTGAAAAATTGAATCGTCCTGAACTGATCTCAAAATCAAATGAAGAAAGCGTAAAATCTTTATTGAGCTTTCCAGCGGTTTTAAGAATGAGATCTTGAATCAGGCCCATTGTATTGAGGCGGATATAAAGGGTTTCTTTTAAGAGATAACCCTTTGTCGTTTTTGAAATGAAGGTGTGTGAGGTCCCAATTTTACGTCCATTTTGCAAAATATTCATCCACGAGTCTTTCTCAGGTACCCGATCTGTGGAAAATGAGGCCAATTCTTCTGATACAGACCCGAATTTGTTAAATATGTCTAATCGAAAAGAAAAAAGAATCACAAAAATGAGTCCAAAAAGACTTAAAAGGATCCAAAAAGGTTTCATACTTATCCAAGTGCTCTTATGCTTAAATGCGATGACGTATCTTTATAATGACAACTTGCCGAGATAGGCTGAAGAGGTCCAAAAAATTGAAGTTTGAAATACCTAAAATGAGTCCCGCCTCGGCGGGATTGTGGAATGCGTTATCTGCGCAATAATTATTATTTAAATTTGATAGAATACCTTAACTTTAGGCACTTTAGTTCACTTTAGGCATTTTAAACTTTTGCATGTATTGAATGAATAAACCAAGATATAAATACGTTACTCTATTTTAGAATATATAGGTTAAGTTGTTGTTTATAATATTATTTCACGACAGTGATTCAGCATTGGCGAAAAAATTTCCATTGATATTTTTTCAAAATCCTTGTCCAAAGGATCATATCTGCCAAAGCAACGCTCGAAATACGGATCCTTTGACTCTCCGTGTGAAAAATCGCTTCCGATCCATTTTTTTTGTGCAGCTTTTAAAGCTTCTGGCGGTATCCGATTCTTCTGTGTTTTTGCCAGAACATATTCAAATGATGATACAGGAAAAAAGTGCAACGGCTCTGATATTCCCTTCCAGTAAATATCAAGAAGGGATTTCAAGATATCTAACGCACTTGAAACAGGTTTAAATTCCCAGGCAGCATCTTTACATATCAATACGCTCAGCACAGAGCGCTTTTGTTCAAGTAAAACACAAATAATAAGGTGATATATCCACGTATTTAATAGATATTTAGGTTTTATATTTGCATATATGGTTTTGATCACACCGTTTTCATAGACATCTGTAACGCGATCGAACATCTTAAAATCTTCTATGTCAAGTTCAACATCAAAATCTTCAAGGCGCTGGGCTCTGGTTTTGTCTTTAATTTTTCGAACAAAATCTTCGGCATCCAAACTCAGTTCATTGTAAATATATTCTCCCACATTCCCATGAGGGAGTCCTCCGGAGGCCTTTATTAGAGGGAAAATATCTTTCAGGCTTGTTCCCGAGAGGCTTTTTGTCACAAGTTCCTGATCCAATACATATTTTTCAAGATGATCTAAGCGGAAGTTTTCTCTTTCATCAAGGATACCTGCTCTCTCATGCAGATATACTCCCAGACGTTTTTCAAGCAGATATTTTGCTGGATTGTTGAAAAAGGCACATATCGCCTTAATTGAAAGGTTTTTGAATTCTTTGTCAGGTTCAGGCAATGTTGTTGAAATAAAAGGCGGCATTTCTTTTTGTTCAAACATTTTTGAACTTGCAACAAAATTCTCGTACGAGTAGCTGAACAACTTGCTTTTATTTTTAAAATATTCCGGTGAAAATGCTTGAAGCCGGTGAAAGATGACCACCTGCTCTTCTGAAAAACCAAAGCCTTCTTTGATACAATCTATGAGCTCACTCACAAGCACTGAAGGCTGAGTTCTGGCGTTATCCTGGATGCTCTGTCCCACATAACTAATATAGAATTTATTTCTTGCGGATAGAAGCGCTTCCAAAAATAGATACTTATCGTCATTCCTTCTGTTTCGATCACCGATTCTCGGTTGTTTTGTCATAAGATCGAATTCCAGTTTTTTTGCTTCGCGTGGGTAGGCATCGCTGTTCATCCCAACAAGACAGATGACTTTAAACGGGATGCTTCTCATGGGAAGCATTGCACAAAACGTCACACCTCCTGAAATAAACCCTCTTCGAAGATGTTCATCTTCAAGAAGACCCCATAGATAAGATTTTACGACTTCAATTTTTATGGTTTTCTCGAAGCCGGATAATGCCTCCTTTTTAGGCATATCCTCCAATATAGTCCTGAGAACATGTAACTCTGGCTCTGAGTCTTGCTCCGGGGCAAAAAACTGTTCGATAATATCTGAAAAAAACTGACTCCAGCCACTTAAAGTTCTGGCCTGATTAAAAGAAACCACACTGTTAAAAAGTCGGTCTAAAAATTCTATAAATTTACCCAGGGTTTTCGCCTCACTACCCTCAATATGATCGTAAGGAAGAATTCCGGAAAACATTTTACTCTCAAATCCCGGCATTGCATATCCTAAAAGAAGCCTCTCAATCCCGGCTTTCCAAGTATTTTCCGAAAAAACCGGAAGACCAATCCTGCGGCGGTGCTCTTCATCGATTCCCCATCTGATATTGGTTTCTATAATCCAGCGTTCTAAAATTTCGATTTCCGACTCGGAAATGTTGAATTTTTCTCTAATTTCAGGCAACTCAAGCAATGCCATGACACGATTTACACTCATTCGGCTATTATTAAGATCGAGTATCGACATGAATCCTTCAATTATTCGACTTTCTTTCATAATGCTCTGGTCCGCTATTGCGAATGGAATCCGTTTTTTTTCATCCATCTGTGCTCCGAACACAGCCTGAACAAATGGCGCATATAAATGGATATCGGGCGTCATGACAATGATGTCTTTGGGCAATAGACCCGGATCTTCTTCAAACATGGCAAGAATATTATCGTGGAGAACCTCAATTTCCCGCATCGGACTATGGCAGGAATGAATCTGAACAGATGAATCAATCCAAGAAGATGGGTCGTGGAATTCGGATGAAAGAGAAGAAAACCTCCTGTTATTTAAGTTTAAAATATCTGATTGGATTTTCTCAAGTATTGTATGGCCTTGATTCTCTTTGAACAGTTCGAAAATCTGACTGTCGAGATCACTAATTAGTGAAATAAAATTTTTACCCAGAGTCCCCATGGAAGCCAGCAGCCGATGTCCTTCCTCAAGATAAAGCTCTTCTGATAGATCTTTTGATCGAGTATTTGTTTTCCTCATCTTTCTGGATTCCCGATCGGAAACAATATCGCCCCAATACTCTTTGCATGGGTTCATTAAAAACAGGTTTACCTGAGAACGGCTTGATATTTCGAGAAAAGCCTCAAGATAAAAAGGCGGCAAGTAAGATATGCCGAATATGGAAACACGCTCAGGGAAGTGCTCTATTTGTCGTGGGGATTTTCTAATTTTTTCTAAAAAAGCCTTCCAGAGTCCGGCACGATGCAAATGTTCCTTCCCTGAAGAGATCTTGCGCCATAGGTTCGCCTGCCAGTGTTGGTCTTTTCCTTTTTCCCATTGAAATATCATCTCGGGTCTGAAAACAAGATACTGATCAAACAGATCACCTATTCTTTTTGAAATCTGAAACAGTTTTAGACCAGTGTCCTCATCAGAAAGATATCGTTTTAAACTTTCGAAACCCGGAAGGTGGATGCATTCAGGAAGAACTTTCATGATTCTGAAGGTCATTGTTAATGGATCAAAAAAGGATTCTTCGGGTATATCCGGAATTGTTTTGTTAAACATTTCCTGTAAAAAGGCGTTGGGAAATGGGAAAAAACAGTTCGCGCAGATGCCGTTATGTCTTGAAAGCTCCATGGCTATCCAACGCTCCATCCCTCTGCTCTGAACGACAACAATCTCAGGGGAAAACGGCGAAGAAAGCGGGGTTCTAACAATAAATGCCAACTGTTCGGCAAGGGTTTCCATGTGGTTGCTTGTAAAGATATTAAGCCCGTTCATTGGATATATACCTCGGATAGGATCATACTATAAGGAATTTTAAATAGAAAGAAATTTTAGTTATGCAACACATCGTTTATTATTAATTTAAATCATTTAAAGTTCAAAATGATTTTAAACAAATTCCTTGACTTTAATGTCATTTTTTAATTACTTGAATAAATCTGTTCGGGTGCTCGTAAGAGATTAATAGGGAACCCCGTGAAATTCGGGGACGGGCCCGCCGCTGTAATCCCACCTTTTTCCAATTTTGTGGAAAAGGGAACCCTTTTAGCACTGATGGCCACTGTCTTATAACTAGTGTCCATCCGTAAATGAGGATTTTTGTTCAAGATCAAGGCATGCGAAAAAAATAACCACAGGCATATAAATTGATATTCCGAGGATTTTTTTTTTGAGCATAACGCAGAGGTTGAGCAAAAAGACCATTTACGGATAGACACTAACCAATGATGGGAAGGTCGCTATTGGGGCGGGAAAGTCAGAAGACCTGCCTGAGCAGAGGTTGAAGCCTTCGAGGATATAAGGTATTAAATGATCTTGAGGATAAATAGGGACATTCCCGGATCGATGTATTTCGGTCCGGTTTTTTTATTATTGGCAGCACGTTAGCCTTTTGAAAACATTTTCGCTTCAGGTATAATTAAATTTTTGCTGAAAGAACTCGTGAATAAAGGCTCGTAATGAAAGAACCTGATCGGGCTATTAATAAAAATCTGTTTCATATGAAGGCTTCATCCATAAAGTCAAGTCGGCTTTGGTTCTTTCAAAACGATCCTTAATCCACTCAGACAGCTTCCAGTCAAAAATTTAATCACACCTGAAGCTCCATATTGTTGGGCGAAGCTGAAAGCGAAGACTATTGAGATCGATTTGTTCCAAAGGAGTAAAACAATCACGATTAAAAACATGGTAACATTTAGATACATAACCATCGTTTTAATGATAACGGTATTGCCTTTAATTTTATCGGTGACGGCATCTGCCAACAAAACCCTAACAGATCAGTTGGGACGGCACGTCACGGTATCGGATGAACCTCAGCGAGTCGTATCTCTTGCCCCAAGCATTACTGAGATTGTTTTTGCTTTGGACCAGGGCCACCGTTTAAAAGGCGTAACAACATACAGTGATTTTCCACCCCAAGCCGTAAAGCTTCCCAAGGTCGGATCTTATGTTCAGCTCGATCTTGAAAAAATAGTGGCATTAAAACCGGATCTTTGTATTGCGATTAAGGACGGAAATCCGATAGCTGTAGCTCGGCGTCTGGAATCTTTGAAAATACCTGTCTATGCCGTTAATCCCGGAAATCTGGAATCCGTCATGCAAACCGTTCAGGAAGTAGGCGAACTGTTAAATGTTCAGGAAAAAGCGGACAA
>Ga0316576_10001026_pt1 | contig 14446 bp, 16 predicted proteins | sample S0NA_FD_203075 | JGI IMG/M metagenome (GOLD analysis project Ga0316576, IMG submission 203075) | Rhizosphere microbial communities from salt marsh grasses in Alabama, United States - S0-2_050615r3r5 | ecosystem: Host-associated > Plants > Roots > Rhizosphere | place: USA: Alabama | collected... | reverse complement strand
GTGGGCCCGAGAGGGCGCCAGCTCCATCGGCCGCCGACACCTTCAGGATCGAGACTGATCTCCTGGACCCGGAGGTTCAGTACCGGAAGGGCAAGGCGCTCATTGCCGACCACAACTATCGTGAGGCTCTGGAGCAGCTCGCGTTCGCGTCGGATCTGGATCCGCAGAATGGGAACTACCGGGCCGAGCTCGCCTACTGCCGGTATCTCTACAACCCTCAGGCCGCTGCGCCGGCCGCCCTCGAGGAGCTCAACAAGGCCCTGCGAATCGACCCGTCCAGTGGGCTCGTCCACTACTATCGAGGCGAGATTCTCCGGATTCTCGGTCGCCACGCGGAGGCTGAGGAGTCGCTCAAGAAAGCGATCAAGCCGATGACACCCGACCGCCGACCGATCGATGCTCTACGGGCGTTGCAGAAGGAAAAGCGCTGAGCTGCCGGGATCGCGAAAGGTCGTCCTTCGCGCTGAGGTACGGGTTCGGTTGTCAATCGCCCTTTCGGTACGTCCCGACCAACACCGCTTCCGCCAGCACGTGGCCGCGCATGGCGCGCTCGACCTCGGCCTTGGTTGCCCGACCGAGATCGCCGAGCGCCGCGTCGAGGGCATACAGCTTGTGGAGATACCGATGACGGCCGATGGGCGGGCAGGGGCCGCCGTACCCGGTCCGCTTCCAGTCGTTGACGCCCTCCCGTGTCCCCTCCGGGAGCGCAGCCGGCGCGACGCCTTCGGCAAGCTCCGAGGTCGAGGGAGGGATGTCATACAGCACCCAGTGGACCCAGGTCATTCGCGGGTGATCTGGGTCCGGGGCGTCAGGGTCGTCGACGATCAGCACCAATGACCGGGCGCCGTCTGGGACGTTGATCCACGACAGAGAGGGGGAGACGTCATCCCCTTCGCACGTGTACCGACGGGGGATCCCGCCGCCGTCCGCGAACGCGCCGGATGTGATGGTCATCTGCATGTCTGCTCCCTCCCCGATAGTGCTCGCCCACAGCGCGACCAGTGCGACCAGCGCGACGAGACCACCAAGCGCGACTGCTCCGCGTTGGACGATCCGGAACACCGTAATTCGAGCCATGTCGGCCCTCGTTTTCTGCATGCTAGTTCCCGTCCAGAAACGGCGGTTTTCGACAATCTTGGCGTCAACCTGCGGATTTCCTTGTGCGGCGTACGAAAGAACGCCTCCGCGCAAGCCCTTGGTTTCCTAAACCTTGCTCGAAAACCGCTCGTTTCTAGATCGGGAACCGCGCTGTTCCCACCAGAGTTTCTGGATGGGAACATGCTAGCACGCATCATTCGTCAAGCAGTGCCGACATCGTTCGGCTCTCGTCCAATGGACATCGACGCCGGGGCGCCACCGGGCGCCGGGGTCCAGGAGGTATGATCGACGGCAGCGTTGACGTCGGTGCCTGATGGGGGCGAGGCGATGTACTACTCACCACCGAAGAGCTCATGCTGGGGCCATTCGCTCAGGAAGATGAAACCGGAGGTCGTTCGTGAGCGATTGGCGACCTTCCTGGCGAGGGCGGCCTCAGGGGTCTCCTACGCCACCGGGTCGATTTTCCTGCAGCCCGGATTCGGCTCGCCCATCAGCCGCACCGATTTTGAGGCCCATTTCACGACACTGCTCGGCCTCGACCAGGCGCAACCGCGTTTCTCCAATCTCACAGAGGCCGAGTTCGAGCTGTGCTACCTCGAGCTCTTGAAACGGCCGGATCTGTACGAGCTTGGTCATAGTGGTGTCACCCTGATCGGGATGTTCACCATCGAGAGCTGGAGGATCGGGGCGCGGGACGTGGCGACCGAGAGTCTGCTCGGGCTCTACCTCGGCGCCAGGCCCATCATCGTGCCGCGGTTCCAGTTCGAGACGATGGAGATCTTCGAGTACCTTCGAAATGCCATGCTCGATGCGAAGATCTGTCGCCTCGACCCCCGTCACATCAAGGGTCGGGGCCGGGATCGATGAGCTCGGTTCGATGGAGTCCCGACTGCAGGACGTGACATGAGTGCGTCGGTCAGCGGCGATGCCGGTTCGCCCGCCGCGGAGCGTCTACGGTCGTGACAGATGCCGACGCCGGCGAGCCAGCGTTAATCTGGCAGGCGTCACCGCGTTTTCGAAGGAAGACTGGAGGAGTCATGTTGCATCATCGAGCTCGCTTTCGCATCGACATCCTGAGCGCGGTCCTGACTGCGACCTTCATGATGGCGCAACCGGGTGCGACCTTTTCCGATTCGTCCATGCAGCTGAATCGGGAAGCGGCGATCGAGCCTCTGGTCAATGTCGAGTGGCTGGCGGCGCATCTCGACGATCCCGACATCGTGGTCCTCGACTGTACGGTCAGTTTCGGTCGGAGCGAGACCGGCGGGATCGAGATCGCGAGCGGCAGGGCGGCCTATCAGAACGGCCACATTCCGTCCGCCGGCTTTGCGGACCTCGTGAAGGACCTGGCAGGTCCGGAGAGCTCTCTCCGATTCAGCATGCCCTCTCCGGAGCGTTTCGCGGCCGCGATGTCCGCGCTCGGAATCGGCGACGACTCTCGGGTCGTGCTCTACGACTCGAACGGATCGGTCTGGGCCGCTCGCGTGTGGTGGATGCTCCGCTGGATCGGCTTCGACCGCGCCGCCATTCTGGATGGGGGGCTCGCGGCCTGGACCGCGAGCGACCGGCCGCTTTCGACCGAGCCCGCCGAGGGATCACCGGGGAAGCTGTCCGTGAACCTTCGACGCAGGCTAATCGCCGATCGGGACGAGGTTCTCGCGGCCATCGATGACGACCAGGTGGTCATCGTCGACGTGCTGCCCGAGGCTCACTACCGGGGCGACATGGCCATGTACGCCCGGCCGGGACACATTCCGACCGCGCTCAACATTCCGGTCCAGCTCCTGGTCGACGTGACCGGGCACTTCCGCTCTCTCGATGATGTGGCGGCGCTGCACACGACTGATCGATCGGCCCGTCACATTACATACTGCGGCGGTGGCATCGCCGCTTCGGCCGCGGCCTTCGTGATGACCCGGCTCGGCTATGGCGACGTTGCGGTCTACGCCGCCTCGCTCCAGGAGTGGGCGGCCGACCCCGCCAACCCGATGGAGGTGGGCGTGCCGCCAACGGCTGCTCGCCAACAGCCCGAGGAGTAGGGCTCTCGGTTCGACACGATCGGCGGTGTTGATTCAGCGTGATACTCTCGTTCTTGCGGTGACGCGACGACTCGAGGTGCTGCGTGCCACCTCGTCGATGCGTGTCGTCGGGTCCCGAACCGAGCAGCCCTTGGATACCATTGGACCACCCGGGACGCCCGCGTCGCCGGGATTTCGGTTCCGCGACGGAGGATCGAGCATTGGATCTCATGACACCGCGTGAGCGTCTTGCCGAAGCGTTTGGCGCCGGGCCGGAGCGCGAGGAGTTCGTTGGCGAGGTGACGAAGATCGTCGCCGACGTGGCGGTTCGGATCTTCGACTCGATTCGGAACGGCCTTTCGGAGCTTGACCGAGTGGCGGAAAAGGTGGAGGAGCGAGTCGCACGATCCTGGGCGACGCGGGCCATCGAGGGCATTCGCGAGATCGAGGACGCCGGCTCACTCGCGCCGGGTTTATCCCATCAGGAGATCTACGTTGAGGAGCTGAAGGCGACCCTGACCAACACAAAAACGCTCGAGGAGTTTCTGACCAAGATCGAGGGTGTCAAGTCGAAATGGGGCTCCCGTATTCACTACCCGCTTTACGCCGGGGGCAGGAAGAAGCAGCTCGAGGAGCTCGAACGAAAGGTCCAGACCGCGACCGCCGAGGAGGATGAACGGTCACGAGCCAGCGCCGAGCAGGCGCTCGCGAAGGAGATCAGCCGGATCCAGGATGACACCACCGAAAAGATCAACTTCGGAGTCGCCGAGTTTCGGGGCATCCTGATCAACGCCCTGGCCTGGGAAAAGGATGCTGAGGCCGTCGTCCAGCTGCGCTGGTATCTGATCGGTGCGATGACCGGTTACATCTTCACCGCCATGAACAAACGGCTCGCTGAGGACCAGACGAAGATCCGAGACCTGCTGTACTTCGCACTCGAACGGGTCATGCGCACGGTGTATGAGAGCTTCCAGTACGAGGTGAAGAGGAACCTGACGGGGGGAGTGGACAAGGAGCGGCAGCTCGCTGCCGGAAGGGACCTCGCGGCACTGATTCGGGAAGAGATCAAGATGTCGACGAAGGCTGTGGCCGAGTTCGAAACGAAGCTCAACCGGCAGCCGCTCAATGGTCCGATCATCACCACCATTCGAGGGCTCCTCAAGACGCGGTGGGACTTCGTGAAATCGGATCCGGAGCTCTTCACCGGAATCAGCGCCGGCCTTCGCGGTGACATGGCCATGGAGGATTTCGTCGGCCATCTCAAACGCGTGGCCGGCCTCGAGGACCAGGGTCGCGAGGAGATCTTGGCCACCCTGAAGACCTCGGTGGAGCCGTTTCGGTCGCTGTACTACGTCGAGATCAACTACGTTCGATACCTCAAGGGCCTGAGGAACTTCGAGAAGTCGCTGTAACCGTCGGTCGGGTGGCGTCGAGACGGAGCGGGCGAACGCAGTGACCGCCGGCCGACCTGTGGGTTCTCTTCTCCATGAGGGTACGGGACTGTCAGGGCTCCATGGCCGGTTCGCCGAAACGACGCCTGAGGGTCATGACCAGAGCCCGGTCGGCTCGTGCCGAAAACACGCCCACGGGAGAGGTCCCATGCTTCCATGCCCAATGCAGCGATAGCGCGAGCAGTCCGACGGTGAATCCGATGTTCGGCCAGGCGTTCAACGCCCACTGCCACGGCACCTCGAGGAACCCGGACCCGGAGAGGGGGAACAGGAGGTGGATCCCCCAGACCGAGCCGTCGGGACCGGCCGAACCGACAAGGTCCGTGACGAAATGGAAGGCGATGGCAAGCAGACTCATCAGGCCGACGGCAAGCTTGCGCCGCGCGAGGCACCCGAATGCCAGGGAGGCAACCACGGCGAAAAGGACATTGTGGCAAAGCACGTGGTGGCAGGCGGCGTAGAGCTCGCAGCCGTCCAACGGCCTGCCCTGTGCCAGGTCGGCGATGACCACGAGGCCGTCGAGATCAGGCGACACGGAGGCAAAGGCGATCAAACCCCGGTCGCGACTGTCCATGTCCAGTGGTAGGGACCCAGCCCAGCCTGCCAAGAAGTGAGAAACGACGTGCATGTTACCGGCTCCTGCTCTGAGTACGGACGTCGGACCTCGAGTTCCACAGGCCCGGACGCGTTTCCGCTCGGTTCGCCGCGGGGGGCCGCGCCGTTCGTGAGCGTTCTGCTGCAATAGAATGGATGGGTATGGAATCGGAGTTGTTTTTCATTCGTGTCAATCGTCCCTTCGGTGACAGCGATGGGCGATCACAGGACGGCACGAGCGGACGTCTCGAGGGAACGGCGGTCGACGGTCGAGGAGGGACGATGTCGAACAAGGTGGTCGCGTTGGTGGTTTGTGGGGCGATGGCGGTTCTCGGAGCCGAAGCGGTGCTGGCGGCCGACGTCAATACGAATCTTCTCGGAGTCAACGGGTGGTTCTCGGACGACACGCGTGCGGACGGCTCCGGGATCCAGGTGGAAGGGACGAACCTCGTCAGCGACACGCTGACGGACGAACCGGAAGCGTCGGCCTCGGGCAACCCCGCCCACGACCCCGACATCCTCGCCCAGGTCGTGATCGGGGACGGAGCTCCTCCAGTGCCTCCACCGGCCGGCGAGTGGACCTACGGCGCTCACCTGCAGATCGTTGCCGGCTCGGACCCCGGAAAGAGCCAGATCAGCCACCGCAAGGACGACGGGGTCGGCCACGCCGCCGGTGCGGTCCTCGGACCCGGGTTCACTGTCGACTACTCGTGGATGGGGGATGGCACGACCTCAGTGACGGCCTCGTTCAAGATTGGCTTCAAGACCTCAGAGTCTGGGTCGACCGCTACCTCCACCCGCACCGGGGAAAACGTCTGGGACAAGCTTCTGATCTACGAGCCGGGAAACGGCAACGGAGGAACCTCGAACGGCACCTGGATCAGTGAAAGCGTGACCTGGTCGAGCGGCAACTGGTGGCTCGTCGACCGGACCAATGGCGTCAACTCGCAGGCCAACGACATGACGCTCGAGGCGATGTCGAGCTCGACCGTGACGATCGGAGGCCGTGAGCTGCAGACCGTGTTCGCGTTGCTGACGGCGCCGGGGTCGCACATCACGACGGTCCAGTTCGGTGTCGGCTCCGTCAACCAGGGCGCCAGCGTCTGGGTCAATCAGCTCGAGACGAGCTTCTACCGTGTCGGCGACAGGACGACCTTCGGTGGACCGGTTCCGGTGGAGCTGGTGCGGCTCACTGTGGACTAACCGGTTCTGCGTGGCGCCAGTTGAGCCTTCAGTAGGCGCTCCATGCCTCGGCCGGTTCAGTGGGCGCCGCCTTTCGCGGTCTGAGGAAGCTGCCGGCGGCCTTCGTCGAGCATGGGTCGCAGGCTCTCGAAAAGACCAATGATGGCGTCGGCGCCCGCGCCGCCGACCTCGACTGCCGTCCGTCCGGCCACCTGAGCGGTGGTCACCGCCAGGTCATAAGGGATGCGCCCGACCACGGGGGTGTGTCTCCGCTCTCCGAGCCCCTCGATCGCGGCGGTCAGCTCCGGGTTGAGATCCCATTTGTTGATCGCGATGGCCGACGGAACCTGGAAATGATCCGCGAGCTCGAGGAGGCGTCCGAGGTCATGGACGCCGGACGGTGTCGGCTCGGCAACCGCCAGGAGCCGGCTGGCTCCTCCCATCGTTGCGATGACCGGGCAACCGACGCCGGGTGGCCCGTCGACGAGCACAATCCCGATACCGCGCTCCGCCGCGAGACGGCGGGCGTCGTTTCGCACGAGGGTGACCAGCTTGCCGGAGCTTTCGGCTCCCGGCTCGAGACGGGCGTGGACCATCGGGCCGACCCGGGTGTCGGAGACGTACCACTCGCCGTTGAATCGCGGTTTGAACTCGATCGCCTGATCGGCGCAGAGCTGCCAGCACAGACCACAGCCTTCGCACATGAAGGGATCGATTTTGGCGCGACCGTCGATGAGACGGATTGCCCCCGCCCGGCACGGCTCAACGCAGAGGCCACATCCCGTGCAGGCGCCCGGAATGACCGTTGCTTCGTGGCCGGCGAAGAACGGGGTCCGTTGCCCGATCACCGGTTCGAGCAGGAGGTGAAGGTCGGCAGCGTCGACATCGCAGTCTGCGACCACGACCCGATTGGCGAGGACCGCCAGGGACGCCAAGATGCTGGTCTTACCGGTACCGCCCTTGCCGCTCGCCACCACGAGCTCGATCATTGGGCACCCCCTGTCGCGGTTCTCGCGAAGGGCGGCCGGGCGCCGGTCCGGGCAAGCTTCGCGACATTCGTGAGCAACTCAACAAAGGGCTCGCGCCACTCGGGAAAGGCCTCGATCAGGGGACGGCCGCGGGCGTAGGCCTCGGCAATCCGACGCTCCTGGGGGATCTCGAGCAGGATTGGAATGTGCTCCGTGCGACAGTATTCCTGAACCCGATCGTCACCACAGCCGGCTCGGTTGATCACGACCCCGAAGGGGATGTCCAATTGCCGGACGGCTTGCACTGCCAGGGTCAGATCGTGGAGTCCGAAGGGTGTCGGCTCGGTGACGAGAATGGCGACGTCGACTCCGTGTAGCGAGGCCATGACCGGACAGCCGGTGCCCGGCGGAGCATCGACAATGACGGTTCCCGACCCGTCGCCCCGACCGCGCACTGCACGCACAACGGGCGGTGACAGAGCCTCGCCGATCGTGAGGCGACCCGTGATCAGCTCGACGGTCCCGACTCGGGCCGTCGAGACCGTGCCGAGCGGGCGGCGGCTTTCGTGGATCGCGTCCTCGGGGCACAGACGGGTGCACGCACCACAACCGTGACACAAGGTCGGGAACACGAGTGCGCAGTCGGGGAGAGCTGCGATGGCGTTGAACTGACAAACCTCGCCGCACACGCCGCAGGCGGTGCACCGGTCCGGGTCGACGACCGGCACCGGGAGGCACACGATCTCCTCCTCCCCGGGCGGTGCGTCGAGGAAGAGATGGCAGTTCGGTTCCTCGACGTCGCAGTCCAGGAGCCGGACCTGACATCCGGCCGCCAGCGCCAGTGACGTGGCGACGGTGGTCTTGCCGGTACCACCCTTACCGGAGGCGATGGCGACGATCATGCCCAGTGGCCGTCAACGTCGCTGGTAGATGCGGTTGCCAGATCACCGCGGTTGAGCCGGTCGATGGCCTCGGCAACCGTTCCGGTGACGCCGGTGTAGATCGTGATCCCGGCCGCGGACAGTGCGGAGAAGGCTTTGGGACCACAATGGCCGGTCAGCAGCGCTTTCGCGCCCGAGCGGGAGATTGTCGTCGCAGCCTGGATGCCTGCACCCTGGGCTGCGTCGCGGCCGCTGCTGTTGTCGATCGCCTCGAGGGTCCGAGCTTCCGTGTCAACGATGAGGAACGACATGGCCCGGCCGAAACGAGGGTCCACCGGTGCGTCCCAGTCCGGTCGTTCTGCTGTTACTGCCACTTTCATCATGTCTCCTTTCGGGATCTGGATGTGCGCTGATTCGTTGCGGGCGCCGTGGAGCTGTTGGACCCGGGCGCCGATGCCGTCTCGCCTTTGTCAACCTCACCGCATGAGCAGCCGAGTCCCCGCCTCCGTCCTCCGTCGTGAACAGGGCAGGGGAAGGGTCCGGCAGAGCCGGGGGTCACCGGCGCGTCGCCGATGACCAAAATCTTGCCGCTGACTAGGGCGTCGGCGACCGCGCTTCGAGCAGCCGTCAGGATTCGGCCGAAGGTCGCCCGCGAGACACCCATTCGCTCGGCCGCGGTCTGCTGATAGAGACCTTCAAAGTCGGCGAGACGAAGAGCCTCGAGTCCGTCTCTTCCCAACGTGACAATGTCGAGCTCGCGCGCCGGCCGTCCAAGGGGTTTGAAGGCCTCGAAGGGAGGCTCACGTTCGACCCGTCTCGGGTTCGGTGCTCTCGACATGAAACGAGCATATGCTCATCAAAAACCGATGTCAACCAACGACGATACGAGTCACCATGCATCGCTCGCGGTTTGGATTCCGTGGTATTCCAACGTGGCCGCTTCCAACCTCGGCATGCATCAACGGGGCCGGACCTTTCTCGAAGCTGACACAGCTGCAGGGCGATGTAGAATGAACCCTGCCGAACGGCTGGACAGGATCGGGTTGCGTCGCCAACTGTCGGCAGGTGTAGGGGTCGGGATGTATTCCCTTGATTCAACGTCGTTTCGGATTGATTGGTCACCGAGGAAGGAGGCGTGAAAGATGTTCCCTAGCATGAAACCGGAAAGTGTGGTGCTGTTGCTCCTGTTGGGCGCACTGTGCCTTGCCGGCCCGGCCGCAGCCGATGACGCTTCGGCCGGACCCGACGCGGGCACCGCGGTGTTCGATACCCCCACGCCGAGTGGGATCCCCGTGGAGCAGGAGCTTCAGCTTCGAACGCTCCTCGCTCCCATGCTCAATCGGTCCGACGAGGGCCTGGTGACGGTCGTTGATCCTGACGGCGGAATCAGCATGGATCCGCAGGGTAGGTTCCAAACCGTTGTGCTGGCCCGCATCGGCGAGGATGGCAAGCTCCAGATCTACTCGTTTGACGAGCTCGAGCCGGCATTGGGCTTCCTCACCTTCGAGATCCCGACTCCAGAGCCCCCCGCCGGCACGACCGCTGCGGATTGAGGAGGGAACCCATGCGACACATGTCTCAATGCGCGCTGCTGCTCGCTGCGGTCCTCCTGCTCGCCGTTCCGGCCGTGCAGGCTGCCACCGTGACGATCGTGAACATGGACGGTGCTGGTGAGGGGTTCAACGACACCAGTACCCCCACAACTGCCATGGAATGTCCGGTCGGAATGACTCTCGGTCAGTGCAGGCTCCATTGCGCCCAGCAAGCGGCTCAGGTGTGGGCGGATCACCTCGAGAGCACCGTCGAGGTTCGCGTGTGGGCGTACTTCGACCCGATGAGCTGCGGCGTGCTCGGCTCGTCCCAGCAGCTGTCGCCGTCGGCGAATTTCCCCGGAGCGCCTGTGGCCGACACCTGGTACCAACGACCGCTCGCCGATGCCCTCTCGGGCACCGACCGCGATCCGGGAGCAGCCGATATCCTGATCCACTACAACAGCGACTACGACAACGGCGTCTGCACCGGTGGGCCCTGGTACTACGGGGTTGACGCCAACCCCGGATTGACGGGTGCGCTCCTTTTCTACCCTGTCATCCTCCACGAGATGACGCATGGTTTCGGTTTCGCGAGCTTCATCAACAAGGACACCGGGGCGTGGTACGGCGGCCTGCCGGACGCCTACGGCAGGTTCATTTCCGATGCTTCAACCGGACTGCGCTGGACGGAAATGACCAATGCCCAGCGATACACCTCGATCCGCAACGATGGGGGCTTGGTCACTGACGGCGCCAACACGAAGGTCGAGGCCGACGCGTTTCTGACCGGGTACAACGTGAACCTGGTCGTCAACGCCGGGGCGGCTGCCGGAACCTATCCAGGCTACGGTGCTCTGTTCGGAGCAGGTTGGGGCAACACCGACGGGGTGACCCTCGACATGGAGATCGTCAACGACGGGACTGGTACCAGCACCACCGATGGCTGCGAGCCGCTGGTGGGCTTCACGCCAGGCCGGATCGCCTTCATCGACCGCGGCGACTGTGAGTTCGGCGTCAAGTCGCTGAACGCCGAGCAGGCAGGTGCCAGTGGTGTCGTCATCGCTGACAACCAGGTCAGCACCCTGCCCTTCAACATGGGCCCGGGCGTGGTCGGCAGGCAGGTCACGATCCCGGCGATGTACATCACCCAAGCCGACGCCACCACCATCCGCACGACGCTGCCCCAAAGCAGCACCTATCAGGTGGTCGATGTCCGAGGCATGCACGCGAACGGTTACCCGTTGCTGTACGCGCCGACGACCATGGAGCCCGGCTCCAGCGTGTCGCACTTCGACATTACCGCGGGGCCCAACGCCCTGATGGAACCTGTGATCAATGATGATCTCTGGGACTACCTGGACATGACCCCGGGGCTCTTCCGGGACGAGGGATGGACCTTGGCCGCATCCGATGTGGTGTTCGGGGATGACTTCGAGACCGGCACGACCGACGCGTGGTCTATCGTGGTGCCCTGACACGTCTCAGCGACTTCGAGCGGAACGCGCGGCGCCCTGTGGGGCGCCGCGATTTTTCGTGGCAGGAGATTGAAGAGTCAATCCGGATCCCGACCGGTCGGATCCTGCTCGACGATGAAGACGACGGTGTCGGTGAATGTCTGGAGACTCGCGGGTTGGCCTCCGGTTCGTCGGTCCAACGTCGCCGAGATGGTGACCGTGCTCTCGCCGTGGGCAAGGGCACTCAGCTCGAGGTTGCCGTGTTGATCCCGGTTCACCATCAGCACGTCCGGGCGCGACGACTCGACGGACACGAGCTCGCCAGATGCGCCGTGACGACCTGTGAATCGCTGTCCCTGGAAGACCCAGCCGCCACCGCGGCGGTACTCGCCGTTGACGGGGACCGCGACAGCGACGACCGCGCGATCGCCGATGCGGAGGATGTGTGACAACCGCCGAACCGCCGAAGGCAGCCCAGGGTCACCGGTCGGAACCAGGCGGATGAGGCGATCCGGATCGCCGGCCAGAATCCGCGGGTCGGTCAGCTCCAGAAGCTCATTCTCGGTGTCCGGCCAAAACCGATCTTCGTGTCGAGCGCAGGAAACCAGGATCACACCGAGGACCAGAGCACAGGTCAGGAACCTGGAAGGTCGTCGGCCGAGGATCGTCATGCTCGAGTGTCCACGCCGACCGCAGTCTAGGTCTGGTGAATGGTCCGGGCTGGCACGCCGTTACTCCTTTTCGGATGAAGCCGGCCCGGCCTTCTTTGCGTCTTCCAGCTTCGCCCTCAACTCCTGGAGTCGGCGTGGATGGAGCTGCCACATCTCGGCGCCGGTCGTCTCGGTCTCGAAGGAGTCGCCCGACATCTCCATCCAGACAAGTGCCGTGAACGGATCGTCGCCGCCGTGTTCTCGAACCAGAGACTTGATCAGGCTCCGATCGCGTTGGGTCAGGGGCTCGCTGTTGTGCGACTCCAGGTAGATGTGCCCGCGGTATCGAAACGGCGTGAAGCTGATGACGTCCCCGTCGTCCGAACGGAGGCGATCGTCGATTGCAGACGCCAGGCCTTCGAGGTCGCGTCGAGGAACGAAAGGGATCGACTCGATCTCGCGAGGATCGAGCCCCCGAATCTCGTCGGTCGAGACCGCGGTCCACGGTGCCACCAACAACTTGACGTCACCCGTGGTTGACAATGCTGCGACGGCGGTTGCCAGCTCCGATTTTCGTAACAATGGGGCATCGAGACGATGGGCACGAATCGTCGCGATCTCGGCAATCGAAAACTCATCGTTCGCCCGTTCATCCAGGAATCTTCCGATCGCCTCCCGGGTCTCTTCGAGCTCCTGATTGTCGTAGATGCCTGACACGGCGACGATACCGTGTTCCACGTCGGGTCGGGACCAGTCAGAGCTGAGCTCAACCACGCCGGTGGGTAGCTGTCGCCACGAACCCGAGTCGCGTTCGGTCACCTGCACCGGGGCGGTGGATCGCCCGTACCTGGTGTAGCTTCCGTCGGCGGCCAGCCGCAGGTAGTCGTTTTTCCCGAACAGGCCGTAGCAGAAGAAGAAATCCTCGCCTGAATCGAGAGTCTGGAAGCCGGAGGGTTGCCAAAATCCGCAGCTGCTCGCCACGACAACAGTGATCGCCAGAATAGTCTGACCGGCCTTGGATGAATCCATTTCCCCACCCTATGGTTGCTTAAAGGTCAGGTTGAGAGCACTGCTCCCATTGCGCGTCAGTCCAGGCGCCGTTGTGTTCGTGGTCTTTGATATCACGAGCTTCGGCGGGAATAAACGAGCTCGAGCCTGCCTGTGTGCAGCGGCGCCGAAGAATCGAGCCGGATTTCGGGCGCGACTATGCGCCCGCCGTGAATGGGATACACTCGGCCGCGGACTTTGAGAGCCTACGCTGCGCATCGGCGCCGAGGAACGAGGAACATTGTGAAGACATCCTGTCGCGGCATGCTTGTGTTGGTATTCGTTGGAGCACTTCTCGGGTGCTCGACGGCTGGAGGCCCAGACCTTTCCCGAATGTCGTTTTCGGACGAACCTCTGGTGGGGAAGTTCGTCTGGTACGACCTCATCACCGACGATGCCGAAGGTGCACGTCGATTCTACGGTGGGCTGTTCGGATGGAGCTTCGAAAACGCAACGGGCCCCCGCGGGAATTCGTATCTCCTGGCTCTGGACGACGGTGTCTATGTCGCAGGGATCGTCTCGAGGGCTGATCCGGCGGACGGAGCCGAGACCTCGCGCTGGCTGCCCTACGTCTCGGTCGAAGACGTGGACGAATCGGCCCGGCGTGCCGGTTCGGAAGGTGGCCGAGTTGTCGTACCACCGCTCGACGTGAGTCTGGGGCGAGTCGCGGCGATTGTCGACCCCGAAGGAGCGGCCCTGGGTTTGGCGCGCAGCAAGATCGGCGATCCCGACGATGTCACGACTGCAAGTGCGCCGGGACGTGTCGTCTGGACCGAGCTGTTGGCGGACGATGATGCGAAAGCCTCCGCCTTCTACGAGTCGGTGGTGGGGTACACCTCCGAGATCATCGAACGCCGGGGCGGAACGTACACCTTGCTTCGTTCCGGAGGCGTCGACCGAGGGGGGATCCTCCGCAACCCGACCGACTGGGACCCGCAGTGGCTGACCTACTTCGGTGTCGACGATCCCGCCGAGGCGGCGGAACGGGCCGCGACGCTCGGCGGTCGCGTGCTTCTCGAGCCGACGCCCGAGGTGCGTGAGGGGACGATCGCTTTAGTGGCCGATCCGAGCGGCGCCGTCTTCGCCCTCCAGAAGGTGACGAGCTGAGGAAAGGAAGAGACACGATGCGAAAACTGGCTCATGTGCTCGGACTCATTCTGATTCTCGCGACCTGCCTGCCTCTCCTTGGCTGCTCGGGAAATGTCGGCGTCGGTGTCAGCGTCGGCGTGCCGGTGGGGCAGCACGGTTACGTGAGCGTGGGAACCTCCCGCTGGCGGTGACGAACGACTGAAGGGTCTGCTTTGGAGACCCGATCAAACGCCCTGTGACGGCTGCGGGCTACGGAACAGTCTGGGACCACCCGCCGGTGGTCCCCAGCTCGAAGTCGTTGCTGAAGATCAGGGACAGGCCGGCAGTCACGGGCGTCGTGCTTGCGGTGATGCTGTTGGCATTGTCCGGGTCCACCTCGCTGGCATCGCTCAGGAAGGCGTATGAGCTGGTGCCGAAGGTCGACGTGCTGCCGAAGGCTCCGGCCACGGGAACTCCGGCCTCCAGGGCCGAAATGACCGGCT
>Ga0316576_10001025_pt1 | contig 14446 bp, 15 predicted proteins | sample S0NA_FD_203075 | JGI IMG/M metagenome (GOLD analysis project Ga0316576, IMG submission 203075) | Rhizosphere microbial communities from salt marsh grasses in Alabama, United States - S0-2_050615r3r5 | ecosystem: Host-associated > Plants > Roots > Rhizosphere | place: USA: Alabama | collected... | reverse complement strand
TGAATGCCACTACCTTAGCGGGCCGTAAATACCGATTTATATTATAAATTTTCATTTATAGGTCTGTAAATTACAGAGGATAGATGCGTACCCTGCGCCGGTCGCCTTCACCGGTACTCTCCGTGCGCACACGGGGATCTTCGCGCAGGGTCATATGGATAACGCGCCGCTCGTAGGCGGGCATCGGCTCGAGCGTGACCGGCGTGCCGCGTTCAATCGCTTTCTTACCCATGCGCTCAGCCATTCGCGCCAGCGCCTGCTCGCGTCTTTCTCGATACCCCTCAACATCGATCACGAAGTTCGCGTGACTGCGAATACGGTGGCCGACCATCAGGCGAGAAATATGCTGCAAGGCATCCAGGGTTTCACCACGAGCGCCGATCAGCAGGCCCAGGTCTTCCCCGGAGATATTGAGCACTGGGATACGCCTGCCGGTCAGATCGTCCTCAGGAGACATCGAGACCTCAATCACTGCCTCGACGTTCATCTTATCCAACAGGGATTCAAGAACATCCACGGCGACGGCCGATTCCTGTGCATCACCTTCCTCAAGGACTTCCTCAACAACCTGAGTTTCCTCGACATCGACGACCTGCACCGGTTCTTCAACGTCCACAGCCTCAGGTTCGGATTCAGGCTTACCTTCAACTTCGGCCTTAACCGGTCGTTTCTCAACCGGTGGTTCCACGGGTGTTTGTTCGACCACGGGCGCGGTTCGAGCGCTCAGGCGTACCACCGCCTCACGCCCGCCAATGCCCAATACGCCGCGGCGCCCCTCGTCAATGATTTCAATATCGACCTGATCGCGAGACAGGCCTAATTTGGCGAGGCCGGCATTCACCGCGTCCTCTACGGTCGCGGCTTTTTCTAGAATAGATTGCTGTTTTTGTGCCATTGTTTTTCGCTTTTAAAAACCTCAATTAAAAAACCTCTGAAGTTTCGAAATTGATCTTATGGGAAAGGACTCAATTACAAATTTCAGAGGTATTGTCCGCTAATTTTTCTTCGACCGTCTTTTGCGTTTTGATTTTTGTTTCGTTGAAGACGGCGCGGGTGGATTACTGCTGACGGCCGTTATCTCCGCATCGGACGCCTGGGCAACTGCTACATCAGCACTGCTGGCCGCCGGTTCATCCAGGACAATTTCTTGTTTGCCCTTCCTACCCTTCTTTTGAGCCGCGGCCTCTTCCTTTTCCTTAGCCGTGACGCGGCGCATATAGTAGCCCTGGGCGATACCGATGAGATTGGAAAGCACGAAATAAATCGAGAGACCTGAAGGGAAAGAGAGCGAGAAGAAACCAAACATCAAGGGCATGGTCGTCTGCATCGACTTAGACATCGCCTGCGTCGGGTCTTCCTTACCATCCTTGCTGGGCGGCGTCTGCGGCGTTAACAGCTTCTGCTGCAAATACATGGTGCCAAATACCAGGACAGGTAAGACATAATAAGGGTCCGGCTGGCCCAGGTTTAACCATAAGAAAAAGTTATTGATTGGTAGAAGCGGCGTCAGATTTATGAATGAATAAGTCCGCTGGGTTAATTCAAACATGGCCTGCGGCGTTGATCCGAGGGTGACAATAATCGCCCGGTACAGGCCGAACAAAATAGGCATCTGGATCAGCAGGGGCAGGCAGCCGGTGAGGCTTTCCATGGGATTATAACCAATCTTTTGGAACTCTTCTTGCAGGCGCTGGGGGTTGTCTTTATATTTTTTCTGAATCGCCTGAATCTGCGGCTGCATTTCTTGAGTGCGCTGCATCGAACGCTGCTGCCGTAAATTGAGAGGAAGGGTGATCGCGCGAATTAAGATGGTAAATACGGCGATGGCCAACAGATAGTTGTTGAACAACAGGTCGTATAGGACCAACAAAGCGTTGATCATCGGATTGACAATAAAGGTATCAAACATAAGATTTTTTCTCGTTCTATACCGGCGGAGAATTTAGGTTAAGAACCTTGCTCCGCCAATTCAACGATGACGATTATCCCTACTCTTCTTGCGAGGCCGGGGCGATATTCCACAATGGTGCGCCGCTCTGCATATCGTAAGCGCTCAATATAACAGATTCGCTGTTCATTGCCACAACAACGGAGTCCTGGACGGCTACCGGCGCGGTAAATAACGGCGCGGGTGTAATCTGGCGCCAGAGCTGTTCGCCGGTGGCGGCATCAAATGCGGTCAGAGCTCCGGCGGTGACATCCTCATTGGAGGATTCTCCCTCGGAAGCGATATAAACGACGCCGTCAACCACCAGGGGGTTGGTCTGCACGGCGCCGGGGGTGGTAGACTGCCATAATGAGGCCCCGGTTTGGGCATTAACGGCAAAAACGTTGCCGTCGATATCGGCATAATAGACCACGCCATCCGCATAGGCTGGCGCACCCCAAACCCAGTTTTCGGCCGGCGCGGACCAGACGATGTTGCCGCTGGTGACATCGACCCCATGTACCTGGTTACCAAATTCAGCGACGTAAACCAGGTCCTCATCGAGGACGGGCTGGGAGGCAATAGCGCCTTCAAACTGCGTATGCCATTTTTCAACGCCTGTTTCCGCATCCAGGGCATGGAGCGAGCGATCCAGAGAAGTCACATAGAGGATGCCGTCGCGGTAAGCCGCCTGGCCCCAAATACTGTGCCCCGTTTCAAAGGGCTGCGGCCATACCGGAGCCCCGGTGGCTGCGTTGAGGGCAAACATTTTATTATCGGCCGTTCCGACATAAACCACGTCACCTACCTGTAAAGGTGGGGCTACGATCTTATCGGTGGCAACCTCGCTGGCGGTCCAGTCAATGGCCGCCTCTGGGCTGGTATTTTCAAGAGCGTAGACCGTGACCGTAACTTTCGGGTTTAGCATGCCGCCGGGAGCGCCGTAATCGCCGAAAATGACCCGGCCATCCTGCACGGAAGGCGCGGAGTAAAACTGCACCTGGCGGTTGACTTCGTCATTGGGGCCGGGGAATGTCCACTGCACTTCCTGGGTGGCCGCATCATAGGCGGTCACCGTAAAGCCGTTGGCCAGGTAGAGATTTTCTCCATCGGTGGACAGGCCGGGCCAGTTGCTGCTGGCGACACGACTGCCGCAAGCAGTGAGGAACAGGCCGGCAAAAATTAGTAGAAGGAATATCGACCGGAATGCCGGCCGTTTAATTGTGGTCAAAAAATATCCTCCATCAAGGTACTGGATCGTATCCGCCCGGGTTAAAGGGATTACAACGGGCGACGCGCTTAACGGTCAACCAGCCACCTTTTATAAATCCATGTTTCTGGACCGCTTCATAGCCGTAATGCGAGCAGGTCGGCGTGAACCGGCAGCTCGGCGGCAATACTTTGGAAAAGGTGAGCTGATAGAAACGAATCAGGCCCATCGTCACATGTTTAGGGATTTCGATGATGAACTGGGTAATTGACTTCATGAGGCGTTCCCTAGGGACCCGGTCTAGCCGGGAACTAGCTCCAGCAAACCCGCCCGCTGCAGCAAACTCGAAACGGCCGTTTGCACAGCCGCATAATCCGCTTTGGGCGCGGCTTCACGGACAATAAACAAACAGTCCCAACCTGGCTCAATCATACCAAGCTGTTCTCGTACCGCTTCGCGCAGCAGGCGTTTGCCCCGATTGCGCGCAACGGCCGAACCGACGCGGCGGCTGGCTGTGAAGGCAAAACGTGTAAGCGGAGCGCTGTTCAAATCATGCTCCCCGGCAGCCCGCGTTTCGGCGCGGACGACCAGCAAAACAGCCAGCGGATGGCGCCAGGCTTTGCCCATGCGCCGCACACGTAATACGTCTGAACGACGTCTCAGGCGGTAGCGTTTCGGTAACATCGGCAGTCATTTGGGCGACCGCCTTATTTACCTCCCCCATAACGCTTCACCGAACGGTAGGCGGTAGCCGAAGTCCCGTTCCAGTTCACGCTTTTGACGTGGTTATTCATCTTGGGGGCCAGCTGCTGGCGACCCTTAGCGCGCCGGTTTTTCAAAACTTTACGGCCGCCTTTGGTTTTCATGCGGCTGCGGAAACCATGGACGCGCAGCCGGCGTCGAATTTTTGGTTGATAAGTTCGTTTAGGCATCAGTAATTCTCCTAAAAAAACCAGGGCTCAGAGCCCTGGAAGAATCTTCTTTACGTTCCTACTTTCTCTTGGAAAATAACCAGGATAGTGGTCGCTGTATTTTCAATACGGCAGGCGTGCCGTATTGTTGCACACCCTTAAAGCGACGTAATAGTATACCCTATGGCCGGAGTGCGGGTCAAATGGGGAGTGTTCTTCGGGCAGGTCTCCGGCAATCGCTCATTTTGGCTTAACCGTGGACTAAGATTGTTAATCAGATTGGTCCAATCACATAATCCAAAGACCTTCACGACTATCGAGCCAGATTGGACCAATCTCTATAAACCACCAAATTGGTCCAGTCTTTTAATCCAACTATTTTCTTGACCATCTAGCCAGACTGGACCAATCTACACAAATTAAGACGCGCGCTCGATCTGCGCCCCCAAAGACTGCAGCTTGGCGTCGATAGATTCATAGCCGCGGTCGATCTGTTGAATATTGTGAATGACGGAAGTGCCCTCCGCGCAGAGAGCGGCCAGGACCATGGCCATACCGGCCCGAATATCCGGGCTGGGCACGCCCTGCGCGCTGGCATATAGTTTGCTGGCTCCCTGGATCAGAACGCGGTGCGGATCGCAAAGGACGATGCGCGCGCCCATGAAGACCAGGTTGTCCACGAAGAAGAAGCGGCTTTCGTACATCCAGTCATGGAGCAGAATCGAGCCCTGGGACTGCGTGGCCAGAACAACGGCGATGGACATCAAATCAGGTGGGAAACCAGGCCAGGGTAAAGGCTTGATTTGCGGGATACGGCCGCCGATAGCCGATTCGATACACATCGGCTGTGAGCCGGGGATGAGGATATCATCGCCCTCATCCAGCCAATGTACGCCCAGTTTTTCATAAACGATGCGCACCATACCCATGTTTTGGGGATCGGCGTTCTTGATGCGCACCTCCCCACCGGTAACGGCCGTCGCGCCGATGAAACTGCCCACCTCCATAAAATCCGCGCCGATACGAAATTCACCCCCGGACAGGCGTTCCACACCGTTGATTTCCAGGCGATTCGTGCCGATGCCCGTGATCTGCGCGCCGAGTGAATTCAGGAAATTACAGAGATCGCGCACGTGGGGCTCCGAGGCGGCGTTGAAAATGATCGTTTCTCCTTTAGCCAGGACAGCAGCCATGATCGCGTTCTCAGTGGCCGTAACGCTGGCCTCCGCCAGGAGCAGAAAACCGGCCCCGTGCAGTTCGTCAACGTGCATATCAAACTTGCCCAGACGGTTTGTCTCCACTTCGACACCCAGCGAACTCAAAGCCTGGACATGGGTATCCAACGGCCGTCCGCCAATCACATCACCGCCGGGCAATGGGAGCGTTATGGCGCCCATGCGCGCCAGCATCGGCCCGGCAAAGACGACGGAAGCGCGCGTGCGGCTGGCCAGGGTATGTTCTAATTCCGTCTTATGCACCTCTTTAGCATGCACGCGGTAGCTGCCGGATCCGAGCCCCGTTACTTCAACGCCTAGGTCCTGTAAAATCAATATCGTATTGCGGACATCCTGGATATCGGGAATATTGTGTAAGATCACGGGCTCGTCGGTTAATAAACAAGCCGGCAGCAGCTTCAGCGCGGCGTTCTTATTCCCACTCGCGGTAATGGTACCTTTTAGGGGAACACCTCCGGTGATCACAAATTTGTTCATGGGAAACTCCTATTTTCTCAATGTGGGTTTAAAATTTCCTTCAGCCGCGGCTCGACAGCTTTTAACGCCTTTCCCCGGTGACTCAGCGTATGTTTAACTCCGGGAGGTAGCTGGGCCATTGTGCGATCCTGATCGGGGAGATAAAAGACGGGATCGTAACCGAAACCCCCTTCCCCGGCAGCTTGCAAAGCAATAAAGCCTTCAACCCGGCCTTCGGCGGTGGTCAAAACACGGCCGTCCGCGCCGGCGACGGCAATAACACAGACAAAACGTGCGCCGCGATCTTGGGGCGCTACCCCGGCCAATTGGGCTAACAAATATTCATAGCGCTCTTTACTGCTCAAGCCGGCTCCACCATAACGTGCCGTTTTCACGCCCGGCGCCCCTTCCAGGGCATCCACGACCAGACCGGAATCATCGGCCAGGGTCAACAAGCCGCTCATTTTGGCATATTCGGACGCTTTTAATTGGGCGTTGGCCAGGAACGTCGCTCCCGTTTCTTCAACTTCCTGAATCAATCCGATGTCATCAAGACTCATCCAGTTCATGTTTAAACCGGACATCATCTCTGCATATTCGGTAACCTTTCCTTGATTATGGGTGGCTACCAGTATTGTTCGCGTGATCATATCTCAAACCTGTTTATATTGGAATAAAGTTCAGCAACAAGCAAACTATTTGCCTTTATGCTATACTCAAAGCTATCAATTTTACAATAAGGAGGGGTGCATGATGAGTAAATCACGTCCATCCCGTTTACGGTTCAATTTTGGATTCCTCCTGGAAGCGCCTAACGGCACCTCTCGTGAAGTCGAGCTAGATTATCCCTCAATTCGAGTTTCTGATGACATGACGCTTGAGCCGCTGCGCGGTTCTTTCACGGCCACGCGCATTTCGGAGGGAATTTATCTGAGTGGTCAATTGAACAGTCGCATCCTCGTGCAGTGCGTGCGCTGCCTGGAGGATGCCATCGTCCCTCTCACTTTGGACATTGACGAACTATTCTATTATCCACCAGAAGCCGCGCCGGCCGAAGCGTACGTGGTAGGCGAAAATGGCTTTATTGATCTCGCACCTCTGGTTAGGGAACTGGCTTTGCTGGATACGCCTATCCAGCCTTTGTGCAAGCCCGACTGCCAGGGTTTGTGTATGATTTGCGGCCAAAACCTGAATGAAGGGCAATGCGACTGTGAAGACGAAGAGATCGATCCGCGCCTGGAAGCGCTGCGAAATCTCTTGAATTAATTGGCTATATTATTTACCCGGAAATTTATAGCGCGACAATTGTGGTCCAATTACAAAGGAATTTCCGGGAAAATTGAATCACCAGACTCTTCGCAACCTGAAGGTTGCGCTACAAGGTGACCTGACCAACTGACTCACTGACAAACTGACTCGCTATTACTATGTTTTACGATAGGGCAAAAATCTATATCCGCAGCGGTGATGGCGGCGACGGCATGATCAGTTTTCGCCGCGAAAAACATGTTCCCCTGGGCGGCCCCGACGGTGGCGACGGCGGTAAAGGGGGCGATGTTTCCTTCGTCTCCAATAACAACCTGAACAGCCTGGTGCAGTACCATCGCAACAATCATTACCGGGCCGGCAACGCGGGACATGGCAACCCAAAGCGCAAGACGGGAGCCAATGGCGAATCCCTGATCTTGGAGGTTCCCGTGGGGACCGTTATCCGCAACGAGGAAACCGGCGAGGTGCTGGCCGACCTGACCCAAGCGGATCAGGAGGTTCGCGTACTGACCGGCGGAGACGGTGGGCGTGGTAATATTCGCTTCGCCTCCAGCGTCAATCGCGCGCCGCGGCTGGCTGAACGCGGCGAGCCGGGACAGGAAATGTGGATTACGATGGAGTTGAAGCTCGTCGCCGATGTGGGCATCGTCGGCGTGCCCAATGCCGGCAAATCAACCCTCTTATCGGTCGTCAGCGGCGCCCGTCCTAAAATCGCCGATTATCCCTTCACAACCTTGCAGCCTCATCTGGGCGTCGTTACCCTCGACGGGTATGACACCATGATTATCTCCGATATCCCCGGCCTGATTGAAGGCGCTTCGCAGGGCATTGGCCTGGGCCACGATTTCTTACGCCATGTGGAGCGCACTCGCGTTTTGATTCACTTACTGGACGGCGCGGCCAGTGATCCGTTGATCGATTGGGCCATGATCAACCAGGAACTCGCTCTTTACGATGTCGCCCTGGAAGAAAAGCCGCAGCTGGTGGTTCTAAACAAAATCGACCTGCCCGATGGCCGTGCCTGGGAGCCGATCATCGCTGAAAAGATGCACGAAGCGGGCGTCCCATACTGTGCCATTTCGGCCGTTACCGGAGAAGGCGTACGTGAAATGCTCTACCGGGTGAAGCAGATGCTTGACGAGACCCCCTTACCCGAAGTCGCCCAGGCGGAAGAAACGATTATCAGACCGCCTGAGGACGAAGGCTTCACCATTGAACGTCTCAATGACGGCTGGCGCGTTCGAGGAAGAGCAATCGAGCGCGTCGTGTCCATGACCTATTTTGAGTTCGACGAAACGCTGACCCGCTTCCAGCGTATCCTCAGGAGCATGGGTATTTCCGAAGCCATGGAAGAAGCGGGCGTCCAGGTTGGCGACACCGTCTATATTGGCGACCAGGTGCTTGAATGGGGCGAGTAAGCAACAACCCCTCTATTAAACTTCGCTAAGAAAGCAACCCTTCCTCACTGCTAACTCCTGTCTTTTCTGACACCTAACTCTAAAATGAAGAAGCTAGGGTGGTAAACTATCGATGCATTTTAACCGAAGCCTGATACTGATCGTATTAGCTATTCTCACAATCTGCTTTCTTGGCGCAGCTTATACGCTGTGGTTCAACCCCACCGGCCTGCCGCTCGTCGGCCAGGTAGAATCACCGAACCTGGTGGTTGAACCCCCATCCACCAAACCAGGAGATGCCCAAAAAGTAAAGCTGACCATCTCGGAAACAGGAATCACGGCCGTGACAGCCTCACAGCTCAAAACGGCCGGTCTCTTAGTTTCCGAGTTATCAAGCGATCAACTAAGTCTGACCCATAATGGAGAACCGGTACCTTTCCTGGTTCAAGATAACGGAAAGGAATCCACGCTCTATTTCTATGCTCAGGCTGAAGAAGATCCGCACAAACCTCTGGCCGTCTATGAACTTCAACCCGGCCACGGCCTGTCTATGCTTGAACGAAATGCCCAGCCCTTTAACGAGGGGGGTGAAATTGCCGAACAATTTCTGGATTGGGAAGAGGATGTCCTGTTCGTCGAAGATGGGCAGCCCGGCGATGCCTGGATGGGCGACCTGCTCCTGGCGCCGGATCGCTGGTACCTGGTCCTGAACAATATCCATTCTGATGGAGAGCCGGCGACTTTGACGGTTAATCTCTTCACCAACGTAGAGGCGCAGGGCGACGACCAACACCACGTCGAAGTACGGGTCAATGGTCAAAGCCTGGGCGATCATTCCTGGCAGGGAGCCGGCGAGGAAATTATACGGCTGCCCATAGGCGCGGGGGTTTTAATGTCCGACCAGACGAATACTGTCGAACTCCTCGTCTTGGACGATACGGCTCCCGCCGGCGAAGGGATTTATGTTGATTCCCTGGAACTGACATTTGAGGGTCCCATCAATGTGACCAATGGGGCGATAACGTTTCGCAGCGATGCGCCGAATATCCGCGTGGATGGGGCCGGTGAAGATTTCATGGTCTTCAACATCAGCGATCCGGCCTTACCGCTCGCCTTATATGGGGCGCGGTCGGAGGGAGATTCAGCCCATTTCTCGGCCGGTGCGCGGGATGCGACTTATATTGCGCTTAATTCGAGCAATTCGATCAAACCAGTTGTAGAAAGCGTACCTGCATGGAGAAAGTCCCTGTTTGATCCCGATTGGGAGCCTGATTACATCGCCATCGTCGCCGATGTGGCGGGCTTTGAGGAGGCGCTTGAGCCGCTGCTGCTGCACCGGCGCGATCAAGAGCTGGCGGTGGCGCGCGTATCCGTGGAACAGATTTATGATGAATTTGGCTATGGCCACCGCGATCCCCAGGCCATTAAAGATTTTATCTTTTATGCCATTGAGAATTGGGGGACATCCGCCCCGCAGTATATCCTGCTGGTCGGCGATGCCAACTATGATGTCACCAATATGACGGTCGGGAAAAACCGCAACCGCCTGCCCACCTGGGTGGCTTACTCAGAGGATGCCGGTTACGTCGCTGATGATTCGTGGTTTACGTTGGACGATGAGGGTCAGTCGCAGATCGCAATCGGCCGTTTTCCGGCCCAGAACGCACCACAGCTGCGAGCCATGGTGCAAAAAACGATAGCTTATGAAACGGCCGCATCACTTCCGGATGCCGCCTGGACGGAAAAAGCCTTATTGATCGCCGGTGAAGAACCTGGAGATGATGAAGAAATCGCCGCCATGACCGGCGCCCTATCAGAAGACGGCTACTCCGTTTATGATCTTTATTTGGACGGTGATGAAAACACCAATCACAAAATCATGAGCGCCATGAATGACGGCGTCAGCCTGATTTATTATCTTGGGCAAGGCAGCGAAAGCGCCTGGGGTACCCAGGCCATCTTACAAAACACGGATACCCAGGGGCTGCGCAATTCTCCCAATCTGCCGCTCTTAACTACGTTCACAAGCCCAAGCGGCGCCTTCGCTCATCCATCCAAAGACTCGCTGGCTGAAAGTTTGCTGCGCGCCCCCAACGGCGGGATCATCGCCGCCATCGCCCCCTCGGGCACGATATCCGCTGCCTTTGAGCCGCGGCTGGCGGCGCTGTTCTACGAACAGCTTACTACCCCTCAAGCAAACCGGCTGGGCATCAGTTTTAGAAATATGTACAACGATGCGGCCAGGGATTCCCCAGCGCTGCAAGAAGCTATGGCGGCGATCAATCTTCTCGGCGATCCCGCTCTTCTTGTCGCCGGACCGGCCGGAAATACAACCGATTCACAGTAAGGAGCATCTTCATGAAATCGCCAATCGCATTACAACTTTATTCCGTCCGCGAGGACCTGGCCCGTGACTTTGAGGGCGCATTGCAGAAGATCAAAGACATGGGCTATACGGCCGTTGAGACGGGACAGTTCGCCGGCGACCCAACCATGCAGGCTGAAAAATTCGATGAATTTGGCGTGGAAGTCGTCGCCGCCCATGTCAAAGCACCGGTCGGCGAAGAAAAAGAAAGTTCCCTGGACTTCATGAGGGCTCTGGGAATTCAACGGCTGGTCGTGCCCTCCATCGATTCGTAAAAATACTTCCAATCGAAAAATGGCGTTGTTCAAGCGGCCGATTTCTTAAACTAAGCCGCGGCGAACAGTTGGGATTCGGGCCTCTCTTTCTTCTATCACAACCACGAATTCGAATTCAAGAAGTTCGACGGTGAACCGGCCTATGACCTGCTGCTGGAACAACTAGACCCGCGCATCCTTTTCGAGGTCGATACTTATTGGGTGGAGACCGCAGGAAAGGATGTCGTCGATCTGCTCAACAGGCTGGGCGGCCGCGCCCCACTGCTGCATATCAAAGACGGTCCTTTGCTGCGCCCGGAACCGATGGTAGCTCTAGGTGACGGGAAGATGGATATCGAAAAGGTATTAGACGCCGGCGATACGCAAAACAGGTGGCTGATTGTCGAGCTGGATCGCTGCGCGAGGAATATGATGGAAGCAGTCGCCCAGAGCCTGACCTATCTTACGAGCTTGTAGGAAAAATTTAAGCCCGGGGATTAGCGCCGGCCAGGCGCAGTTTGGCTTCGGCAATCCAGGCCGCGGAATCGTCCCAGTCCGCCAGACCGGCGAAATGGGCCACGCGCGCCGGGGTTTGTTTGGCCAGATCGCCAATGGTATGAATCCCGGATTCGTGCAAACGCTCGACGTATACAGGCTCGATACCTTGAATGACGCTTACATCTAATTGATCCTGATCGGCCGTTTCTTCACTCGTTAAAGGCATTAAGGTTTGGGCAAGCTGGGCTTCAAAGGCGGCATTGGCCAGTTTGGCTTCGCGCAGTTGGGCTGCGGCAAAAACTAGATTCTTTTGCAGCCGCTCCGTTTGAGCAACGCGATCGATCACCTGCTTGTATTGTTCTGCTGCCTGCTCCTGCTGGATGGCCGCCTGCTCCAACCGCCCTTCATAACGCTGTTTTTCCGCCTCAAGCTCGCCGACCCGCCCTTCTAAACGGACCAGATTTTGCTGCGCGTCTTCAAGTTCTAAACTCGTGGAGTCGGTAATCTCGTTCTGATCGCGAATCGCCTCACGCAGAGCCTTATTGGATCGCTGCAATCGCGAGCGCTCGCCGGTGAGCTCGTCGATTTTGTCCATCATGCGCTGCAAGGTGTCGCGCAAAGCGTTGAGCTGGCGTTCAAAAGAGAGGCGTAAAGCCTTCTTTTCTTTTTCCAGGCGACGGCCGAAATAGAATCCGATAATCGCGAATGCTGGAATAAAGCCAATAACGAACCCGGCCAGTATCACAATCAACACTTCCAGGCTAAAATCACCCAGGCTCAACAGCCTCCTCCTACCAATACACCTCTAATTTTATGCCTCCAGCCCTCAGCGCTAAGCCCTAACCACCCAGGCGTTCTTGAGCCTGAGAAATCCAGTCTTCGGCCCTATACAGAGGGAGAACCCCGCATATTTCCATGAGCTGTTCAGGCGTTCGCTGTGCCAGGTCCGCAAACGTTAACACTCCCCCGTCTTGCAGGCGCCGGGCATAAACGGGACCGATGCCGGTTATCGCCATCAAATCATCGGCCTGCAGCTGCGCTGCAAGGGGCGCGGGGACAATCTTATCAATTGAATCTACGACCTTCGAGGGAGCTGGGGAGTCTTTAGCGGCCAAACGCAAACGAGCTTCAAGTTCGCGCACACGGGCATCGGAGGCGGCGAGGCGATCGAGCACGCTCAAAGCCCCATCCTCCGCAGAGGTACTCTTTTGATAGTACCAAAAGATGATGCCCAGAAAGCCGCCTATCAATAAGCCAACCAGGAACTTTGGAATCTTCATTTGTTGCTACCTTTACAGAACACAGGCTGCACTATTAAATATTTCCAACCCGAATGCAGCCTGGGCGGCTAAACTACAATCATTTTAATGATTTACGTTATGTAATGCAAACTATGGCGGAAATTTCCGCCGAAGAATTCGGCGCTATGAATGGCTGTTGTTGAGTCAGTTGGATTATCGGCGGGCGAAAAAGCCAAATCCGGCAATGGTAAAACCGATCAGGATCAGCGGAGCCCACAACCAGACAGGACCTCCGAAGGCGGCGACGATTGCGCCGGATAGGAGGGTGAAGCTGCCGAAAATGGTCCCGCGCAGGATACCGACCGGGTTATCGCGCTGGCTCTTCATTTGCTGTTCGGCGTAGCGCATCACCTCGTTTAAAACATAAGGGCTGCGATAGAGGAGATCGACAACTTCGGGGAGAACAACCAGCCCGTCGCGCAGGACCTGGCGGATGTCGACCCTGTGATAAAGCAGCCTTTGCACATGTCCTTTAGCGGCATCGGTGATGTCGATCCCCGGGGAGAGGACATTGCCCATCCCTTCCAGGGTGATCATTGACTTGACCATGAGGATGATCTCGCCCGGATACTGAATATTGTAGCGCGCCGCGGTTGTCACGGATTCCAGGATCAGCTGCCCTAAAGAGAACTCATCGAAATTAGGCGTGCGCAGCCAGCGGCGATTGAGGTCTTCAACGGCGCGGCGGAAGCCGTCGGGGTCGCTTTTAGGGCCGGCGATGGTCATGGAGACCAGGTAGCGCGCGGCATTGGGCGCATCGCCGGAAACCAGGAAGTAGAGATAATAGAGCATGCGCCGCTGGATCTCGCTGTCAAAACGGCCGACCATGCCCAGATCGATAAAACCGATGCTGGCATCATCGAAGACTATTAAATTGCCGGGGTGCAGGTCGGCATGGAAAAAGCCGTCGCGGAAGATCATTTCGATCGTAGCCCCGATGCCCAGGTCTATGGACCTGTCTACCTGGCGTCGCGTCAGGTAATTAAACAGGCGCGCATCCGGCTTATGGCCGCGGAAGAACTCCATACATAAGACATCCTGGTTGCTATAGCTGCGATAGATGATCGGAAAGTGGACGTTCGGTTCATCGGCAAAATTAGCGGCAAATATTTCGGCGTTATTGGCCTCATTGCGCAAATCCACTTCCAGCAGCGTATAGCGGCTGAATTCACTGATCAAGCGCCGCGGCTGGAAGCGCCCGGCAAAGATTTGGGCCACCCGCCCGGCGAGACGCATCAGGCGCAGATCATTTTTCACCATCTGGCGCACATTAGGCTTCAGCATCTTCAACACCACTTCCTCGCCCGTCAACAGCACGGCGCGGTGCGTCTGCGCCAGAGAAGCGGAACCCAGGGGAACCGTATCCAACTCCAGGAGAAAAGAATCGATGGGCAGCATCAGCGTGCTTTCTAACAATTCCACGTAACGATCAAAGGTCAGCGCCGGCAGGCGATCGAGCAAATTTTGTAGCTCGTCGGTCACCTCTTTAGGAAGGATATCTTCGCGCAGGCTGAGAATCTGGCCCAGTTTGATGTAGGTGGGGCCAAGCATCTCCAACCGTTTGCGGAACTGCAACGCGAAGGGCTGGCGGATCAAGTTGCGGTCTACAAACGGCCAGGAAAA
>Ga0316576_10001024_pt1 | contig 14448 bp, 16 predicted proteins | sample S0NA_FD_203075 | JGI IMG/M metagenome (GOLD analysis project Ga0316576, IMG submission 203075) | Rhizosphere microbial communities from salt marsh grasses in Alabama, United States - S0-2_050615r3r5 | ecosystem: Host-associated > Plants > Roots > Rhizosphere | place: USA: Alabama | collected... | reverse complement strand
CGAACTCGGCTATGTCGAAGTGAGTGCCGCCAACCACGACGAGTTCGTGGGCCGCGCCGGCATGAACGTGCTGTTCTTCCCCGGCGACCCCGGCACGGTCAGGGATGCGACGGATGTCGCCGTCGTCTTGCCCGAGCTGGTCAAGGCATTCGGCGGCCGGCTGCATCCGGGCGTCGTAACCGACACGTTCGGCGACGGCAAGACCCTGAAACGGCATTACGGCTTCAGTCATTTCCCGGCGCTGGTCTTCCTGCGTGACGGCGACTATGTCGGCACGATCTGCCGGATCCAGGACTGGTCCGAATACATCGACAGGATCAGTCACTTGTTCGATGCGCCTGCCAGCCGACCGCCCGGATTCAGGATCCCGGTCGTCACGGCCTGATCGCAGGCGAGAAGCAGGAGGTAAGTCCATGTCCATCCACCAGATTCCCGTTCGGGTCGTCGGGCCGGGCAGCCAGCCCGACACGGGGCAGGAGCTCGAGTACATCGGCATGCCGGGCGACATGGCAACGTACCGGGCGCCGCAGGTTCCCGAGCCCGATACCGTCGCCGATCTCGCCGGCGCGCGCGAGGCCATGCGCTGGCTCGGCGATGCGCTGGCCGCGTACCGGGACGGAGCGCAGCCGCAACTCGCGGACCTGACGGCACTCGACTCCGCGAGCCGGGAACTCGTCAACCAGATTGTCGGCGAGGGCGAGGTCAGTATCATCCGCAAGGCCGACGTGCCGGCACGCTGCCAGGAATCGGTACTCGCCGGCGTCTGGCGTACCGTGTATCTCGATGCGGCGGATCGCGTGATCTGCGACCTGCTGGAAGTGGCGTCGATACCGCACCTGTTGTCCTCGGCGGCAATGGCCGATCGGCGCATCGATACCTCGGCGCCGGAGGCGGAAGGCGACGTACTCAACGCGTTTCCGATTCTGGTCGAGCTTGCGGCGCACGCCGAAAACTACGCCAGTGGCGGGTCACCGCATGCGATCAACCTGACCCTGCTGCCATTGTCCGAGACCGAGATCGGATTTCTCGAGGAGCGTCTCGGCAACGGTTCCGTCGAGGTGCTGTCGCGCGGGTACGGCAAGTGCGAAGTAAAAAGTACCGCCACGCGCGACCTGTGGTGGGTGCGCTACTACAATTCGATGGGTACGCTGATTCTCAACTCGGTCGAAGTCATCGGCGTTCCCGAGGTTGTCGTTGCCGCCGAAGAGGACCTGCGCGATTCGGCGCAGCGTCTCGAGGACATTATTGCGCCGTACTGGCAGGGCGAGGCGTGAGCGACGCCACGCAGGTACGGCGGGAAATCGATCCGAACGCGCGGCTCGAATGCCGCATCTGCTGGTACGTTTACGATCCGGCCGTCGGCGACCCGGTTTACCAGGTCGAGCCCGGCACGCCGTTTCGATCGCTGCCCGATTTCTGGCGCTGTCCGGAGTGCGATTCGGATCCGGGCACTTTCGTACCGGTCACGGAGTGACGTGAGCAGCAGTGTCGACACGCTTGCCGAACACTATCGGCAGGTCTATGAGAAGCGGTGGCGCGGCCTGCCACTGGTGAATCCCGAACTCGAGGTGGAGGCCGTCGGCATGCGCAAGCTCGCCGAGCACGAATTCGGCGTGTTGATCACGCCATGGTTCATGAACCTCGTGCTGCTACCCGGCTCCGACCGCTGGGATGAACGGGCGCAGGGGAGTATGTGCCTCGTCGAGTTGCCCGGGGGCAAGGTCGAGTTCACGGTTGGTCACGACGATACCGTCGGAACGACTCTGACAGCGCCCCTGTTCAGCAGCGTGGCCGACTTTCCGGACCAGGCACTGGCCCGCGATGTCGCCGCGGAGGCCTTGCGGCTGTTGTTCAGCAGTCCGCCCGACGAGCCCGCCGGGGACGGCTCCAGGATGAGCCGACGCGACCTGTTTCGGCGCCTCGGCGCGGGCGGGAGCGACGGTTCGTGACATGGGTCCTGACGAGCATTATCAGGTTCCACTGTACGGGTTGGGTGGCATCAGGTCCGGCGACAGGACCGCGCGGCGCTGTGACTTGCCCGGCGGGTAATTCGTGGCGAGATAAGCAATGATCTTTTCCTCCGTTGCAGGATCGAACTGCCAGAGGTTCTGCTTTGCCTGCATCCAGCGAATCATCGTCAGCCACTGCTCGGCCGTGCCGCGCTGCTGGGTGATCAGCCTCCCCGAGTGACAGCCGACGCAGTTGGCGCGCACGACCTCCCAGTCGCCGGTCATCTTGAGTCCCGTCACCGGGTCGAGTCCGGGGCTGGTGCTTTGCGCGCCTGCCGGTGCTGGTGGCGTTTCCGCGGCTGCGGCCGGCAGCACGCCCGTGCCCGAGGCGGTAAGCGCCAGCAGGGCTACGATAGCGAGCGCGGTACGCATCAGACGGCCTGCACGGCAATACGATGGCAGGCGTTATTCAGGTAACCCTTCGGATTCCAGCCGGGCAGCACCATCGGCTGCGAACGTCCGGTCGAATCGGTCGCCCTTGCCCAGACCTCGTAGTAGCCGGGTTCCGGGAACTCGACGTTGGCTTGCCAGTGCTGCCACGCGAATCGGTTGACCGGCTTTTCGAGCGCCGCCTGCTGCCACGTGGCGCCGAAGTCGATCGAGACGTGCACGGCCGCGACGTCCAGATCGCCAGCCCAGGCGTGGCCACGCAGCGCAAACTCGCTGTCGACGTCGTGCTCGATTCCGGACCTCGGAAACGTGATCAGTGACTTGACCGGCATCGATTCGATGATACACATCTCGTCTTCGGGAACCTCGGTGCCGGGTGCCACCGGGCGGCAGGGGACGCGGTACGACGTGCCTGTCATCTTCGGCCCGTCATGCACCTGGTTGCGCACGACAATCTTCCGGAGCCACTTGCCGGCGACCGAGCCCGGCCAGCCGGCGATGACGAGCCGCAACGGATGACCGTTCATGACCGGGATGTCCTCGCCGTTCATGGCCCAGGCGATCAGCGACTCGTCCTCGAGCGCCTTCTCGAGCGGCACGCCGCGCGAAATCGGCACCTTGCCGGGATCGCCGCTGAGGTGCGTATCCGCACCGTAGTAGGCCACGTAGACGGCATCGTCTTGCAGGCCGACGTGCTCGAGCACGTCGCGCAGGCGGACACCGGTCCACTCGGGGCAGCCCACGGCGCCGGTCGACCACTGGTTGCCGGAAGCGGGCGGCACGAACTCGCTGCGCCCGTTGCCACCGCATTCGAGCTGCAGCTGGTAGGTGTGGTGGGTGAAGTTCTTCTTCAAATCGCCGATGGTCAGCGACAATTCGCGTGCAACCGATTCGCCACCGAAGCCGAGCTCCCAGGCGTCCGCGTCGATGCCCTCGGTAGCCGGGGGATTGCCGTTGTTGCGGACGAACAGGCGGCTTGCCGGCGTGACACGATCGTCGAGCAGATGCGCCGGCGTTTCGGCATTCACCGGCCGGTCATTGAGCACGACGAGGCCGTCCTTGCCCGGGATGGCGAACGGCTCGTCGGTCTGTGCGAGCGCGGCGGGAATCAGCCCCCCGGGCATCAGGTGTGCGAACGGAATCGTTGCGCCGACCGCGGTGGACATCGCCACCAGGCTGCCGCGAGTCAGGAAGCCGCGTCGCGTCAGCGGGTCGGCCTCGCGGCCCCAGAGAATCTTGTCCGCCGCGGACGGGTCTTTCCCGTAGAGTTCATGGATGCCACGTTTCTTGTCTGTCATGGATCACGCCCTCCTGCAAATCAGTAAAGCAACGAGATCAGTGTAATGCTCACCACGCCGACGAGCACCGCGGCGACGAGTCCGGCCCCGAGCGGGCGCAGGCCGATGTCCCTGAGTCCCTTGATACTCGTGCCGAGGCCGACGGAGGCCATCGCGATGGCAAGGAACAGCTCGGCCGTCTTCTTGGTGTAGCCGACGATGGTCTTCCACTGCTCCGGGTCGAGGAACCCGAACGGCTGATCGCCGAGATCGCCGATCGTCCGAATGAGGCTCATGCAGGCAAACCCGATCACGAACAGGGGCACCATCGTGTACCACTTCGGCGCCTCCGTACCGTCCGAGTGATTGCGGTGATACAGCACGCTCATGAGCGGGATGATCAGCAGCATGCCGAGGTTGCGCACGAGCTTCGTGACGGTCGCGACATTCAGGGCCTCCGGGTCCGTGTAGTACTGCTGGTAGACGAGGCCGGCACCCGCTACCTGCGCGGTTTCGTGCACGGCCGTCCCGAGGAACAGTCCGGAGCGGAAGGCATCGCCGTCGAAGAACCAGTGCCCGATGAAAGGGTAGGCCAGCATGGCCACGACGCCGAACAGCGTCACGCAGGCGACCGAATAGGAAACCTCGTCGTCCCGGGCGGCGATCGTCGGCGCCGTTGCCACGATGGCGGTGGCACCGCAAATGCTCGTCCCGACGGCGATCAGGGTACCGAGTTTGCCGCTCAGCCCGAGGCGCCTTGCGAGAAACGTCACGATCAGCAGCGCGGCGGTGACGGCGCCGATGATCACCGGTAACGCCTGCAGCCCTATCGTGCCGGCCTCGCTCAGGCTCAGGCGGATGCCGAGCAGCACGATGCCGGCCCGCAGGACACGCACCAGGCCAAAACGGATGCCGGGCTGAAGAGCGGCGGGGAGCGAAAACGTGTTGCGGATGATGATGCCAAGAATGATCGCCATCATGATCGCGCTGATCGGGCTTTTTGGCAGCCCCATCAGGTCGATGCCGATCACGTCGGAGAGATACTGTCCGGCGAATGCCAGGACGAGCGCGAGTAGCAGACCAGGAAGTACATTCATGGTTTGCGGTCCTTCCTCGAAGATTGGGGGTTCAGGAAAAAGGGCGTGCGGTTCCGAACCGTCACGCCCTTTTCAATTCAGGCAGCTTTCTTGATCAAGAATCGATACACGCCGCCGTCTTCCGACTGTTCCAGCAATTCATTGCCGGTTTGTCGACAGAATGCCTCGAAGTCCGCGACCGAACCGGGGTCGGTCGCCAGGATCTCGAGGGTGCCGCCGTCGGCAACGTCCTTGAGTGCTTTTCTCGCTTTCAGGATCGGCAACGGGCAGTTCAGGCCCTTTGCGTCGAGTGTTGCATCAGCCATTTAGGGTTCTCCGTACTTGAAGCGGGGTATCAGACAAACAGGTTGATATCGGATTTCGTGGCGCACTCGATATACGTGGCGGCCCCGCCGATGTCGATGCCGTCGATCATGTCGTCTTTCGAGTACTCGAACAGGTCCATCGTCATCTGGCAGGCGATCAAACGGACTTCCGCCTCGACCGCCATGTCGCGCAGTTCCTCGATCGAGGCAACGCCTTTCTTCTTGATCAGGTTTTTCATCATTACCGAGCACGCGGCGTCGACGCCCGGGATCGCGGTGACGATATTGGGCAATCCCATGTGCATGCCGCCCATCGGCATCTTCATCGCCGGGTTGCCCGCAGCGGTTACCTGCAGTTTGAGGTCCTTGAGCAGCAGCGGCAGGCCGTAGAAAGTGAAGAACAAGGTCACGGACAAGCCCATCGCCGCAGCGGTCGTGGACAGGATGAACGGCGGATAGGCCCAGTCGAGTGACCCCTTGGTCACAATGATGGACATGCTTTTTTCTTCTGCGGACATTGTCAGACCTCGTCACTGGTATTGAGCAGAGCTCTTATTAGATTATCAGAATTGTCTTTATTAGGGAAATATAATATTGTAATTCGATGCCCGAAGCCGCACCGTTCTTCATTGGCAGCGAGATCTACCGGAACCCCGCTTTCGGTTTCAATCATCCGCTGAACATCGTCCGCCAAGCGGCGGTCGTCGATCTTTTGAACGTGCTTGGCTGGCTCGATGAGCAACACTTCAGGGAAAGCCGGGAGGCCTCGGTCCAACAGTTGCTAGAGTTTCATAGTCGGGCCTATGTGCGTGCCCTGCAATACGCAAACGCCACAGGCAAAGTCCAGCCGGACGTGCGTGAACGCTACCAGGTCGGCACCCTGGAAAACCCGCTGTTCCCCGGCCTGTTCGAGCGCGCATCGATGACGGTCGGCGGTTCGATCCTGTCGGCCGAGCTCGCGAGCGAGGGCCGTGTCGTTTTCCATCCGACCGGCGGGACGCACCACGGGCGTTCCGATCGGGCCAGCGGTTTCTGCTATTTCAACGACCCCGTGTTCGCGATCATGACGTTTCTCAAGAACGGCAGCCGCAGTGTTGCTTACATCGATCTCGATGCACACCACGGCGACGGCGTCGAGGATGCGTTTCTCGACGACGATCGGGTCACGACAATTTCGATCCATGAGGCCGAGCGCTGGCCTTACAGCGGCACGCACTCGCGGCCGGAGTCCGGCGCCTGGAATTTTGCCGTGCCGCGGCACCTCAACGACACCGAATTCGCGTTCCTGGTGGACGAAATGCTGGTGCCGCTCGTCGACACCTCTCGCGCCGACGCGCTCGTTCTCTGTTGCGGTGCCGATTGCCTCGCGGGCGATCCGCTGTCCGACATGGAATTGTCGAACGTCGTCCTCTGGGAGACGGTCGACAAACTGATCGCGAAGGGCCTGCCGACCGTCATTCTCGGCGGCGGGGGGTATAATCCCTGGACCGTCACGCGCTACTGGGCGGGGATGTGGGGCCGCATCACCGGCCAGTCGTTTCCGGAACGCCTGCCGGATGCGGCGATCGCCTATCTGCAGACCATGGAATGCGACCTTATCGATGAAGACGACGTGCGCGAGGAATGGCTGACGACGCTCGCGGATTCCCCTTATCCCGGTCCGGTACGGGACGAAATACGATCGCTGGTAACGACTGCCTAGAGGACGACGACGATGACCTGGCTTGACGAACTGACCGGGATCGAGGATCTCGAAGATGCCGAATTCGACGCCGCGCTCGTCGCCGAATTCGAGCGCCGCAAGGACGTCGCCGTGGCGCGGCCGATCCGGTTCTCGACGCCCACGTTCAAAGAGTACGAGACGACGGAACTCGAGGGTTGCGGCAAGAACAGCTTCCCGGCTTTCTCGATCACGGCCGGGGAGTGCGGGCTGAATTGCGACCATTGCCAGAAGAAGATTCTCGAGCCGATGATACCGGCGACGAATCCTTCGATGCTCGATGCGAAGGTCCGCGAGTTGATCGAGACACAGGCACTCAGCGGTTTCCTCTTGTCTGGCGGGTCGAATCGCAGGAACGAGATACCGTACGGGCGATACCTGCCGGTCATCGAGAAACTGAAGCACGATTTCCCCGACCTCAAGGTGGCCGTGCACACGGCGCTGCTCGATGCAGCGCGTGCCCGTGCCATGGAGGCGGCCGGCGTCGACACGGTCATGCTCGACGTGATCGGGGCACAGGAAACGATCGAGCAGGTCTACAAACTCGCTCGCCCGGTCGAGGACTTCGAGGCGACGCTTGCGGCGCTGTGCGCAACCTCGATGGAAGTCACGCCGCACATCGTCATCGGGCTGCACTACGGCCGCATCCTGGGGGAGGCGAACGCACTCGATATCGTAAGTCGTTACGATATCAATGCGCTGGTGCTCGTCGTGATCATGCCGTTCTACGCCAGGCCCGGAACGTTCGTCACACCCGCGACCGCAGACGTCGGCAGGATCTTCCTCGAGGCCCGGGAGCGTTTGCCCGCGCAGCAGGTGCTGCTCGGATGTGCACGGCCGCCCGGGATGCACAAACGCGTTACGGACGCCTACGCCATCATGGCCGGACTCGACGGGATCGCGTTTCCCGCGGACGGCGCCGTATCGGTGGCGCATTCCATCGGCAGGCCGTTCGAGCAGGCGCATTCCTGCTGTTCGATCAAGGTCGGCAGTGATTTCAGGACACGATTGCGGGCATCGTACGCCGCCTGACAAAGAGGACCAGCGATTCATGGGTTGCATAGAGCAAAAACGAGCACCATCGACGCATGGGGACAGTGACCCCGATTACAATGCCTACGAGGTCATGGCGCCGCGGCTTCCCGGCAAGACGCCGGCCGACCGCCGCAACGGCAAGCCTGTCAAGGCCAACGACATACCGCCCGAGGGCGTGTACCTGCCGAACAACAATTACCTCGCGCCCCACATGAAGTCGCCCGAGTATGTACAACTCTCGAATGCGGCGGCGATCACGCTCGGCATCATGGGGGGGCGCATGTACGGCTGCGAGTGCACGCGTTGCCTCAACCTGCTCCTGACCTACCCGGAGGGCTGCCGTGCGAACTGTGCTTATTGCGGCCTCGCGCGGCACCGGGAAGCGGAGCGCGACTACGCCGATCGCAATTTCATTCGGGTCGACTGGCCGGCCGTGCCGATGGCCGAGATCGTCGACATCGTGGCGCGGGACCCCGACAACAGCCCGTTCCATCGCATGTGCATCTCGATGATTACGCACCCGCGCTCGGAGCAGGATACGTTCGCCGTGCTCGAGCACTGGACGAGTCGAATCGACCCGGATGCCATTCCGGTGTCGATCCTGTCCAATCCGACCACCATGACGCGCGACGACGTGCAGAAGTGCAAAGACCTCGGCGCCGACATTTTTACGGTGGCACTCGATGCGGCGACGCCCGAACTGTTCGACCGCACGCGCGGCAAAGGCGTGCAGTCGCCGCACAAGTGGAGAAAATACTGGGACACGCTGCTCGAGGCCAAAGACATTTTCGGCCCCGAGAAATTCGGCGCGCACATCATCGTCGGCATGGGCGAGACGGAAAGCGAGGTCCTCGGCCTCGTGCAGCAACTCGTCGATCTCGGCGGCCACAGCCACATGTTCTGTTTCTTCCCCGAGCAAGGCTCGCTCATGGATCACCTGCCGGCCACGCCGCGCGACCAGTGGCGGCGGGTACAGCTCGCCCGGTACCTGATCGACTACCGTGGCGTGCGCGTCGACCACATGAAGTTCGACGAGCTGGGCAGGGTCAGGAGCTTCGGGATTCCGGACGCCGAGCTCAACGACATCATCGATGCAGGCATCGCATTTCGCACTTCGGGCTGTCCGGGCAAGTTCCGGGACGACGTTTCGGCCTGCGATCGTCCGTACGGTGATTCACCGCCGAGCGACATCGCGAGCTACCCGTTCCAGCCGAAAAAGAAGGATTTGAAGAAGATTCGCCGGCAGCTCGATATTCCGGTCGCCGTCGAATAATGGGATCGTCGTTCCGCATCATCGACACCGGCATACGCGAAGGCCGCGCCCACATCGCATTCGACCCGGCCCTGATCGAGTTGCGGCAGCAGGAAAAGGTGCCCGACACGATCCGCTTCATGCGCTTTCCGCCGACAGCATTGATCGGCAGGCACCAGGATCTCAGCCGCGAGATCGACCTCGATTATTGCGCCGGCGAAGGCATCGGGGTCGTGCGTCGCGTGACCGGTGGCGGTGCGATCTACCTCGACGAGGGACAACTGGGCTGGGAACTCGTGTTCCATCGCGGCTCGCTCGGTATAGCTAACCTGATGGACCTCGCCGCCGCGATCTGCAACGCGGCAGCGATCGGTCTGCGGGAACTCGGCGTCAAGGCGACGTTTCGGCCGCGCAACGACATCGAAGTCGACGGGCGCAAGATCAGCGGGACGGGCGGATTCTTCGACGGCGACATCCTGATTTACCAGGGCACCGTCCTCGTCGACATGAACCCCGGGCAGATGTTCAGGGTGCTCAACGTGCCGGCGGCCAAGGTGGCGCGGCACGATCTCGACTCGGCCGAGCAGCGCGTGGTGACGCTGAAGGAACTCCTCGGCGACGACTTGCCGGACATGGCGACAATCCAGGCAGCGCTCGTCAAGGGATTCAGCGAAGGGCTCGGTATCGAGGCCGTGCCCGGCGAGATCACGGCAGACGAGGAGTCGCTGGCGCAGCAGTATTTCGACGAAGAAATCGGGAGCGACGAATTCGTGCGCGAAATCGACGACCCGGCAGGAGGCGACCGTCTGCTTGAGGGAACGCACACGGGCATCGGCGGGACGATCAATGCCTACGTCAAGCTCGAGGGACCGACCCTCGGCATCCTGCAGCGGGTCCTGTTGACGGGGGATTTCTTCGTCACGCCACCCCGCGTCATATTCGATCTCGAGGCCGCACTCGCCGGCACGCGCCTCGACGATGTCGCGGCGACCGTGCGGCGCTTCTTCGAGAACACCGATATCCAGATGCTCAGCGCGGAGGCCGACGACTTCGTCATGGCAATCGACGATGCGCTGCGTCGACGCACCGCCGCGGGGCGGTCCCCCGGGGCGAGGTCCTGACATGGCACAGTGCAAGAATCCGGACGATGCGTTCGTTCTCGCGGCAAACCAGGCCGACCCGATGAACGTCGTGGCCGTCATTCAGCACACGGCGGGCGAGTACCTCGGGCTGGTCGAGGACCATCTCGAGGGTCGTCGCATTCGCTTCCAGTACTATCGACCGTTCGCAGCCGGCAAGCTGCCGACGCCCGAACTTCCGGCCGATGCGCTGATCCTTCTCGGCGGGGGTCCCTGGGGCGCGGCGGGCACGCGCGATCTGCCGACGCTCGATCGCGAGGTGGAGATTGCGCGCCAGCGCCTTGCCGAGGGCACGCCCGTGATCGGCATGGGGCTCGGGGCGCAGATTCTCGCGCTGGCCGCGGGTGGCGCAGTCGAGCAGCGCGACCTCGCGTTCGAGATCCTGACCGCGACCCGCTGCCGCGACGATGCGCTCAACGGCTACCTGCCGGAGACGTTTCACCAGGTCGTCTACATGCGGGACTGGCCCGTTCCCCCGGATGACGCGATCGTGCTGGCGGAGGACGAGCACGGCCGGCCGGCGGTCTGGCAGATTGCCAATAATGCGTATGGTTTCCTGGGTAATCCGGGGATTAAGCTCGGCATGGTCGAGGACCTCATCATGGAATTCGACGAGGTGCCCGTGGACTCTGCGGCGCAGCTCGAAAAACTTCGCCCGTTGCAGCGCGTCCTCGCCGACGAGCTCGTGCCGATCATGACCGGTCTTGTGCAATGCACTTCCCTGATGTCCTCACCGAAGGCAGCTGGAAAGTTTGACGCACAGGTTCTTTAGTATATGCTAATTAACTGTTGGACGTTCGTCCGACCCGAGGGGACTTTCGAGAAATGGCTGAAAAACTGATCATTGTCATGGCGAACACCGACCCGCGTAACGGCGAGGAGCTCGGTGCACCGATCTTCCAGGCAACCGTGGCGGCGGCGATGGATTACGAAGTCGACGTCATCTGCACGGCGACCGCGGGTCGGCTGATGAAAAAGGGCGTGGCGGAGAACCTGTTCGTCAAGGAAGGCTCACCGAAGTCGGTTTACAGCTTCATCCAGGACGCCCATGAGGCCGGCGCGAAGTTCTATTGCTGCTCGCCCAATCTCGATCTTTTCGACATGACCAAGGAAGACCTGATTCCCGAATGCGAGGGCATCGTGGGCGGCGCGCACCTGATAGAGGAGGTCATGGAAAGCGACTGCCGCGTATTGTCCTACTGAACCCAAGAGGTCCGATCGTATGTCTCATGCTGCAACGACCCGCGTCCAGGAGTACATCGGGGACCCGGTATCCGATTCGCCGCCGGTTGACCGGGAAAAACTGGAAGAGATATTCCAGGATATCCAGGCCGACCTCCGGTTCGACCACGAGCTCAACGGCTGCCTGAATTGCGGGATCTGCACCGCGACGTGCCCCGCCGCGCATTACTACGATTTCAGCCCGCGCGAGATCGTCCAGCTGCTCTGGACCGAGAATCTCGAGGCGATCTACGACGCCATGCAGGAAAAGATCTGGTCCTGTGCCCAGTGCTACACCTGCGCGGCGCGTTGCCCGTTCGGCAATTCCCCGGGCGGCCTCGTCATGCTCATGCGTGAGACCGCGATCAAGCACGGCATGGAGTCGGCCAAGAGCGTCCTGCGGCCGTTCAGCCGGGTCATGCTGAAGCTGATATCGACCGGCAACCAGCTCTCCCCCGACATGATCAATCCCGAAGGCTTTGCCGACTGGGGACCAAACATTTCCAAGGTCGATGCGCCGCTGGCAACGCTGCGCAAGGCCATTCCGATGCCGACGCTGCACACGACGGCGACGGCATGGGAAGTCAACCTCAAGACTTCCGTCGAGTTGTACACGATCTGGGAAGAAACCGGCGTGCTCGACAGTCTTGAGACGATCGATGAGAACCTCTTCGACGTCATCATGGACATCATGGACGAAAAGCGTGACGACTACGAAGACTGGCTCGACGAACAGGACGATTGAGGTAAGAGACTATGTCAGGCAACGGTGGAGAACGGTTTACAGGGCACGGTTCGGAGTGGGTGGACGCGAACCTGTCGAAAGAGGACGCCCATACGGCAACGGTCTGGGTCGACCAGATAGTCAACAAGCGCTCGATGCTCACGAACAAGGATCGCGTGGTGGACGTGCGCGACGAAATGTGGGAGCTCGAAAAAGAAGGCGAGATTCTCGTCCACCGGGTCACGGACCAGCACGAACCCGTCGTTGCCAAGACGCTGTATGGCTGGGACAAGCGCATTCCGACCAACCAGCTCTGGCATCACAAGTCCTGCGGCCAGTGCGGCAACATCCCGGGCTACCCGGCGTCGCTCCTGTGGCTCATGAACAAGATGGACATTCGCTACCTCGACGAGACCGATCAAACGTCCTGTACGGCCTGGAACTACCACGGTTCGGGCATCGGCAACATCGAGAGCCTGGCCGCCGTCTTCCTGCGTAACTTTCACCAGGCCTATGTCTCGGCGAGGGCGCAGGGTCTGCCGGAAGGCTATTACTATCCGCTCGTGCACTGCGGCACTTCGTTCGGCAACTACAAGGAAGTCCGCGAATACCTGATCCACTCGGCCAAGCTGCGCGATCGCGTCAAGGTCATCCTCGGCAAGCTGGGTCGCCTCGTCGATGGCAAGCTGCTGATCCCCGAGGAGGTCGTGCACTACTCCGAGTGGCTGCACGTGATGCGCAATCGCATCAAGGAACACCAGGTCATCGACTGCAGCAATATCCGTGCGACGGTGCACCCGGCGTGCCACGTTTACAAGATGGTGCCGGAAGATGCGATCTACGACGACGATATTCTCGAGGGCAACCGCGTCGCCGTGACGACCGGCATCCTCGAGACGCTGGGCACGCAGGTCATTGATTACTCGACCTGGTACGACTGCTGCGGCTTCGGTTTCCGGCACATCATCTCCGAGCGAGAGTTCACGCGCTCGTTTGCGATCGACCGCAAGCTGCGCGTGGCGCAGGAAGAAGCGAAGGCCGACATGATGGTCGGTCACGACACCGGCTGCATCACGACGCTCGACAAAAACCAGTGGATCGGCGCGGCCGTGGGCAAGCCCGTCGAGCTGCCCGTGCTGGCCGACGCACAGTTCGCCGCCCTGGTGTGCGGAGCGCATCCGTTCAAGATCGTGCAGTCGCACTGGCATGCTTCGCCTACCGAGAAGCTCTACGAGAAGCTCGGCATCGACTGGGAGGCAAAGAAGAAGGAATTCGAGGAATACCTCAAGGACGTCGAGGCGGGCAGGGGCGAGACCCTGTATGACCCGCGTCTGATGATCACCTCCGGTCCCGGCTTCAAGGCCGTCGAGCACCACGCAGACGACTGAGTGGCCGGCACACGGATCGACAAAACAGGCGAGAAACCATGAGCAAACCAGTTCTGATCGTTGGCGGTGGACCCGCAGGGTTGGCCGCGGCTCACAGTCTAGGGACCGTGGGAAGAGAATGCGTGATTGTCGAGAAGGAGGACCGGCTCGGCGGCGCGCCGATACTGTCCGGATACGCAAAACTCGTTCCCACGGGTGAATGGGCGAAGGACGCGATCGGCGGCATGGTCGAGCGCGTCGAAAAGGCGCCCAACGTGAAAGTCGTCACGGGGGCGACCGTCGAAAAGTTCGACGGTGCGCCAGGCGATTTCACGGCGCAGCTGTCCAACGGCGAGTCGCTGGCGGCCGACTCCGTGGTCCTCTGCAGCGGCTTTACGCATTTCGACTCGGTGAACAAGCCCGAGTGGGGCTTCGGTACTTTCGAGGACGTCGTTACGACGACCCAGGTCGAGCAGATGATCTCGTCGGGGCAGGGCGTCCGGTGTCCGTCAGACGGACGCAAGCCGCAGCGCGTGGCGATCCTCCTGTGCGTCGGGTCACGCGATCGCCAGATCGGGCGGGAGTGGTGCTCGAAGATCTGCTGCACCGTGTCGTCCAACCTGGCAATGGAAATCCGCGAAGAGCTGCCCGATTGCCATGTCTACATCTATTACATGGATATTCGCACTTTCGGGCTGTACGAGACGAAGTACTACTGGAAGAGCCAGGAGGAATTCAAGGTCAAGTACATCAAGGCCCGCATCGCCGAAGTCACGTCGGACGGCGAGAAGTTGATCGTCAAGGGCGAGGACACGCTGGTCAAACGCCCGATCACGATCCCGTTCGACATGGTAGTGCACGCCATTGGCATGGACCCGAACGTCGACAACCCCGAGATCGCCAGGACCTTTG
>Ga0316576_10001023_pt1 | contig 14455 bp, 12 predicted proteins | sample S0NA_FD_203075 | JGI IMG/M metagenome (GOLD analysis project Ga0316576, IMG submission 203075) | Rhizosphere microbial communities from salt marsh grasses in Alabama, United States - S0-2_050615r3r5 | ecosystem: Host-associated > Plants > Roots > Rhizosphere | place: USA: Alabama | collected... | reverse complement strand
GATCGTGCCCGACCCGGGGGGGCTCGGTCACGGGATCCTGCTGTGGCGGGCCCTCACCCAGTGGCTCGGGGGTATGGGGATCATCGTGCTGAGCATCGCCATCCTCCCCGCCCTCGGGGTGGGGGGTGTCGAACTGGCCCGGGCGGAGTCCCCCGGCCCCCGCCCCGACCGGCTCACCCCGCGCTTCCGGGAGACCGCCAAGCGGCTGTGGCTCGTCTACCTGGGGTTCACGGTGGCCGAGGTCGTGCTGCTCACCGTCGGCGACATGACGGTCTTCGAGGCGGTCGCCCACGCCTTCACCACGATGTCCACCGGCGGGTTCGGGACCGACGCCGCCTCGCTCGGCGGGTTCAGCGCCTACTCGCAGTGGGTGGTCGTCCTGTTCATGGCGATGGCCGGGGCGTCGTTCGCCCTGCACTTCCGGGCGCTGCGCAGGCCGCTGGAGTACACCCGGAGCGCCGAGTTCCGGCTCTACGGGCTGATCCTGGTGGCCGCCTCGGCGTTCATGATCGTCGGGACCTGGGGCGGGCCGATCGCCACCGTGGTCCGCGACGGGGTCTTCACGGCGGTCTCGCTGGTCACCACCACCGGCTACGCCACCGCCGACTTCGGGATGTGGCCGGCGGCGCTGCAGATCGCCGCCGTAGGGCTGATGTTCGTCGGCGGGATGGCGGGCTCGACCGCCGGTGCGGTGAAGACCTACCGGCTCGGTGTGCTCACCTCCGCCTCGCGCGCCGACCTCCGCCGCCTGATCCATCCCCGGGGCGTGTTCGTGACTCGGCTGGGCCGCGACCCGGTGTCGGCCGAGATCGTCGAGAGCGTCCAGTCGTTCTTCCTGCTCTACATGTTCCTGTTCATGACGGGCACCCTGCTGCTCGGGGTGATCGAGTCGGGGCTCGGCGGGGGCCTCGACCTGGTCTCGTCGGCGTCGGCGACCGCCTCGGCGATCGGCAACATCGGCCCCGGCCTCGGGGAGGTCGGCCCGGCCTCCAACTTCCTGGCGGTGCAGGCGCCGGGGAAGTGGCTGCTCTCGGTCCTCATGATCGTCGGCCGGCTGGAGATCTACCCCGTCCTGCTGCTGTTCACGCGGGAGCTGTGGCGGCGCTGACGCCGGCTCTACAGTCATGGCGATGCGCGTCGTGATCGCCGGAGCGGGACGGGTGGGCCGAGCCGTCGCTCAGACCCTGAGCGGACTCGGCGACGACGTCTCGGTGATCGACGAACGGCCCGAGGCGTTCGATGCGTTCGGGAAGAGCTTCGACGGCACCTTCCATACCGGGGTCGCCTACGACGTCGACACCCTCCGGGAGGCGGGCGTCGACGACGCCGACGTGTTTCTCGCCGTGACCGACTCCGACAACGCCAACCTGATGGCCGCCCAGGTCGCCGGGAGGGTGTTCCGGGTCGGCCGGGCGATCGCCCGCCTCGACGACCCTCGCCGGGAGGACGCCTACCGCGCCCTCGGGGTGACCTTCGTGGCCGGTGCCTACCTCGTCGCCAAGGTCATGGTCGAGATGATCCACGAGCCCGAGTTCGACCTGCACGTCGAGTTCGCCTCGGACGACGTCCAGATCGTCGACATGACCATCGGAGCCGCAGGCGACGGGCTCACGGTCGGCCGGCTGCAGATCGGGGGGAGCCTGCGGGTGGCTGCGGTGCAGCGGGGCGATCGGGTGATCGTCCCGTCGGAGCGGACCCGGCTGCAGCGGGGCGACGTCGTCGTCGGGGCGGCCCGCCGCGGGGTCACCGATCGTATCCGGCGCTACCTCACCGGTGGGGCCTGAGATGCGGGTCGTCATCGTCGGCGGCGGCAAGGTCGGTGGCTACCTGGCGGAGCAACTCCTCGCGAACGGCCATGCGGTGACGGTGATGGAGGCCGACCCGGCCTTGGCCGAATCCCTCGCCGAGTCCCTCCCGGCGCTGGTCCTCCACGGTGACGGCACCAGCATCGACGTCCTCGCCGCCGCCGATCCCGCCGGAGCGGATTGGCTGGTGGCGGTCACCGGCCGCGACGAGGAGAACCTGGTCGCCTGCGAGCTGGGGACGACCCTCGGCGCCCGGCGGGTGCTCGCCCGGGTGAACGATCCTCGCAATCTCCCCACCTTCGAGGCGCTGGGGATCGCGGTCGTGGCCGTGACCGATCTCATCGGAGAGGTGATCGAACGGGAGTTGGACCGGATCAGGATCGAGCGCATCGGCCTGTTCGGGGGAGGGCGGATCAGCCTGATCGAGATCGAGATCGCAGCCGGCGTCCCGGAGCGCCGCGTGGTCGACCTCGACCTCCCACCCCGGACCCTGCTGGTGACCGTGCTCAGCGGCGGCCGGGCCGAGGTCCCCGGCGCAGGCACGGTGATCTCCCCCGGCGACCGGGTGCTCGCCGTCACCCACGTCGACGCCGAACCGGCGGTCCGGGCTGCGCTGAGCCCATCGGAGGAAGGCCGGTGAGCGCACCCCGACGCGGCACGCAGCATCGCGGCCGAGGCGACGTCGCCCGGGGTGCCGCCTGGATGTTCGTCGCCGAAGTGGGACTGGTCGCCGCCGCCGGGGTCGCCGCCGTCGTCGTGGCCGCGGTCGTGGCCTCGATCTTCTAGCCACCGTGCTCCGCAGGCCCGACACCGAGGACCTCCACGTCATCGGCTTCTTCCTGGGCCGGATCTTCGGCCTCGTCGGTGCCTTCGGCGTCGTGCCGCTGGTGTGGGCACTCCTCGGGCGGGAGTGGGGCCCGGCGTCGTCGTTCGTGCTGATGATCGGCGCATTCGCGTTTCCGGCGGCGATCCTCACCGCCGCCTCGCCGCCGGCCCGGCGACTCGATTGGAGCCACGGCATGGTCGTGGTGGCGCTGACGTGGCTGGTCGTCCCGGCGATCGGTTCCCTCCCACTGGCGATCTCCGGGCACTTCGCCGACCCGCTCGACGCGTACTTCGACGCAATGAGCGGCCTGACGACGACCGGCCTCTCCCTGCTCCAGGACCTCGACCACCTGGCGCCGGCGCTCAACTTCTGGCGCCACCTGCTGCATTTCCTGGGGGGCCAGGGGATCGTCATCGCTGCGCTGTCGTTGTTCGCCGGCGGTGCCGGCCTCACGCTGTACTACGGCGAGGCGCGCGACGAGAAGATCCTCCCGTCCGTCACGTCGACGTCGCGGTTCATCTGGGGTGTGAGCCTCGCCCACCTCGTCGTGGGCGTCGCGTTCCTCGGCCTGGTGGGCTACTTCGGCCTCGGCTTCACACCCGTTCGCAGCCTCTTCCACGGCCTGATGATCTTCTTCGCCGGCTTCGACACCGGCGGTTTCGCGCCGCAGAGCACGAGCATCGGGTACTACCACTCGGTGCTGTTCGAGGCCGCGGCAGCAGTGCTGATGGTGGCCGGCGCCATGAGCTTCGGACTCCACTTCGCGCTCTGGCGCGGCCCGCGGCGGAACCTGCTGAGGAACCTGGAGACCCGGACGATCCTGTCCACGTTCGCCGCCGTCCTGGTGATCACCTTCCTCGGGCTCGGTGCCCTGGGCATCTACCAGAGCACGCTCGGCCTGGCTCGCCAGGGGATCTTCCACGTGCTGTCCGCCCACAGCGGCACCGGGTTCGCAACCGTCCCGGCGTCGGAACTCGCGACCTGGGGCGGCCTGGCCTTTGGAGGCATCGGCTTGGCGATGGCGCTCGGCGGCATGGCCTCCTCGACGGCCGGCGGGGTCAAGGCGCTGCGCGTCGGCCTGGCGATCAAGGTGCTCAAGGATCAGGTGAAGGCGGTTCTGCTCCCCGAGCACGCCGTGGTGTCGCGGGCCTACCTCCAGGGCGGCCGCAAGCGGCTCACCCCGGCGCTGAGCCAGGCGGTCCTCGTCATCTCGCTGCTGTACGTCGCCCTGTTCCTCGTCGGTGCCGGGGTGGGTCTCGCCTACGGCTACCCGCTCCAGGAAGCCCTGTTCGAGTCGGTCAGCGCGGCAGCCAACGTCGGTCTTTCGGTCGGCGTCACCGACCCGGCGATGCCGGTGGCGCTCGAGGTGACGTACATCCTGCAGATGTGGCTCGGGCGGCTCGAGTTCGTCGCCGTCTTCTCGCTGTTCGGGTTCCTGTGGTCGATGGTGAGGGGGCGGTGATGCGCCGGGTCCTCGTCCTCGTCGCGCTGTTCCTGGCGGCGGCTCCGTCGGCTGCCGCGTCCGATGCCGTCCGGGCCGACGTGGCCGACCTGCTCGCCGACCCGGCGGCCTTCACGCCGCCGGCCGTCGAGGAGGTCGTGGTGCGCGGGGAACTCGTCGGCGACTTCGGACGGCGGCGCGAGGCGGTGTGGACCCAGCTGAACGGCGACGCCTACGCGGATCGCCCGCTGCTCGGCGGCGGCGGTCTGGCGGGGGCCAACCTGGGAGTGGGGGTCCGGATTCCGATCGGGCTGTGGGAGGACCTCGGTGAGCCGGGCGGGTACCGCCATCGCGGGGCGATCGTCGACCTCACCGGGGTGTGGCGCTACCACGATCCCGGCCGGGGAGGGGAATCGTATCTCGACGTCACCGCGCTCGACGTGGTCGCCCCCGAGCTGCCGCTGGACGAGGCCGAAGAGTGGTTGGCCCTGGGCATCGGGCTGGCGCTGCTGGCCGCCGCCGCCGGCGTCGTCCTGCGCTTCCGCCCATTCCGAAGGGACTGATGGCCCGGGGAATGGCCGAACCGGTCGTTCCTATACTCGCCACGACCGAGTCGTCGACATCGGGGGAGATGCCCGTGGACCCCATCGCCTGGGTGTACATCGCCGTCGTCGCCGGTGCTCTCGCCCTGCTCCTCGCCGTGTTCTACGGCAGGCAGGTGCTGGCCGCACCGCCCGGCAACGAGCGAATGCAGCAACTGTCGTCAGCGATCCGCGAAGGTGCAATGGCCTTCCTGAGGGCCGAATACGCCTGGGTCGCCGGCTTCGTGGTGATCATGGCGATCCTGATCTTCTCGCTGCTCGATTGGGGGCGGCCGTGGGGGATGATCGCCTACGTCTTCGGGGCGTCGCTGTCGGGGACGGCCGGGTTCGTCGGCATGCGGATCGCCACCGCCGCCAACGCCCGGACCACCGAGGCGGCCCGGCAGGGCGGGATCGCCCAGGCCCTCCCGCTCGCCTTCCGGGGCGGGGCGGTGATGGGGTTCTCGGTCGCCGGACTCGGCCTGGCCGGCCTCGGCATCGCCTACCTGGTGTTCAAAGAGTGGATCGGGGTCGACAAACCGTACGACGTGATCACCGCCGTCGGCCTCGGGGCGTCGTCGATCGCCCTGTTCGCCCGTGTCGGTGGGGGGATCTACACGAAGGCCGCCGACGTCGGCGCCGACCTGGTCGGCAAGGTCGAGGCGGGGATCCCCGAGGACGACCCCCGCAACCCGGCGACCATCGCCGACAACGTCGGGGACAACGTGGGCGACGTGGCCGGCATGGGTGCCGACCTGTTCGAGAGCTACGTCGGCTCGCTGGTGGCCCCGATCGCCTACGCCGCCGTGGTGTTCGCCGGGAGTGCCATGGTGCTCGAGGCGATCGTGTTCCCACTGGCGGTCGCCGCAGTCGGGATGCTGGCGTCGATCCTCGGCTCCTTCCTGGTGCGCACCGGCAAGGGGAGCCTGGCGGCCGCCCTCCACCGGGGGACCTACTCGGCGGCCGGGCTGACGGTGCTCGGGGTGCTCGGCCTCTCCTTCTGGATCTTCGGTGACGTCGGCGGCGTCGACAACGCCTTCGGGATCTTCCTGGCGGTCCTCATCGGTCTGGCCGTCGGGCTCGCGATCGGCCAGATCTCGGAGATCTTCACCTCCGACCACCATCGCCCGGTCAAGGAGATCGCCCGGCAGGCGAACACGGGCCCGGCGACCGTGGTGCTGGCCGGCATCAGCGACGGGATGCGCTCGGCGGCGTTCTCGGTGATCGTGGTGGCCGCCGGGATCGCCGGCGCCTATTGGGCAGGCGACTGGGCGATCCCCGACGGCGGTGGCATCTACGGGATCGCCATCGCGGCGATCGGGGTGCTCAGCACATTGGGGATCACGGTGTCGGTGGACGCCTACGGGCCGATCGCCGACAACGCCGGCGGGATCGCCGAGATGGCCCACCTGCCCCACGAGGTCCGCGAGGCCACCGACGCCCTCGACTCGCTGGGCAACACCACGGCGGCGATCGCCAAGGGCTTCGCCATCGGCTCGGCGGCGGTCACCGCCCTGGCGTTGTTCTTCGCCTTCGTCAACGCCGTCGACGCCGCGGCGCCCGCGCTCGACTTCAAGGTGATCAACATCCTCGAACCGGAGACGACGGTGGGCCTGTTCCTCGGCGGGATGTTCCCCTTCCTGTTCGCGGCACTGACGATCAAGGCGGTGGGCCGGGCGGCCAACAAGATGATCGAGGAGGTCCGCCGTCAGTTCCGGGAGATCCCCGGCCTGCGGGAGGGTCGCGAGGACGCGGTGCCCGATTACGCCCGCTGCGTCGAGATCTCCACCAAGGGCGCCCTGCGGGAGATGATCGTGCCCGGGTCGCTGGCGGTCGCTCTGCCGCTGGCGATCGGCTTCATCGACATCCAGGCCCTCGGCGGTTTCCTCGCCGGGGCACTGGTCACCGGCTTCCTGCTGGCGATCTTCATGGCGAACGCCGGCGGGGCATGGGACAACGCCAAGAAGTTCATCGAGGCGGGGGCCTTCGGGGGCAAGGGGTCGGACCCCCACAAGGCGGCGGTGGTGGGCGACACCATCGGCGACCCCTTCAAGGACACCGCCGGGCCGGCGATGAACATCGTCATCAAGGTGATGACGATCGTCAGCCTGATCTTCGCCTCGGCGTTCGTGTGATCGGTGTTCGGGCCCCGCTCGAGCGGGGCCCGGCACTCACGGTTCCGGCGGCCGCTCCCCGCGTTCGCGCCGCTTGCGCTCCCAATACTCCTGCTCATGGCGTCTCCGGGTCCGCCCGACCACGATCCAGAGCCCCGCGATGACGGCGGCGAACACGAGGAACCAGAACCACCCGAGGGTGCTCTGGGGGGCCTGGAACCCTCCGTCTTCGGCCTGGGCGAGCAGCACGACAGCCCACATCGTCTGCCTAGCCTACGACGGCCGATGATCGAGATCACCCTCGTCCGCCACGGGGAGACCGTCGCCAATGCCGCAGGGATCTGGCAGGGGCACGGTGACGCCGGGCTGTCCGAGGAGGGGTTCCTGCAGGCCTCGGCGCTGGCCGACCGACTGGCCGGCGAGCGGTTCGACCGGGTGGTGTGCTCCGACCTCCGCAGGGCGCGTCAGACCACCGGGGTCCTCGGCCTGTCCGCCGAGCCCGATCCCGCCTGGCGCGAGGTGGACATCGGCGCCTGGGAAGGTCTGGCCCGGGATGAGGTCCACCGGCGCTTCCCGGACGAGATCGCGGCCCTCGCTGCCGGGGAGGACGTCGCTCTCGGGGGCGGGGAGTCCTGGGGACGGTTCGGGGCCCGCATCGACGCCGCCTTCGAACGCCTCGTCGCCGGCATGGACGACGGCGAGCGGGCGCTGGTGGTCTGCCACGGGGGAGCGATCCACTCGATCGTGTCGGGCCACCTCGGATTCCGTTCCCGCCCCCGCCCGTGGCCGATCGACCACCTCGAGAACACGTCGATGACGGTGCTGCGAGACGGGGTGCACGGCAGGACGCTGCATTCCTTCAACGACGCCACCCACCTGCGGGAGGCGCCGGAACCAGGGGCGGGAACCGTCTTCGGCCTGGTTCGCCACGGGGAGACGACCGCCAACCTCGAAGGTCGATGGGCGGGCTCGACCGACGCCCCGCTGACCGATCGCGGCATCGCCCAGGCCGAGTCCCTGGCCTCCCGCTACGACGGGGCGGCGGCGGTGTACTCCTCGCCGCTCGCCCGGGCGCGGCTCACCGCCGCCCGGCTCGCCGACGCCCACGGCCTCGAGGTCGCCGTCCGGCCCGACTTGGCGGAGCTCCACTTCGGCCGCTGGGAGAACCTCACCTCGGACGAGGTGATCGCCCGGTACCCCGACGAGTGGAACCGGGTCTACGTCGACGGGCACGATCTCGCCCGGGGGGGAGACGGGGAGACCGCCGCCGGAGCCGCCGCCCGTCTCGCCGGGGCGCTCGAGGAGCTGGCCCGACGCCATCCTGGGGAGCGGGTCGCGGTCGTCGCCCACGGCGGGCTCATCCGCTCCTACGTCGGCAGCCTGACCGGCATCGGCCATCGGGGCCGCCACCGGCTTGCGCTCCCGGGCAACGCGTCGGTGTCCCACGTACGGCTCCACGACGGCGCCGCGGTCCTCGCCGACTACAACGTCCTGGCGGGGTAGCGGTGCGGATCCTGCTCGTCACCAACGACTACCCCCCGAAGCCCGGCGGGATCCAGCAGTACCTCGGCAACCTCGTCGACCACCTCGGCGGGGAGGTCCGCGTGCTCGCTCCGGCCGACGATCCGGGGAGGCCCGAGGCGGTTCGCAACCGCCGGGCGTTCATGTGGCCGACTCCCTCCGTCCGCCGCTGGGTCGAGGAGCAGGCCGCCGCCTTCGGGCCGGACGTCGTCCTCTTCGGCGCACCGCATCCGTTGGCGTTCCTCGGACCGGGGCTGCGGCGCCGCCTCGGCGTCCCCTACGCCGTGCTGTGCCACGGGGCGGAGGTGACCCTGCCTGCGGCGCTCCCGGTCACCCGGCAGCTGCTGCGGACGGTGCTCGGCCGGGCGGACGCCGTGTTCGCGGTGAGCCGGTTCACCGCCGGGCGGGTCGAGCGACTCGCCCGCCGGCCGGTGCGCTACGTGGGGGCCGGGGTGGACCCGTCCTTCTCGCCGGGCCCGCCCCGGCCTGGCGGGCAGGTGGTGGGCTGTGTGAGCCGGTTCGTCCCCCGCAAGGGCCAGCGACGGGTGCTGCGGGCGGCCGCCCGGCTGCGGGCCGAGGGACGGGACACCTCGGTGCTCCTCGTCGGCCGGGGCCGCGACGAGCAGCGGCTGCGGCGCCTCGCCGACCGCCTCGGGGTGCCCACCCGCTTCGAGGTCGGGGTCCCCTGGGAGCGCCTCCCGTCCCTCTACCGGGAGATGGACGTCTTCGCCATGCCTTGCCGCAGCCGCTGGTTCGGGCTGGAGGTGGAGGGCCTCGGCCTGGTGTTCCTCGAGGCCGCGGCGACGGGACTGGCGGTGCTCGCCGGGGACTCGGGTGGCTCGCCGGAGACGGTGGTTCCCGGTGAGACCGGCTTCGTCGTCGCAGCCGACCGTCATCTCGTCGAGGGGATCCGCACGCTGCTCGACGATCCGGACCGGGCCGCCGCGATGGGTGCCGCCGGGCGCCAACGGGTGCTCGCCGAGTACACCTGGGACGCCGTCGCCGGGCGGCTCCGGGATGGCCTCGCGGCGGCCGCCGGCGGGGCCCCCGGGACGATCGCGTCTTGACAGGCGGCGCGATCGGCCTCATCCTCTGAGGGTTCCCGGCGGTCCGTTCGAGAGGTGCCGCCGCCCCGAGAGAGAGTCCATGGGTACCAAACTCGTCATCGTCGAGTCGCCGGCCAAGGCGCGCACCATCGCCGGGTTCCTCGGCCGCGGATACGTCGTCGAGTCGTCGATCGGCCACATCCGCGACCTTCCCCGCAACGCGGGTGACGTCCCCGCCGGCCTCAAGCAGGAGCCCTGGTCCCGCCTCGGCGTGGACGTGGACAACGACTTCAAGCCGCTCTACGTGGTCCCGAAGGAGAAGAAGAGCCAGATCACCAAGCTGCGCTCGCTCCTCAAGGGTGCCGACGAGCTGTACCTGGCGACGGACGAGGACCGCGAGGGCGAGTCGATCGCCTGGCATCTGACCGAGGTCCTCAATCCCAGGGTTCCGGTGCGCCGGCTGGTGTTCCACGAGATCACCCCGGAGGCGATCCGCCGTTCGCTCGACGAGCCCCGCGATCTCGACCGGCGTCTGGTGGACGCCCAGGAGGCACGCCGGATCCTCGACCGGCTGGTCGGCTACGAGATCTCCCCGGTGCTGTGGAAGATGGTGCGGCCCCGGCTCTCGGCGGGCCGCGTCCAGAGCCCGGCCATCCGGATCCTCGTCGAGCGGGAGCGTGAGCGGATGGCATTCCGCTCGGCCTCCTACTGGGACATCGAGGGGACCTTCGCCGCCGCCGAGGGCGCGTTCACCGCGACCCTGGTCTACGTGGACGGGATGCGGGTGGCCACCGGGAGGGACTTCGGTGCCTCCGGGCAACTCGGGCCGTCCGACGTGATCCGACTGGACCGGGCGGCAGCCGAGGAACTCGCCGCCGACCTCGAGGACGTCCCCTTCGCGGTCTCCAGCCTGGATCGCCGCCCCTACCGGCGCTCGCCGTATGCCCCGTTCCGGACCGCCACGCTCCAGCAGGAGGCGGGCCGCAAGCTGCGTTTCTCCTCGCAGCGCACCATGCAAGTGGCCCAGCGCCTCTACGAGGCGGGGTACATCACCTACATGCGCACCGACTCGACCTCGCTCTCGGAGACGGCGGTCGCCGCCGCCCGGGCCGACGTGGCCGGGCGGTACGGGCCCGACTACCTCCCACCGGAGCCCCGGGTCTACCGCAGCAAGGTGAAGAACGCCCAGGAGGCCCACGAGGCCATCCGGCCGGCGGGCGACACCTTCCGGACACCCGAGGAGGTCGCCGCCGAGGTCCCGGCCGAGCAGGCCCGGCTGTACGACCTGATCTGGAAGCGGACGATCGCCTCGCAGATGTCCGACGCCGTGGGAGAGAGCGTCGCAGTGCGGGTCGCCGGCACGTCCCTTTCGGAGCGCCGGGCCGAATTCGCAGCCTCGGGGAAGGTGATCACCTTCCCGGGGTTCCTCCGGGCCTATGTGGAGGGTTCCGACGACCCCGACGCCGACCTCGAGGACGAGGAGCGCCGCCTGCCGCCCCTCGAGGTGGGCCGGGCGCTCTCGGCCGAGGAGCTCGAGCCGAAGGGCCACGAGACCAAACCGCCGAACCGCTACACGGAGGCGTCGCTGGTCCGGCGTCTCGAGGAGCTCGGCATCGGCCGCCCGTCCACGTACGCCTCGATCATCCAGACCATCCAGGACCGGGGCTACGCCTTCAAGCGGGGGAGCGCCCTGGTGCCGTCGTTCACCGCCTTCGCCACCGTGGCGCTCCTCGAGCAGCACTTCCAGACACTCGTCGACTACGACTTCACGGCCCGCATGGAGGACGACCTCGACGACATCGCCGCCGGCGACCGGGAGGCGACGCCGTGGCTCGCCGAGTTCTACTTCGGAAACGGCCGGCCCGGGTTGAAGCGGGCGGTCTCCGAGGGCCTCGGGGAGATCGACGCCCGCGAGGTCAACTCGGTCCCGATCGGCGAGGACGACGAGGGTCGCCCGATCGTCGTCCGCTCGGGCCGATTCGGTCCCTTCGTCCAGCGGGGCGAGGACACCGCGTCGATCCCCGAGGACCTGCCGCCCGACGAGCTGACCGTGGAGAAGGCGACCGATCTCCTGGACCAGCCGAACGGGGACCGTGTCGTGGGGACCGACCCGGAGAGCGGGCTCGAGGTACTCGCCCGGGAGGGCCGCTACGGCCCCTACGTCCAGCTCGGGCGGGCGGACGGCGGTACGAAGCCGAAGACCGCCTCTCTCTTCAAGCACATGACCGTCGAGGGCGTCTCGCTCGAGGAGGCGCTGTCGCTGCTGTCGCTGCCGAGGGTCGTCGGCGTGGATCCCGCCACCGGCGAGGAGATCACCGCCCAGAACGGCCGCTACGGGCCCTACCTGAAGCGGGGCTCGGAGACCCGCAGCCTCGACGAGGAGCAGGAGATCTTCACGGTGTCGCTCGACGCCGCGGTGCGCCGTTTCTCTGAGCCGAAGCGAGGGCGGGGCGGCCGATCGGCGGGACCGCTGCGGGAACTCGGCGTCGAGCCCGACACCGGGTACGCCGTCGAGGTGCGTGACGGCCGGTTCGGCCCCTACGTCACCGACGGCGGGGTGAACGCCTCGCTGGGCCGGAACGACGCCGCCGAGACGATCACCCTCGAGCGGGCGACCGAGTTGCTTCGGGCCCGCCGGGCGAAGCTCGAGGCGCAGGGGAAGCCGGTGAAGCCCGGCAAGAAGCCCGGGTAGGCCCGGCTCCCGGCATCGTGCCCCGTCGCTCCCACGACTGCCCCCGTCCCGACCGTCGCCGGATCCGCTGATATCGTCGTCGCGTGACCGAGCAGACCCAGCAGGACGAACCCCGCGGCATCCTCCAGCTGATGCGCTCCGGGCCGTTCTCGCGGCTCTGGAGGGCCGGGCTCATCAGCAGCACCGGGGACTGGGTGGCGATCCTCGCGACGATCTCGCTGGCGGAGGAGCTCGCAGGAGGCAGCGGGATCGTGTTCGCCCTCGGATCCCGCATCCTGCCCGGGCTCTTCTTCGCAGCGATCGGCGGCGTGATCGCCGACCGGCTCAACCGCAAGACGGTGATGCTGGTCGTCGAGGTCGCCCGGGCGTCCCTCGTGTTCAGCATCGTGTTCGTGAACTCGATCGGGATGCTGGTCCTCGTCAACCTGGCGCTCGAAGCCTTCACGCTGGTCTTCCAACCCGCCAAAGAGGCGACCGTTCCCAACCTGGTGCGGCGGAGCGAACTGGTCCAGGCCAACAGCCTGTCGCTGAGCGCTGCCTACGGCACGTTCCCGCTCGGGGCCGCCATCTTCCTGCTCATCGCCCCCCTGGCTCCCCATGTGACCTTCTGGGGACTGCTCGACGGCAGCAACGAGGACCTCGCCTTCGTCGTCGACGCGATGACCTACTTCGCCTCGGCACTCATCATCTGGACGCTCCCCAACCTCGGACGGGCGCTCCCGGCGGAGCGGCGCCGCCGGAAGGGGCGGGTCGACCTGCTGGGCCCGCTGCGGGACCTGTGGGAGGGAATCCGGTTCGTCGCCACCCATCCCCGGGTGCGCCCGGTGGTGGGGTCGATGACCGTGGGCCTGGCCGGCGGTGGCATCATCGTCGTCCTCGCCAAGCCCTACGCCCGCAACGTGCTGCTCACCGGGAGCACCGGGTACGCCGCCTTGCTGACGGCGTTCGGCTTCGGGGCCGCCCTGGGCATCGTGCTCGTGACGATCTTCGGCCCGCGATTCACCCACAAGGACATCCTCTTCGGCCTGGCCCTCGTCGTCACCGGGATCGCACTCGGTGCGGCCGGGTTGGTGAAGACGATCCTCGGCGGGGTGGGGTGGATCCTCGTGATGGGCCTCGGAGCCGGCGCCGGGTACGTGCTCGGGTTCGCCCACCTCCACGAGCAGACCTCCGACGAGATCCGCGGCCGGACCTTCGCCGCCCTGTTCTCGCTCATCCGGATCGGCCTGCTGACGGCGATGACCGCGGCCCTGCCGGTGGCCGGCCTGCTGGACGGCGTGTTCCCCGGCCTGCTGGCCGACGGCGACCGGGTGGTGCTGATCCTCGGCGGGCTGACGATCCTGCTCGCCGGGGTGGCCACACTGTGGTCGGTGCGCAGGGTGCTCGTGCAACTCGGCCAGGTGGATCGGAGCCGGACGATCGGCGCCGCCACCGAGGCGTTCCGGTCGTACCGCAAGTCGCTGTCCGGGCGGGACCCCGAGCCGACGGTGGAGATGGACGCGATCGTCGAGGACGACGACGGGAGCCCCGGATGAGCCGCCGCTACGTCGCCTTCGAGGGTGTGGACGGGGCCGGGAAGACCACGGTCGCCCGCCGGGCCGCCGCCGCGTTCGAGGGTGCCGGGCACGAGGTGGTCTTCGTGAGGGAGCCGGGCGGCACCCCGATCGGGGAGGGCATCCGTCGGCTGCTCCTCGACCGGGGGGGCTCGATGGAGGCCTGGACCGAGGCGATGCTGTTCGCCGCCCAGCGGGCGCAACTGGCCGCCGAGGTGATCGGCCCGGCGCTGCGGGAAGGCCGGGCGGTGGTGAGCGATCGTTCGGTCTACTCGTCCCTCGCCTACCAGGGCGGGGCCCGCGGCCTCGGGATCGAGGCGGTCCGCCGGGTGAACGCCGCCGGGCTCCTCGGGGTGTGGCCGGAGCAGGTCGTGCTGCTGCGGATCGACCCAGAGGCCGGTCTGCGGCGGGAGGACGAGGCGGATCGGATCAGCATCGAGGGGATCGGGCTGCAGGCCCGGGTGGCCGCCGCCTACGACGAACTGGCCGCCGGCGAACCGGACCGGTTCGTCGTCGTGGACGCCGCGCGGCCGCTCGACGACGTGGTGGCGGCGGCCGTGAGGGAGGTGCTCGCCCGATGGTGAGTGCCTTCGACGGGGTGATCGGGCACCGCCAGGTGCTGGCGATGCTCGAGGAAGACGCCGCCCGGCCGGCGCAGGCCTACCTGTTCGCGGGCCCCTCGAGCGTCGGGAAGGCGACGGTCGCCCGGCGGTTCGCCGCCCTCCTGCTCTGCGACGCCGGGGACCGGGACTGCGTGCGGCGAGTCGCCGCCGGGGTCCATCCCGACCTCATCGGCGTCGAGCCCGACGGGCGCACCTCGCTCACCGTCGAGCAGGCCCGCCGGACCGTCGCGCGGGCGGTGCTGGCGCCGGTGGA
>Ga0316576_10001022_pt1 | contig 14461 bp, 13 predicted proteins | sample S0NA_FD_203075 | JGI IMG/M metagenome (GOLD analysis project Ga0316576, IMG submission 203075) | Rhizosphere microbial communities from salt marsh grasses in Alabama, United States - S0-2_050615r3r5 | ecosystem: Host-associated > Plants > Roots > Rhizosphere | place: USA: Alabama | collected... | reverse complement strand
GATCCCCGGTTCCAGCTCCTCCGGGCGGCCGCCGACCTCGGCGAACAGCGAGACCGCCCGCTTGAGGTGGGACATCGCCTCGTCCCGACGCCCTGACGCATGGAGCTGGTCGGCGAGGTTGTTCTCCACGGCGGCCTCGAGGTGGAGCTCGCCGGCTCGTCTGGCATCGCCGAGGGCCGCCTCCAGCAGCTCGATGGCGGCGTCCCGGCGCCCTGCCTCGGCCTCGACTAGGGCGAGCGCGTTGCGGGCCGCGATCAGCGGGCCGGGATCCCGGGCGGCCGTCTCGGCCGCGATCCCGGCGCTGCGAGACAGGTTGTCCCGGGCCGCTGCGAGGTCCCCCCGGCGCTGCGCGACCAGCCCCGCAAGGCGGGCCGCAGCCCCCTGCGCCCGCCGGTCACCCCGGCTCGCCGCCAGCGCCACCGCGTCCACGGCCAGGGTGGCGGCTCGCTCCAGGTCGCCGGCCCGGAGGGCGACCGCACCGCGTTCCACCAGGCCGGCCGTGCGGTCCTCGGGACTGGCCAGCGAGCCCAGGGCGGCATCGAGGTGGGATGCCGCCGGGCCGACATCGCCGCGGCGCGCGTGCACGCGGCCGAGCCGGAGCTCGATCCCGGGCAGGGTGGCGCCGTCGGCCAGGGCGGCCGCCGACTCAAGGGCCGCGATCGCCCCCGAGTAGTCACCCAGCGCCGTCCGCACCTCGGCGATCGCAACCTGCAGCCCGACCACGTCCGGGTGACCGAGGGCGAGCGCCGTCTCCAGCTGGCTCAGCGCCTCGCGGTTGGCATAGACCCGGCGGAACCCCAGGCCGGCGTCGCGGTAGGCCTCGGCGGCTGCCGCATCGCGCCCGGCCGCACGCTCGTGACCGGCGATCTGGGCAAGCCGGGCGGGCTGGTCCACGACCCCGCCGCCGCGGAGCACGTCTGCGACCCGGCGGTGGAGGAGGCGGCGACGGGCCAGGCCGGTGTCCTCGTAGGCGGCATCGCGGAGCCGGTCGTGCCCGAAGTCGAACACCGGTGCCCCGCCACGCTCGACCTCCCGGATGATGCCGCGGCGGATGAGCTCCTCGAGCGCAGCCACGGTCTCGTCGTCCGATCGTCCGCTGGCCGCCCGGACCGTCGCGAGATCGAACGTGCTCCCGATGACCGCCGCGGTCACGAGCACCTGGGTGGCGGTCTGGCTCACGGACCCGAGCCGTTCGCGGAGCAGTGCCTCGACCCCGCGCGGCGCACGTCCATCGCCGGACGGCCCGGTCCGCAGGGCCTCGACGACGTACAGCGGCAGGCCCTCGGACTGGGCGGCGAGCAGGGACGCGTCCCACGCCGGCAGGCCCTGCTCGGCGGCTGCTGCCACGAGCGCTGCGACCACGACGTCGTCGAGCCGGCCTGGCTGGATCGTCATCGTCTCCCGCAAGGCGGCGATGGCCCCCGCGAACGCGGCCCCGGCGTCGTCCAGGTCCTCCCGCCTCCACGAGAGGAGGAGCAGCAGCGATCGCCCCGTCAGCCGTCGCGCGAGGTACAGCAGCGCCTCGCGAGACGCCTCGTCGGCCCACTGCAGGTCCTCCACCACGAGAATGCCCGGCCTGTCCCCGGAGGCCATAGCGGTGAGCACGTCGGCGATCGCCTCGAGCAGCCGCGTGCGGGCGGCCGGCGAACCGGTGTCGCCGGGCGTCGCCACGTGATGGTCCAGGCCCCGCGGCAGCGGCATGAGCCGCCCGATCTCGGCAATCGCGGCCGGCGCCACGGCTGCCAGGCCCTCGGCCGTCAACCCGCGGCCGAGCCCGGCCCGGAGGAGCTCCACCACGGGCGCGTAGGCGATCGATCCCTCGGCGGGAAACGCACGGGCGGCGAGCACGACCGAGCCGTTCGCGGCGGCGGTCGCCGCTGCCTCCTCCAGGAGGCGTGACTTGCCGATCCCGGCCTCGCCCACCACGACCGCGATCCGGCCGTCCGGCGCTGCCGCCTCGACCGCGGCGCGGACGGAATCCAGCTCGCGTCGACGGCCGAGCATCGGCAGCTGCACGGACGCGCGGCCGGAATCGGCCAGCAGGCCCGCCTCCGCCCAGTGGTCGTCACGCGAGGCTTCCGGGAGCGGACCGGCCTCGGTCGTGATCGGCCCGGGAACTGGACCGACCCGGGAGTCGCGGATTGCCTCGTACAGCTCGGTGGTCTCGGGCAGCGGGGCGACACCCAGCTCGCGCTCGAGCACCGCGACCGTCGCCCGGTACTCGCGGATCGCGCCCGCCCGGTCGCCTCGCCCGGCGAGCGCCACCATCAGGCGCCGTCGGGAATGCTCGTCGAGTGGATCGAGCTCCACCAGGCGCTCGGCCGCGGCAACCTGCGTCGTGGCATCGCCCGCCACCCCCGCGAGCGTGGAGAGCCGGTCGAGCACCGCGGCAACCCGCCGCTCGACGCTCACGGCCCGCGTCGCCCGCCAGTCGTCGAAGTCCGGGCTGTCGCGCAGGGAGAACCCGGCCAGGAAGGGTCCCCTGGCCAGGTCGGCGGCCGCCGCGAGCTCAGCGAGCGCTCCCGTCGCCTCGGCCGCCTCGAGGCGGACGAGATCGACGATGACGTCATCGCCCGGGACCAGCGCTGCCGACGACCGGTCGATGTGCAGCCACCGGGCACCCAGGGCGCCGCGAAGCACGGAGAGGGTGCGCCGGAGTGCCCCTCGGGCGCTCTCGTCGTCCGAATCGGGCCACAGGATCGCCGCCAGCTCCTCCCGGGCGTAGGGACGGCCCTCGACCGCAAGGAGCACCAGGATGGCGAGCGCCTTGCGCGTGTCGACTCGTGCCGGGGCGCCATCGACGAGCACCTCCAGCGGACCGAGGACACGGATCTCGAGCGGCATGCGCCGTAACGGTACAACGATGACCGCAGATCTCGTAACGTTCACCGAACGGCGTTCCCGCATGCTCCGGTGCCATGATCGCGTCTCCGCCCCGCCTACACGTCGCCGTCCCTCCGGTCCGAGCGGCCGCTCGTCGGTCGGCACGGGATCGCTCCCGGGCGCCGATCGCTGGGGCGGCAGGCGTCGGCGGGATCGCGGCGAATCGCGGGGTGCTCGCCGGCCTGGCGGCCGGCACCAGTCCGGTCGGCGGCGAGGCGGTCGCTCCCCCGGGCGCAGCGGTCTGGCTGCGCGTCAAGCCATGAGCCACATCGAGGCCGCATCCCGGTCCGACCGGGTGCGCGCGCTGGCCGGCCCGATCCTGCTGGTGGCGGTGGTGATCGTGGGAGCGGCAGCCGCCACGGCCGACCCATTCACCCTGATCTTCTACGGCACGCACGCGCTGCTCGCGACGGTCCTGATCATTCGCCGACCACGCCAGGCCATCGGCTGGCTGCTGCTGGTGATCGCGTTCGGGTTCATTGGCACCACGTCCGAGCCCCAAGTCGACCTGGCGCCGCTCCTCGCGGGAGCCGCGTCCTGGCCGGACTTCATCGCCCTCTGGGTCAACTACTGGTCGGGATACTCGACATTCACCGCGTACGCGGCGCTGGTGCTTGTGTTCCCGTCCGGTCACTTCGAGCGTGGGACCGGCGGACAGATCGGGCGGGCGCTGGTCGGGATCGGCATCACGCTGACCGTTCTCGTGGCGGTCGCCCCCGAGATCGGCGTCAACGTCAACGGGGGAACGACCACGATCGCCGTTCCCAATCGCCTCGCCATGTTCCCGGACCTCGCGTTGTGGTTCGTCGTGCCGTTCGACGTCATGATTGCGCCGGTGATCGCGGTGCTGGTCGTCAGCCTGCTCCTGACGCTGCGCCGGTACCGCGGGGCGACCGGAATCGAGCGGCTCCAGCTTCGGTGGCTGGTCGCCGCCTTCTCCGCTGTCGTGCTCGGCGTCGTCTCGGGCATCACCCTGTCCGCCGTCGCCGGCGATCTCGGTGGCCTGGTCTGGATGCCCGCGATCCTGGCGTATCCGACCGTGCCGCTCGCAATCTACTTCGCGGTCACACGCTATCGGCTGTACGAGATCGATCGGATCATCAGCCGCACGATCGGCTGGGCGCTGACCACGGGCCTGGTGGCCGCGGTGTTCGGCCTGCTGATCGTGGGGCTCCAGGCGCTGCTGGCGCCGCTCACCAGCGCGAGCACCCTCGTGATCGCCGGCTCCACCCTGGCGGCCGCGGCGCTGTTCCAGCCCCTGTACCGCCGCGTGCAGACCGCGGTGGACCGGCGCTTCAACCGCCGCCGGGTCGACGCCCAGCACACCCTCGACGCCTTCGGCAGCCAGCTGCGCGATGAGGTCGACCTGCAGGCGGTCTCGGGGCTGCTGGTGGTGGCCGCGGGGCAGGCCGTCCAGCCACGCTCGGTCGGGCTGTGGACGCGAGGCAGGACGATGCCGGGCGTCCCGAAAACGGGCCGCCGGCTGAGCGACGGGGATCCGCTGGTGAGCCCCTCACGGCCTTCGCGTTCCTCGGGGCCGTAACGATCCTCGGACGGGCCTCAGGTTGACTGCCGGCACGCAGCTCGCTTCCGAAGCTGCCGGAGTTGGAGGCCACCATGCGCCGCGTCCCCATTCGCTCGATCCTGACCCGCTCGCTCCTTGCCGGAACATTGGCGGCCACCCTGGCGGCCGGCACCACCTTTGCCCACGAGTGCTTCATCTACAGCCGCTCCGACACCGGGGACCTGGCGGCCGGGAGCCACAGCAAGGTCTGGTTCACGATCGGGACCACCGCGGATCTGTTCGGCTTCGTCCACGAGGAGCTCGGGATGCCGGCGCTCTCCTCCTCGCAGCTCGACTACGCCGTGGCAGAGGCGAAGGCGGCCGGACTGCCGAACCAGTTCACGATCTTCGTGGGCAACCACACCATCGCAGAGGGCACACCGGCCATGGCCAAGCACGCCGCGGATGCCCGGGGTGTCGACCACGTCTTCGACTGGCTGCCGGTGGTGCTCGGAATCTATGAGGATGCCCTCGCGCAGTGACGCGACCTCGCCGTTGCGGGGGCGATCCCGCTCTACCGCAACCCGCAGGGACCGGCTCGCAGGCCGGTCCCTGCGCTGCGGCGGTCATCGGCGTACCGTTCGGCGGACGATAGGTAGCGGAGCATTCGTGCCTGGTGCGCCCTCCTGCACGGCATCCTCGATGTGCCGCCGATGAACCCGACCGGACAGCGGCGGCCGCGGCGCCACGTGCCGCCCATCGCTGCGATGGCATCGGTCGCGCTCGGGTTCGCCCTGGTCGGCCTCCCGATCGGCATCGGGACGCTCGACGAGTACGGCCCGACCGGACTGGTGTTCATCATCGTGTCCCCGGCGATCGTGCGGTCCCTCACCTGCGCCGGGGCCTTCGTCGCGTTCCGCGTCCCCGGCAACCCCATGGGTGGCTGCTCGAGGCGGCGGGAACTGCCGCAGCCGTCGGGATCTTCGGGGGCACCTACGTGAACTTCGCGCACGCCCGTGCGCCCGGCCTGCCGCTGACGACCATGATCGCGTGGCTGGCCAGCTGGACCCTGCTGCCCGCGATCGGGCATCTCGCCATCTACGTCCCGCTGCTGTTCCCGACTGGACGGTTCCTGAGCCCCGGCTGGCGGGCATTCGGCCTCATCGGGCTCACGGGCGCCATGGCCACCACGGTGCGCGAGGCGCTGCGACCAGGCTCGGTCGCGGTCTGGGTACGGACGGAGGCGGAGGGATCCCGATGAGCTTCACGATCGAGGACACGTTCGACGCGGTCGGAGTACGGGCGGAGGAGGTCTACGCCTGCTACGCGGACCCCTCAACGTGGCATCTCTGGGGCCACAACACGAGCGGCGCGCGGGCGCGTACTGCCGTCGAGACGGGGGCGATCGTGGATGTGAAGGTGCGGCGCTATCCATGGACGTACGCGGTGCGCATCGTCGAGGCCGACCCCGGCCGGCGCGTGGTCTGCGAGGTGAAGCCCATCGGCGTGCGGCTCGTGCAGACGTACGAGGTCGAGCCGATCGATGGCGGGGCCCGCATCCACCATGCGATCACGGTGGGGGGACCGCTCGAGCGAGGCTACTCGCTGCTCGCCGGGCAGTACACGAAGCTGCTCGCGCGGGAGACCCGCGCATTGGCGGCCTACGTGCGCGCCGGTTGAGCGTGACGATCCCGAGAACGTGCTGATGTCCGTAACGTTCTTCGGACGCTGCCGGCTGAGGATCTGCCCATGACCGCTCTGACGCGACCCTTCCGGCGCCTCCGTGGACGCTCGGCCGAACCCGTCGCCGAGACCACGGCCACCCCCGCGCCCGCCATCGAGCAGCCCGGCGTGGCCGTCGACATCCCAGAGTCCGATCCGCTGTTCGCCTATCTCCAGTCGGCACCGGGGCCCGTTGACCTCGCGCGACTCGAGCTCACCTCGCCGGCCCTCGACACGCTCCGCGGCGCGGGGGTAGCCCTCGTCGTGCCGCTGGTCACCCAGGGCGAGCTGATCGGGACGCTCAACCTCGGGCCCCGGCTGTCGGAGCAGGAGTACTCGACCGACGATCGCCGGCTGCTGGCCACGCTCGCCGCCCAGGCGGCGCCGGCCATCCGGGTCGCCCAGCTCGTGCGCGAGCAGGCAGCCGAGGCGGCCGAGCGCGAGCGGTACGAGCAGGAGCTCAAGGTCGCCCAGCTGATCCAGCAGCAGTTCCTGCCCCACGAGCTCCCCCAGCTGCCCGAATGGCAGGTCGCGGCGTACTACGGACCTGCTCGCGTCGTTGGCGGCGACTTCTACGACTTCATCGACCTTGGCGAGGGCCGCATCGGTGTCGTTGTCGGCGACGTCACCGACAAGGGCGTTCCGGCGGCCCTCGTCATGGCCCGCACGCACTCGATCCTCCGGGCCGAGGCGCCGCGACTGATCGACCCGGGCCGAGTCCTGGCCCGGGCGAACGAGCTGCTCGTCCCGGAGATGCCGCCGAAGATGTTCGTGACCTGCCTGTACGGCGTCCTCGAGCCGGAGTCTGGCCGGTTTCGGTTCGCCAACGCCGGCCACAACCTGCCCTACGTCCGCACGCCCGACGGGGTCATCGAGCTGCGTGCCACCGGACTCCCGCTTGGACTGCTACCCGACATCTCCTACGAGGAGACCACCGGCACGATCGGCGCCGGTCATACCGTCCTCCTCTACTCCGACGGCCTGGTCGAGGCGCACGGACCGGACCGGGACATGTACGGGTTCCCGCGACTCCGCGAGGAGATGGCCCCTGCACACACCGGTGACCGGCTGCTCGACCACCTGCTCGACGACCTGCACCGCTTCACCGGTCCGGGGTGGGAGCAGGAGGACGACATCACCCTCGTCTCGCTCCAGCGTTCGCCGGGCGCCGGCGCCTGGTCCGAGGAACGCGAGGTCCCGATCACGCGCGACCAGGTCCCGCTGCCCGACGCGGCCGGTACCCGGGACGTGGCCCCGGAGCCGACCACCGAGCCGCTGCTGGCATTCAGCGTCGAAGGGGCGATCGGCAACGAGCGCGCGGCGATGCAGCGGGTCGCGGACGCCGTGGCCCCGCTCAACCTCGAGCCGGCCCGGCTGGAGCGCCTCAAGACCGCGGTCGCCGAGACCGTGATGAACGCCATCGAGTACGGGTCGCAGGGCAATCCGGAAGTGCCGGTCGATGTTCGCGTTGACGCGGACGACACGGTGATCCGCGTCCGGGTCACCGATCGGGCCCTGTCCGGCCCGGTGCCGGATGCCGAGATGCCGGACCTCGACGCCAAGCTCGACGGCCGGCAGAAGCCCCGCGGCTGGGGGCTGTTCCTGATCAGGCACATGGTCGACGGCATGGACGTCCACGCAAGCGACGGCATGCAGACCGTGACCCTCACCCTGGCACGCACGCCCGAAGGAGGTGCGTCATGACCGCCGATCGGCTGGCCGTGGAGGTCGTGTCCGCGATCCCCGGCGAAGCACGCCTGGCCATGCGCGGCGACGTCGATATCGCCGCCGACGAGGCCCTGGCCGCCGCCTACGCCGAGGCCTCGGGCACCGGGCCCGACCGGATCATCCTCGACTTCACCCGGGTTGGCTACATCAACTCGACCGGCATCGCGCTGATCGTGCGCCTGCTGGCCGAGGCCCGGCGAGACCACCGCGACGTCGTCGCGATCGGTCTCTCGGACCACTACCGCGAGATCTTCCGGATCACCCGGCTCTCCGACTACCTGACGATCGCCGACGCCACCACCCCCGTCCCCGAGGAGGCTGCCCGATGAGCGACACCACGATCGACGTCAACCGCTCCGGATCGACCGCGATCCTCCGGATCCACGGCGAGATCACCGGGGGCAGCGAGTCCGCGCTGATGGCTGCCTACGGAGACGCGGGCGACGCCGGTTCCGTGGTCCTGGACTTCAGCGATCTCGACTACATGAACTCGGGCGGGATCGGCCTCCTCGTCACCCTCCTGGTCCGCACCCAGCGCGGCGGTCAGAAGCTGCTGGCGACCGGCCTGACCGACCACTATCGGCAGATCCTCGCCCTGACCCGCCTCGACGAGGCGATCGCCATCCACGACGACGAGTCGGCCGCGCTGGCCGCCGCCGCCCGCTGAGCCTGCGGCGGTCGCCGACCGCCCGGCCCCGACACCCGTCCCGCGGTCCTGATGCGGGACCAACGCCACCCGCAAGGAGGTCGAGATGACCGTCCCTGAGCCCCGTGCGCCCCGCGACAAGGATTCGTGGGCCCGACCGGTCACCCGCCTGACCACCACCGCGAGCGGTGCGGGCGTCGACACCGTGACCGGCCGTCGCGTCTCCGGACCCATCCAGGGGTTCGGCCAGCTGTGGCAGAAGACGTTCGCGATCCGCGTCCCGGCGGACGAGCATCCGCCCGAGGACGTGATCGCCCACTGGAAGGAGCGGTTCCCGACCTTCTGGCCGAAGAGTGCCCGGTTCTACGCACCGCTGTCCGGGATCATGCCCGGCGAGGTGGCCCTGCTCGAGGTCCCGCCGGTGCCCGGATCGCCGGTCAAGATGTCGACGGGCGTCATGGTGATCTACGCTGACCGCGAATCGTTCACGTTCATGACCCCGGAGGGCCACGCCCTGTCTGCCTGGATCACGTTCTCCGCCTATCGCGATGGCGACGAGACGGTCGCGCAGGCGCAGGCGCTCGAGCGGACCGCGGATCCGCTGATCGAGCTGACCTACATGTTCGGCGCCAACCGGGCCAACGACGGCTTCTGGGAGCAGACGCTGGCCAACCTGGCCCGTTCGCTGGGTGTGGTGGATCCCGCCGTCCAGGTCACCAAGGTCTGCGTCGACCGGAAGCGCCAATGGAAGTACTTCGGCAACGTCCGCCACAGCCCGGCGGTGAACATGACCGTCTCGACCATCACGGCGCCGGCCCGCTGGGTCCGGCGCAAGCGCCCGGTCGTCTGACTCGCGTGCCGGCCGCCGAGCTCGATGTCATCGTCGTGGGCGGCGGGCCCAACGGGCTTGCCGCCGCGATCGAGCTGGCTCGCGCGGGCCGGTCGGTGCGCGTCTACGAGGCGGCCGACACCGTCGGCGGTGGGACCCGGTCGGCGGAGCTGACGCTTCCCGGTTTCATCCACGACCCGTGCGCCTCCGTCCACCCGCTCAGCCTCGCCTCGCCATTCCTGCGGTCGCTGGACCTGGAGCGCCACGGCCTCTCCTGGGTGTACCCCGAGGCGCCGGTCGCCCATGCGCTGGCACCGGGCCGGAGCGTCGTCCTGCCGCGGGATCAGGGCCGGGCGCTGGACGAGGCCCTGGGCGCCGATGCCGGTCGCTGGCGGGCCCTGGTCGGACCGCTGGTCCGCGAGTGGGAGCGGCTGGCGCCCATGATCCTGGGGCCGGTCATCAGGCTTCCGCGCCACCCGCTGCTCCTCGCGCGGTTCGGGCTGCCGGCAGCGCTGCCCGCGCAGGACCTCGCCCGGCTCGCGTTCTCCCGGCCGGGCACCCGGGCGCTGCTCGGCGGCATGGCGGCGCACTCCATGCTCCGGCTGGACGCTCCGTTCAGTGCGTCGTTCGGGCTCGTGCTCGGCTTGCTCGCGCACGCGGTGGGCTGGCCCCTGGCGCGGGGCGGCAGCGGGGCGATCGCCACCGCGCTCGAGGCGGAGGCGCGCGCCCTCGGGGTGGAGATCGTGACCGGCCACCGGGTCGACTCGCTCGATACCCTCCCGCCGGCTCGCGCCCACGTGCTGGACCTCACGCCGCGCCAGGTGCTGGCGGTAGCCGGAGCCCGTCTGCCGCACGGGTACCGGACCCAGCTGGAGCGGTTCCGCTACGGGCCGGGCGTGTTCAAGATCGACTGGGCACTCGATGAAGCGATCCCGTGGCGGGACGCCACGACCGCACGCGCCGGCACCGTCCACCTGGGCGGTGACCTGGGGGAGCTCGCGGCGTCCGAGCGGGCCGTCGCTCGCGGGCGCCATCCGGAGCGGCCGTTCGTGCTCCTGGTGCAGCCCACGATCGCGGATCCGTCGCGGGCGCCGACCGGCAAGCACGTGGCCTGGGCGTACTGCCACGTCCCCAACGCGTCGACCGTCGACATGACCGGCATCATCGAGGACCAGGTCGAGCGGTTCGCCCCCGGATTCCGGGACCTCGTGCTGGCGAGGGCGACCAAGACCGCGGCGGCGATGGAGGCGTGGGACGCGAACTACGTCGGGGGCGACATCAACGGCGGCATCGCCGACTGGCGGCAGCTGCTGTTCCGGCCGGTGGTGCGCTGGAACCCCTACACGACCCCGAACCCGTCGGTCTACCTGGCATCGTCCTCGACGCCGCCGGGCGGCGGCGTCCATGGAATGGGTGGCTGGCACGCCGCTCGGGCGCTGCTGCGCCGGAGCTGATCGGTCAGCCTCCGGTGACGCAGAACTCGTTGCCCTCCGGGTCGCTCATCACGGTCCAGCGCACGGCGTCACCCAGCGATCGCTCGGCCACCAGGGAGGCCCCGAGCGCCCGCAGGCGCTGGACCTCGGCAGCCATCGACTCCCCTCGCAGGTCGAGATGCACCCGGTTCTTGACCGCCTTCGGCTCGGGGACCTTCTGGAACAGGATCGCGGGCCGCCCCAGCTCGGGCTCGACGGGCACGATCGCCACGTACTGCTCGTTCACGTCGCGCCGCGCATAGCCCTCCATGGCCGCCAGCCAGAACGGCACCACCGCCTCGTGATCCGCGCAGTCGATGACGATCTCGCTCACCTGCAGCCCCACGTGGACCTCCTCTCGACAGGATCGCCGGGCCGCTACCGCCAGGTTGGCCGCGCCGCGTCCGGGTAGAGGCGGACGCGCCGGTACGGCTCCCGCCCGCGCGAGCGGGACACCAGGTTCGCCCGCTCCGCCATCTGGTGCTGGAGCCGCCGGATGTAGGCGTTCTGCGGTGCCAGCTCCACCGGCTCCTGCTCCTTCATCACGAGGCCGATCGCCTGCTCGGTCTCCCGCAGCGCTGCCTCACGCGGATCCACCTCGAGCGCGAACACCGACGCCAGCGACGACTGCATCTGCGCGATCGTGTTGGCCTTGAGCACGTAGACCGGGATCCCGCGATCCTCCGCCTCCCGGATGGCGGGCGGCTTCTGGCGGTACTCGGAGCGGAGGGTCATCGCCACGTCCGCCTCGTCCGGCTCGCGGGCGATCACGGCCGGCAGCCCCACGTCGCGGATCGCCTGCTCGAGGCGTTTGCGGCTGATGCCGTGCGGGAAGACCCGCAGGGTCGGCAGCGTCCCGCCCTCGACGACCAGCGAGCCATCGCCGAAACCGGCCTCGTCGTCCTCCGCTGCGGGCACACCGAGCCCTCCCGGCTGGGCATCCGCAGCGCCTGGGACCATGCTCGCGATGCGGTCCTCCTCGGCCTTCGCGATCGCATCGGCGTTGACCGGGCGGGTGCCCTCCTCCTCCTGGAGCGCATTCAGCGCGCGGGCCGCCTCGGCCCTCCACGCCTCCTGCCGCCGGAGCTCACGGGCGTCGCGGGCCGGAACCTCTGCAGCGGCGGCGGCGATCTGCTCGGCGCGCTCCAGCGGGCCCCGGTCGGCGATCTCCCCGGCGACGAACGCTCCCCCGGGCTGGACGGCAAACCGCTCCCCGGGCAGCACGCTCAGCGGCGGTCGGTCCCCCTCCTTGGCGCGGGCGCCACGCTCTGAGCCCCGCTCCGAGCCGCGACCGGCGCGCCAGCCGCCCGCCTGCCCCGGCCGGAACCCGGGTCGCGAGGGCAGCCGGTCCTCGCCCGCGTAGCCGCCGGTCCGGTAGGGGGACGACCCGCGCCAGCCGGGCTCGCGACCCCACGCGCCGGCCCCGGCGCCGGTGAGGCCGCTGAACCGGTCGCCCGCGCCCGCGATGCCGCCGTCACGGGGGGACGGGCGCGGCCGTGCCTGCGAGCGATGCACGCCCTCCTCGTCCCGCCAGCGGAGCTCGGGCGCCACTGGGTCGCCAAGGAGCAGCTGGTCGATGGTCTGGGCCACGTCGCTGTGGACGTGGACCCGCTCACGATCCTGGATCTCGACCACCACGTCGAACGTCGGCGGGGCCTTGCGCTCGAGGACGCTCTTCTGCGATCGCCGGCGGCGGGCCTCGTCGTCGCCGAGGGTGACGCTCTGGATGCCGCCGATCAGGTCGGACAACGTCGGGTTGAGCATCAGGTTGTCGAGGTTGTTGCCGTGCGCCGTGCCGATCAGTTGCACGCCGCGCTCGGCGATGGTGCGTGCGGCCTGCGCCTCGAGCTCGGTGCCGATCTCGTCGATGACGATGACCTGGGGCATGTGGTTCTCGACCGCCTCGATCATCACCTCGTGCTGGAGCGACGGGGTGCGGACCTGCATCCGGCGGGCCTTGCCGATGGCCGGATGCGGGATGTCCCCGTCACCCGCGATCTCGTTCGACGTGTCGACCACGACGACGCGCTTTCCCTGCTCGTCGGCCAGCACACGGGCGGCCTCTCGGAGCATCGTGGTCTTGCCGATCCCCGGGCGGCCCATGATCAGGATCGATTTCCCGGTCTCCACGAAGTCGGCGATGATCTCGATCGTGCCGTAGACCGCCCGACCGATCCGGCACGTCAGCCCGACGATCTTGCCGTTGCGATTGCGGATCGCGCTGATCCGGTGGAGGGTCCGCTCGATGCCGGCCCGGTTGTCATCCCCGAAGCTGCCGATGTGCTCGACCACGTAGCCGATGTCGCGCTCGGTGATCTCGCGCTCGAGCAGGGTGACCTCGCTCTGCGGGTAGCGCGCCTCGGGCTGGCGCCCGAGGTCCATGACGACCTCGATCAGCGATTCCCGGTCAGGCAGGGCATGGATGGCCGAGACGATCTCCGGCGGCAGGGCCGCGAGGAGGACGTCGAGGTCGTCGGCGGTGGCGTGCTGCCGTTCCTGGGGTCTCACCCTGGCTGGCCTCCTGTCACCGTCAGCGCACGCCGGCCGGCACGAGGCTCGGCTCGGCGACGCGGACGAGGGTTTCCTTCATCAGGAGCGTGACGATGGCGATGGACTCGAAGCCTGCCTCCTCCAGCCGGCGGTCGGTCGGCGACTCGTAGGTGCGAACGGGCGCGAGCACCCCCTGGCCCCGGGCCGACGGCAGGTCGGTCTCGGCGCCGATCACCCCGAGCCCGAAGCGCACCAGCGCGGCCACGTCTGCCTCGGGCCTCGCGATGACCTTGAGGTAGTGGGGCTGGTCCTCCTTGGCCACGCCCACCTGGAGGAACGCGTCGAGCTGCGTCCCGTCCTTGCCGCCGCCGGGGGCGCCGAGCACGAAGGCGTCGACATCCGCGAACCGCAGGATGGGGGCCAGCGAGCTGCGGGGCACCCGCCACTCCCGGCCCTGCCGCTCCCAGTCGGGCAGTCGGATCGCCTCCAGCCGCTGCACCGGCGCCGGCGTCACGGCGGCGTACAGGCGCGACAGCGCCAGCGCGTCCTGGGGTGTGGCCGGGCGGATCCCGTGCCCGGCCGCCTCCTCGTGGCTCATCGGGGGCGGCAGCGGGGTCTCGGCCGCTCGGAACAGGAGGCGCTCGTCGCCGTAGCGGACGAAGCCGGCCTGCATGAACAGCTCGACGTTGTCGTCTGCGTCGGCGCAAGCGACGTGGAACCGCGTGGCGCCTCGACGAGCGCCGTCGCGCAGCAGGTGCTGGACCAGCCGGAACCGGACGTCGCCGGCGTCCATGTCGCCAACCGCGTCCAGCTCGACCGCCGTCCACTCGTCACGGGCGTTCTCGCGGACTGCCCGCAACAGCCCCGCCACGTGGCCGCCACGCTCGTACACGTACATCACGTCGTGCGGGGTGAACGCCCCGAGCGGCAGCCGGAACAGGGCGAACACCCCGATCCGCGGGCCGGCCACCGGCAGCCCGAGCGAGCGCGTGCCCTCCCCGTCCGCCTGGGCGAGCCTCGACAGCTCCCCGAGCGCGGCCAGGTCGGTCAGCCGCGCGGCGCGCACCTTGCCTGTGCTCTTCGCCACAGCCGTCAGCCCTCCCGCCGCTGGCGCCGGGTGGGGTGCGGGCGCCGGCCGATCCCCTCTCCGGGGTCGGCATGCTCGGCCGCCATCAGCGCCACCAGGC
>Ga0316576_10001021_pt1 | contig 14470 bp, 13 predicted proteins | sample S0NA_FD_203075 | JGI IMG/M metagenome (GOLD analysis project Ga0316576, IMG submission 203075) | Rhizosphere microbial communities from salt marsh grasses in Alabama, United States - S0-2_050615r3r5 | ecosystem: Host-associated > Plants > Roots > Rhizosphere | place: USA: Alabama | collected... | reverse complement strand
TGCATACACCGCGCGGCGTGCGACCACCGGCCGTGCAGAGTATTTCTTCAGATTGGGGATCTTTTCTCGACTATTATGAAGGCGGCTGGCAGGAGATTTTACCGAACGGCGGGCCAAGCTGTTCGTATAAAGGAGTTGAATTTGGTTTACATGGGGAAGTGACGACTATTCCCTGGGATTATCAGATCGAAATCGACCAACCCGACATTGTGAAAGTATCTCTTTCCGTGCGCCCTTTCCGCTCACCGTACTTTCTACAGAGGAGGATGACGCTTAAACAAAATGAACCGATCTTACTTCTGAAAGAATCTCTAACGAACGAGAGCCGCGAGCATCTGCAGTATATGTGGGGCCACCACCCAGCCTTTGGTGCGCCGTTCCTGAACGAGAACTGCCGCATAGATCTACCAGGCGAGGATTTGATCATCGAAACAATCGCCGGAGCAGCGGGGACACGTCTGAAAGGCGGCGGACAGCATCATTGGCCTCTGGTACAAGAAAAGGAAGGTCCGGCTATTGATTTCAGCCGCGCGGATGCTCCAGGGATTGAAGAGGAGGATTTGGGATATTTGGTGAACCTCCCGGAAGGATGGTACGCCATCACCAATCGGGAAACGAAAGTAGGTTTTGCAATGTCCTGGTCGTTGGAAACCTTCCCGTATCTCTGGATGTGGCGCAATTTCAATATGACCACCGGCCATCCCTGGTACGGCCAGGTTTATACAATGGCTCTTGAACCCTGGTCGAGCTATCCCTCAGGGGGGCTGGTAACGGCGATTGAAAAAGGAACGGCCGTGTCAATCGCGCCGGGAGAAACGCATACGGCCGAATTACGAGCCATCGCCTTCCAAGGTTTGCAAAAAGTGACTCATGTCTCCCCTGAGGGAATAGTCAGCGGCGAATAACACGTTGTGGGGAGTACGGTATTTGGAAAACCTGGACGTGGGCTTTCTTCTGCTTACTGGTTCCTGTCATACAAGGGAATAATCAGGCTTGTAGATTGCCTGGGCAGCATGACCATGTCATCGGTGAGGTTTACACCGATTGCTTGAGCCGGCAAGTGACTAAAAACCGCCCTTTGTACCCCCAACGGCCAGCGACCTAATCCAGGACGGTAAGCAGGTCCGGCTTTTAGACCACGCTCCTGAGCCGCACTGCGAACCATCCCATGTATCTGCCGGGTAATTGCTGTAACCCAAGTTAGGGTCAGTTCATCGATCACGACTACGGAAAGCATATCACTGCGAATTAATTCGTTAATTCGAATTTGCACCCCTGGCCCCAAGGTACATACGGCAAGAACGACCGCGGATGTATCCTCATTCAGCCAGGGCGACAACTCAGCAAGGACTTCTATTGGAAATTCTTCGTAAATTGCCTCCGGCGCTGCAAGATTTTCGACTTCAACCAGCATCGCCTGATAAACCGGTTCCATTCTCTCCCGCCGTTTTCCGGAACCGTATTTTTTGAGCAGTCTTTCGAGTGAAATCCTATTGATTGTTTCTGGATCTATTCTATCCATAGATTCTAAAGCTTCCTTCTCCAACCGTAATCACACAATTATATTGGCAGCCTCCCCATCTTATTAAATTTGTTTGCCCTTTATCAGGCTTCAAGAAATTATGGCAGCACCCAATTCTGCCAGGATCATATCCTCGGCTTCCGGCAAACCACTGACACCAACCGCGCCTATGACCTGCCCGTCATAAACAATGGGGACACCGCCACCCCAGGCTGTGTAACGCAGATCGCCAAAATTCGTCATTGGGAAACCTTCCTCGACGGAGGCCAAACCAATTTCCTTGGAGGGTTTTTGTTCTCGCGCCGCTGAATAGGCTTTATTGATGGCGATGTTGATCGAAGGTAGGCGGCAGCCATCCGTCCGCAGGAAGGCGATTAATTCACCCTGGGCATCCACAACGGCGACAGCCGCTCCCTTGTTTTCTTTCTCCAGCTCCGCCCGGATAAGGCTGATTATGTTTTGAGCGTCACTATGCGATAAGTGATAACGTTGGTACATGACTGTTAACTCCAAATTTAGTTTTTTTCTTAACTGCTGATGACGTTGAAAAACTCCACGCATGAAGGCTGGCTTACGACAGCTTGCATCACTGGCTGCCCAAGTTCACGCCCTTTTGCATGCAGCGGCAGTACTGATAATTCGCAGCTGTAGCGGTTGGCGACGATCATGAAATGGCCGTCGGGAGAGAGAGCGAAATTTCGCGGCCAATCCCCACCGCAAGATGGAAAACCAAGGCTTTCGAGTTTTCCGTCCGCATCTAGGGCAAACACAGCAATGCTGTTATGTCCACGGTTGGAAACAAATAAACGGTTCCCGGATGGAGAAATATGGATATCGGCGGCTGTATTTTCAGGCGCGCCCGGCGGTAGGGTATCCAATCTTTGCCGTTCTTGCAGCAAGCCATTCTGCGCATCGTAGTCATAAACCGTTACCGTGTTATCCAGTTCATTGGTCACATAGAGAAGCTGACCCTCAGGATGAAAAACACAATGCCGCGGGCCCGCACCCGGCCTGGTCCTGGTAATCGCATGGGCTGACAACTGCCCGCTCGAAGCGTCAAAACGATATATAACCAACTGATCGATTCCCAGGTCAGCAACGATGACGAAGCGGTTGTCGGGAGTCAGCGTGGTTGAGTGGGCGTGCGCACTTTCCTGCCGATCGCGATTGGGACCCTGGCCTTGATGTTCAATCAACGAGCTTATGGCGCCTAATTTTCCGTCCGGCTGAATGGGATAGACGGCAACTCTGCCGCTCCCATAGTTAGCCGCCAGCAGCCAGCGACCGCTGCTGTCTATGCTCAAATGACAGGGATAGTCGCCATTGGTCGACTGTTGATTGAGGAGTTCGATCTTTATTGGATCGTGGTGAATATGTAAGGCACAAACTTCACCATAGCGTCCGTTTTCTGAAAGTCCAGTCTCACTTACGGCGTAGAGCCAACGGCCGTTGGGATGGACAATTACAAATGACGGGTTGATAACGCCAGAAAAAGAGGCTTTGGACGTCAGGGAACCAGTTGAGGGATCAAATCCAAAAACGTGTATGCCCGCTTCAGCAGCCAGCGCATAACTTCCGACGAAGAGTAGTTGGTCATCTACAGACATTAAAGCAGTACCTCCAGGATTCAGTCTAACCATTTTACACGCGTTAGCGATCAATTTGAGGAAGCTTGTCCATTCCCGCCTCCCAAGCCAACCGTTCAACCATGGCCTGGAGTTCCGCTACCTCTTCGGCCGGCAAGTCAGGAGGCTGGTAGGCAGCGAGCAAATCTTGAACCTGGCTGTGAGCACGTGTATAGGCATCTGGACTGCCCATTTGGCCCCAGGCTCGAATGGATCCGCGATCAATCACGGCCGATGGGAAATATTGTTCTTCTATAACCAGGCGGCGCGTGACACGCTGTTTTAAGAAGTCCCCTTTGAAATCAATTCCCTCATACATATCCGCCGCGAGGGGATCGGTATGAACTTGCAAGCCCTTGAGCATCCTTTTGGCCATGCCTATCGCTTCGGCATCGATCACGAGTTTCTCCAGGCTCATGCTGGCCAGAAAATCTAACATACCGGCGCCGGAAATCATGTTAATTCCGGCTAAAGCGCCGATCATGGCCGTGGTGCTGCTTTCCATACCCGCCTGGGCATCGACGATTTTAGCGTCACTGGCACCCATATAGGCGTGGGTGGGAAAGCCGAAGGATTTTCCTACCTCAGCATAGGCGGCATCGATCATGGCCGTTTCGACAGCCCCCATTGGTGTTGTGCCATGGCGCATATCCATAATGGCCGGAGCGCCACCCCAGACAATGGGCGAGCCCGGCTGAGCAAGCTGGTGAATGGTCATACCGCTGATGCACTCGGCCGCGTGTTGCACTACCGAACCCAACAAGGTGACCGGAGCGGCAGCCCCGGCCAGGGGCATAGAAACTATTTCAGCCGGAACCCCAGCCCGTGCCAGGTCGATCAGATTCTTTGCTGCAAATTGGCTCCAGATCAGCGGTGGCGAGGGACAAACATCGAAAACGGCCGTTGGTTTTTGAGCCAGCGCCTGACGCCCTCCACTGAAAATGGCCAGCATGTCAATCATCGTTCCCGTCGTTTGCGCGGAGAATGACCCGGTAACGACAGGTTTATCAGAGAATAATAACACCAGATAGAGGCGGTAAAGATCACCTATATCCTTGGGGACCTCACTGCAAACCAGGGACGTGGATTGTGCGTCGTACTGCCCTAGCTGATCGGTAATTTTGACCACGTCAATCAAATCCTGCGTCGTCGCCGGTCTATGTTGCCGGTTCCCAAAATCAAGAACGTTTACGCCAGAAGAGCCAGGATCGAAATGGACTGCATCTCCCCCATAATGTACAGTGGGAATCCCCTTTTTGTCATAGAGGGTAAACTCACGGGGAACTGTTTCCATTGCCCGACGGGCGAGGTTTTCGGGAATAAAAACCACTTCCCGCGCCTGATCTACCCTGGCGCCTGCGCCTGCCAACAAATCCCGTGCTTCCGGGAGTTGGACTTTAATCCCAGGATTCATGAGCAGCTGGAACGCTTCGTCAATTACCTGGGAGATCAGGTCTGGTGATAAGATGCTTAGTTTGGGCTGCATCGAGTTACTTCTCTTCGACAGCCGCGATGATACGGGCAAATTCACGGCCGATTTGAGGATCAAGTAGCTCGGGTTGGTGAGACTCATGGAGTTGGTGCGCCTTTTCCAGAGCCCAATCAGGGGCGTTATCTCCCTTCTCCAACCACATTTCATAAGGACGGCGATCCATATACTTAGGATCCCACAGCTCGCGCATATGTTTGCGGGTGTGCTTTTGAGCCAGGAAGTGCCCATGAGGACCTACGGCATGGATGGTGTCCAGGGCCAGGGTCTCTTCAGTGACGGGGATGCCTTTCATCATCGAGTTAACGATGTCATAAATTTCGCAATCCATCAACATTTGGGCGTAGGACCAAATCCGGCTGCCGTGCAGTAATCCAACGCCAAGGAGCATATCCGACATGACAATGCCGGCCATAAAGGTTGATAGACTGTTGTCAATCCCAGCCTGCCAGTTAGGTTCTTTAGCTCCTGTGGCAAATGAGCCCATGGAGAGCGGAATGTCGTAGAAATCGGCCAGCACGTTGGTTGCGGCGCCAAACAAATAATCTTCCGGTCCGCCACCGGTATAGGCTCCGGTACGCAAATCTGATGAAGTTTGGGCGGCTGCATAGAAGAATGGGGAGCCCGGGTAGGCAAGCTGGATGAGGGCAGCCGCGCTGATCACTTCAGCATTCCCAACGGCCAGATTCCCGGCCAATGTCGCCGGACCGGTTGTCAGGCAAGAAGCCATGGTCATGAAACCAACAGGGATGCCCGCTTCGGCGACAATCAAGGCGGAATCCAGACTCCCACCATCATGTCCTAGAGGTGATGCGGTACACTGCATGATGGATAGGGGTGGGCGACTGCGCAGCGCCGCGGATCCTCCGGCGATCAATTTTGCCATTTCGACCGCCGCATAGGCCTCGGCCTCATTATAAACACTCTCTGTTTGAACGTGTTTCGTCGAATTCTCCCAGACTGCCTTTAGTTCGTGCAGGCCACGACTCTCAGCCGGTTTATCCTGTGCGGAAACCGGAACCCAGTGGAAGGCGATTTCTTCGGTAGCATCAGCGATCGCGGCGATATCTGCCACATCTTGCAGGCGCGAAGTGCGTAACTCACCGCTATAAAGGTCGATAATTTGCACACCACAGCCATCAGTACCCAGATAAACATGGTTGCCATCCAAGGGCAGGTCCTGTTCGGGGTCACGCGCGGCGAGCGTATACGCAGGAGGACAAAGCTTGATCGCTTCCTCGATTAGTTCTGCCGGTGCTTTAACCACCATGGTATCCCGATCTACCTGCGCGCCATTTTTCTCCCAGATGTCCAACGCTCGCTGAGATGGAAATCTAACTCCGGTATCGGCGATGATCGTCAATGTAGCCTCGTGAATTCTTTGCACATCATCCGGGTGCAAGATATCGAGCTTCAACTGTGGATCTTGAATAGATTTGATGTTTCTGCTCATTCGCCTTATGCTACCTTTAAAAGTTCCTTGGCAACCGCCACAGCCCCGGTGGCATCCTCACTAAAACCATCCGCGCCGATCTCTTCCACCCAATCCCTGGTGACGGGCGCGCCGCCGACCATTACTTTTATCGAATCCCGCAATCCCATGTCCTCCAACGCTTCTATAACATCACGCTGCCTGACCATAGTGGTTGTGAGAAGAGAACTAATGCCAATAATAACGCCCTGATCGTGAATACTTTCTTCTCTGGCTTTCTCGACAAGTGTAATAGCCGGCACGTCGACACCCAGGTCTATGACTTTAAACCCAGATGCGGAAAGCATCGTCCCGACCAACATCTTTCCAATGTCATGGATATCCCCCTCGATGGTTCCGATCACGACCGTACCAAGCATTTTGCGTTCAGTGCCCTGTTTGATCATCTCAGGTTCCAGAACGCTAACCGCCGCTTTCATTGCCTCGCCGGCCATCACAAGGTCAGGTAGAAAGACATCCCCGCAGCTAAAAAGGTTGCCAACATAGTCAACACCGGGGACAAAACCTTCGTTAATGGCTTGCAGGGGATCAAGGCCCTGTTCGACGGCCTGAATGGCCAGTTTTTCGGCTTCTTCAGGCTCCCCATCTATGATGCTTTGGGCCATTGCTTTGTATATCTCTTCATTCATGATTAGCTCCTGCAAAGTTATATTTTTAGATGGTGCGAAATATATCAATAAGACCGACACCGTACAAGGCAGCCCTCAATTTCGGCATGTCCAGACAATTTCGAGTAAAAGTTCAGCATAATTTTCTATCTAATATGACGAACGTCATGTTAAAGATATGCTCTTTATCATTCAAACCGTCTATGCACTCATTTACTATATAAATAGTTGTTTTTGCATTAGGTATACTGCCGGTCTATGGCATGTATAAACCGGTGTACGTCTTTTAAACTTGCCTTTTAAAGGCCATTAACAAGGGGAACTATTCAGATGCAAGCCACTAAAACCCTACCCACAGGTGATGATTTACAGGATTTTGGACCACTGGATCTCGTCTCTGATGAGATGCCATCCGGAATTGATTTATTACACAACCCCATGCTCAATCAGGGCACCGCTTTTACAGAAGAAGAGCGCGAGCGATTCGGCTTGCGCGGGTTCCTGCCCCCCAGGGTAATTACTCAAGAAGCTCAAGCGCAAAGAGTGATGGAAAACTTCCACAAAAGACCGGGCAATATAGAAAAGTATGTATACATGATCGATCTGGAAGATAGGAATGAAAATCTTTTCTACCGCGTAGTCATGGACAATATCGAAACCATGATGCCGATCATCTATACGCCAACTGTTGGACAGGCCTGTCAAGAGTTCGGCCATATCTTTCGCCGCCCACGCGGATTTTACATTTCGCTTGAAGATAGGGGACAGATCGCCGACATATTGGCAAAATGGCCCTACGAGGATGTGCGGATTATCGTCGTCACCGATGGTGAACGAATCTTAGGACTGGGCGACCTGGGCGTCAACGGCATGGGTATTCCCGTGGGCAAGTTGTCCCTCTATACAGCCTGTGCAGGAATTCACCCCAGCAGCACGCTGCCCATTACCCTGGATGTTGGTACCAACAATAAGAAATTACTGGAGGACCCACTTTACCTGGGGCACCTGCACCCGCGAGTCACGGGGGAAGAATATGACGATTTCATCGATGAATTTATCGTAGCCGTTAGGGAACGTTTTCCACGAGCGGTTATTCAGTTCGAGGATTTCGCAAATCACAATGCCTTCCGCCTACTTAAGAAGTACCGCAACAGCATTTGTACTTTCAATGATGATATTCAAGGCACGGGCAGTGTTGTCCTGGCCGGACTGCTCGCCTCGTTACGGATTACGGGCGGCCAGCTAAAAGATCATAGATTTCTTTTCTTAGGCGCCGGCGAAGCGGGCATCGGCATTGGAAATATCGTACTTAGTGAATTGTTGGCCGAAGGCGTCAGTGAAGAGGACGCAAGACAAGCGTGCTGGTTCTTTGATATCAACGGGCTGATCACTTCCGGACGTGAAGATTTGGCAGATCACCACCATCCTTTTGCTCATGAGCACGAACCGGTAGAAGTCTTCCTTGATGCCGTCAAGGCGATCAAACCAACGGCGATAATCGGCGCTTGCGGACACGGGAAACTATTTTGCAAGAATGTGATTGAAGAGATGTCGCGGTTAAATGAACGGCCGATTATCCTGGCTCTTTCCAATCCAACTTCCAAGTCGGAATGCACGGCGGAGCAGGCTTACACCTGGAGCAACGGCCAGGTGATATTCGCCAGCGGCAGCCCGTTCCCACCAGTGACTCTGCCCGACGGCCGTACATTTGTACCCGGACAAAGCAACAACAGTTATGTCTTCCCGGGCGTAGGATTGGGTGTTAGCACAGTTGGCGCCAAACGTGTGACCGACAACATGTTCCTGGCCGCAGCCAGAGCATTGGCGCAAGAAGTAAGCGACGAGGATCTGGCACTCGGCCGTATTTATCCGCCGCTGACCAAAATACGCGACGTCTCCGCTTTCATTGCTGTCGCGGTTGCAAAGGTCGCTTATGATGAAGGTCTGGCAACAAAGCCGCGGCCATACAATCTTCTGGCCTACATCAAGGAGCATATGTATCAGCCTAATTATTTGAGCTTTGTGTGATAGGTTGGCCAACCAACAACGCGGTTGCTTAATTAGCAAAATCGGTTTATCTTGTGCACCATGAAGGTGCAGCTCAAACTGATCGCTTCATATCGCGATTTTCTACCTCCCGAAAATGAAGGGCGCGTAGAAATCGAAATCTCGGAAGGGGTAACGGCTGTCGCTATTCTAAAAGATTTGGGTATACAGATCGAAGAGAGTGTGATATTAGTAGACGGCCGTTCTCCAAATCCCGATGAAACATTACAGGATGGCAGCGTCGTCTCCGCCTTCCAGGCAACGGCAGGTGGTTAGCTAAAAGCCGGATAGACACATAGAAGATGGGCGGGCAACCAACCCGCATTTATCGAAATCATATGAATAAGGAGTCTTTTCTCAAATGAATGGATGGTACGGAAAAGTTCTGAGAGTGAACTTAACGAATCAAACCTATATAATCGAAACCGTTGATTCCCAATTTGCCAAAGATTATATTGGCGGTCGTGGCTGGGCGATCAGGTACTTGATGGATGGCATGGACCCCAAGGTCGATGCCCTATCACCTGAAAACATGCTCATTTTCGCAACCGGCCCGCTGACAGGAAGCCCGGCACCTACCGGCAACCGCTATATGGTCGTCACCAAGTCGCCGCTCACCGGTGTTCTTAGTAACTCTAATTCCGGGGGCGATTTCCCCACCTGGATGAAACGAACCGGCTTCGATCTTTTTATTTTTGAAGGGCGTGCAGAGGAGCCTGTTTACCTTTGGATTAACGACGATCAAGTTGAGATTCGCCCCGCCGGCCATATCTGGGGCAAACAAGTACCAGAATCCACCGACATCATGCTGGCTGAGACAAATCCGAAGGCGAAGGTAGCTTGTATCGGTCCCGCCGGAGAGCGTCTAGTTAAGGTCGCGGCGATCATGAATGATAAGGATCGCGCGGCGGCACGCTCCGGTGTGGGAGCGGTGATGGGCAGTAAAAACCTGAAAGGGGTTGTCGTCAATGGGACGCATTCAATCGGTATGGCCGACCTGGAGGGCATGAAGAAGTTAAGCCTCTCCATGCAGCGCGAAATCGGCGAAGCGTCTAAAACCTCCAATTTACGCATTTACGGGACGGCGTACGTTCCTGATGTGACGAATGAAATGGGTATTTTCCCAACGCGCAATTATCAAAGCGGCCGTTTCGAAGGCGCGGATAAAATCAACGGCCCGGCGCTTAATGCCAGTTTCCTGATACGCCCCGGCGCATGCTATCGCTGTCCTATCGCCTGCAACCGCATTACTAAAGTTGACGCTCCGGGCTACGAAGGTGAAGGAGAAGGACCGGAATACGAGTCTATCGGCGCTTTAGGAGGCGCATGCGGTGTCGATAATTTAGCCGCGATAACGAAAGCCAATTACCTGTGCAATGAATTGGGTATTGATACCATTTCGGCCGGCATGACGATTGCCTGCGCCATGGAGATGTACGAGGAAGGAATCATCCCCGAGAGCGACATCGGTCAGCCGCTAAATTTTGGCGACGCGGACAGTATGATCACGTTCGTTAAAAAGATGGGTTTACGGGAAGGATTTGGTGACAAGCTGGCAGAGGGCAGTTACGCGATGGCTGAGAGCTATGGACATCCGGAATTCTCCATATCGGCCAAAAAGCTGGAATTCCCCGGCTATGACCCGCGCGGCGCGAAGGGTATGGGCCTGTTATATGCGACGTCTAATGTCGGCGCTTCACACATGGCCGGCGACCTGGCTTACGCGGAAGTATTCGGCACGCCAAAGAAAATCGATCCGTTAACGATTGAACATAAACCAGAGCTTATTGCGCGCTTTGAGGACGCTTTCACGCTCATCGACTCTTCCGGCTTGTGTGTCTTTTTAGCCGTACGCCATGTCTTTGACGATGACGTGATGCTGTGGCCGACCCGGCTGACGGAGCTGATGAATTTGACAACCGGAGCGGGATACTCGCCGGAGTCGTTATTGAAAGCGGCAGAGCGGGTTTACAACCTGGAGCGCATGTTCCTGCTGGAGGCGGGGATCACACGTGAAGATGATACACTTCCACCGCGTATGCTGGAAGAACCGCTGAGGGAAGGGCCGGCCGCCGGGCACACCGTGGAATTGGATGTTATGCTGCCGCTCTTTTACAAAGTACGTGGTTGGGACGAAAACGGCGTTCCAACTAGGGAAAAGCTGCATGAACTAGATCTGGCTTGAGCGAGTAAATACCCGGGTGAAGTTAAAGGGGGAAAATATTCCGCGTTTTGGCCATTGCCTCCGTTTCTGTAGTAGATGGTGAAAACTCCAGTCCAATTTCGCCGTCGAAGCCTAACTCTTGTAGTTTGGAGCGTATGTTCAGGAAGTTTATTTCCCCGGTACCTGGTTCCTGCCTTGTCGGGACATCGCCAATGTGGACGGCTGTTATCCACTCAAAGTACTTTTCCAGACTCCATAACAGCTCACCGGAACCTCGCTGCTGGTGATAAGTGTCAAATGTCAGGCGAAATTGGGGATGATCCATACGGCGCACCCAATCGGCTGCCAATCGTGGATTATCGACCAGAATCTTGCCGTTGAAATCGAATTGATTTAAACACTCTACCCTGACCTCTATCTCTGTCTGTTCAACAAGAATTAAGATTCGCGCGGTCTGGTCGAGTAAGTTTGCATATTGTTCAGCCTCGCTAAAATTTCCTGAAAGGCGCCGGACATATTCACGGCCGTTTTTGGGCTCGATCTGGTTGGAAAAAATATATAAAACAGGGATATCGTATTGTACTGCCATTTCCAGGCTCTCCGCCCAGGAACGGTAGGTTAATTCATTGTCACCGGGATCGGCCAGGGATCCCATCGCATCATCAAAAGTCGAATATAAACGCGCGCCAGACTGGCGACAGGCTTCTGCCAAATCCGTGATTGGCGCTTGTCGCCAGAAGAAAAAGTTCAGGTTTTTTACACCCAGGTCGCTGAAAGCAGCAACCCGCTCGACGATAGGGAGATCGGTAAACCAAAAATCAAGATAACCGGTGTATTCCATTTACGACATGACCATCCCGCCGTCTACTTCGATGGCCTGGGCGGTGAGATAACGTGAATCTTCAGAAGCCAGGAATGCAATAACGCCGGCCATTTCCCATGGTTCCGCCAGACGCTTCATCGGGCAATCATTGGCGCGCATTTCCAACCAGGCTTCACCCGTCATGCCATCCAGCGCCCCTACCTTTCCGGCTACGCTGCGGACCATATCTGTGAGCGTATTTCCCGGACAAACAGCATTCGCAGTCGCACCATAAGGAGCCAGCTCCATGGCCACTGAGCGTGTCAATCCAATGACGCCGCTCTTCGAGGCGGAGTATTCGGCCGAAGCGGGCCAACTCGTCTTGCCGGCCATAGAGGAAAGATTGATAATGCTGCCTCTTCTCTGTTTCATAAGAATGGGGGCAACGGCCTGATTGGTCAGGAAAACACCGGTGAGATTGATCTCAATTGTTCTCCGCCATTGTTCTAATGGCACATCCATCAAAGGCGCGCCGGTGTACAAACCGGCCGAAGCGATCAGGACGTTGATGCGTCCCCACTTTTCCATCGTCGCCGCAACGGCGGCACGGACGTTCTCTCCATCCGTCACGTCACAAGTCAGGGCTAATGCTTCCACACCCAATTCGCGGCAGGCGGCGGCCGTTTTTTGGTTCGCATCTTCGGCCAGATCCAGGCAGGCAATATTCGCTCCTTCCTCTGCGAAGCGGTGAGCACAAGCCTGGCCAATGCCATTGGCAGCACCGGTGATCATCACAACCTGGTCTATAAAACGTTTCATTTCAAGAACTCCATAGCTTCATCAATCGATGCATCTTCATGAATTAATGCCGCGACCGCAGCCGTCATCGCCTGAGGGTCTTCAGACTGAAAAATATTGCGTCCGATAGCCACGCCGACAGCACCAACATCGAGCGCTCCCTTAATATTCTCCAACATCATCCGTTCGCTTCCTTTTTTAGCGCCGCCCAGAATAACAACAGGCACGTAACAGCCGTCTACGACCTGCTTAAAACCCTCGGCATAAGGAATTTTCATCCAATCGGCACCTAATTCGGCCCCTACGCGAGCGGCGATGGATACGCTTTCAGCCGTTCGCATTTCGGCCGGGCTGTCGAAACCCCCTGGAACCATCTCACCCATAACCGGAATGCCCCAGGCATGGGCCTCACCGACCACATTCGCCAGCCGCTCCAGCGATTCAGTTTCATCAGCTGCGCCAGGGAAAGCGGAAACAGCCACAGCATCGGCTCCCAACCTGAGCGCATCTTCTATTGTGTAAAAAATACCCCCCTGCCCCATGTCGCCCAATTTGGTGCCCCCACCATCTAAGCGCATAATCAAGCCTAAGGAGGCGATTTCGCGAGCAAAGCGTGTCGCCGTTCCATAAGTGGTTAGAATCGCGTCCGCGCCACCGGCAACAATTTTTTCCAGTGTAGCTCTCGGCTGTTCCATACCCTTCGCCGGACCATCTATCATGCCGTGGTCAAAGGCAACAATTAATACGCGACCATCGGCACGGAAAATACGATTTAAACGACGTGTTGTTGACATAATTTAATCCTTTATCAAGATATTGATTTAATTTATAAGTCAGGCAGATCAGGCAATCCTGGCAAACATTTCAGGCGTGATCTGGTAAATAGGCTCTTCACCCGCAAAAAAGCGGCGCAGCTCTTCAACAGCCAATTCACCCATGCGATTGCAATTTTCGATACAGCCGGCGATGTGCGGGGTAACCACGACATTATCCAGCCTGCGCAAAGGGCTGTCCGCGGTGGGAGGTTCCGGGTCAGTCACATCGAGGAAGGCAAAAAAACGGCCTTTACTCAATTCCTCGATCAGCGCCTGTTCATCAATCAGCGACCCACGGGCCGTGTTAATCAGCAGCGCGTCGTCCTTCATCAAGGCCAGCCCCTGGGTATTAAGCATCTGGTAGGTTTCTTTATTAGCGGGTGCATGCAATGACACGACATCAGCGCGGCTTAATAATTCATCCAATTCCAATTTGATGGCGCCCAAGGCCAACGCATCTTCTTCTGAAACAAAGGGATCGTAGAGCAAAATGGTCGCATCAAAGGGCTTTAGCAGCTCGATGACAAATCGCCCCACATGACTGGCACCAATAATGCCCACTTCCTTGCGAAGTAATTCGCGAGAAGACCACTTATCCCATACCGGAGAGTCGCGCCAGCCGCCGTCACGAACATGTTGACCTAAGGGCCAGACGCGCTTCTGACCAACGATCATTAAGCCCAAAGTCGTTTCAGCGACATCTCTGGCCAGGGAAATCCCGGCACTGGTCAAATGCACTCCGCGCTCCCAAAAAGCATCGGAAACAAACCGTTTGACACTGCTGCCCATGTGAGCCATCGCTTTCAGGCGCGGCGCGGCGGCCATTACGTCGGCATCCAATTGGGCCACATCCCAGCTAGTGATGCAGCCATCCGCATCGGCTAAAAGAACCATTAATTCTTCTTTATTGGCCGGATCCTGGCCTTCTTGATGGCTGACATTGGCAAAAGCTTCCAGGTTATTAAGCGCCTCCTGGCTAAACATGCGCTCGTAATGTTGTTTTCCGATGGTGATAGTTACATTTGGTTTACTCATAAAAAATCCTTCATGTTTTTAATTGGTCCGGCCGAAGACGGCCAGCGTTAATAGTCTCTAATTTAGGTCTACCC
>Ga0316576_10001020_pt1 | contig 14477 bp, 7 predicted proteins | sample S0NA_FD_203075 | JGI IMG/M metagenome (GOLD analysis project Ga0316576, IMG submission 203075) | Rhizosphere microbial communities from salt marsh grasses in Alabama, United States - S0-2_050615r3r5 | ecosystem: Host-associated > Plants > Roots > Rhizosphere | place: USA: Alabama | collected... | reverse complement strand
AACTTCAATACTATCTCAGTCCTCAATCAGAGCATGTACTCGATTGGTTTCATATCGCCATGCGTTCGACGGTGATGAAGAACATGGCTAAGGGGTTGCCTGATCATCTATATCTTCAAGATGTTATTGAGGATCTGGATCGGGTCAAGTGGTATCTCTGGCACGGCAATGCCTACCAGGCTTTGGAGACTCTTGGAATTATTGAAGGCCGTCTGGAGGGATTCGAACCTGATGACAACAGAGCTCATAAACTATGGAAAGCTGTGCAAGAATTCAGCATATATATCGGCAACAATGTGCCATTTATCCCCAACTATGGAGAACGATATCGTTATGGAGAAATCATCACCACCGCATTTGTGGAGTCCACGGTGAACTGGGTCATCAGCAAGCGTATGGTGAAGAAGCAGCAGATGAGATGGACCCAGGAGGGAGCCCATTTATTGCTTCAGGTGCGAACCAAAACGCTAAATGAAGAGCTGCGAGACACGTTTTGTCGCTGGTATCCAGGCATGGAGCGTGCTACAGAATACCTGCCATTGGCAGTTTAGCCCCTGGTTTGTTGTGGTCTCTGTCGGGTTAGGGAAATAGCTAGGACTTGCATTCTTAACAAAAAAGGACTGGTTGCTATGACCGGTCCTTTTTTGTTTCCATCTCCTAGATTGTTATTCCTTGAAAATCTGCTGCGGTCTGAACAGCCTGATGATGAAAATCTGGAAGTGACCTCGATTTGAGTGGTAACATCTCTTACTTATCCGACACCCCTCATTCAGAATATTTCAGTAGGATAGGTAGATAAGCCGTCGGTGGCCTAAATTCATATGCACCCACATCAGTGACCGCAACTCCGTCAAGGTCACCATCGATTGGCCTTGGATAACCATCTAAATCGGCCGACGGTGCACCCACATCAGTACCCGCGTCGATTGCGGGCGAACCTGGAAGCAAGTGATAATCATAGCTCAGCCAATCAGGAGCGTATGATGGTCCCACACCACCGGGGAGAGCGCCACCTGCCATCAACGGATCGGCCCCATCTATTGCCGGCGTTCCTAGGCAGTTGATCCGGTTGATCGTCACACCAGTCGTGCCGTCAGGGCTGTTTCCGAAGGTATCGCAATAGTTCAGCTGGATCAGCGATCCGCTGCCATCCCGGTCGCCAATTCCCGTAATACCCGTATTGCTGATAATGAGAGTATTCGTTACCTCGACATGCGAGGTGTGGGCGGTTACTATCGCCGCACCATCGCCGGTCGTCTCGTTGCCCACTATGTACGAATTGAAAACACGGTGTTCACCATTATCGGCGAGCCATAACCCACCACCGTGGGTGCCCGAGGTATTGCCGGCGATAATACTGTTCTCGATGTAGGCCGAAGTGTTTCCACCGCTGGCTCCAATCCCGCCACCTTCATTGCCTTCAGCGGCATTGGCAAGGACCAGGCTATCGATTAGGCGTACACTGCCAAAGCTATCTATATGCAATCCGCCACCCTCACCACCTTGAGAAGTATTGGAGTAGATTGAGGAGCTGGTGATAGTGGCCGACGCGCCGTCAAGAACTTCGACACCGCCACCATGATTGGACGACGTATTGTTGCTGATGGTACTGTTTTCGATGACAACCATGGCCTGGTGGTCAACAGATATTGCCCCGCCAGCTCCATTACTCGTGTTGCTAATGAACTCGACATCCACGATGTCGGCCGATGCAAATTCTCCCCAGACATGCAGCCCGCCACCTTGCCCGGTATGTGCATTGTTGCTGACGGTGGAGGATTCAAGCGTCAGGTGGCCAGGTCCGAGGTCATGATTGACTTCTATGCCACCGCAGTTATTATCCCTGATCGTAGCATTGCGGATGGTTACGTCCCCATTGGTGACCCATATGCCGCCGCCCCAACAATCCGTATCGGGGACTTTGCCGCCTACTATAGCAATGTTTTCCAGCACAGAATCACTGTCGTGGATAACGAGGGTTCTGCCAACATTGTTGCCGTCAATGATCGTTTCGCCTGCGCCCGGCAGCCATTGGGTCCCTGAAATACTATAGCTTCCCCGGAGTGTTAAGTCGAGGCCAGTAATCGTTATGTTTTCAGTATAGGTCATTGCTGTTACGAAAATGGCATCATCGTTTGCTGCCTGTAAAATGGCATAGTCGATAGTGCCGCAGGGAGTGGTGGGATCCTGGCAATTGCCAGCGTCACTGCCCGTTTCTCCGTCCACGTATAGAGTGCCAAGAGTATCAGCAGAGCTATCAGCGTTACTCACACCTTGGAACAGCCACATTAGAACGGTGACCGTTGCCAACGCTATCCCTATGGCGACGCCTAGCTTCATTATCCGCTTCACACGTGACTCCTTAACTAGGTTCATGTCTTGCATCATTTGTTCCCCCGGTTTACCTGTGACTTACAGACTTAAGCTCATTGTTTCCTCTTGCTGGGAAAAACAGGTTGCTTAACACAATCTTTCACTTTAACATTGTAGATCGCCTGAGACTTTTGTGTCAACATAATGATTGAAACCTGGACAGACTTAGCACAGGCGGGGAAGCAAGTGGAATTTGCTAGAAAAAGGAGACCTGTCAAAAAACGGGGGCAAATTTTGCCCAGTCTACTTAATAGGGGGTTTTTGCATATCGTCCAACAAAGGTCAATTTAGATGAATCCGATAGATTTTCTGCGCGCTACCTCTAGGGAGCGTTCAAGTTGTCTTGTTTGAGAACCAGAAAAAATCGCGTGTCTGATTTTAAGCTGTACCTCTGGAAAGTTCCTTGGATTGAACCCTATTGGGGTCTATCAAAAAAACCCTGCCTTATAGAAAAACACTCCGCCACGAAGACGGAGTGTTCAGCAGCGTTGAGTCAGTTTGGAAGCCAATCTCATACGGTATAGGAACAAACATTATTAGTCCAGTAGTTTCCATTTTCGCTGGGCGTGATCTCGTGACCAGCCATTTCTATAGGACCATCGCCCAAGTCTATGGTGGCGATCATGCTCTGGAAATGCGCTTTGGCTTCATTCGCAGTCATCGGATAATCAGTTTGCCAGCCCATGTGAAAGCGGACGGATTGATCCGGGTGAATCGTTACCGGCTCAGGATATGTCCAGCTAAAGTTAAAGTCATAGGGTACCCAGTCTGGGCTTCACAAAGTGCCGGCAGGAAGATCATAGGTGTAGACAGCTTTCCAATTCCGCAGATTGCCGGCGGAAACGGTGCCAATAAAAGATAGGCACAAAACAAAGATCAAGACAAGTATTACAACAAGTTTTTTCATGGGATGGCTCCTTTTGGATCTTCGTGACTCACCACCAATTCGATTATCATTATAGATCGGCCATCTGTTCAAGCAAACTCGAGTTTAGACAATAGGTACCTACTGAGAAAAATCTGAGCAACAATCTGAACCTTAACAATCGAATTTAGGCGGCCAATCAGGCAGATTTTGCCCGTTTCTTGCCTCTTTTCACCGCTTTGAATTGAGCTGCTGGGCCGCGTTTGCGACCTCTAGGCCAGCCAGGCGATTTTCCGCGCTGTTTGACCGGACAGGTCTGTGAGCGAAGCCACACAAAAAGAGGTCCCATGCTTTGCAAGGCCCGGCCAGGTGTTAGCTTGGTCTGCGCTTTCTGCCAGGGCAGCGGCTGATCCTGCACCAAGTCACGGCTTAGAAAGAGTTGCCAGTAGGCTAACTCCGTCAACATTGTCCAGCGGTCACAGCGTTCAGAGTCTTGAAAGGCCAGCAAGGTCCAAAAAATGAGACCAGGGCAAACCGGGGGCTAAACTGCCAACGGTAGCTCACTGGTCGATGTCGCCACCATGCCCGGATACCAACGGCAAAAGGTATCTTTCAAATCATCATTCAAAGCACGAGTACGCACCTGCAACAGCAAATGAGCACCCTTCTGTGTCCATCTCATCTGCTGCTTCTTCACCATTCTCCGACTGATCACCTCATTCACCGTCGACTCTACGAAGGCCGTGGAGATCGGCTCTCCATAACTATGGCGTTCCCCATAGTTGGGAATGAAGGGTTCGTTGAGAGTAATGTAGGTCTCGAATTCGTCAACCGCCCGGCACAAGCGCCTGAATTGCTTTTTGTGAGGGATATCCTCCTCTTCAAACACTTCGAGATCCATATAAATCCACCGTAGATGTTGTTGAGCACGGAAGACATTGCCATGCCAAAGATACCATTTCACACTCTCTAGTTTTAAGTCCAAATTCGCTAACCCGGGTAACGTCAGAAATTTCTGAGCCATCTGCCTCATCATAGTGATGCGCATAGTTACATGGAACCAATCGAGAATATGTTCAGCATAGGGACTAATTTGTGCTTGCAGGTTACGTACCGTGTCACCACCATCAGAGAGAAATGTGATTTCTTGATGCATTGCCAACCCTTGTGTCTTGAGCGTTTCATACAGACGGCGTTTCGGTTTTTCATCGAACTTGTTTACGAATGCAAACCGTTTGGTATCTCCTATCTCTGGAATACTCTTGTCGACAATCACTTCAAACCAGCCGGCCTTGCGATTGTCACCCTCGCGAGCATGGACAAATCCTCCATCAATACCAACAGTTAGTGGTGGATCTGGTTCAGGTAGTTGGTCCCATATCATAAATATTCCCTCAACGAACGAGGGTTGTTCGGCTCCTAATTCTGCTTCCATTTTTTCAGCAACTTGATGCACTTGGCGTCGGATCGTTTTGGTGTTTGCTTGAATGGGTAAGACCTCCTCGAGGATATCGGTGGTCAATCCATATGACATGAGCGAGGCCCACTTAGTTTGCAAGTACTTCAGTTCAGGTGTGGTGCGCTCGGGTAGCCTGTCGGCCAGAGGGCTAAAGCTGCGTTTCTGATTCTGCTGGCACACACAGGTGTAGAGACGAGGGCTCTCAAGCTGAAGCTTGCCGAATACGGTACGCATCACGATGGATTTATGCTCTTTTCGCCGGTGTTGCCAACCACAATTGCCGCAATATCGTTGTTTAGCAATGAAAGCCTCGATCTGTTGCTGAACGATACAACGCTGCATATTCGCTAGAAGTTGCTTCCCTTCATCCAGGCTCATCCCCAAACTTTCCGGCAATAAATCTCCTCGTTGGAGACAACCGACCTCTTCAACCAACTCAGTTTCATAACCATCATCATGCTCAACTATCACCTGGATCCGAACCTTTATTCCCATGTATCCACCTCTTCATGAAAAAATGTATGCAACTGCTGGTTAACTTTCCTGCGATCAAATTGTTCCAGGTTTAGCCAGCGATAGTAATTACTCACCTCCCCCACGTAGTAATCCCGGTTTTCTGCCAGGTCTTCATCATCGAACATTTCCAGCAATCGTTCACTAATTTGCCAGATCGAGTATTTGTTTCTGAATTCCATGAAACGCCATGGACCGCCGTCATCATCAAGCGGTGCCGCTCGCTTCCCTGCAACGCATAGCGGATAAGTTTTCTGGTAATCAAGCGGCAGGCATTCTTCCAGGCGGATCTCGAGCTGCCAATCATCGTAGTAGTTATAGGTGTAGATGAACTTTTCCTTGGGGCGAAAGTTGAAACGGCTTAACTGGACCCGGTAGGCATCATCCATAAAACCGAAAGCCCCAATCTGAGCAATCCCATACCGTTTGCTGCGAATTAGAAAGTGGTGAAGGTGATAATCATCCCAGTTCATCACGATCTGAAGCGTATGATGCAGGTCGGCAATAGTGCTGTCTCTGCGCACCAGGATACGCCGCCAGATTATGGGGCTGATCTTTCGCAGGTATACCCGGAACTGGTACACTTCACTTTCTGATGACATGGCATTACTCCTACACAAAAATTTCGGCCGCAATAATACCGCATGTAGGAGATTAAAGTCTGAGGTTAAGAGTGCTTAGCGGGAAATATGAAGCAGATCTATCAGAGTTGGCCCCCGGTTTGCCCTGGTCTCAAAGTTCACTTCGGTTAAGGTGTTGTCTATTGCAACGGTGTGAGTTGCTTCAGCATTATTTAGTGAAAGAACGCTATCCTGATAGGATACGAACTCAGCTTCTCCAACCATAGTGTTGACTAGTTTTTGAACAGAAAAGGGACATAGGATTGTGCTAGCAAGTCCGGGAGGAGCCCTCCTTACTTTCTGGCGTTGATCGTTCTCTCAATAATGTCGGGCCGTTTTAGGGTGTCGCCAATTTTCCTGATCAAAACATATGTTTTTGGGTAAAGATATGACTTTCGTCACTTGGCAGTACTCAATATGAACACCTATAATGAAATCTGTTCGCGTCTTATCGTTCTTTTGGGCCGATGTGCCTTCAGAAACTTCAAAAAGGAGCCTGACTCACATGATCTTGAATCGCAAACCTTCCATGGCCGGAGTGGCAATTGCGCTGGCTATTGTTCTATTTGTCCTGGTCGCCGCGATGCCTCTCGGTATTGGAGCAAAAACTATTCAACAGGTAACAGATGATACTTTCATCTCCGCCAATTTCGGCGAACCAGCTAATACGCTTGATCCAGCGCTTGCTTACGATACCAGAAGTGCTGAAATTCTCGCGCAGATTTACGAAACATTAGTTTTGGCTGATGGTGAAACCGGGGAATTTATTCCTCAACTGGCAACCCAATGGGAGGTTTCGGCAGCAGCAGATCAATATACATTCCAGGTGCGACCGGGGGTCACCTTCCAGAATGGCAACTCCCTCCAGCCACATGATGTCGCTTACAGCATTCAGCGTGGTCTGCTGCAATCGGATCCCAACAGCCCTCAGTGGATGTTTCTGGGACCAATCATGGGTTATTGGGACATTACCCAAGAGATCGGCAGCGGTGCTTGGATAGGCGATCCAGTCGGGCTAGTTGCGAACGCTAATCCTGATGAACTCCGCACTGTTTGCGAGACGGTAAAGGAGCGCGTGATCGCTGATGATACGGCAGGTACGGTGACTTTTAATTTAATCGCCTCTGACGGCGCCTTCATGAACGTTCTGGCTACTTACGGTATGATCCTGGATCAAGAATGGACAGCAGCACAAGGCGATTGGGATGGAAGCTGTGATACCTGGCAAAATTACTATGCGCCAACTTATGGACCAAATCAAGGCAGCTTGCTGGACAAGGTGGCCAACGGCAGCGGCCCATTTAAATTAGAAGACTGGCAAGAGGGAATCCAGCTAACCTTGAGTCGATTCGATGGCTATTGGCGGGTTACCCCACTCTGGCCAGGGGGTCCAGCAGGACCGGCAGCATTGAAGAAGTTAATATTCAAAGTCGTTGATGACGGTGAACAGAGAAAAGACCTTCTACTGGACGGCCAGGTAGATCGCGCTTACATCAGTGGCGATCTCTCAGAGATCGAAAATGCGATCTTGCTAGAGCAGCATGATGACCAATTGGTTCTGCACAATGAAGCCGGTGTTCTCAACGCCTTTACAGGCATACCGGCACCTTCAGCCACAGATGGGTTCTTCAACTTCAACATCAACACAGCAGAGGGCAACTCGTATATTGGCAGTGGCCAACTAGACGGCAACGGCATTCCCCCCACCTTCTTTGACGATATCCATGTACGTAAAGCTTTCGCCTATGCGTTTGATTACGAGGCTTATAAAGAACAAGCTTACGGTGGCAAGGCTGTTCAAAGAACGGGTCCGATCCGCGCCGGCCTTATGGGTTATGATCCAAATCAGCAAAAATATACCTACAATGTAGCTCTTGCGAACCAGGAAATGGATCAAGCCTGGGGAGGGCAGGTTGCAAACATGGGGTTTAAAATTATCCTTGGTTACAACGAAGGCAATTTGGTTCGTGAATTAGCTGCCATGTCCATAAAGCAAGGAATCGAAGCTTTAAGCCCTAAGTACAAAGTAGACGTTGTCTCATTGCCTTGGTCGGATTATCTGAGTGCCTCACGGGAGGGAAAGCTTCCTATTAGCTTCGAAGGCTGGGCAGAAGACTATGCCCATCCAATCAACTGGATTGACCCTTATCTTCTTGGAACGTATGCGGCACGCTCCTCTATGCCGGAAAATCTACGGACCATGTACCAACAGATGGCCGATGAGTGTTTGTCCAAAGTCGGCAGTGCGGCACGGAGCTGCTACGAGGCGATTCAGGTCGATACGCACAACCGCGCACTCCAACTGTACCTGATGCAACCTACAAATACTCAATATGTGCGCGCAGAGGTGCGCGATTATGATCAAGCGCTGCGCTATCATGAATGGGTAGCTTACTTATATGCGGTTTCCAAAGGGCCTTTGCCGAGTGTGAACTCAGCGCTACCTGGGACAGCAAGTACAATAGATGTCCAGAGTGGTGGAAGCAACATCGAAATTGCAGTAGCGGATACATCTGTTTCCGAACCAACCTCAATAGTAGTCGAAGCACCAAGTGATGTGCGTGGGAAGCAAACAACCGGCTTTCTCCTGAGTGATGCCACGTTCACCTTAATAGCTTTCGATGCTGGTGGTGACGAACTACCCCAAGACTTCTGGAACTCGCCACCAGAAATCTCTGTGAGCGGCGTTGGTATGAAACTGGCTGCGGTAGGTGCCCAAACACCCTTGTTGTTACACTGGAAGGACTTCACGTGGGCCGATGGTGCCTGTGGGGATTACAAACGTGGAAATAATAGTTTCACGGTCCCAATCTGTACAACCGGCTTATTTAGTGTGGGCCAAAAAACGGAATTAAACTTCATGCCGATTATCTCGGGCAATTAAGGTGCAGCAGAATCCGTATAAAATCGCTGCAAAGAAATCTCCGAGCTGTTACGGAATTCACCGCACATGATTAGAACCAGAGTATAGTAATTCAAGGGGAAGCGTTAGTGCTTCCCCTCATGAATAAATAACCGATGGTGCAGTATACTGGGCAAATTCGCGCAGAATTGTGCTCAGCATCATAGAATTCGTTCGGGTGCATCGAATGATACAGACTAACCACTCTCGCAGCTATTTCGAAAAGTCAGAGTCATTTAATCAGAATTTTATCGGCTTATCCACTGTATGCGATTAACGGAATCAGGTCCTGTGCTATCGGCTACAACAACTTCAAATATACCTGGCTCATCCGGCAAGTCGGTTACTGGCAGGAAGAAACTTTCTCCAGTCAAGTCAATCGAATACGTTGTCCACTTGTCACTTCCTGTGGCCTGAAAACGGAGCAACATAGGACCGGAACCTGGCAGTGAAGAAAAAGAGAGTCCTTCCTCATTGTCTTCTGTCACTATCCTTGACAAAGCCATTTGGTTAGTTTGGGTATTCAGAACTCTGTCAGAAATGACGATCTCGTTATTAAGGGCATTAGCAACATTTGTCCGTAAACGTCCGCTAAGAAATGGTATGTGCGTAGAGAAGGCGTTTCATGGTCTTTTCTGGCGCATTTTGTTGCAATCTACCCGTTGATTCTGTAGTCCGTCCCATTGTAAACAAGAGTCCCCTTTTTGCATCATTTCAGTGGTAGCTTGCTCTTAGCGGACGTTTACGCATCGATATGGTTAATACCCAGAAATCGGTGTGTCAGTCGCACAAAAGCGAGTTGGTAAGCAAAGCCAAGACGGGTATGCTCTTGCCGTCGCTCTTGAATTTCAGCCATATCTTCAGGGCTGAAATTTGCCTCACGGACGATTTCACTGCGGGAAAACTTTGGGGTTGACATATACAAACGCATGTTTTTGTAGTTATGAATAGGACTTTGCAATGATTCTTGCTGGCGGCAAGCAACCTTACCGTAAGGTCGTGTTAAAAGTTAATCGGTCCTGACGTCCGATTAATACAAGTTGTACAAGTCTTTTAAGACCTATCGCATATACAAATTGGCTTAGTAATATTGATCGTTATGTGGTTAACAAATCTGTTGGGGATGGCTGGGACTACGACAAATAGCGAGCAAGATTTTACAACAGGTAAATTCCAACCTTACAGTTAACCTTATCTTGATTTTTCGCTTACTCCACCCAAACCAGGTCAATCAGGCAAAAACTTTAAGCTTGACCGGGCGGTTTTTCATGTATACTGTATTGAGGAGCCTGATTCATTTATGCCTGTCATTCCTGATGGGCTAAGGAGCCAACCATATACAACCACTAAGGTTAAAGTATAGCGGTGCCCACCAAGCCTATTTCGCTTGGAATAAGGTTAGTGTCCTGCCAAGTAGTGAAATTATGTTCGGGTTTGACTATGATCATGATCCCAACGGAAAAAGAAAGGAGTAGAAAAATGATCAGCAAAAAAGCCCTTAGCGTACAATTTCGTCCATTTGCTCCATAAATCCCTATTATAGCAGATAGGGTTTTACGGTTATTGAGTGTGGTTCTTTGCCCATCACTCTTTTTTGGGGAGGCAATCAATGAATAAGAGTTTAAATTCTTCGATGGCAGTAAGAGCACTACTTATCTTTATATTTCTGTTAAGTAGCATTGCCCTTGGGGCAACTGGCCAATTGTCAGCCCGGATCATCGACCACGCTGGCATCCAGCTAGAAACTTCCGCGGCCGAGCCAAATGCGCTCGAAACAGCCTCTTACGCCGGGCCCGACTTTGTTCTGAACGGGTCCGATTTCAGTGCTGTTTCGGGCTTTTTTGATCCCCTTGTTGACGGCTGGAACGTGGATGGGACGGCCATCTGGACCAACACCCAGGATCACTGGGCCGAATACGAAGTCGACCTCACGCCCGGTCGATGGATAGTTGGTTTAGAGGCCATCAACCAGGGAAACCTCGGCGATGATCCGTGGTGGTATCCCTGGTTCGAACTAAGCGTCTCCTTGAGCGGCGAGACATTGCGCGTCCAGGCCAGCGACACTGAAATTCATCATGGCTTCGTGGAATTCGACGTTACCACTGGGGGAACTTACACAGCTAGATTCACGTGGCTCAACGATCAGGCTGAGGGGCCGTTGCCCGATGGTAGTTACGAACTCGATGCCAATATCCGTATCGAGCGAGTCTTTTTCGACCTCGTCCCCGATCTCGAATCGGGCGAATGGATCGAGAACCCGGTCAGCGGCCACCGCTATGCCCTCACCGACGGCGGTTTATCTTTTGCCGACGCCGAGGCACAGGCAGTGTCGTGGGGAGGCCATTTAGTCACGATCAATGACCTTACCGAGCAGGAGTGGCTCTACGAGCAGTTCGGCTCCTACATGATCGGGCTCAACGACCTTGATGAAGAGGGCACCTTCGTCTGGGTTTCGGGTGAGCCAGTCACCTATACGAATTGGTGTCTGGGTGAACCGAATGACGCTCCTCCGGGCGAAGACGCCGTTGAAATGGCGATGCCTGGCTCCCAATGCTGGAATGACGTCCCAGACGGCGGCACGGGGATCGTCGAGGTCGAGTCGACACCAGATCCGCACTTCAACGTGGCCTATGACAGCTACCCAACGCAAGATGATTTCATCTATCTGTATGGCTGGCTGCCCGGCTCCAGCTTGACGATTTCCATCGACGATCCGACAACCGGACCCGGTGCCGATTACCAGGTCACCGATATTGTGGTGGCATCGACGGAGGGATTCAGTGTCGAGATCGGTCCGGATTTCGATATACAGACCGGCCACCAAGTGACAGTGACCGATGGCGGCAGATCGATGATGCACGTAGTGACAAATCTGCAAATCACCGGCGCCAATCCAGCGACGGATCTGGTAAGTGGTATCGCTGAGCCCGGAAAGCCTGTCCTGGTTACGAGCTATTCACAACCGGTGGGGGAGTATTGGGTGGATCCGTCCGGCGATGGAACATGGCAGGCGGATATGAGTGTCGATGACCTGCAGCCTGGCTATTGGCTTGCCGCGCAGCAGTTCGACGCGAACGGGAACACGTCGCAATACGACTTCGGGATTCTCAATCCATCCTTAATAGTGTTCCAGAGCGCCGACTTCTCGACTACGTACTCCGTGGGTGGATTCGAATGGCTGCCCGGCAGCACGGTGACCCTGGCGATCGACAACGGCGCCGACGGCAGCATCAGCTACCAGGCGAGTCAGGTGGTAGACGCCGACGGAACTGTTAGATACCCTTCGCAGGGTGCCTTTGCAGTCGGTGCAGGTGATATCGTGACGCTCTCCGACGATGCCGATCCCCCGCAGGTGAAAACCCACGAAGTGGTCTTCGTCACGGTCGATGAAATCAACACCGCAACCGAGCAGCTCGCCGGGCGGGGTGTGCCGGGCCGCAAGCTACGAGTCCACGTTTATGGCGTCGGCGCCGAAGTCTCCACGACGGTCAACACGTCGGGTAACTGGTCCGCCTCTTTCGCGGGAATGGCCGATATTGGCCCGGGGTCGAGTGGTCTGGCTTCAGCCTCCGATGAGGACTTCGATGAGACCGCTGCTGAGTGGGAGGTGCCGATTCCGGTGCCCGGCTCATGGGTCTACAACCCCGCCACCGGGCACTATTACGCCCTGACCGACTGGGATCTTTCCTTTGCGCAAGCGGAAACTACGGCCCAAGATTGGGGCGGTCACCTGGTGACCATAGACGATCAGGCGGAGCAGGAGTGGCTGTATGAGACATTTGGGTTGTACCCGTACTTGATCGGACTAAACGATATCGATAGCGAGGGAACCTTTGTGTGGACCTCCGGGGCAGCCGTCATGTACACGAACTGGTGCGACGGTGAACCAAACGAGAGTCCTCCGGGCGAAGACGCCGTGCAATACACAAGAGAATCCGTGGAGCGGTGCTGGAACGACGTGCCAATTATTGACAATAAGTTCAGCGGCATTGCCGAGGTTGAGTCATTGAACCAGTCAGGCATGGTTTCCTATTGGAAATTTGATGAAGTCAGCGGAGCTATTGCTTACGATTCTATAAATGATTACGATGGAGCAGTTTCTGGAGCGACATGGGCAGAAGGTATTGTTGGAAATGCATTGAGCTTTGACGGTGTCAATGATTATGTCGCTATCAGTACACATGAATTCGTTAATACGTCAGATAGCTTCTCGTATTCTGTATGGATCAAATTCAACGACGACATAACTGGAAGCTGCACTGGCCCCACCTATGAGTATGACCAGATGATTGTTTCGGTAAATGACGGTCCATATCTTTATCTTGGTACCTCGGGCAGAATGATTGCAATGGCTAGTGAGCCCGATTCATCATGGATGATCCTTAAAACAGATAGATGTACATGGTCCGGAGACGTCTGGTATCACATAGCAGTTACACTAGACAGTTCTAGCATGAGAATCTATGTTGATGGAAGTCTGGAAAACGAAATTCCCGGTGGTTTGAAGAAGCAAAGCAGTGTTTCCTACCACGTGCATTTAGGCAAGATGCACTATCTAGATGATTTTTATCTTAATGGTTCCATGGATGAGTTGGCTGTTTTCGATAGGGCATTGTTTGCGGACGAAATCCAGCAGCATTATCAAAATGGGTTAAATGGTTTGGGCTATGAAATAACCCCGCCTGCCAATCAGGCCCCGGTGGCCAATGCAGGAGGCCCATACACGGTCGCCGAGGGTGAGAGCTTCACGCTGGACGGAACGCTTTCATCTGATCCCGATGCTAGCTCCGGTGACTCGATTGAGTCTTGGGCGTGGGATCTAGACGATGACGGCGCTTTCGAGGATGCCGCCGGATCGACCGCCACTTGGATCTACGACGACAACGGGAACTACCCGGTGGCGCTGCAGGTCACAGACACGTTCGCTGCGACCGACATTGCGACTACAACGGCGACGGTCGCCAACGTTGCCCCGACCGCAACGTTCGTCGCCCCCGACACCGTGACCGCCGGCGACGACATCCTCCTGGCCCTGTCGGACCCGTCCGATCCGTCGGCTGTTGACACGGCAGCCGGGTTCACCTACGCCTTCGACTGCGGTGACGGCAGCGGCCTGAGCGCCTACACCGTTACGGCCACCGCCACCTGCCCGACCACCACCGCCGGAACCCGCACCGTGGAGGGCCGCATCCGTGACAAGGACGGCGGAACCGCCACGCGCACCGCCACCATCGAGGTGACGATACCGAACCGGGCGCCGGTGCTGATTGGTCCCGGTGCCCAGAGCGGCCGTGTGGGCGACGAGGTCAGCGTCCAGGTCGTGGTGTTCGATCCTGATGGCGACCCGCTGACCTACAGCGCCGAGGGTCTGCCCGATGGTCTGTCGATCGACGCGGGGACCGGCCTGATTACCGGCACCCTGGGGGCTGCCGGTGACTACAGCGTGACCCTGGGGGTGTCCGACGGTGAGCTCGGTGATGACGCCAGCATCGCCTGGACTGTGGTGACCGACGACGACGACACGGCCACCCTGTGGGCCTGGGGAGACAACTACACCGGGCAGCTCGGGGATGGCACGACCACCAACCGGACGGTACCCACCCAGATCGGCACCGACACCGACTGGGACACCGTGGCCACCGGCCGGCTCCACACGGTGGCGGTGAAGGCCGACGGCACCCTGTGGGCCTGGGGCTACAACTACTACGGGCAGCTCGGGGACGGCACCACCACCAACCGGACGGT
>Ga0316576_10001019_pt1 | contig 14477 bp, 11 predicted proteins | sample S0NA_FD_203075 | JGI IMG/M metagenome (GOLD analysis project Ga0316576, IMG submission 203075) | Rhizosphere microbial communities from salt marsh grasses in Alabama, United States - S0-2_050615r3r5 | ecosystem: Host-associated > Plants > Roots > Rhizosphere | place: USA: Alabama | collected... | reverse complement strand
CTGGCGCACCCGCGGCCCGTCGGCGAGCTGCAGCGCCCGCGTCAGCAGGGCGATCGCCGCGCCCGGCTTGCCCCGGCGAAGCATCCGCTGGGCCCCACGCACCCGCTGGGCCCGCTCCCGTCGCAGCGCGCGCCGGCGCGCCGGCGAGAGGCCCTTGGCCCGCAGCAGGTCGCCCGGAGCCGGCTCCACCACGTGAGCGGGCAAGCCAACATCGGCGGGGAGCGCCAGGTCGGGCCGGACCGGGGCCAGATCGGGCGCCGGCGGCGCGGCGTCCGGGGGCCGCGGCGCGGCGGCGACCCGGGCGTCGGGCGCGACGACGGCGACCGGCGGTCCGGAAGATGGCTCGTCTCCCGACCGGACGGCGACGTAGATCGCGGCGCCGATCCCACCGGCGAGAAGGCACAGCAGGGGGATGAAGACCAGCGGCCGTCGCAGCACCTCGACCAGGGCGCGCACCGGGTCGCGCGTCTGCAGCTGCTGCACCGCCTCCGAGAGCGCGGCCAGCGCGGTGCCCTGCTCGTCGAGCCGCTGGCGTAGCTCGGCGGCCACGTCCCGGGACTGCTGTTCCTGGGAGGAGAGCGCGGCGGCCTGCTCGTCGAGCCGCCCCTGGAGCTCGCCCCGTGCGTCGTGGGCCTGCCCGAGCTGCAGGTCCGCGTCCTCGCGCAGCTGGCGAACCTGCTGCTCGAGCTCGGCCTGGGTCTGCTCCAGTCGCTGCTCCAGGGCCTGGTCGGACGCCTCCAGCGCGGCCCGGGCCTGGCCGATCTCGTTGCCCAGCGCGCGGTCCGCGCCCTCCAGCGCGTCGCGGGACCGCTCCAGCTCGCTGGACAGCGCCTTTTCCGTTCGCTCCAGAGCGCCGCGGATCTCGCCGAGGTCGCACCCCAGCGACTGGTCGGCCGCCTCCAGGTCGCTCCGCGTCTGCTCGAGCTGCTGCTCCAGCCGCTGCCGCCCCTGCTCGGCCTCGCTCTTCAACTGGTCCAGCCGATGGTCCAGCTCGCCGTCGGCCTTCTCCAGCGCGTCGCGCGCCTCGCCGAGCGTCTTGGACAGCGCCCCGTCGGCGGCGCGCAGCTCGCCGACGCTCCGCTCCAGCTCGCCGGCCAGCCCCTCCCGCGCCTGCTCCAGCCGCTCCTCGAGCATGCCGTCAGCCTGGTCCAGCTCTCCGCGGTGTCGCGCGAGCTCCTCGCGGATCGACCGGTCCGCCTGCTCGAGGGCGTCGCGGGCCTGCCCGAGCTCTCCCCGCGTCCGGTCCAGGTCCTTCACCGTCGCCCGCTCGCGCTCGAGCGTCTCGAGCTGGCCAGCCTGGGCGACGAGCTTGACCTCGTGTCCCTCGATGCGCCCCTGCAGCGCCGCCCTCGCCTGCTGCGCCTGGTCCAGGCGCTGCTCCAGGTCCGCTCGCGACCGATCGAGCTTCTCCTCGAGCGCCCCGCGCGCCTCGGCGAGCTGGCGAGCCAGCGCCTGGTCCGCCTCGGTCAGCGCGGCCCGGGCCTGCTCCGCCTCCTCCCGGCTCTGCTGCAGCTCCTTGACGCCCGCCTTGTCCCGCGCGAGCTCGGCGAGCCGGCGGTCGAGAGCGGCGAGCATCTTGGCGTGGGCCTCGAGCTCCCCCTTCAGCTCCGCCCGGGACCGCTGCGCCTGCTCCAGCTCCCGGGACAGCTCCGCCCGGGCCTGCTCCAGCCGCTGCGACTGCGCCTCCTGCGCCTGCTCCAGCCCGCGCTCCAGCCCCGAAAGAGCCGCGCCCAGCGCGTCCCGGCTCTGCTGCAGCTCCTGTACGCTGGCCTTGTCCCGCCCAAGCTCGGCGAGGTGGCGGTCCAGGGCCTCGAGCATCCTGGCCTGGCCCTCTAGCTCCCCCTTGAGCTCCGCCCGCGACTGCTGCGCCTGCTCCAGGCGCGCCTCCAGGGCCTGGCGCGTCTCGCCCTGCTCGCGCGCGAGCGCCTCGTCGGCCTGCCGCCCCTCCTCGCGCGCCTGCTCCAGCCCGGAGAGGACATCCTGCCGCGCCTGCTCCAGGTCCTGAACCGTCGCGCGATCCGCCGCGAGCTCGTCGAGCCGCGCTACCTGTTCGCCCAGCCGCGCGGCCTGTTCCTCGGCACGCTCCTCGAGCCCCTGCCGCGCCGCGCCCAGCTCGCGCTCGAGGGCCTGGTCCGCCTGCTCCAGCGCCTCTCGCGTCTGCTCCAGCAGCTGACGCGTTTGCTCCAGCTCCGCGCGGGCCCGGTCCAGCTCGCGCACCGAGGCCTTGTCCGCGACGATGTCCGTCAGCCGTCGCTCGTGGGTCGTGATCCGGCCGGCCTGCTCGTCGACGCGCTCCTCGATGCCGGCACGGGACTGCTGGGCCTGATCCAGCTGTTGCTGCAGCGCCTCGCGGGTCTGCTCCACGAGCTGCTGCTGGGTCTCCCGCGCCTGCTGGAGCTGCTCGCGCAGCAGCTCCTGGGCCTGCTGAAGCTCCTGCCGCGCCCGCTCCAGCTCCCGGGACGCTGCCTTGTCCCGGGCGAGCTCACCCAGGCGCCGGTCCAGCGCGCCGAGCATCCGCTCCTGGCTCTCGATCGTCTCCTGCAACGCGACGCGGGCCTGCTGGCCGTCGGCCGCCTCCTGGCGCAGGTGCGAGAGCTTCTCCTCCACGGCCGCCCCGAGCTGGACGGTGCGCGCTTCGAGCTCGCCGAGCCGCGCGGCGATGCCGTCGCTCCGCTCCTGCTGGCTCTTGCCTGTCTTCAGCGCCTGCTCCAGCTGCGCGACGATCTGCAGCTCGGCCAGGTCTCGCTTGCGCTCCACCTCCTCGAGCACACGGGCCAGGTCGCGGCGGGTCTCCTCGAGCTTCTCCGACGAGGCCTTGTCCTGGACGAGCAGGTCGAGCCGCTGGCTCAGGGAGGCGGAGAGCGCCGCCTGCTTCTCGGCGCGGCCCTGGAGCCGCTCGGCCCCCTCCTCGAGCTGGCGCAGCTGCTGGACCAGCTGCTGCTGCGCCTTGAGCGCCTGCTCCAGCTCCTGCCCGGCCTGCCCCACTCTCTCGCGCAGCCGCTCCGTGCCCTCCCGGGCCTGCTTGCGCGCCCGCTCCTGCTCCTTGCGGATCGCCTCGAGGTCGCGCCTCAGGCCAACGACCTCCTTGGCCGCGGCCCGATCCTGGACGATCTCCTCCACCCGCTGGCTCAGCCCGGCGACCAGCGCCACCTGCGTGTCGAGGGCCGAGCGCAGCTTGCTGTCAGCGTCCTGGAGCCGCTCGAGCTCCGGGGCGAGCACGCGGTTCGCCTGGTCCACCCGGACGATCAGCTCCTCCCGCAGCTCCTGGAGCGCCGGCGGCTTCTCCCGCCGCCGCTCCAGCGCGGTGACGCGCTGCTTGAGCAGGCCCTGTTGCTGCTTCAGGCCGTCGAGAGTCTGCTGCAGGCCCGGCGCCACCGCTGTCTTGGCGTCGTGGGTGTCGACATGGGTCCGCTCCGGCAGCTCGGGCTCCGGCTGGGCGGCGAGCTCCTCGGTTTCCAGCAGATCCTGCCGGCGGGTGATCTCACCCGACGCCTCCTGCCGATCCTCCTCGCCGAACAGCACGCGGTGGGCGATGGTGTCGACCACGGTGTTCTCGACCCCGTCGAGGCCGAGCTCCTCCGACATGTCGAACACCGGGGTCTTCTCCTGCTCCCCGGCCGGCTGGCCCCGTGAACGCTCGACGAACAGGGCCGAGGCGGCCTTGGCGATCTGGTCCAGGTCGTCCCGGGGCGCCACGCGATCGGCCCAGGGGACCGGCTTGCCGTCCTCGGCCAGAGCGAGGACACAGGTGTTGCGGTCCCGGGCCTCGCGGAGCAGGGGGACGAGGTGGGACTGCTCGGCCGTGGCCGGCACCACCAGCAGCCAGGGCTGCAGCCGCTTGTGCTGCCGACGCGCGTCCTGGACGCTGTTTGCGAACTCCAGGGCGTGACGCCGGTTGGGCGCCAACCGCTCCTTGAACCGAGCAAAGAGCGGGCCGTCCTCCACGACGAGTATGGTTGCTCGTCTCATCGTCCTTCCAGCCGAAAGACGATGATACCACTGTCTCCCGCCCCCAAGCCAAAGCTCGCGCACCCCTACATGTAGCGCAGCAGATCCACCGAGCTGACCAGCGACCGCGAGACGAAGCGCCCCGGCAGGAGGACGATCTGCAACGAGAGCAAAAACCGGTTGATGTCGTCCTCGTAGCTGAACGGGTTGTCGATCAGCCCGCCGAACAGCCCCATGTTGGTGTGGTCGGGCTCCGGGCGCAGAACGTGGGCCAGCGCGAGGTAGCACAGCGTCAAGAAGGCGGCGATGCCCCAGCCCTTGGTGCTCAGCGCGGGCCAGACCTGCGAGATCACGTACGCCAGGCCGCCGAGCAGCGCCAGCGAGACGAGGAGACAGACGATGACGACGAGCCGCGATGCCGGGCGGTGCCCGGGCCCGGGGTCGACGTCACCGACGGGAATATGCGGATCGTCGAGCCAGCCCATGCCTCATCTTCGCATGATCGCTGCCGGCTTGAAACCGCCCGGCCCCTTGTGTCGCGCCCGTCCGGGTCGTTCAGCGCCCGGCCGCGACGCCGAGGAAGCGCGCCCCGCCGCCGAGCAGCACCTCGGGACGGGCGTCGGGCCGCGCGCCGCGCCCGCGTGTCGGGCGGGTCCAGTAGCGCCGGGCGAGGTCGCGCGCGTGGGCGACGATGCGGCGCTTCTCGCCGAACGTGCGCGCCTGCTCGAAGCGCTGCATCTCGGCGAAGGCCTGCTCCAGGTAGCGCGCGTCCACCTCGCACGCCCGCCCGCCGGGGACCGGCGCGAGCCGGACCAGCCGGCGCTGCTCCTGCCCGGCGAGGTCGGCGGCCCAGAGGGCCGGGTCCCGGGCGGCGAAGACGCTGTTGAAGCGGCTCGGCTTGCCCGGCGCGAACCGCCGGCGCGCGCGCTCCACCAGCCGCTCGGTCCGGCTGAACGCGTCCCGGTACTCGGGCAGGTCGCCGCGCGGGCGCAGCTGCACGCGGCCGTTCACCACCTGCACCCAGGGGCAGAGCCCGAGGGCGAAGCGCGGCTCCACGCGTTGCCCGACGGACAGCTCGCGGGCGTCAGCGCCGCGCATGTGCTTGTAGTACGCCGCCTGCCGCGCCTGCGCCGGGGCGGCGAGGGTCAGCAGCACGGCGCACAGGGCGAACGTGCCCCGCATGGCCTCCTCCTCTGGATGAAGCGCCGAGCCTGGACCAGAAGGCCCGGAGCGGACGCTGTGGCAGGGTCGGCATCTCGGACGCCAGGACCCGCGCACGGGCCGCGGCGACCACGCCTCCCTGCCGGCTCGTGAGCAACCGACGCAGCCCGCCCGGGCTGCGCGCCACCTCCGCCGCTCGCTCCGCGCCGAGGATTGGCCGCACCTTGTCCGCGAGCTCCCCGACGCTGCGGCGAAACTCCCGGTCCACCGCGCGACGCAGCGGCGCGCGGTCCAGGGCTCTGGCCACCGCGGGCGGGACCGCGTCGTCGACGGCCAGACCGGCCATCCTGCGCACGAGGATCTCCCGCGAACGGACCGGAGGCACCTTCGTGGCGAAGTAGCACACCGAGCGCCCGCTGCGTTTGTCGCGGAAGGTGCAGCCCGTGCCGTCCGCCCGACCGTAGCGCGCGCCGCGCAGGCCGAGCACGGTGACCGGCGGGGGCAGCGCCGCGAGCTCCTCCGGGCTCGCCGAGACCAGCAGGCTCATGCGCCGGAGCACCCGCGCCAGACCCCGCCAGCGGGCCATGCCCTGGTAGGCGTCACGGCCGACCAGGAGGTAAACCTCGCGCTTCCCGCCGTAGCGGGCGGCGAGGCTCTCGAGCTGCTGGTAGGTCTCGCGGTCGCAGCCGAAGGCCGGGCAGACCCGCACGCCGCCCTTGCCGCTCACCGCCCGGCGCAGCAGCTCCTCGCGCTGGTCGGCATCGAAGGTGTAGCCCCGGGGCCGGTGGACCGGGCGGTCGTGGCTCGGCAGGACCAGGGCCTCGGCCCCCTCGGGGTGGCGGGCCCGGGCCCAGGCCAGGGCCTGGTCGAGCTCCGCCAGGTGCGCGTTGTGCACGGGGTCGAAGCTGCCCGGGTAGATCACCAGCGCGGGCCGGGCCAGCGCGCTGGTCCCGCCGAGCAGCAGCGCGGCGACCAGCAGCGCGGCGCCCGGCCGAAGCGGCGCGAGCCCTGCGCGTTTCACGGCCTCACCCGGCGGTCAGCGCAGCGTCCAGAGCCAGTTGAAGGACGGCCAGCGCACCGGGGTCGGCGTCACCCGGCCGCGGTGGATCGGGGTCGGTGTCACCCGCCCACGGTGGACCGGGGTCGGCGTCACCCGCCCACGGTGGACCGGGGTCGGCGTCACCCGCCCGCGGTGAACGGGCGGGGGCGGGGCGATCCGTCCGCGATGGACGGCGGGGGCCGGCGTGGGGCGGCCCGCGTGCTGCGCCAGGGCAGAGCCGGCGAGCAACATGGTCAGAGTCGAGAATCCTACCGCAACGATCTTTCGCTGGAACATGAGTCCCTCCTTTTCCGGGGTCGGGCGAGTAGCACGGTTCGGGCCAACGCCCGGGAGGCTCCGGCCGGCTCGGAACCGGGCCACAAGCGGGCAAAAGATCACGCCAGGGATCCCCGCGGCCGCCCGGCGCTGCCCCTGAGGTTCGGGGGGCGCAGACCACGTACCCACCGAACCTCGGACAGGTGTCGCCTGCCGACGACCCTTGGCTCACGCGTTGTCAGGGCGGGTCAGTCGGTCCAGCACGTCGAGGACCAGCTCGCGCAGGTCGCCGCGGTTGGGCAGGCTGGCCATCATGCCGTACATCGCCGCGGTGCGGCGGGGCAGCAGACCGTCGCCGCCCATCAGGTCCGCGGCGCGGGCCGCGGCGCGCCGCGCCACGGCCGTCGGCAGCACGCGCGAGACGGTGCCGGCGAGGGCCAGCTTCGATCGGTCGAGCAGGCGGTGCAGCGGCTCCTTGCGCGAGGCCGCCACCGCCTCGCGCAGGTCCTCGAGGAAGATGCCGACGCTCGGGACGTGGGCCCGGTTCACCGTCAGGTGCAGGCTCGGTGGCCGTTGCTGCCGGTCCAGGTGCCAGCCCCGCTCGCCGAGGTGATCGGCCACCTCGTAGATGTCGACGTGGTCCGCGGTGAGCGCCATCAGGCTCATGTGCGGCTTGCCCAGCACGCGGATGCCCTCGATCTCCTCGACCCCGGCCTGGATGCGCCGCGTGGCCTCCATCACCTCCTTGGCGATCCCGAGGTAGCCGCGGTGCCCCAGCCGGTGCAGGATGGCCCAGGCCGCGGCGATGGCGCCGCCGGGGCGCGTGCCGGTCATCGTCGGCGAGGCGTAGATCCCGCCCGGCCAGTCGGTGCAGGCGAAGAACTGGTGCCGGCGCAGGCGGGGGTTGCGGTAGAGGATCACCGAGGCGCCCTTGGCCGCGTAGCCGTACTTGTGCAGGTCGACGGAGATCGAGCTGACCCCCGGCACGCGGAAGTCGAAGGGCGGCACCTCGTAGCCCAGCTCGCGGACGAAGGGCAGCATGAACCCGCCGACGCAGGCGTCGACGTGCAGCGGGAGGTGGTGCTCCCGCGCCAGGGCGGCCAGATCGACGATGGGGTCGACCACCCCGTGGGGGTAGGACGGGGCCGAGCCCACCAGCAAGACGGTTCGCCTGGTGATCGCCCGCCGCATCGCCGCCACGTCGGCGCGCAGGTCGCCCCCCACCGGGATGTGCACCGCCTTCAGGCGGAAGTAGTGCGCCGCCTTGTCGAAGGCCGGGTGCGCGCTGGCCGGGAGCACCATCTCGGGCTTGCCGCGCACCTTGCCCCGCGCCATCCCCCGGTCCCTGGCCGCCTTGACCGCGAGCAGGATGCTCTCGGTCCCGCCGCTGGTCATGGTGCCCACCGTGGTCTCGTCGCCCCCGAGCAGCCGCGCCGTCATCGCCACCACCTCCGTCTCCAGCTTGCGCAGGCTGGGGAAGGCGGTGGGGTTGAGCGCGTTCTCGGCGAAGTAGAGCCCGTGAGCCTGCTTGAGCAGATCGGTCAGCTCCTGGCCCGCGTGGAACACCAGGCTGAAGACCTTGCCCGCGCCCCACTGGACGTCGTGCCGACGCAGGCCGGCCAGGATCTCGAGGATCTCCGCCGCCGGCAGGCCGTGCTCCGGGAGCGCCTTGTCCTCGGCGCGCGGCGTGGTGTGCGGGTCCCCGTCGGTCGTGATGTCGGTCATGATCCCAGGAGCAGCCTCGCTGCGTTTTCATACAGAAGGCGGCGCCGCGCAACCCCGTCGTCCTCGGTGGCGAGCAGCGCCTTGGCCAGCCCGACGGCCAGCGGGTAGAACGGCCAGTCGGTGCCGAAGAGCAGCCGGTCGGCCGGCGCCTCGGCGAGCAGCCGGCGGACGTTGGTCAGGGACTGGCTGGCGGTCTCGAGCCAGACGTTGGGGTAGCGTTGGGCCAGGGCCAGGGCCTCGTCCAGCTGCAGCGCCCCGGAGTGGCCGAGGATGAAGGTGGTCCGCGGGTGCAGGGCGACGGGAGCCTCGTAGAGGCGGACCTGGGAGCGCCGTCGCCCGGCGCGCGGCTCGATCCCCACCGGGCCGCAGTGGAACAGCACGGGCAGACCGCGCTCGCCGCACAGCCGGTAGAGCTCCATGGCGCGCGGATGGTCCGGCCGGATCATCTGCGAGGCCGGGTGGACCTTGACCCCGCGGGCGCCGAGCGAGATCTGCCGCTCGAGCTTGCCGGCAAGATCCAGGGACAGGGGGTGCACCGAGCCGAAGGAGATCAGCTCCTCGTGGACCGCGGCGCGCTCGAGGAACGCGCCGGCGTTGTCCGAGACCAGGGGCAGATCGATGGGCAGCAGCACCGCCCGGGCCACGCCGAGGTCGCGCATCTCTCGCAGCAGGTTGGCCGCCGTGTGGGTCCGGCGCATCCCGCCGTCGGTGAGCGAGAGGAGCGTCAGGTCGAGCTTCATCCGCCGCAGATCCTCGGCGGAGTAGCAGCGGTTGGCGTAGACCTCCAGGTCCAGCGGCCGCTCCCGCGGCAGGTAGTGCAGGGTGTGCTCGTGCTCCCGCTCGAGGTCGATCTGACCCGGCCGCAGGAAGGCCAGGGCCAGGTGGGTGTGCACGTCGAACACCGGACCCAGCGAGGGATCGGCCAGCGCCAGGCGCCCCGGCCCGCGCCGCTCGAAGTAGGGCAGGCGCGCGAGATCGTCGTGTCCGTCGAAGCGTGTGTTCATGCTCTCCCCAGCGTCGAGACGACCAGCACGATCCCGCCGGCCAGGAGCAACAGGAAGACGAGGAGCCGGAAGGTGCGCTGGTTGATGCGTCCGTGCAGCCACTCGCCGGCCCAGATGCCGGCGCAGAGCGGCACGAGGTTCTGCGCCACGCGCTCCAGGGCGGCGCGGCCGAGCACTCCCTGCCAGAGGTAGCCCCCGACCAGCACCAGGTTGAGCAGGAGCCAGAGCAGGCTGAGCGTGCTGCGGAAGCGGGCCTTGTCCTGAAGCTCGCGGCTGGAGAAGTAGACCGCCATCGGCCCCCCGGAGGCGTAGAGCCCGTGCATCAGCCCGCCGAGGAGCAGGACCACCGCGCCCTTCCACATCGGCAACCGGGACACCTCGCCGTCGGGGCGCAGGCGGAGCCGCACCAGCTCGATGGCGGCGAGCGCGACGACGAAGACGCCGAAGCCGAGCTTCAGCGCGCCGCTCGATCCCTGGCGGAAGAGCAGCATCCCGGCGGGCATCCCCAGCAGCATCAGCGGCAGGATCCGGGCGCCGAGCACGCGCAGATCGATGGTCTGCCGGTGCCGGACCACGATGTAGGTCGAGACCACGAGGTTCAGGCTGACCAGCACCGGCAGCAGCAGGTCGAGGGGGAAGAGGTGCACCGCCAGGGTCACGGCGAGCACGTTGCACCCGAAGCCCATGGCGGCCTCGGTGCCGAAGGCCACGAACACGATCAGGGCGAGGAGGATCTGGTACAGCACGACGAGTGGATATAGTACGGCCTGGCCCTTCGCCCCGCCAGGGGGAAGGGCTTGCGACCCGGGGCCCCGCACGGGCACAATGGCGCCATGAACGAAACACAGATCCGCAGGGTGATCGCTTCGGCGCTGGCCCGGCTCGCCGGCGGGGCGCTGGCCGTGGGAGCGCTGGTGGGCTGCAGCGGCCCGAGTCAGCGTCCCGACCCCAACCTGCCGCCGGCCCCGGACGCCGCGCAGGTCGCCGACGCCGGCCCGACGGCGAGGACGCCCGACGCCCGTCCCGCGCCGCCACCGTTGGAGGACCCCAAGGACTGGCGCTACCGCCGACGTCACCGCCGGTCCGACCCCAACGCGCCGCCCATGCCCTACATGGCGCCGGACGCCGCGCCGCTCCACGAGACCCTGAGCTGAGAAGCCGCATGCATCGGGCCTGGCTGCTGACCCTCCTGGTCCTCCCCGGCTGCCTGCGGGCGGGCTACGACCGGCGGGCGGCCGACGGGCCGGTCCCGCAGGACACGGCCCGACCGGATCTCCCGGCCCTCGACCTGCCCCGGCCCGACAGCGTGCGACCCAAAGACCTGCCGCTGCCAGACCTGCCGCTGCCCGACCTGCCACCGCCCTGCGCCAGCGCCCCCGATCCCGACACCGTGGCGCTGCTGACCTTCGAGGGCAGCGGCAACACGGTCAGCGACGCCACCGGCAAACACCCGGGCGCCGTGGTCGGCAGCGGCGTCGCCCGCGTGCCCGGCCAGGCGGGCTGCGGCAAGGCCGTGGCCTTCCCCAACGCGATCACCGACTACGTCACGATCCCCGACTCGCCGGACTGGGACCTGACCCAGGGCTCGGTGGACTTCTGGGTCCGCATCGACACCCCGTCGCCCGCGGGCTTCCGCGGCATCGTTTCCCGCGACGCGAACCAGCAGGCCCTGCCGGGGCACTTCACCGTGTTCCAGCTCTGCGACGGCGGCCTCGCCGTGCGGCTGCAGAAGGACCTCAACGACCGAGACGTGCGTTGCTCGACGCCTGTCTCGCTCGGGGTCTGGCACCACGTGGGGGTCAACTTCGGCCCGGGCGGCCTGGCGCTCTACATCGACGGCGTCGAGGCGACCCGCAGCGAGACGCTCAAGAGCTGCACCTTCCAGCTGCAGTGCGGAACGTCGGGCGATCAGGGCCTTGCCGGCAACGACAACCCGTGGGTCCTGGGCGCCTCGAGCAGCGGGTCAGTGGAGGGCCAGGCCACCCCCGTGGTCTATCCCTTCGACGGCGCCATCGACAGCTTCCGCGTGAGCAGCGTGCGGCGCGCCTTCGCCGCCACGCCCTAGCTGGCTACAGACCTGCAGCGCGGAACGCGCCGTCCACGATGGCCTGGGCCTCCGCGAGGATCTGCTCCAGGTGCTCCTTGCCGCGGAAGCTCTCGGCGTAGATCTTGTAGATCTCCTCGGTGCCCGAGGGACGCGCCGCGAACCAGCCATTCTCCGTGACCACCTTCAGCCCGCCGATCTCGGCGTCGTTCCCCGGCGCCCGGGTGAGCCGGGCGCGGATCGGCTCCCCGGCCAGGGTCTCGGCCCGGACCTGGTCCGGGGTCAGCTTCTTCAGCGCGGCCTTCTGCGCCGCGGTGGCCGGGGCGTCGGAGCGCCGGTAGACCGGGCTGCCGAAGCGCTCCTCGAGCGCGCGGTAGTGCTCGCCCGGATCTCTCCCGGTGCGGGCGGTGATCTCGGCGGCCAGCAGGTCGAGGATGATGCCGTCCTTGTCCGTGGTCCACACCGTGCCGTCCCGGCGCAAAAAGGACGCGCCGGCGCTCTCCTCGCCGCCGAAGCCGTAGCGCCCGACGAGCAGACCGTCGACGAACCACTTGAAGCCCACTGGCACCTCGGCCAGGGGCCGCGGCAGGCTGGCCGCCACCCGGTCGATCATCGAGCTCGAGACCAGGGTCTTGCCCACCGCCGCCCCGGCCGGCCAGCCCGGCCGGTTCGAGAACAGGTAGTGGATCGCCACGGCGAGGTAGTGGTTCGGGTTCAGCAGACCGGCGCTCCGCGTGACGATGCCGTGCCGGTCGTAGTCCGGGTCGTTGCCAAAGGCGATGTCGAAGCGGTCCTTGAGCCCGATGAGGCTGGCCATGGCGCTCGGCGACGAGCAGTCCATGCGGATCTTGCCGTCCTTGTCCACGGTCATGAAGGCGAAGGTCGGGTCCACCACATCGTTGACCACCTCGAGGCCGAGGCCGTAGGTCTCGGCGATGGGGGCCCAGAAGGCGACGCCGGAGCCCCCCATCGGGTCCACGCCGATCTTCAACCCGGCGGCGGCGATGGCCTCCACGTCGACGACGTTCTTCAGGTCCTCGACGTAGGGACGGACGAAGTCGCGCTCGAGCGTTGTCTCGGCGGCGAGGGCCCGCCGCCAGGGCAGCCGCCGCACCGCGGCCAGCCCGCCGGCGAGCAGCTCGTTGGCCCGGTCCTGGATCTTGCGGGTCGTGCCCGTGTCCGCCGGACCGGCCGAGGGCGGGTTGTACTTGAAGCCGCCGTCGCCCGGCGGGTTGTGGGACGGCGTGATCACCACCCCGTCGGCCCGGGACGCTCCATCGCGGTTGTGGGTCAGGATGGCGTGGGAGATCACCGGCGTGGGCGTGTAGCCCCGACCCGTCTGGATCACCGTGGTCACGCCGTTGGCGGCGAAGACCTCCACCGCCGTGACCAGCGCGGGCTCGGACAGGGCGTGGGTGTCCATCCCGACGAAGAGCGGACCGGCGACGCCCTCGGCCGCGCGGTGCTCGCAGATCGCCTGGCAGATGGCGAGGATGTGATCCTCGTTGAAGCTGCCCTCGAGGGAGCTGCCCCGGTGGCCCGAGGTGCCGAAGGCGACGCGCTGGGCCGCCTCTCCGGGGTCGGGGTGCTCGGCGTAGTAGGCCGACACGAGCCGGGGGACGTTGATCAGGAGCTCGCGAGGGGCGGGTTTTCCCGCCAGGGGGTGCAGCGGCATCTTGGGCCTCCGGGGTCAGGTGTCGGTCCGCATACTACCTCCCCGGCGCGGGACCGAACAGGCAGTTGACCCGCCCACCTTTCCGACGCAACGTGTGCACACCGCGATGACTTGGCTCCAGGCCGAAGGCCTCCTGATCCCCGTCCAGCTCCTGCTCGCCATGTTCGGCATGGGGGCGACCCTGGGCCTGCCCGAGTTCTGGGGCGTCGTCCGCCACCCGTCCGGCGTGGCCATCGGGCTCGGGCTGCAGTGGCTCGCCGTGCCGCTGCTCGCCCTGCTCTGGGGCTGGCTGTTTCGGCTGAGCCCGGGCTGGGCCGTCGGGCTGATCCTCGTCGCCGTCACCCCGGGCGGCGCCTTCTCCAACCTGCTGACCTACCTCGGGCGCGGCCACCTCGCGCTGTCCATCTCGGTGACCCTGGCGGCCACGCTGACCTGCGCGGTCACCGCGCCGCTCCTGCTGCGGCTGCTCGTCTCCGATCAGATGCCGGCGGGCTTTCAGTTTCCGCTGGGGCGCATCATCCAGGAGGTCAGCCTCTACCTGCTCGGGCCCCTCGCCGCGGGGATGCTGGTCTATCGCTACCTGCCCCGACGCGCGCCGGTCATCTCCAAGGCGGCGATCTGGGTCAGCATGACCCTGGTGCTGATCATCGCCGCCGGCGCGCTGACCACGGGCCGGATCCAGGTCATGGCCCACGGCTGGAGCCCGCCGCTGACCATCCTGCTCTTCGCCCTGGTCAACCACCTGCTCGCCGCCGAGGTGTGCCACCTGCTGCGCCGCCCGGACTCCGAGACGCTGGCGCTCTCCATCGAGGTCTCCGTGCGCAACGGCGGCGTCGGCCTGCTCCTGCTCCAGTTCTTCTTCCCGGGCCAGGTCGAGCAGGGACAGGCGCTCTACACGATCCTGTTCTACACCGGCCTGCAGGTCTGGGTGCCGCTGCCCGCGCTGATCCGCCACCGGCTGGGCCGCAGCCCGCTGCTGTTCCGCGAGCGGCGGTGAAGCGCGGCTGGCCCGGTCGTGGGCGCCCGGATCAGTCGATGCCGCCCTTGCAGGTCTGGCTGCTCCAGTCGCACGAGGTCCCGCTCGGGCAGCAGGTCGTGCAGCCGCACAGGGTCTCGCCAGACGAGCAGAGGGGCACGCACTTGCCGGCCAGCAGCTGCTGGCCGCAGGGGCAGGCGGGGGGCGGCGCGGACGGCACGCAGGTGCCGCTCTGGCAGGTCGAGCCGGCGGGGCAGGTCCCGCTGAGGCAGGTGCCGCCGCACCCGTCGTCGGCGCCGCAGGCCTTGCCCGTGCAGCTCGGGGTGCAGCAGAGGTAGGCCGTGCCGGCGGCCACGCACTTGTCGCCGGGCGCGCAGTAGCCCGTCTTGCAGATCCCGCCGCAGCCGTCCGAGGCCCCGCAGGCCTTGCCCGTGCAGCTCGGCAGGCAGACGCACTTGCCGCTCTTGCAGACCTCGTTGGTCCCCGGGCAGGTGCCGCTCGAGCACACGCCGCCGCAGCCGTCGCTCTCGCCGCAGGCCTTGTTTGTGCAGCTCGGCACGCAGACGCACTTGCCGCTCTTGCAGATCTGGTTCGCGGCCGGGCAGGTCCCTGTCTTGCAGGTGCCGCCG
>Ga0316576_10001016_pt1 | contig 14487 bp, 14 predicted proteins | sample S0NA_FD_203075 | JGI IMG/M metagenome (GOLD analysis project Ga0316576, IMG submission 203075) | Rhizosphere microbial communities from salt marsh grasses in Alabama, United States - S0-2_050615r3r5 | ecosystem: Host-associated > Plants > Roots > Rhizosphere | place: USA: Alabama | collected... | reverse complement strand
TTCAAGCTCACCCACCGCGACATGGGGCCGGTCACCCGGTACCTCGGGCCGGAGGTGCCGCAGGAGACGCTGCTGTGGCAGGACCCGATCCCGGCGGTCGACCACGAGCTCGTCACCGACGAAGACGTGGCAACGCTCAAGGCGCAGGTGCTCTCCTCGGGGCTCAGCGTCCCGCAGCTGGTCCGGGCCGCCTGGGCGTCGGCATCGACCTTCCGCGGCAGCGACAAGCGCGGCGGGGCCAACGGGGCCCGTGTCCGGCTGGAGCCGCAGAAGGACTGGGAGGTCAACGACCCCGACGAGCTGGCCACCGTGCTGCGCATCCTGGAGGGCATCCGGGAGTCGTTCAACGCCTCGCAGACCGGTGGGACCAGGGTGTCCCTGGCCGACCTCATCGTGCTGGCCGGCTGCGCAGCGGTCGAGAAGGCGGCCCGGGACGCCGGCCACGACGTCACCGTCCCCTTCACACCGGGGCGCATGGACGCTGCCCAGGAGCAGACCGACGTGGAGTCGTTCGCCGCGCTGGAGCCGACCGCGGACGGCTTCCGCAACTACCTCGGCAAGGGCCACCGGCTGCCGGCGGAGTACCTGCTGCTGGACCGGGCGAACCTGCTGACGCTGACCGCCCCCGAGATGACCGTGCTCGTCGGAGGGCTGCGGGTGCTCGGCGCCAACGCCGGGGAGTCGTCGCTGGGCGTGCTCACCACGCGACCGGGGGCGCTGACCACCGACTTCTTCGTCAACCTGCTGGACCTGGGGACGGAGTGGTCGGCGACGTCGGACGCCGAGGACACCTTCGAGGGCCGCGACCGGGCGACCGGGGACGTGCGGTGGACCGGCAGCCGCGTCGACCTGGTGTTCGGGTCCAACTCCGAGCTGCGTGCCCTCGCCGAGGTGTACGCCAGCGACGACGCGGGCGAGAAGTTCGTCCACGACTTCGTCTCGGCGTGGGCCAAGGTGATGAACCTGGACCGGTTCGACCTCAGCTGAGGTGCTGGGCGGTACGCCACCCAGGTCCGCGCAGATGCGGACGGCGAGGCTGCCCGCGGCGCGCGGGCGCCGTCAGCGGATGATGACGACGGACTGGTGGTTCTCCACCGCGAGCCGGCCGTCGAGGGTCCACAGCCGCCGGGTCTCGGTCGTGAACCCGTCGTTGGCGGCGGCCATGGCTGCCTCGTAGACCAGCGGCTGTCCGGCCGGGACCGTCTCCGGGTCGAGGAGGAGGTGGTTGGCCGACGTCACGGTGGCCAGCGGCCGCTGCACGGCGAGCGCCGCCAGAGCCGTCGGGTACCAGGCGTCGACGATGCCCACGAGCTGGGCAGCGTCCCAGGAGCCCTGGTCGACGAACCGCACGTAGCCGGTGCAACGCGCCTGCGTCCCGGCCAGGGGCAGGCCCTCGGCCGGGCGGAGCTCGAGCTGCTGCATGAACGCCGGCATGCCTGGCAGCCCGGTCGGCAGCAGAGGGAGGTCTTGCCACGGCGGCAGCGGCGGAGCGGCGGAGGTCCCCCAGCCGAGGGTGGTCTCGGCCGGCACCCGGGTGGAGCCGGTGAGCACGACGGCGTGGGCGCACAGGTCCCCCGCTGATTCCACCGTCACCGACCACGTCGACATGGCCGAGCCGATGCGCAGCGGGTCCACCCTCACCGTCGCGCCACCCACGCCCAAGGGACCGGGCAGGTGGAGGCTCACGGTGCGCAGTCGGCGGGACGGATCCGGCTCGTGCGCCTCCACCGCTCGGACGACCCCGCCGGCCACCAGCCCGCCCCAGGCCCCCCTGCCCTGCTGCCACCCGTCCGGCACCTCCCAGCCCAGGGAGCCCCCGGGAGTGCGGAGCAGGGCCGTGGCCGAGGAGAAGCTCATGAGGTCATCGTCTCCGAGGCCCGCCGACGACGACATCAGGACCCTGGTGCCTGCTGGGGATGCACCGGGTCGGGCAGGTCCAGCGGCTCCGGGACGACACCCGGGCGGGGGTGGAAGACCTCGGTGATCCCCGCTCCCAGCGCCGCCCCGACGAGCTGGGCTGCCACGAACGGCAGCACGGAGGAGGGGGCGATGCCCGTGAAGGTGTCGGTGAGCATCCGGCCCCAGGTCACGGCAGGGTTGGCGAACGACGTCGACGAGGTGAAGAAGTAGGCCGCTCCGATCCACACGGGCACGAGCACCGGACCCAGGTGCCCGCGGTGGGTGCGCGTGAGCGCACCGATCACCCACACCAGGCCTGCGGTCGCGACGACCTCGCCGAGCAACACCCCCGGCCCGGTCCGGTCGGTGGTCGCGAGCTCCCAGGCCGGGAGACCGAACATCACGTTCGCCAGCGCCACCCCGCAGGACGCGCCGACGAGCTGCGCCACGACGTACGCGCCCGCCTCCGGTGGGGACACCTCCCGTCGCACCGCGGCGGTGAGCGTGACCGCGGGGTTGAAGTGCGCCCCCGACGTCGGCCCCAACGTCCAGATGAGGACACCCAGCGCCGCCACGGTCGACACCGCGTTCACGAGCAGAGCCAGCCCGAGGTCCTCGGTGAGCGCCGTGGCCATGATCCCCGAGCCGACGACGGCGGTGACGAGCAGCCCCGCGCCGAGGGCCTCGGCCGCCAGGCGCCGCGTCAGACCTGGCTGGGTCACGCCGCTGCGACGGGGACGCCGAGGTCGGCGAGCAAGGCCTGGACGCGGGCCTCGATCTCGTCGCGAATCGGGCGGACGGCGTCGACACCGAGACCGGCAGGGTCGTCGAGGGACCAGTCCTCGTACCGCTTGCCCGGGAAGATGGGGCACGCGTCCCCGCAGCCCATCGTGATGACCACGTCGGCGGCTCGGACGATCTCGTCGGTCCAGGGCTTGGGGAACTCGCCGGAGATGTCGATGCCGACCTCCCTCATCGCCTCGATCGCGGCCGGGTTGACCCGGCTGCCCGGCTCCGACCCACCGGACCAGGCCACCGCCCCGTCACCGGCGTAGTGCTGGAAGAACCCCATCGCCATCTGCGATCGGCCGGCATTGTGCACGCACAGGAACAACACCGTCGGTCGCTCGTCGGTGACCTTGCCCTCCACCCGCGCCAGCGCCGACAGGCGGATCCTGGCGAACCGCTCGGCCAGCAGCGGCAGCCAGTTGGTGGTCACGGCCCGACCGGTGAACTCGTCGTAGGAGGAGTAGAGGAACCGCTCGATCGTCTCGGTGCCGAACACCCCGGCGAACCGGCCCTGCAGGTTCGTGGCCGCTGCCCGCAACGCCAGCTGCTGGTCCAGCTCGATGTCCGGGCGTCTGTGCTGCCGCTGCGGGCTCATCTGGTGTCTCCGTTCGTCGTCACCGTCTCGGCCAGCCGGACCACCCGGCTCGCCACCGTCTCGTATGCCTGCTCGAACGCGGCATCGGTGCCTGCCCGCACGGGATCCGGGACCGACCAGTGCAGGTGTTCTCGGCCGCGCATCTGGAGCACCTCGTGGGCTGAGTCGCACACCGACACGACGAGGTCGCCCGGCACCAGGACGTCGTCTGCGGACACCGGCCGCGACCGCCCGATGCGGTGCCCGTGCCGCCGGGCCACCGCTACTGCCGTGGGGTTCACCCGATCGGCCGGTCGCGTCCCCCCCGAGGTCACGGGCACCTCGCTGCAGGTGCGCCACACGGCTGCTGCGAGCTGTGAGCGGGCCGAGTTGTGCGTGCAGACGAACACCACCCGCGGGGCGACGCGTACCGGTGCGCCGGGCATCACCCCGTCGAGCGACGCTGGGAGCAGCTGGACGTACGCGCGACGGCGATCGCCCTCGGACCGGATGCGCCGCACCACCCCGGCGTCCTCGAGGACCCGCAGGTGGTGGGCGAGCAGGTTGCCGGGCACCGCGAGGTCCCGCTGCAGCTCACCAGGGGACCGGTCGCAGCGCGCGAGGGCGTCGGTGACCCGGAGGCGGACCGGGTCCGCCAGTGCGCTCAGCACCTCGACTCGGGTAGCTACATCAGTCATGGTTGAGTCAATAATGGCTGGACCAATTGTCGATGGTCAAGCCACCGGCAGGGTCGGTCTCGTCGCCGCTCGACCCGTCAGGACCAGGCCGACGACGACGAGAGCGATCCCGACCCAGGCGAGCACGCCGGGTCGCTCCCCCACCACGACCACCGCCAGGAGCGCCGCAGTCACCGGCTCGGCGAGCGTGAGGGTCGCGGCCGTCGCGGCCGGCGTCGTGCGCAGCCCTGCCGTGAACAAGAGGTAGGAGACGACGGTGGCGCCGATCGCGAGCCAGCCCACCGTGGCCAGCCCCGGCAGGGTCGTCACCCAGGCGAAGTCCAGCGTGACCACCAGCGGTACGAGCAGCACGGCCGCCAGCGCGAACACGGCACCGGCGGACTCGATCGCGGGTCCGTCCGGAGCGAGCCGGGCCATCGCCACCGTGAAGACCGCGTAGGCCATGCCTGCCCCGAGGGCCGCCGCGACGCCGCCGCCATCGGCACGCACACCTCCGGCCTGCGACCCCAGCAGCACGAGGCCGAGCAGAGCGGGCACGGTGGCCACGGCCCAGCGGCGGTCGGGGCCGCGGCGGGCGACGAGCCACTCCAACCCCGCCACGGCCAGCGGTGCCGAACCCAGCGCGACAACCGTGCCGACCGCCACGCCGGTACGGTCGACCGCGGTGAAGAACAGGGGTTGGTATGCCGCCATCCCGGCAGCGCCGGCCAGCGTGGGCAGTCCCAGCAGGCGGCGTCGGCTCCCCGGGCTGCCCGCCAGGACGGCCAACGACCCCAGGACCACACCGGCCACGACCAGTCGGGCGGACCCGATCGCGAGCGGGGACGCCGCGGGCCCGAGCGCCTGGGCCGTGCCGGTCGTCCCCCACAGGACGGCCGCCGAGACGACGAGCACGGTGCCCCGCACGGGCGCACCCTAGGCGAGTCCCCGACAGGCGCCGCCGCTTCAGACGATGCGCTCGCCGGGCAGCTCCTCGGCCCGACGGCCCAGCCCGGCCGGCTGGAGACCGGTTGACCGAGCGGTCGGGGGCGCCGGCAGGGGCGGGTCAGAGCCCGATCTGGTCGACAACGGCCTTGAGAACGACACGCTGCTCGTCGATGGTCCGGGCCACCTCGGCCGCCATCCGGCGCGACACGTCGCGGCCTTTCCGGGTCAGCTGCACGATGACCGCCCGGCGGTCGTCCTTGACCACGCCGAACTGCCGCTCGAGCAGACCGGCGTCCTCCAGCCGTTCCAGCAGGCGCGAGGTTCCCCCGCTGGTGTACCCGGTCAGCTCCTGCAGCGTGCCCGGGCGTGCGGGACCCTCCAGGTCCAGGTAGAAGAGCGTGATGACCTCCGCGTTGCCCCGGAGCTCAGGACCCACGGCGTCGGAGATGGCCCGCCCCGCGACCTCGCCGAACTGGGCAAGCGCCAGGATGCTCCGCTGAGCGGCTTCGTACTTCCCGGGCACCGGCACACTCTAGGCCCCTGCCGGCCGACCGCGAGCAGTGTCCCGCATCGTCCCTCACCCCCACCGGCGCAGCGCGAGGACAGCGGCGTGCCGGCCCCCCATCCCGTGCACGCCCCCGCCCGGCGGCGTGGACGAGGAGCACAGGAACAGGCGCGGGTCCGGGGTGGCCCATGGCGTGCGGGACAGCACCGGGCGCGCGGCCAGCTGCCGCCAGTCGGACTCGCCTCCGGCGATGTCTCCCCCGACGTAGTTGGCGTTGTGGGCCTGGAGCGAGGCCGGACCCATGACGTGCCGGGCGAGCACGCGGTCGGCGAAGCCGGGCGCGAGACGCTCCACCTGGGCCTCGATCGCCGCGGTCATGTCGACCGTGCACCCGTTCGGGACGTGGCAGTAGCCCCACAGCGTGTGCTTCCCCGACGGTGCGCGCGACGGGTCGGCGACGCTGGCCTGGACGAGCAGCACGTACGGGCGGTCGGGCAGCCGACCCGCGGCCACCTCGCGCTCGGCGGCGACGACCTCGGCCGCGGAACCGCCGAGGTGGAGGGTTCCCGCCCCTGCCAGCCGCCCGTCCACCCACGGCACCGGGGCGTCGAGAGCCCAGTCCACCTTGAAGGCCCCGGCGCCGTAGCGCCAGCGGGCCAGCCGACGTCGGTAGGCCGGGGGCAGCCGGTGCCCGGCGACCTGCAGGACCTGGCGGGGGGTCAGGTCGAGCAGCACGGCCCGGGCCCCCGGGAGGTCGTCGACGTCTGTCACCCGATTTCCCGTCCGCACCTCGCCGCCGAGCGTGCGCAGCCTGGCCACCAGAGCATCCGCGACGGCCTGAGACCCACCCTCGACCACCGGCCACCCCACGGCGTGCCCGAGCAGACCGAGCAGCAGACCAACCCCGGTGGTCAGCGGCGCCGACAGGTCGAGCGTCGCGTGGCCGGCGAGCCCGGCCAGCAGCGCACGGGCCGGCTCCTCCCGCAGCAGCCGGGCGACTGCCGTGGTGGGCCAGACTCCGACGGCGCCGAAGGCGGCCGTCGCCAGCGGAGCGCGAGGCGGCAGGGCGAACGGGTCGAGGACGCCCGCCGTGACCGATTCCCAGTGCCGGGCCAGCCCTCCGACGACCCGTCGCCAGGTCCCGGCGTCCCGGCCCAGCGCCACCGCGGTCTGCTCGACGTCTCGCCGCAGCAGCACCGACCTTCCCGGGGACAGCGGGTGGCCGAGAGGCACGGGCGGGTGCCGCAGCGCGAGTCCGTCGCGCCCGAGGTCGAGCGCCCGGAAGGCCGGGGAGGCCGACGCCAGCGGGTGCACCGCCGAGCAGACGTCGTGGCGGAACCCGGGCAGGGTCAGCTCCTGCGTGCGGAGGCCGCCGCCGTAGGTCGAGGCCGCCTCCAGCACGAGGACCCGCCACCCCGCCTCCGCGAGGGTCACCGCTGCGACGAGGCCGTTCGGGCCCGACCCGACGACGACGGCGTCGACCTCGTCCGCCACGCTCACCTCCACGACCGGCGTGCGATGCGAGCCTGCCACGGCAGACTGTGCCCGTGCAGCCAGCCGACCCGCTCGCCGCGGCAGTGACGGCCCTCCGCGATCGCGGGGAGCGGGTCACCGGCCCTCGGCTGGCCGTGCTCCGGGCCCTGGCGTCCCTGCCGGGCCACCCGACGGCCGAGCAGGTCGTCGAGTCCGTGGAGGCTGAGCACACCGGCGTCCATCGGGCGACCGTGTACCGGACCCTCGAGACCCTCACCACCGTGGGCATCGTCACCCACCTGCACCTGGGCCACGGGGCGACGGCCTACCACCTGGCCGAGCGCAGCCATGTGCACGCGCACTGCCGGTCGTGCGGCAGCGTCGTGGACGTCCCCGAGGCCCTGCTCGACCCGGTACGCACCGGCCTGCAGGACGGGTACGGGTTCGAGCTGGACGCCACCCACGTCGCGCTGTCCGGGGTCTGCGCCGAGTGCCGGGCTCACGTCGGGGACCGTCGGGACACAGGCACCGGTCCCTGACCTTCGACCCCTGGCGATCGGGGGGCGGGCGCGCGAGGCTCGGCGGTGGCAGAGGGGAGCCGACCATGACACAGCTGTCCGGAGCCCGGGTGCTTGTCACCGGCGCTGCGTGCGGCATGGGACGCCTCATGGCCGTCGACATCGGCCGCCGCGGCGGTCGGGTCGTGGCGTGGGACGTCGACGAGGCCGGGCTGGCAGGTCTTGCCGACGAGATGGGCTCGGCGCTCGAGCTCGCCCAGGTCGTCGACGTCGCCGACCGGGCAGCCGTCTACACCGCCGCCGAGGTGGTGACGCGGGCGATCGGCGGCGTCGACGTGCTGCTGCTCAACGCCGGCCTGGTGTGCGGACGGCCGCTGCTGGATCTCCCCGACGACGTCATCGAGCGGGTGATGGACGTCAACGCGCTGGCCCTCTTCTGGTGCACCAAGGCCTTCCTGCCCGGCATGGTCGAGCGCGGCCGGGGGCACCTCGTGGTCCTCGGCTCGGTCGTGTCCGCCGCCCCGGCAGCAGGCGCCTCGGCCTACGTGGCGAGCAAGCACGCCGCGTACGGCTTCACCGAGACCGTCCGGCTCGAGCTGCGCACGCTCGCCCCCGCGGTTCGCACCACCTTCGTCATGCCCTACCTGGTCAACACCGGCATGTTCGAGGGCGCGGGGAACACCCGGCTCTACCCGCTGCTGCGGATGCTCGAACCGGAGCCGGTGGCCGCCCGCATCGTCGAGGCTATCGAGCAGGACAGGGAACGCCTCGTGCTGCCCGGCTGGGGGCCCCTGCTGCTGTTCCCGCTGCGCATGCTCCCGCCGCGGGCCAACGACTGGCTGGCCGACACGTTCGGCTTCCTCACCCCCATGACGACGGTGCACGGCCGAGCCCTCGCGCGTCGCGAGGACGCTCAGACCGGCTGACCGGCCATCGCCTCCAGCTCCGCCTCGAAGGCGGCCACGAGCGTGTGCGGGTCGGGGATGGCTCCGGCGTCGCTGGCCATCCCGACCGTGACGGTGCCGTCGTAGGAGAAGATCGCCGCCCCGAACGTGAGGTCGCCGCCGCGAGGCACCCACCCGATGACACCGGCCACCTTCTGCCCCGCGATGTAGACCGGCTGCCGCGGCCCGGGGACGTTCGTCACCAGGCCGCTGACCTTGCTGACGAAGAAGGCCACCGAGAAGTCCTCCAACGGGCTCGGCACCGCCCCCATCCCGGCCAGCACCCCGATGGTCACCAGCGCCTCCGGCGAGCTCTTGAGCTCCTCGGTGTGGCGGTGGGTAGCGAGCAGCCGCTCTCGGGGGTCGGCGATGCCCGCTAGCAGCGACACGAAGAAGAACCCGAACTCGTTGCCGAGCTCGCGCGGCAGCGGCTGGTCGGGCGGTCGCAGGTCGACCGGCACGAGGACGGGCACGTCGCCCGGCTCCTCGCCTCGACCGATCAGGTACGCGCGGAAGGCGCCCGCCAGGGCTGCCAGCATGACGTCGTTGACGGTGCATCCAGCGTCGCTACCGATGGCCTTGATGACATCCAGCGGCAGCGGGCGCGACCACGACACCACCTTGGGGAGCCCGACCGGCGCGTTGAGCACCGAGGGCGTCTTCACCGGCAGGTCGGCGATGTGCGCGAGCCGGGCGGCGTCCCGGACGGCGGCGGCCCCGAACCCCACCACCCGGGAGGGGTGCCGGAGGGTGTCCACGCCCTCGTTCACCACGACTCCGAGGCGGGCGAGCAGACCCTGCCCGTGCGAGTCGTCGACCGGGTCGGCGAACCCGACGTCCGGCCGATCGTCGGTGAGGGAGAGCAGCACCCGGGCCAGAGCCATGCCGTCGGCGACGGCGTGGTGGATCCGGAACAGCACCGCAGAGCCGCCGTTGTAGCCCGACACCAGGTGGACCTGCCACAGGGGGTGGGTGGGGTCCAACGGGATGTGCATCTGGTCGCCGACGTAGCGCTGGAGAGCAGCCGTGTCCCCCGGCGGGTCGAGGGTCACCTCCAGGACGTGCCGGTCGAGGTCGAAGTCCGGGTCGTCCACCCAGTGCCCGCGCCGGTGCAGGCCGTGCGCGGCGTCCGGGTGCTGCTTGAAACGGGGGAAGTGGTCGACCATGCGCGCCGTGAGCAACGACCGGATCACGTCGGCGTCGATCGGCTCGTCGGTCCACACCACCGAGTTGACGACGATGAGGTTGGCCGGGTTGTCCATCCGCAGCCACGCGTGGTCCACCAACGACATCGGATGAATCGTCATGCTGACCTCCACCGGAGCTACGGGACTGCCTCGACGCTAGGCGTAGCCTGCGATTCTGGGCAGGGTCGATGGTCACGGGGAGGGAAGCGATGGCATCGGACGGTCGGCATCGAGGCGGCAGCCTCGGGTTCGTCATCGGGCTCTTCGTCGCCGTGCCCGCGACGGTGTTCGCGCTGTCGAACCTCGAGCAGGCCACCGTCGAGTTCCTCGGCTGGCAGGCCGAGGTCCCGCTCTGGTTGGTGATCGGCGCGTCTGTGCTCTCCGGCGCCGTCATCGGTGTCGGCGTCACGCTGGCGCTGCAGGCCCGGCGTCGGCGGGAGAGGAAGAAGGCCGCCAAGGCCCAGGTGGGCAGCCGCTCCGCGGAGACGCCCACCCCCGACGGCACCTCCCCGATGCCCGACGGTCCCTGACGCCGGGCGGATCCCGGCCCCACCCCGGCGGCGGCCCGACGGACGCGTCTGCCGGAGATAGGGTGGTCCGGTTGCGCGGTGGAAGGGAGATCACTGTGCGCGCTTTTCCGTCCGTCCTCGTCGACGAGGCCCACAGCCCGGCATGGACGGTCCGGCCTGAGGTTGCCGAGCAGGTGAACCCGGTCAAGCCGGCCGACGCCTCCTACGCCCGGGCCGCCGAGGCGCTGCGCGCACGGGGCCACCGGGTGAGCGCCCACATCGCGGGACCGCTCGACGAGGCCACGCTGGCGGGGCACGACGTGCTCGTGCTGCCGCACTCCTCGGACCCCGCCTGGGAGCGGGTGGTCCCGAGCGGGAGCCCGAAGCTCGACGGTGCGGAGCTCGACGCCATCGAGGAGTTCGTGCGCTCCGGCGGGGGCCTTGTCGTGCTGGGCGAGTGCGACCAGGACAAGTACGGCAACAGCGTCAACGAGCTGCTGGGCCGGTTCGGCGCGAACGTGACCACCACCACGGTGATCGACCCGGTCGAGCGGATCCACGAGGTGGACACCTGGGTGCTGGGCCAGCGCGCCGGGGTGCCCGAGACCGACGACGTCCTGGCCGGGGTGCGCCGGGCGTGCCTGTACCGCAGCGGCGTGGTCACGACCGAGCCGGACGTCGACGCCACGGTTCTGCTCACGACTTCTGCTCACGCGTCGACACCCCTCGCACCTCTCGTGGTCGCGCTCACGGCCGGGCAGGGCCGCGTCGTGGTCGTCGCCGACTCGGACCTGTTCGGCGACGACTCCGTGGACGAGCTCGACCATCGCCGTCTGTGGGTCAACGTCGTGACCTGGGCGGCCGGGCGGCCGACGGCCACCGGGTCGGCCGGCACCGGCAGCCGTCTCCTCGACGACCCGGTCTGGACCGACCTCAAGCAGGCCGTCACGACGCTGCGGGTGATGCAGTCCAAGGACGGGTCCATCGACCCCGGTGCCCACGACCTGCACGACGCCCGTGCGCTCGTCGAGGCGATGGCGTCGGCGATCCAGGCCCTGGCCGTCCACGTCCCGCACGACGCCGACTACCTGGCCGCCGTCGTCACCGACCTGCGGCGCTGGGCCGACGGCGGGTTCGCGGTGCCCGACTTCCTGGACTCGCTGCTGCTGTTCCGCCCCGAGCAGATACGCCAGGACACCCTCGAGCACCTCGTCGTCTTCCCGATGTACACGCAGAACGGCAACCCCGACCGGGTCATGGAGGCCGTCGCGCTGCGTGTCGTCTGGCCGGACTGGCTGGCCGAGCTGGAGCGGACCCGCTACGACAACGCGGCGTTCGTGCCAGTCACCTTCCTCGACTTCACCGGCGGCTACGACACGCACTCGGCAGTGCTGTTCCCCGAGACGGTGGCCGTCCGTGAGGTCCCCCGATTCACCTGGGGAGCGATCTTCTGCGACCGGGAGGCCGCCCGCTTCCGGTCGGTGTGCGGGGCCGCGGTGGAGACGCTGCGCCTCGCCCTCCCCCCCGACGCCGCACGTCTGCTGGCCCACCAGGGGCTGGCGCAGGACACCTACGTGCTGTGGGACCTCATCCACGACCGCACCCACAGCCACGGCGACCTGCCGTTCGACCCGTTCATGATCAAGCAGCGGATGCCGTTCTGGATGTACGCCCTGGAGGAGCTGCGCTGCGACCTGACGACGTTCCGGGAAGCCGTCCGGCTCGAGGCCGACGGTGTGCCGCACGGGCCGCTCGTCCAGTACGCCATCCTTCTCGACCGGCTCATCCGCTTCCCGATCACCGGGGAGCGGGTCCGCAACTACGACGGCCTGGGCGGCCAGCTTCTCTTCGCCTACCTGCACCAGCACGACGTGATCCGCTGGACCGACAACCGTCTCGTCGTCGACTGGGTGGCCCTGCCCGGCGCGGTCATCGACCTGTGCGAGGCGGTGGAGGCGCTCTACCACAGCGGCATCGACCGTTCGAAGGTCGCGCAGTGGCTGGCGGCCTACGAGCTCGTCTCGCGCTACGTCGCACCGAGCCCGGCGTCGACGTGGGCCAGAGGGGTGGACGCCCTGCCGTTGGACGCCGAGCCCAAGGAGCTGGTGAACCTCGTGCTGCCCGACGAGTTCCCGCTCAACACGTTCTACGAGGCGTTGCGTCGCAAGCTGGGCGACACCGTGGCCGCGACCCGAGGCATCACCGCGTGAGCGCGCTGTCGGGCGCCGTCGTCGCCGTGGCCGGGGCAGGCGGTGGTGCCGGCCCGGCCGTGGCCCGCCGGCTCGCGGCCGAGGGTGCCGTGGTCTGCGTGGCCGACGCCGACGGTGAGCGAGCGGAGACGGTGGCCGACCAGGTGCAGGCCGGCGGGGGCGTCGCCGAGGCCGTGGCTGTGGACCTGGTCGACGAGCAGGCCACCCGCGACTGGGCGGCCGACCTCGTGCGGCGGCACGGACGAGTGGACGGCGTCGTCCACCTCGTGGGCGGGTGGCGCGGCGGGAAGCCGCTGGCCGAGGCCGACCTGGCGGACTGGGACGCGCTCGAGCCGCCGCTCGTCCGCACGGTGCAGCGCACCTCGCAGGCCTTCCACGACGCGTTGCGGGCCTCGCCGGCCGGTCGGTTCGTGCTCGTGTCGTCGCAGGAGGCCGCCCGGCCCAGCCAGACCAACGCCGCCTACGCCGCCGCCAAGGCCGCCGCGGAGGTGTGGACGATGGCCCTCGCTGACGCCTTCACCGGCAGCGACGCAGCCGCGGCGATCATCGTGGTGCGGGCCCTGCTGACCCCGGCGATGCGGGAGAGGAAGCCCGACGCCGCGTTCACGGGGTTCACCCCCGTCGACGAGCTCGCCGAGCGCATCGTCCTGCTGTGGGACCAGCCGGCCGCGGCGGTGAACGGCACGCACGTCTGGCTGGTGGAGCGACCGTGACGGGGGGCCGGCTCCACGACGCCGCCGTGCGAGGCTTCGCCAGCGACAACTACGCCGGCGTGCACCCCGAGGTGCTGGCCGCCCTGGCTGCTGCCAACGAGGGGCACCAGGTCGCCTACGGCGAGGACGCCTACACCGCGCGGCTCCAGCAGGTGATCCGCGACCACTTCGGCGAGCAGGCGGTCGCCTACCCGGTGTTCAACGGCACGGGCGCCAACGTCGTGGCCCTCCAGTCGCTGACGCACCGTTGGGAGGCCGTGGTCTGCACCGAGACCGCGCACATCCACAGCGACGAGGGCGGCGCCCCGGAGAAGATGGCGGGGCTCAAGCTGCTCACCGTGGCCACCTCCGACGGCAGGCTCACCCCCAGCCTCGTCGACAGGCAGGCCTGGGGGTTCGGCGACGAGCACCGGGCCCAGCCGGCCGTCGTCTCGCTCACCCAGAGCACCGAGCTGGGCACCTGCTACACCCCCGACCAGGTCGCCGCCCTCGCCGAGCATGCCCACGAGCGGGGTATGCGGCTGCACATGGACGGCGCCCGCATCGCCAACGCGGCGGCGACCCTGGACGTCCCTATGCGGGCCTTCACGACCGACGCCGGGGTCGACGTGCTGTCGTTCGGCGGGACGAAGAACGGCCTGCTCGCGGCTGAGGCCGTGGTGGTGCTCGACCCCGACGCCGTGGTGGGCCTGCAGTACCTACGCAAGACCTCCATGCAGCTGGCGTCGAAGATGCGCTTCTTCTCCGCGCAGCTGGTCACGCTGCTCGAGTCGGACCTGTGGCTGCGCAGCGCCGGCCACGCGAACGCGATGGCCCGTCGCCTCGAGGCCGCCGTCCGGTCCGTCCCGGGGGTGCAGGTCACCCAGCCCGTCGAGGCCAACGCCGTGTTCGCGGTGCTGCCCCGCGAGGTCACGGCCCGGCTGCAGAAGCGGTTCCGCTTCTACACCTGGAACGAGCACACCGGCGAGGTCCGCTGGATGTGTGCCTTCGACACGACCCGGGAGGACGTCGATGCGTTTGCCGCCGCGATCGCCGAGGAGATGGCGCCCTGAGCTGCTCGTGGCTCTGGCCGTCCTCGCCGCGGGGTGCGGCACGGCGCTCGACCCCGGCATCGGCGGGTCGGGGACGCTCACGGAGTCCTCGCGCCAGGTGGGGGACTTCTCGTCTCTCTCGGTCGGCGGCGCCGTCGAGGTCACACTCACGACGGGGCCCGACTCCGCGGTGGTGGTGCGGGCCGACGACAACGTCCAGGAGCGCATCGTCACCGAGGTCGTCGACGGTGAGCTGCGGATCGGTCTGAGCGGGCCGGTTCGCAACGCGACCCTCGAGGCGCACGTGACCGTTCCGCCGGACGGCCTGGACAGGGTCGAGGCCGGCGGGGCGGCGTCGGTGACCGGTACCGAGACCCTGGAGGCCGCCACGTTCACCGTCGACCTGTCGGGGGCGACCCGGGCGTTCCTCGTCGTGGAGGCCGAGGCCGTGGAGGCCGATGTGGACGGGGCCAGCGTGGTGAACCTCTCGGGGAAGGCCACCGACCTCGT
>Ga0316576_10001015_pt1 | contig 14495 bp, 11 predicted proteins | sample S0NA_FD_203075 | JGI IMG/M metagenome (GOLD analysis project Ga0316576, IMG submission 203075) | Rhizosphere microbial communities from salt marsh grasses in Alabama, United States - S0-2_050615r3r5 | ecosystem: Host-associated > Plants > Roots > Rhizosphere | place: USA: Alabama | collected... | reverse complement strand
CCGACCGGGTACTTCTCGGGAACCAGCACCCACGGATCCTCGAATCGCTGCTTGTACCCGAGGGAGACGCGCTCCCGGTCCCGGTCGAACCGCAGCACGACCACCTCGACCTCGTCGCCGACGTTGAAGTACTCCGAAGGATGGCCGACCCTCCCCCAGGAGATGTCGGTAATGTGGAGCAGGCCATCGATGCCGCCGAGGTCGACGAAGACCCCGTAGTCGGTGATGTTCTTGACCACCCCGGAGACCAGCTTGCCCTCCTCGAGGACCGCCATGGTCTCTTCCTTGGCCTCCGCCTGCTCCTCTTCGAGGATCGCCTTCCGCGACAGCACCACGTTCGACCGTCTGCGATCAAACGAGATGACCCGGGCCTCGATGTCGTCCCCGATGTAGTCCTCGAGGCGTCGGTTCGGCCGAAGGTCGACGAGCGATCCGGGCAGGAACGCGCGGATCCCGATATCGACCGACAGTCCGCCCTTGACCCGTTCGACGACGTGGCCACGCACCGGCTCGCCTGCCTTGTAGTGATCTTCGATGACCGACCACACCTTGAGCTTCTCGGCACGGTCTCGCGACAGGCGCACCCGCCCCTCGCTCTCGTCGAGGCGCTCGACGAACACCTCGATCTCGTCATTCACCGCGACGGTGATCTCACCGCCGCTCTCGTCCGTGAACTCGGAGGCGGGAACCACGCCCTCGCACTTGAATCCGATGTCCACGAGGACCTCGTCGCTGCTCACCGCGACCACGGTGCCGGTGACGACCTCGCCCTCTCGTAGAGTCTGCATCGAGCGCTCCATGAGCTGTTCCATGGAGAGCTGATCCATCTCCCTCCCGTTGTCGTTCTCGTCGTTCATCTCAGGACCCATGTTCACGTTCGCTCCTTCTCGCAGGGCGCACCTCGGGCACGCACCTAGCTACCGTGGTTTCGAGACCTTACGGGTTCCTCCCCGGACGTGTCAAGCGGCTGCTCACGCCGGGATTCGAGCTCGTCGAGCAACCGGTCGACCACCTCCGAGGGAGCGAGGTCCGTGGTATCGACCACCACGGATCCGCGGGCGACCTGGAGCGGAGAGGCACCGCGGGTCGTGTCCTGACGGTCGCGGCGAGCCTGCTGCTCCCGGACTGACTCCACGTCCACATCCTCGCCCCGCCCTCGCAGATCATCGGTGCGTCGCCGCGCACGCTCGTTCGCGGACGCGGTGAGGAACACCTTCAGATCGGCATCCGGCAGAACCACCGTGCCGATGTCGCGACCCTCGACCACTCCACCGCTTCTCGCGGCGAGGGCCTGCTGTTGACGGACCAGCGCCCGCCGCACGCCGGGCACCGCCGACACCGCGGAGGCCATCATGGCGGCTTCGCCCGAACGGATCTCCTCCGAAAGGTCCTCGCCGCCCACCATCACGCGCGTGCCGTCGGGCGTGCTCACCAGCTCGACCGGCTGCTGTTCCGCGATTCGAGTGACACGATCGCGGTCGTCGTCACCCAGCGGCGCCCGGATACCGTCCCGGTGGGCGAGCAAACCGATCGCGCGGTACATGGCACCGGTGTCGAGGTATGGCACGCCCAGACGCTCGGCCAGCAGCCGGGCGATGGTCGACTTGCCGGCGCCGGACGGACCGTCGATGGCGATCGTGACTGGGCGGACGGAGTGGGTTCTCGACATGCGGGACTCGGGCGCCCTCGGCACCCGAGCGGGCATTGTACGACAGGCCACGGCTGCGTCCAAGGCCATCGACGCACCGAGACCGCTATCCTTGGGGTCGATGTCGCAGCAATCCTCGACCGACCGGGAGCGCCTGCTCGCAGCGGAGCGTCGCCGACTCCGCCCGTCGCCCCACGGGAAGGTGCGGCTCGCGATCGGCTACCCCAACTCGTACGCTGTCGCGATGTCGTCGCTCGCCTGGCAGTGGGTGACCGAGCTCTCCGCTCGGGCCGAGCAGGTGGGAGTCGAGCGGTTTGTGGCCGAGCCGGGTCTCCTGGGCCGAACGCTCGAATCCGGGTCCGACCTGCGGGCCTTCGACGTCGTCGCCTTCAGCTGTTCGTTCGAGCTCGACGCCGTCGGCATTCTCCGCTGCCTCGACGCGGCCGGAATTCCCCGCCGCTGGGACGACCGGGTGGCGGGCGATCCTCTGGTCGTCGTCGGCGGGTCGGTGGCCACGATCAATCCCCTCCCGTTGGCGCCGGTCGTCGACGTGTTCGCGCTCGGAGCAGCGGAGCGTTGCTGGAGGACCGTGATCGAACGCGTCGCCGACGGTCACGATCGTGATCGACTGCTGGACGATCTCGCCGACAGCGACGGTTTCTTCATTCCGTCGCGGCACCTGGATCCGGAGGGTCGTCCGACGCGCACGCTCCGTCGACTCGAGAAGCGTGACGCCCACATGCGCGGCGCGTCGGACGTGCCCGCATCACACGTCGTGACACCGAACACCGTCTACGCCGACCGCGGACTGGTGGAGATGTCGCGTGGGTGCCCGGAGAAGTGTCGCTACTGCTGGGTGAGCTACAACGCCGGCCGGCTGCGTTGCTACCCCTCCGAGGCGATCCTCGACCGGGTCCGTGAGCTCGCCACGGTGACGCGCCGGATCGGGCTGGTCGCGACCGCTGTCGGGGACCACCCCGAGCTCCCCACGATCCTCGCGGCGTGTCGGGAGATGGATCTCGACGTCGCGCTGTCGTCGCTGCGCATCCCCGCCATGGTCCCGGAGGTTCTCGAACCTCTCGCCGCGAGTGGCGCCCGGTCGGTGACGATCGCCCCCGAGACGGGCAGCGACCGTCTCCGGACGGCACTCAACAAGCCGATTCCCAACGAGCGGATCCTCGCGGCCGTCGATACGGCCCAGCGGTGCGGACTGCCGGACCTGAAGATGTATTTCATCGTCGGCCTGCCCGAGGAGACGGACGATGATCTCGAAGCTGTCGGCGACCTGCTGCGTGGCGCGCACGAGCTGATGGTCGCCCACGGCAGGTCGCGAGGCCGCGTCGGGAGCCTCCATGCCGGCGTCTCCCTCCTCGTGCCCAAGCCGTACACCCCCTATCAGCGGGCGCCCATGCTGTCGCGCGCCGAGTTCCGGCGGAGGATCGCCAGAGTCCAGGCGTCGTGCCGGGGCCTGCCCGGGTTGCGACTGGACCTGCCCTCGTGGCGCGAGGCCGTGTGGCAGGGGCTGCTCAGTCGGGGTGATCGGGACGTGTTCCTCGAGCTCGGCGAGGTGGCGGACGGCCTTCCGCTGTCCGACGTGCTGTCGCGGTCACAACGGCTACAGCGGATCTGTCTGAGCGAGCCCGATGATCACCCCGTGTGGAGCTTCATCGCGTCGGCTCCCCAGGTGCGACGGGTGGGGTCGGACGTCTCGACCGCCTCGCCCACCATGCCGGTCCGCTGAGGCTCGTTTCGCGGGAGCGGTCACGGCGCCGCGACGACCACCGGCAGCGTGACCGACTCACGTCCGGCGTCCTCGAGGGCGACGGTGACCTCGGTGCGCAGCGGATAGGCACGTTCCGAATCCGCGGACGCCGGAACAACGCGTATCCAGATGGTATGGGTCGAACGGGCGCCCTCGGTGGCGACGCCCGCCTCCACGACCCCGGTATCGGCGACGTCCACGGAGCGGACGCGGAACCGAGCGCCTGAGTTGTGGGTCACCCGGACGAGGGTCGAGGAGGTTCCGGGCCGTGTCGAGCCGTCCACCAGACGGACCTCGGACGGCTGAAGCTCGACCATCGGACGGACCCGCAGCGTGACGGGAATCTCCAGGACCGGCATCCGATCGTGGTTGGTCCGCAGCTGCAGGGTGCCCGACCGGCTGATCGCTTCCGTTCCCTCGCGCACGGTGGCGGTGATCAGCGCATCGCCGGGCCGCGCGTCGAGGCCGTTGGGCAGCCGTCGCTCATGGTCGACGGTCTCGATCCGGAAGTCGACCCACGCCCCCACGCGCGACACCGGATCCGACAACTGGAGGGGACGACCATCCGTCCGCCGCAGGAGGAGTTGTTGGGGTTCCCCGCCCGTGACGAGGGCCTGCAGGTACAGCCTCGGCGATGGCAGGATCTCGATCGGCAGCTCGACGTCCATCCGCACCTCGAGGCGGAGAGGGCTCGAGGCGGGATCGTCGGTGAACACGGTGATGCTCTTCGACAGACGACCACGCTGTGTCGGCTTCGTCAGGACGGAGGCTGTCAACGTTCCCGACCCACCTGGCGGGATGACCGAGTCGAACTCGGGCACGGTGCACCCTCACGACGGGGCGGCACGCAGAATGCGGATCTCCCGCTGACTCTCATTGACCAGGACGAAACGGGCCACTGCCGTGTCGCCGGCGACCACGGCACCCGCGTCGATGGTGGACGCCTCGGGGCGAAGTCCCTGTGCCCCGGCATCCACCGCGATCGCGGCGAGCAGCGTCGCGATCACGAGCGCGCTGGAGAACCACGGTCGTCGTACCATCCGCCCTCCCGGGTGAGTTCCCGCGCACCGGATTGTACCGCGCGCCGGGCGTCGCGCCCGGGTCACGCCGCGCGGCGGGATCGCAGTCGACCGTCGATGCCCACCGTGGTCACGGTCAACGGAACCTGGAAGACGGCCGCACGGGTGGCCGTCTCCACGAGCCGCACGAGACCACCGCAGCAGGGGACCTCCATGACCACGACCTCGAGGGACCGGATGCGTGCGTGGTCGATCATTGCGATGAGCTTGTCGAGATACATCTCCTGACCGTGATCGAGCTTCGGGCAGCCGATCGCGAGCGCCCGACCGGTGAGAATCTCGTCGTGAAAGCGTGAGCACGCGAAGGCGACACAGTCGGCGGCAAGCACCACGTCGGCATCCTGCAGGAACACGGCGGAGGGTGGAATCAGGTGGAGCTGGACTGGCCACTGGCCGAGGTCGCCCGACGGGACGGTCGCCCTGGAGCCCGGGCATCCGGTGGCGACGGCCGTCGGGAGAAGCCCGGGCCGGGCCGTCACTGGCGTCGATCTCTCACGCCGCGCGAGGTGCGCCGTGACGGCGGTCTCGTCGAACGGATCGGCGTCCCGCCGCTCGAGGGAGATGGCGCCCTGCGGGCAGTGTCCGAGACAGGCCCCGAGGCCGTCGCACAGGATTTCGCCCACGAGCCGCGCCGTGCCGTCCACCACCGCAATCGCGCCCTCCGCACAGGCCGGGACGCACTCGCCACACCCATCACACAGGGACTCGTCGATACGGATGATCTCTCGAACGGCCATCCTCACCCCTCCTGCCCGCGGAGCATCGTCAACAACATGACGGTCGGATCCAGCGCCTCGAGAGCGTGCGGCACGTTCGCCGGCATGAGCACCAGCTGGCCCGCACCCGCGTCCACGTCACGGCCGCCGACGCGCAGTCGGAGGCGACCCACGAGAACCTGGACCAATGCGTCGAACGGCGCACTGTGCTCGGACAGGGCCTGCCCGGCGTCGAAGCCGAACAGTGTCACGGTCCCACCAGGCCGCTTGGCCAACGTCCGCGAGACGATGCCCCCCTCCTGGACGTCCACCAGCCCGGTCACATCCGAGGCCGTTGCCGCCTCGAGCTCGCCACGTTCACCTGTCGCGCAGTTTCGGGTCTCGCTCATGCCGTCCTCCGGCGTCCAGTATCGGGTGTGCGGGCGGCCTCTACCTTGACCGCGGTCAAACCCGCCCGGCGTCGGGCGGCGGGTACACCGGCTCGCCCGTCACCAGGCCCACGGTGCGTCCAGGCCCCTCGCGTCGCCAACGACCCACCACGTCGGCGGCGTTGTGGACCGGCGAGAAACCGAGCCGAGCCGCCACGCGTGGATCGAGATCGGAGTGGAGCGAGACGCGAAACCGCGACGTCTTCTCCACCAGGCGCAGGACCGTGTGGCCGTACTGAACCCACCGTTCGTCGAGCCGGGCCAGAATCTCCGCGGGTTCCGGATGGCGGAGGAACGGCTCGATATCCGGCGAGCCGCCGCCTCCTCCGAGCGCTGCGACAAAGAGCATCTCGCCCCCCGGTTCGAGGAACCGGCAGGCGGCATCGAGGGCCTTGTGCGCCTGGATGAGGGAGTCATCCGTGGGGTATCCGCCGGCCGAGACGACCATCAACTCGAACGGACCCTCGTGCGGCGTCTCATACCAGGCCCGGACCTGACCCACCGCCTCGTCGAAGACTGCCATCGGTTCGCCGGACGACGCCCACGCGACGTGCCCGTCCCGGGCCGGAACCGTACACAGCGCGACGTCGGGCGGCCGGATCGAGGCGAGGCGCGTGATCTCCTCGGCGACCGGGTTGCCCTTTAAAAGGCCGGGCTCGCATCGCGGATCTCGGATGAGGCCCTCGGCGTCGCGCCGCATGACCCGGGCGTGGTTTGACTGGATCTGGTCGTAGCTGCCGAGTCCAGGGAAGATCATCTTGGGACCGCCACCGAACCCGGCGAAATAGTGGTGCCGGACGCTGCTCACCGTCACGAGCAGCGACGATTCGGCGGCGATCCGATTGAGCCGGACCGAGTCCTCACCTCGGCGGCGCTCGACCAGCATGTCCTCTGCGCGCGCGTCGTGCTGGACGACCCGGACGGCAGACGGCAACGGCCCCAGGAGCTCGTCGAGCCGCTCGGCGTCAGCGGGGGGATGCGTACCACACGCGACCAGCACGGTGATCGCGGCGTCGGCGATCCCGGCTTGGCGCAGACGGGTCAGCATGATCGGCAGCACCAGCGGGAGGTCGACGCGACGCGTCGCGTCCGGAACCACGAGGACCGCGTCCGCATGTGCGCGGGCGAGGTCGGCGAGCGGCCGTCCGTGACGGGGCCGGTCGAGCGCGTCAGCGACGATCGTCGCCACGTCCGACACCCCTGCCGGAGCCCCGGGCTCGATCGGCCGGACGCGCAGCCCGCGCAGATCGAGCCGGACGTCGCTCCGTCCGCGTGGCAGTCGCGCGATCACCGAGGCACGATACCATCGGCCTGGAGGTGGAGCATGACCAGGCCTCTCGACCGCGATGAGCGGCGCCTGCTCCTCGATCTCGCTCGACGGGTCATCGCTGCGCGTCTCGACGGACGGCCCGATCCGGGCCTGGACCCGCCACCCGGACCACTGCTCGAACCTCGAGGTGCGTTCGTGACACTGCACCTCGAGGGTCACCTTCGGGGGTGCATCGGCCACGTGATCGGACACCACGCGTTGTGGCTCGCCGTCCGTGAGAACGCCGTCAACGCGGCGTTCCACGATCCTCGTTTCCCGCCACTCACCGCCGACGAGCTCGACCACGTGGTGATCGAGATCTCCGCACTGAGTCCCCTCCGGCGCATCGAGGGACCGGACGACCTCGTGATCGGCCGACACGGCGTCATGATCGAGCTGGGCGGTGCGCGGGGTCTGCTGCTTCCGCAGGTGGCGTCCGAGCTCGGCTGGAGCCCCGTGACGCTGCTCGAGCAGACCTGCCGCAAGGCCGGGCTCGACCGCGAGGCGTGGCGGCGGCCGGACGCGATCCTGGAAGCGTTCGAGGCGGAGGTCTTCGGCGAGCCGGTCGCGCCGGCGACCTGAGCCTGCGTCACGCGTCCGTCAAGACCGCCCGCTGGTAGGAGGCGATCGACGCGAACGTCCGGAACGGGTTGCCTACCGCCGCCTCGGGATCGGGCAGCGGCACCGCGTCGGAGGTTTCCAGCAGGCGTGCCAGGAGGGCCCGGAAGGCGGCGCCGGGCTCCTCGCCGCCGACCAGGACGCGCGGATCGAAGGTGTTGCTGCGCAACCTCACCACCCGTAGCGCCTCGCGGTCGCTCCACGGGGCGTCGAGCAGCAGGTCCACGACCAGGAATGGGCGTCCCTGGTCGGGCTTGATGCCCGCCACGGCGATCGCCTGAACTGATCGCAGGGCGAGGTCTCGGGACGATCCCTTCGCCTGGATCACCAGCGTGTCGCCGATCAGTCGACTCGGGACGACCTCCACGGCCTCGATGCGGTGGCGTGGAGCCGCCGGCTCGACCGGCGGTGGAGCCTCGTCGAACGCAGCTTCGGTGTCGATCGACGTCGGGACCGGGTTCGCCGTCGACTCGGACGGCCTCGGGGAGCCGACCGGCGCCATTTCGGCGGGGCCCGCGACGCGTTCCATGTCGGTTCTGATGTCGGGGGGAAGGTCGTCCTCCCGGAGAAGCACCGCCCGCGCCAGCTCCGGGGCACGTGTGCTTCCGATCTCGTCTGCGAGTCGTGCCGCTCGGAGGGTCACGCCCGCGGGGGTCGTGGGACTCGGCGGGTTCATGACGTGTTCGACGACATGCCGCGCCGACGTGCGCTCGCCGAAGCGGACCAGTGTGTCCGCGACGCGAACCGCATCCACGGGTTCGAGACGGACGGCCTCCCCACCCTCGTCGACGATCTCGTTCCAGTGCGCCACGACGAAGTCCTCGTCGCCTCTGCGCACGGCGCGACGGATCGCTGACAGCATGACCGGCACCGCGGCGGCGGCGCGCCCACGACCGACCTCCAGGCCCCAGAGCGCCGCCGCGGCGTCCAGGTTGTCCGGGTCGTTCCGGAGAGTCTCCTGCAACCCCGAGACCGCGCGGTCGACACCACCGCGCGAGGCATCCTCCATCGCGCGGTCGACCGCTTCGTTCGAGTGGTGCAGCGCCACGGTCTTCGCCTCGATCGCGCGGTGGAGATACCGCTCTTCGATCCGGTAGTGCTTGAAGGTCAGCGCGACCACGGTCCCCACCGCGAATCCCGCGACATGTGCGAGGAAGGCGGTCCCTCCGCCGGCACCGGTCGGATCCGCGGTGTGGCTCGCCTGCGCCGACAAGCCCTCCCGAATGAACCACAGCGGGAGCATCAACCAGGCCGGTGCCTCGAACGTCCCGACGAACAGGAAGAACAACCAGTAGAAGAAAGTGATCTTCGTGTTCCAGAACAGGATGAGAAAGGCGCCCATGACGCCGGCGATGGCACCGGACGCTCCGATCAGCGGCGTTGGCGAGGCGGGGTACTGCAACACGAAGGCGAGCGCCGCGACGACGCCGGCGAAGAGGTAGAACGTCGCGAACACCGGTCGCCCCCACCGGTCCTCGACGAACGGTCCCGCGAGGTACAGGAACAGCAGGTTGAAGAACAGGTGCCAGAAGCCGCCATGGACGAACATGTGCGTCAGGAAGCCGTGCACCGTCAGGTCGTTCGGGACCAGGCCCAGGCTGCGGTACAAGCCGACGACCGACCTGTCGATCTGTGCCTTCAGCTCACGGAACCGCCGGTCGAGCTCGTCCTGCTCGGCCCGCAGCACGCGCGGGTCCACGGGAGCCGGCCCGGCGCGTTCCCTCAGGACCTCCACAAGGGCGTCGAAGTCTCGGGACAGGCCGGGCTCGGCCAGCACGTCCCGCAGCAACTGCTGCTGTTCGTCGCTGATCTCGAGATACGGATGCTCGAAGAAGTACTCGACGAACTTCTCGATACGGTCGAGCCGTGGCGTCCGGGCCGCGTACTGCAGGGACAGCAGGTATACGAGCACGCACGCACCCATGAGTCCGAAGGTGACCCACGGAAGACGCCGTACACCGGACTCCGAATGGCCGATGGGGACGATCACGCCGCGTTTCCGTCCGCTGGTACCGATAGTATAGCTGGCGCATGTCGGTGGGTCGCGTGGTACTGGTCGAGGTGTCGCGAGAGGGGAACCTCGGAGCGGCGATGCGGGTGGCCGCCAACTTCGGCGTGTCGCGACTGGAGCTCGTGCGACCCGGAGTCGATCCTCGTGACGACGAGGTCCGAGCGTGGGCGTGCGGCGGTGATCAGCGGGTCGCGGTGCAGGTCCACGATGATCTCGCCGCCGCCGTCGCCGACAGCCGGCTCGTGATCGCCACCGCCTCTGCACGCGGCCGCGAGGCCCAGCCGGTAGTCGAGCCGATCGAGGCCGTTCATGCGGTGGCGCGTGCCGGACCCTCGGACACCGCCCTGGTGTTCGGCAACGAGACGCGGGGTCTCTCGCGCGACGACCTCGACCGATGCGATCTCACGGTACGAATTCCCACCGTTCCCGAGTTCCCCGTTCTCAACGTGACCCAGGCCGTCGCCGTGCTGCTCGGGATCCTGGCGACCGCGACCTCGCCCTCGACCAGACCCGATCCGCCGCCGGCGCCTCGCGAGCGCGTGGACGGGCTGATGCAGCACCTCGGTCAGTCGCTGGAGGCCATCGGCTTCCTGGACCCCCAGAACCCCGACCGTATCCTGCGCAAGATCCGCAGGCTGCTCGGCCGGGCGCACGTCACGTGCGACGAGGTGGAGATCCTGCGAGGCGTGTGTCGCCAGATGATCTGGGCGGCGACATCCGCCGATCGCGAGCGGTGGACCAACGCGGCCGCCGACGATCCGTCACGGGTCGACGAGGCGTCCGAGCTCGTCGACGGGTTCGAGTCGTAACGGGAGCAGGACGCCGTAGCGCTCGTCGACGCGGTCTCGCATCCGCCGGATGAGTGCCACCACATCGCTGGACGACCCGCCCCGAGACACCCGCAGCCGGTTGGGGTTCGACCGCAGGGATCTCACCCCACCGCGTCCGACGTCGGCGCATCCGGCGCCCGCGAGCAGGTGCGCGACGTCGACCTGTTCCCCCGCGGGCGCCTCGAAGACCGGCCCGATCGTCCCGTCAGCGATCTCGCCCCGATCAGTTCCCGTGCCCTCGGACTCACCCTCGTCCGCCGGGGATCCGAGGTCGAGCCGCGACCTCAGGATCACCCAGCGCCGGAGATCGGGAGCGACCTCGCCCCCGGCGACCCGGTATCGGAACGTCGGCTTGCCTGGCGCCTGGAAATCGATCCAGTCCGCACGCGCGCCGAGCGACGGCGTCGAAGCGTGCCCCAGGTGACGCGCGAAAGTGCCACCGAGGCTTCCCGGCGTGCCAATCAGGCGCTCCAGACCGGTCAGACCCTGACCCGCCAGCGATCGCGCGAGCTGCCCGACACTCGCGCCCGCACCCACCACGACGCCCTCGTCCTCACGCTGCCAGCGGGCGAGTTCGCCCCCGAACGTGACGACCGGTACCCGCAGCCCTCGGTCGGGAGGGACGAGCCGTGATCCGCTGCCGATCGCGATCCAACCGAGCCCGTGGCAGGCCAGGAGATCCAGCACTTGCGCGGCTCCGGACGCCGTACGACACCGGATCACGAGGTCGGCGGTACCCCCCAGCCGGAGGGCCGTCCATGCCCGCAGGTCGACCCGCTCGTAGAACTCAGCCCGGCCCGTCGCTCGCAGCTCCTTGAGCTGCGCACGCAGGCTGGCGGCGACGTTCGGAGGGGCGACGATCGGGTTCACCGGAGAATTATGGCACGACGATTGCAATCGACGGAACGCAGCCAGACGTCAGAGCTGGTACACGCATCATACCTCCTCCTTCCTCCTGCGGGCCTCCGGGCCCGCTCCTTTTTGCTCCCCTTCCCCGTCGCGGGGGGCGGACCCCAGACCCAGGTTGCGCATGTGGTAGAGGAGCGCCTGTCGGCTGATGCCGAGGGCTCGTGCCGAGGCGGTCCGGTTGCCACCGTGATGCTCGAGGGTCTCGCGGATCAAGCGCACCCTGAAGGCGCGATGGGCGTCCTGCCAGGAGCTGGGCCGGTCGGCCGCTGTGGAGTGTTCGAAAGGCAGGAGGTCGGGGGTCGCGGTTCCGCCGCCGCAGCGTGCCATCACCACCTCGATCACATGCCGCAGCTCGCGAACGTTTCCGGGCCAGGGATGGGCGCGCAGGGCATCCCACGTCGCCTGCGACAGGCGACACGGTTGCAGACCGTGTCGCACCCGCGCCTCGTCCATAAACCGATCGACCAGTACCGGGAGGTCGCCCGACCTGTCCCGCAGGGGCGGCAGCTCGACGGTCGCCTGGGCGATCCGGTAGTACAGGTCCGGACGGAAGGAGCCGGCATCGCGTCGGCCCTGAAGGTCCCGATGCGTGGCGGCGACGATCCGGACGTCGACCTCCCGGACGGCCGAGGATCCCACCGCGCGCACCTCGCGACTTTCGAGAAAGCGGAGCAGCTTCACCTGAAGACCGAGCCCGAGATCGCCGATCTCGTCGAGGAACAGCGTGCCGCGGTCCGCTGCGACCGCGAGACCCGAGCGCGCTCGGTCCGCACCCGTGAACGCTCCACGCGTCGCCCCGAACAGCTCCGCCTCGAGCAGCGACTCCGGAACCGCCGCCACGTTCACCGGAACGAACCGGCCCCCACGCCCCGATAGCTCGTGGAGGGCACGCGCGGCGACCTCCTTCCCCACTCCGGTCTCGCCACGCAGCAGCACCGTGACGGCGGTCGACGCGTATCGGCGCAGCTCGTCACGCAGACGGCCCATCGCCGGAGACGTGCCCAGCAGGAGTCGATCGGCTGCGTCCCCGTCGACCGGCGACGACACCACGTCCCGATGGAGCAGCTCCACGACCGCCACGAGCAAGCGCCACAGCGGACCCTCGGGTGCGCAGCCGCCGAGCGGCACGAACTGCAATCTGCCAGCGGTGATGACCTCTCCCGGCTCGCCGGCCCCCCACGACCACAGCTTCCGCCCTCCCCCACCCTCCCACACCTCGAGCCCGGTGAGGTCGACGGAGGCCAACAGCGCCTGCACGTCGTCGGACCGAGGATCGGCGACCGATCCACTTTCCGCCATGCGCACGAGTGCTGCGAGCGCGATCGGATCGCCGCTCTCGGATCGACGGAGCTGCGCGGCCCAGCCGTCCGCCCCGAACCGTTGCAGGGTGCCGGCGCAGCGTCTCCGAAGCCCGTCACCCATGTCGACGTCCCCGGCGAGTCGGTCCACCAGCGCAACGGCCAGAGCCTGCGGTCCGGGCGTCGGCGACTGCGGATCCACCACCGCCTCCGCGGTTCCGGCCGCGATGACTCGTGAAGCGATCTCCAGGCCCCATTCGTCGAACGCGGGCGGGTCACCTGCCGGGGCGGTCCGGCGCACGAGCGCGTCACACAGGCGCCACCACGCCACGGCATGGTCCCCCGCCTCCGAAAACGAGGTCCGCGCCTCGCGCGTGCGGCCCGCGAGCAGGGCCCGAACCCCCTGGACCCAGCACAGGCCGTCCGCGAGCCGCGGATCGTCCGATGAGGCGAGGTCGAGGTATCGTCCGGCGGCCCGCTCCACCTCGTCGAGGTCGCCACGCGCCAGCGCGAGACGCACGAGCTCGGCCGCCACGTAGGGATCGGACTCGGGTGAGCCACAGTCCGCGAGCCGTGCCGCCGCGGACTCGAGTCGCAGCAGGTCGAGATCCGAGACCGCCAGGTTGAAACGGACCATCTGCAACCGCCGGCGGAACCCTGCGGCCTCGAGAAGCCTCGAGGCCCGCAGATGGTGATGCGACGCGAGCCGGCTGTCGCCCTCCTCCAGGGCCACCGATCCCAGGTCCAGCTCGAGAATGCCGCGCCACCCTGCCGCCTCCGCGGGCACGGTCTGCTGCAGTCGGACGAGCAGCCGCCGGGCCGACCTGGTCTGGTGGAGGTCCGCCAGCCGGTTCGCATGGTGGTGCAGCAGACGGAACCACAGCCCCGGGTGTCGACCTGCCAGCTCTCGGCGCAGGGCGCGGTCACTGAACGCGTCGGGGTTCACGATCACCAGGCGCTCGATCTCGAGCTCCCGCGCGAGCGTGGGGGCCAGTCGCGACGACACGTCGGCGAGCAGACCTTCGACCGCCTCCAGGGTCGCCGCGTCGCCCTGCCGAACGGCAGGTCGCAACGCCCGGAGACCGACCGTGGCCGCCGCCCGGGGCGCGGCGTCCGCCCACCGCACGAGATCCCGGATCTCGACCGGGCCCGCCGAGCGGTCGAGCACCTCCAGCCAGGCGTTCCAAGGATCTCGCTCGGGCACCGCGACGGCCTCGAGCACGCGACGCGCAACGGTGAGATCGAGGTCCGCGAGACACGCCTCGACCCACGCGGTTCGCACCCTCCCATCGAGCGCATCGGGCCGGACGGGCTGCAGGAGGCGACGCACGGGCGTCGGATCGAGGTCGTCGAGCCGGCCACGTATCCAGGACACGAGCGGGTTGATGTCATCGCCGGCGAGCGCGAGATGGCGGAGACGACGAGGATCGTCCGCAGCGTAGACCTCGGCGACGACCCGGTGCCGGGGATCCGGTGCGAGGGTCCGCCCGATCGAGAGCCGCCACATGCCGTCGCTCTCGACGACCCAGCCGGACCGGCGCAGGATCTCGAGATCCTGCGGTCGCGCCTGTGCATGGACCGACAGCACGCCAGCCGGCAGGCCGTCCGGCGCGAGACGCAGCCAGTCCAGCACCGGTCCCCCGCGGCCCGGGACGTCGGCACGCTCGCCACCGAAGCCGCCCACCGCATCCGTCAGCGCATGTCGGTCCGCCTCGGCGAACGGATCGAATCGACGGCGGCGGCGTTCGACCACGAACCGGCCCTTCTCTGCCGCGATCCCCGCCACCACCAGGTGCTGCGCCGGGCGGTCGGGGTCGAAAACCGGCGGGGGCGGAGGTGCCCACCCGGCCGGGAACTGCCCCATGACGAGCGCGGAGCAGCCCGGTC
>Ga0316576_10001014_pt1 | contig 14500 bp, 12 predicted proteins | sample S0NA_FD_203075 | JGI IMG/M metagenome (GOLD analysis project Ga0316576, IMG submission 203075) | Rhizosphere microbial communities from salt marsh grasses in Alabama, United States - S0-2_050615r3r5 | ecosystem: Host-associated > Plants > Roots > Rhizosphere | place: USA: Alabama | collected... | reverse complement strand
CGCAGAACAGGTCCCTCAGGACACCGCCGCCGGTGGCGGTGATCACCGCCACCAGGACTGCCGAGCCGAAGCCCAGACCATTGCCGAGCGCCTTCTGGGCCCCGACGACGACCCACACACCGATGAACAGTCCGTCGATCACTTCCAGGAGCATGGTGGCACGGCTGAAGAACCGGGCGAAGACCAATCCGATGGCCGCCCCCACCACCGCGTAGATGAGGAACACAGAGGAGGTCAGGAACACCGGTGGGCCCGAGACGAGCAGGATGTCGCGGATGACGCCGCCGCCGAGAGCGCCACAGAACCCGACGACCAGAATGCCCATGACATCCATCTGACGGCGGCGGGCGTGCAACGCTCCGGAGATCGCGCCCACCGTGATGGCAAGGGCCTCCAGCGCGGTCGGCAGGACGAGGGAGGAGGCGCTATCCATGGTCACCGTTCCGGCGGCTCCAGAACGACCACATCCTGTCCGACATGTCTGCGGCCGCGGTGGTCTCCAGGTCCCACGCGACCGCGATCAGACGGGTGGCGAACACGATCAGGATGACGGCGATCTGGGAGAACAAGGGCCGGCCGGTCCAGGCGTCGAGTGCCACGTACAGCACGGACCCCGCCACCGCGATGACGCCCAGGAAGACACCCGGGCGCAGGATCTGGGGAGCGTCGCCGCCGAGGATGTCGCGCAGCAGTGGCCCGGCCGTCGCCACGATCGTGCCGACCGCCACCGCCGGCAGTGCGTCCAGACCGGCGCGCAGGGCGCTGTCGGTGCCCACAGTGGCCAGAAGTCCCATCGCAAGTGCCTCGAGTGCCAGGAGTGCGCGGTCGAAGCGTGCGATGTAGCCGGCGAAGAAGAAGCCGATCACCGCCGCGGCCACCGCCGACCAGATGAAGGCGGGGTCCCGTAGCACGATCGGCCCGCGCGCCAACAGGATGTCCCGTATCAGCAGTCCGCCCAGGCCCGCGGTCACCGACAGTGTGAGCACACCGATGACGTCGAAGCCACGGCGTGCGGCGTAGGTGGCCCCCGCCACTCCACCGACGACGACGGTCAGATACAAAGTCCAGACAGGCAGCGCCGTCGCGCCCGTGTAGACCTGCAGCATGACGCCCACCGTAGTGGGCGCGCAGCCACCGACCCCACGTTGCGGCGCAGTTCACGGTGGCTTGTGTGAAAGCATTGGCCGTGCCTCTGGACCTGACCGCCCCGGCGACGCTGACCGGAGTCGGCTCGGTACCCGGCACCGATGTGACCGACTGGCCCACCCGGATCAGCGACCAACTGGACCTCCCGCATGTTCCCGAGTTGCCGGAACGGGGGCCGGGGGCTGACATGATCGGACGGACCCTCGGGCTTCTGTCCCAGGTCAGCGTCGAATTCTCCGCGACCACCAGCGTCACTGGATGGGAACTGGCTTCGGCCACCCGCGACATGCGCCGGGCCCGCTCCCTGCTCGGCCAGGACCTCGACGCGGTGGAGATCGCCTGGCAGGGCCACAACGGCTGGGCCAAACAACAACTGGTGGGTCCCTACACACTCGCAGCGGCCGTCGAACGTCGTGGCCGCCCCCTGTTGGCGGACCCGGGACTGGTACGCGAACTCCTCGAGGCGTACCGCGTCCTGGTGGCCGTTCATCGCCGGGACCTTTCACGACGGGTGCCTGCGCAGTGGCTGATCCAACTCGACGAGCCGTCGTTGCCGGCGGTGGCCGGTGGCAGGATCGCGACTGCGAGCAGGTTGTCGGTGCTGGCCCCGGTCCGGCCCGAACTCGACCTGGGAGCCGACCTGCTGCACTGCTGTGCGCAGGGCATCGACTGGGCGGACCTGCGGGCGTTCTCAGGCGTGCTGTTCGATCATGGTCGACTTGCCCCGCAGGACGACGCCGGGCTCGCGGAACTGTCGGAGAATGGGGTCGCGCTGGGTTTCGGGGTGTCACCGGTACCCGGTAGCGTCCGCAACGTGTTGGATTTCTTCGACCGCACCGGTCTGACGCCCGCCCCGATGTTGATCAGCCCGCCCTGCGGAATGGTCGCCGACTATCGTCCGTGGCAGCCTGTCGTTGCCGAGCTCGTCGAGAGGCTCTCCTGATGTCCGGCCCCTCCGCCGCGGATCGGCGGGAGTGGGAGGAGTTGGTCGGGGCGATCGAGCAGGCCCGGCGCGAGTACTACCAACAGGACGCGCCGCGACTGTCGGATGCGGAGTACGACGCCCTGTTCGTGCGCCTGCAGGCACTGGAGCAGGAGCATCCGGAGTTGCAGCGTGCCGACTCGCCGACCCAGACCGTCGGCGGGGACCGCTCCGAGATGTTCGAGCCGGTCGAGCATCTGCAGCGGATGATGAGCTTGGACAACGCCTTCGGCATGGACGAGTTCCGGGCATGGGTCGCTCGGGTCGAGAAGGAACTCGAGCAGATACCGTCCATGCTGTGCGAGTTGAAGATCGACGGCCTGGCCGTGGATCTGGTGTACCGCGGCGGGCACTTGACGAGTCTGGCGACCCGCGGCGACGGCCGGGTGGGGGAGGACGTGACCTACAACGCTCGGTTCATCCCGGCGATCCCCAAACGCCTGGTGGGTGCCCCGGAGTTGGTGGAGGTGCGCGGCGAGGTGTTCTTCCCGGTGGCGGAGTTCGCGCAGCTCAACGACCAGATGCTGGAACTTGGCCGTTCCCCGTTCGCGAATCCGCGCAACGCCGGCGCGGGCACGTTGCGGCAGCGCGTCGATCGCCGTCTGGCCGAGATCGCCGAGCGGGAGGCATCCGGACGGGCAGTCTCCGACAAGGCGCGTGAACAGGTGCAGCGGGGGATCGATGCGCTGGGCCGTCTGCGGCTTATCGTGCACGGCCTCGGTGTGCTCGACGGACCGCGGCCGGCGCGCCTGTCGCAGGTGTACGAACAGATGGCGGGTTGGGGGCTCCCGGTGTCACCGCGGGCCAGGGTGGCTCCCACTGCCGCCGACGTGGAGGCCTACGTCGAGGAGTTCGAGTCGAAGCGCCACACGCTCGACCACGAGATCGACGGGGTCGTGGTCAAAGTGGATGACATCGCGGTGCAGGACCGGCTCGGCGCCACCTCGCGGGCGCCACGGTGGGCGATCGCGGTGAAGTACCCACCAGAGGTCGTACGGACCCGCCTGTTGGACATCGCCGTCAACGTCGGCCGCACGGGCCGGGTGACGCCCTTCGCGATCATGACTCCGGTGCGGGTGTCCGGTACCACGGTGTCGATGGCGACCCTGCACAACGCCCAGGAGGTCCAGCGCAAGGGAGTCCTGATCGGGGACATGGTGTTCCTGCGCAAGGCCGGCGAGATCATCCCGGAGGTTATCGGCCCCGTGGTGGAGGAGCGCACCGGCGACGAGCGGGCCTTCGTGATGCCGACCGTGTGCCCGTCGTGCGGGACACCTTTGGCACCGGCCAAGGAGGGCGACGTCGACATCCGGTGCCCGAACGCCCGGTCATGCCCGGCACAGTTGCGCGAACGACTCAACCACGTCGGTGGCCGGGGGGCGCTGGACATCGAGGGACTGGGCTGGAAAGCGGCGAATGCTCTGCTCGACGACGCCCTGGTGCATGACGAGGGGGATCTGTTCGCCCTGGACGAGGCCACCCTCCTGCGCTCGGACTTCTTCACCCGCTCCGGCCACGAACTGACCGAGAACGCCCGCGTGCTGCTCGAGCAACTCGAGATCGCCAAGACCCGGCCCCTGTGGCGCATCCTGGTCGCCCTGTCGATCAGGCATGTGGGTCCGACTGCGGCGCAGGCATTGGCCCGCGAGTTCGGATCGCTGGCGGCCATCCGGGCGGCGTCCCTGGAGGAGTTGTCCGCGGTCGACGGGGTGGGGCCGACGATAGCGAGTGCGCTGCACGAGTGGTTCGACGTCGATTGGCACGCACAGGTGGTCGACAAGTGGGCCGCCTGCGGGGTCAGGATGGCCGATGAGGGTGGCGCACGGTCCGGACCGCTGACCGGCACCACCATCGTGATCACCGGGACGCTGTCCGGCTTCAGCCGCGACGCGCTCACGGAGAGGCTGCAGGGCCTGGGGGCGAAAGTGACCGGATCGGTCTCCAAGAAGACCGACTATCTCATCGCGGGCGAGAACGCCGGTTCCAAATACGCGAAGGCCGAGAAACTCGGGGTCCGGATCCTCACCGAGGACCGCCTCGCCGAACTCGGCGTGGACCTTTAGTCAGGCCCGCTCCTCGGCGAGCATGTTGCCACCGTCGACCACCAGGCATTGGCCCGTGGTGTAGGCCGCTGCGGGTGTGCAGAACCAGGCGATCGCTGCGGCCACCTCGTCGGGTGTGCCCGCTCGCCCGATCGGCGTCACCAGCGACTGCCGTGCCTCGTCCGGCGTCTGCGATCCGGTGGCGATCCACCCCGGCGCGACCGCGTTGACGGTGATACCGGCGCCGGCGAAATCCACGGCCATAGACCGGGTGAGGCCCAGCATTCCCGCCTTCGCCGCGGCGTAGGCGGGCTCGTCGCGCATGGCCATCACAGCCCCGGTGACGCTCGTCACGTTGACGATCCGCCCCCAGCCCCGCCGGGCCATGCCCGGCAGTACCTCGCGACTCACCAGGAAGGCAGTGTCGAGGTTGCGTTCGATACCCGCCCGCCACGTGGCCAGGCTCATGTCAGTGATCCGCCCGGACTCGAATACCGTGCCGACGCTGATCATGCCGGCGTTGTTCACCACGATGTCCATGTCCCCGGGAAGTCCGGCCACCTGTCGCTCGTCGGTCAGATCGGCCACGTGTCCGAGGGTGTCCACCCCCTCAGCAAGCAGTTCGGCCGCCCGTTCGGTGATCCTGTCCGTCGTGGAGACCAGGGTCACCCGCGCGCCCATCCGGCCCAGCATTCTCGCCGTTGCGATCCCGATGCCGGAGGGCGAACCGGCCCCGGTTATCAAAGCGGTCCGGCCGCTGAGATCGAAGGCGTCGAGCATGTGACGAGGGTAGCCGCCGCGTCCTCGGCGCCCCGGTCCGGTGGGACCGGATCCGCGTATGGGTGCAGCAGCAATGCCCGGGCGCACGTCGCGGCGGCAGCGTCTCCGTAGACTTGGCGGCATGCCCGCAATCTCCCGCGACGAAGTCGCGCACTTGGCCCGACTGGCCAGGCTGGATCTCGGCGAGGATGAGCTCGTCCACTACGCACAGCAACTGGACGTGATCCTGTCCGCGGTGACGCGGGTGGGCGAGGTCGCCGCCGACGACGTCGAGCCGATGTCGCATCCGATCGCTCTTGACAACGTCTTCCGCGTAGACGAACGCCGCCCGAGTCTGAGCGTCGACGACGCGCTCGCCGGCGCACCTGCGGTCCAGGACGAGCGGTTCCGGGTGCCCCGCATCCTGGATGAGGAGTGAACGTGAGTTTCACTGAGACCACCGCCGTCGAACTGGCAGCGGGTATCGCCGCCGGGGAGTTCTCGGCCCGCGAGGTGACCACGGCCTTCCTGGACCGGATCGCCGAGACCGACGAGCGGCTCAACGCGTTCCTGGCCGTCGACACTCCTGGCGCGCTGGCCGCCGCCGACGCGATCGACGAGGCCCGTGCCCGTGGGGATGAACTCGGTTCCCTGGCCGGTGTTCCCGTGGCTGTGAAGGACGTGATCACGACGAAGGGGCTCGTCACCACCTGTGGGTCGAGGATGTTGGAGGGCTGGGTGCCCCCGTACGACGCGACCGTCACCGCGAACCTGCGCCGGGCGGGGGCGGTCATCATCGGCAAGACGAACATGGATGAGTTCGCGATGGGGTCGTCCACGGAGAACAGCGCGTTCGGTCCCACCCGCAACCCCTGGGACCCCACACGCATCCCAGGAGGTTCCAGCGGCGGGTCCGCCGTGGCGGTCGCAGCACGTCAGTCACCCCTGTCGGTCGGTACGGACACCGGGGGTTCCATCCGGCAGCCGGCCGCGATGACCGGCGTGGTCGGGGTCAAACCGACCTACGGCGGGGTCTCGCGCTACGGTCTGGTCGCCCTGGCGTCGTCCCTGGATCAGGCAGGGCCCTTCGCCGCGACCGTGGCCGATGCCGCGTTGCTGCATGCGGCGATGGCCGGACACGATGCGCAGGATTCGACATCCATCGACGCCCCCGTGCCACCGGTCGTGCAAGCAGCGGCCACCGGCGATGTGCGCGGTATGCGGATCGGTGTCGTCGAACAGCTCACCGGTGATGGGTTCCAGCCCGAGGTGCGCGACCATTTCAGGTCATCGCTGGACGCCCTCGCGGACGCGGGGGCCGAGATCGTCGAGGTCTCGTGTCCGCACTTCGAGTACGCCCTGGCCGCGTACTACCTGATCCTGCCGAGCGAGGCATCGTCCAATCTCGCGAAGTTCGACGCCATCCGCTACGGCCTGCGGGTCGGCGACGACGGTGACGCCTCCGTCGAGCAGGTGATGGCGATGACGCGTGAGGCCGGCTTCGGCCCCGAGGTCAAACGACGGATCATGCTGGGCACCTATGCGCTGTCCAGTGGCTACTACGAGGCTTACTACGGGCAGGCGCAGAAGGTGCGCACTCTGATCGCGCGAGACTTCGCGCAGGCGTTCTCGGCCGCCGATGTGCTGGCCACACCCACAGCGCCCACGACCGCGTTCCCGATCGGTGAGAAGGTCGATGATCCGCTGAGCATGTACTTGCAGGACATCGCCACGATCCCGGCCAACCTGGCAGGCATCCCAGGAATGTCCATACCGGTGGGCGTGGATGGCGCGGGGTTGCCGGTGGGCCTGCAGTTCATGGCTCCGGCGATGGCCGACGACCGTCTGTACGCGGCCGGCGCTGCACTGGAGGCTGCCATCGGATGGGAGGGCCGACCATGAAGTTCGAACAAGCCGTCACAGAATTCGACCCGGTGCTCGGTCTCGAGGTCCACGTCGAACTCAACACCGAGACCAAGATGTTCTGCGGTTGCCCGACGACGTTCGGCGGCGCCCCCAACACGCAGGTGTGCCCGGTCTGCCTGGGCCTGCCGGGCTCCCTGCCGGTGGTCAACGGCAAAGCTGTGGAATCGGCCATCCGGATCGGTCTGGCGCTGAACTGCAGCATCGCGGCGCGGTCGCGGTTCGCCCGCAAGAACTACTTCTACCCGGACATGCCCAAGAACTATCAGATCTCGCAGTACGACGAGCCGATCGCGGTGGACGGCTACTTGGACGTGGAGGTGGACGGCGAGACCTACCGGATCGGGGTCGAGCGCGCGCACATGGAGGAGGACACCGGCAAGTCACTGCACATGGGTGGCGCGACCGGCCGGATCCACGGGGCGGACTACTCGTTGGTGGACTACAACCGGGCGGGGATCCCGCTCATTGAGATCGTCACCAAGCCCATCACGGGCACCGGGGACAAGGCACCGGAGGTGGCGCGTGCCTACGTGACGGCGCTGCGGGACATCCTGCGGTCCCTGGGGGTCTCGGACGTGCGCATGGAGCAGGGTTCGCTGCGCTGCGATGCGAACGTGTCGCTGCGCCCGGATCCGGACGCGCCGTTCGGTACCCGCACGGAGACCAAGAACGTGAACTCGCTGCGGTCGGTGGAGCGTGCGGTGCGCCACGAGATCGAGCGTCAGGCCGATGTCCTCTCCGAGGGGGGGACGATCGTCCAGGAGACCCGCCACTGGCACGAGGACACCGGCCGGACCACTGCTGGTCGCACCAAGGAGGAGGCCGAGGACTACCGGTACTTCCCCGAACCCGATCTGTCGCCGGTGAACGCCTCGGCGCGGTGGGTGGAGGACCTGCGCGCGACCTTGCCGGAGCCGCCGGCGCAGCGCCGGGCCCGACTACAGCAGGTGTGGGGCTTCACCGATCTCGAGATGCGCGACGTGGTGAATGCGCAAGCACTCGAACTCATCGAGCAGACCATCGCCGAGGGCGCGACGGCTGCGGGCGCCAAGAAATGGTGGCTGGGAGAACTGGCCCGTCGCAGCAACGACACCGGCGTCGCGTTGCCGGACCTGGCCATCGACGCGGCCGCGGTGGCGCGCATCGAGGAGTTGGTGGGGGAAGGCGCCATCAACGACAAGATGGCCCGACAGGTGATCGATGGCATCCTGGCCGGAGAGGGTTCGGCCGACGATGTGGTCGAGTCCCGTGGACTCGCGCTGGTCTCCGACGACTCCTCGCTGCAGTTGGCGGTCGATGAGGCCATCGCGGCCAATCCCGATGTCGCCGAGAAGGTGCGCGGCGGAAAGGTCGCAGCAGTCGGTGCTCTGGTGGGTGCTGTGATGAAGGCCACCCGTGGACAGGCGGATGCGGGTCGGGTCCGCGAGTTGCTCGTGGACAGACTCAGCGGCGATTAGGTCTGACCTATGGGGTTGGTCTTACGGGGTGGCTGAACCTCGTCCCGTTGTTCCCGATCGTGCTCGGTGCGGGAGCCGTGTTCAGCGTGTTGTTGTCGTCGCCCGGGTAGTCGGCCTGCAAACCTGGGTCGTCCTGGCCTCGGGCTGAGTCTGAGCCTGGTCGCCGCAGCAACGCTGAGCCCCGCGGTGGGTGGGATCACCGGTCCGTGCCGGCGCGCGATCACCCCACCCATCGATCCCCGGGACCTGGTGAGCAGGTCCGATCGGGTGCTCAACACGTGGTTGTTCCTTCCCCCGGGATTCTTCGCCGGGTACGCCGCGGTGCGCAGGGTGTGGGTGTGGGTGATCGCATTCGCAGTGCCCTTCGCCGCGGAGGCCGTGCAGCGACTCGCCCGATTGCTCAGCCGGCGGTGCCAGTTCCAGGACCTCGTCGACAACACCTGGGGGCTGGTTCTGAGATCCATGCTGGGGGTCGCGACTGCACTCGTGGCGCAGCGGCTGTCGGCGCGAACGGATCGCCACGGTTGAGGAACCTGCGGCCCCGCACGCGTGCCTGCCGGGAAATGTCATACCCGCGTTCCACCATGGGAACAGACGAACCCCAGGGGGCGACATGCGGATACTCCACACTTCGGACTGGCACCTCGGCCGGACGCTGCACAAGGTGTCGCTTGTGGACGCCCAGCGCTCGGCTATGGAGCAGATCGTCCGGATCGCCGAAGACGAGGGTGTCGACCTTGTGGTGGTTTCCGGCGATGTCTTCGACCACGCCGTGCCCTCGGCCGAAGCCCTCGAACTGCTTGAATCCACTCTCAGCCGGCTGGTCGGCATCGCTCCCACCGTCGTCACAGCCGGCAATCACGATTCGCTGCGCCGACTCGGGTACGGATCCCGCCTGTTCACCGAGCGTCTTTTCCTGCGGACCCGGCTGGACGAGATCGGCCGGGCCCTCACGTTCGCCGACGAGCACGGCCAGGTCCGGGTCTACCCGATTCCCTATCTGCATCCCGACACCGCGCGCCATGTCCTGGTGGACGGACCCGACCAGGAGTTGCCCGCCACCCACATGGCGGTCATGACCGCGGCCATGCGGAAGGTTCGCGAGGACCTGGCGTCGGCGGGCGAGAGCCGCAGCGTGGTCCTCGCCCACGCCTGGGTGGCGGGCGCTGCAGCCACCGACTCCGAGCGGGACATCGCGGTCGGAGGCTTGGGCACGGTCGCGTCCGATGTCTTCACCGGTGTCGACTACGTGGCCCTGGGTCATCTGCACCGACCTCAGGAACCGAGCAGTCCCCGCCCCGGGACGTACCTGCGCTACAGCGGTTCGCCGCTGCGCTACTCGTTCAGCGAAGCCGCTCAGGAGAAGTCGGTGAGCATCGTGGAACTCGACGCACAGGGTGTTCGCAGCGTACGCGAGCGGTCGATCGACCAGCCTCGGGCGATGGCCAACCTGCGGGGACTGATGGCCGAACTGCTGGATCCGCAGGAGTTCGTCGAAGCGGTCGACGCGTGGGTCAGCGTCACCGTGATCGATGATCGCCGGCCGACGCAGATGTGGCCCCGCATCCAGCAGCGGTTCCCGCACGCCCTGCTCGTCCGCCACGAGCCTGCAGGGGGTATCCGATCGGCGAGCGGTGGCTCCGTCCGGGAGCAGAAGCCGTCCGAGGTGGCCGGAGAGTTCGTGAAGTACGTCACGAACGGCGAGATCCGCCCCGACGAGGCGCGTGCTTTCGATGACGCCGTCCAGACCGTACGGTCGCAGGAGGCGTCATGAAGTTGCGGAGCCTGCAGCTCGAGGGCGTCGGATCGTTCGCCGACCACGCCGAGATCGACTTCGAGGGCCTGGCGAACGCCGGACTCTTCCTGATCGAGGGTCCTACCGGCTCGGGCAAGTCCACCATCCTGGACGCGATCGTGTTCGCACTGTACGGCTCGGTCGCCGGTGCCGATTCCGACCTCGGTCGGCTGGACTCGCACCTTCGGACGACGTCACCCTGGGTCGAGCTCGAGTTCGAGGTGTCGGGAACGGTCTACCGTGTCCGCCGCAGCCCCGCGCACACCCGCGTCAAGAAGCGCGGCTCGGGCCGGACCAGTGTCAATGCGACCGCCTCTCTCATGCAGATGACCGCCGATGGTCCAGTTGCGCTGGCGACGCGTGCCAGCGAGGTGGCGGAGCAGATCCAGAGGATCGTGGGCCTGTCCAAACAGCAGTTCGTGTCCACAGTGGTCCTCGCGCAAGGGGAGTTCGCGAACTTCCTGGATGCGGGTACCCAGGAACGGGCCCAGATCCTGGAGCGGGTTTTCGGCACTGAGTTCTACAAGCAGGTAGAGGACCAGTTGCAGTCGATGCGCAAGCAGGCCCACAAGCAACGCGCCGACGCCGCGGACGCTGCTGACGACACATTGGAACAGTGCAAGGGGGTTCTCGACCTGGAACTGGACGCCACCGAGCCGCTGGTGGCCCTGGACCGCGCTTTGGACGCCATTCGCGCGGAACTGATCGAGGCCGAGGTGCGATGTGGTCAGCTGAACCTGGAGAGCCGGGAGTCCCGCGACGCGCTGGAGGCGGCGAAGAGTTTCGTCGTCGCCCAGAGTCGCAAACGCGATGCCCTCGCGCGGCGTGACGAAATGGAACGACTGGCCCCCGAGATCCGGCAACTGCGTGAGGCCGTGGAGAGTCATCGTCGAGCTTCCCCGGTCGTGCCGGCCATCGCGTCGTGGCGGCGAGCACAGGCCGATGCGGACGCCGCGACTGTGGAATCGGCGAGGTGCCGCCGCGACCTGCAGGCCCTGGGTGAGGAGGCGACCGCCGACGCCGATCGTCTCAATGAAGTGGTCGGTCTTCTCGCAGAGTTGGGTCCGGTCGTGGAGATCGAGCAGGGACTCGAGTCCGCGTCCTCAGAGGTGGAGCGGTTGCGGGCCGCGGCTGCAGTGGCAGCCGAGTCGGTGGCGCTGACGCAGCAGCGGATGGCCGACGTGGAGCAGAACCTCCAGCAGGTGGGCGAGGAGTTGAACTCGATCCCCGACACGACTGATGAAATGCCTGCTTTGACATCTGCGCTGGAGCAGTGGGAGACGCGGCGGTCGGCGTGCAAGTTGTTGGAGGTCAGGCGGGCCGAGCTGCAGGCCGCTCTGCGCCACGCCGACGATGCCGATGCGCTCAGCCTCGCTGTGGACGCCCGGCTGGCCCGGGCGCAGGAGCAGATCCTCGCAGGGCAGGCAGCGGCGTTGGCCGCCACGCTCGTGGACGGCCGGCCTTGTGCGGTATGTGGTTCACTCGAGCATCCCGCTCCGGCGGTCGATCCGGATGCCGGCGATCCCGCCACGGTCGAGGCCCTGCGGGAAGAGGTGCTCCAGCGTCGTGAGGAGGCGGGTCGGCGGCGAGGTGACGCGCAGCGGCTCAGGGGGATCGTCGAACAACTCGTCGAGCAGGCGGGCGACACCCCGCCGGAGGAGGTGCAGACCGGGCTGGATGCCGCGCGCACGGCGCTGGACCGCGCGCGGGCGGAGCAGGACCGGCGGCGCCACGCCGTTGAACGTCTGCGCGAGTTGGAGGAGTCGAGGAGGTCCATCGCGGAGGGGTTGACCGCCGCGAAGTTGGCTGAAGGCGTCGAACGGACTGCATTCGCGAAGGCGGCGGAGGCCCTGGAGTCCGCGCGGGTGAGGGTGTCCTCGGCACGTGGCGAGTACTCGTCCGTGGCGCAGCGGGTGGGTGTCCTCACATCGATCCAGGAGGCGCAGAGGTCGGCGGCACGCGCCTCAGCCGTGGAAGACACCTGCCGGGCCGCGCGGCGGCAGGCCGAGGAGGTCGTCGATGAGACCTTGGCGCGGGTGGGACTGCCCAGTGTGGAGGATGCCGAATCTGCGCTGCTGGATGAGTCGCGACTCGACGAGATCCAACGGCGGATCGACCTGTGGCAATCCGCGCATGAGTCGACCCGAAGAGAGTTGGCGGAGTTGGACGCGGTCGATCTCACGGCCGTCGTCGATGTCGAGGCAATGACCGCGCTGCACGCCGCGGCTGACGCGCGCGCCGCGGAGGCGCTCCGGCGGGTGGAGAGACTGACCGACCGCCTGGGGCGCGCCGAGCCCCGTCGCGAGGCGCTCCGCGAACGACTCGAGACGTTGCAGAGAGTGCGTGAAATCACCGAACCCGTGATCCGAATGGCCGACCTCGCGACTGCGCAGCGGAACGAGGTGATCCACCGGGTGCGCCTGTCCTCGTTCGTGCTCATGCGCCGGTTCGAGGACGTCGTGCGGGCGGCCAACGACCGGCTGGATGCGATCTCGGAGGGCCGCTATCAACTCTCCGTCGAGGGGCAAGGCCTGGACGGACGGGCCCAGGCCGGGCTGGATCTTCGCATCTACGACTGCCGCTCGGACTCCAAGCGTTCGACGAGGTCGCTGAGCGGCGGCGAGCGCTTCTACGTGTCGCTGGCACTCGCGCTCGGTCTGGCCGACGTCGTCCGCAGCGAGTCCGGAGGCATGGAGTTGGGCACCCTGTACATCGACGAGGGGTTCGGCTCACTGGACGCCGACGTTCTCGAAGAGGTGATGGACATGCTCGAACAGGTCAGGGTGGGGGAGGACCGTGTGATCGGCGTGATCAGCCACGTCGAGATCCTCAAGTCTCGTATCGATGCCCGCATCAGTGTTCGCCGGGACAACTCCCGACCCGGGGTCAGCACGTTGGAGGTGCGGGTGTGAGTTTTCCGGGCGACCTCGACGACGTGATCCTCGAGGTCGTTGGTGCGGTACCAGCAGGCGCATTGGCCACGTACGGGGATGTGGCCGGCTTGGTCTCCGAACTCGGCCATCCGTGCGGTCCTCGGCGTGTTGCGCGATCCCTGTCGATGTTCGGTGGTTCCGTCCCTTGGTGGCGGGTCGTGCATTCCGCTGGAACTCTGGCGGAACCCGTCGCCGGTCGGGCACGGGAACTCCTGGCGGCAGAGGGGATCCACACTGACGGGCGCCGGGTACCGCTTGCCACGCATCGTTGGCATCCCGACGAGGCCGCCCTCCGGGCGTTGGCCGAGACCGTCGGCCCGCAGCGCGGGCGGTGATTCGGTGGGATCATTGAACCGTGATGGACGTGTCCCCGGAGAGATTCGAACAACTGGTGGCTGCCGCCGTCGACGTGATCCCCCCGGACCTCGCGCGCCACATCGAGAACGTTGCGATCGTTGTGGAGGATCAGCCACCGGCGGATCATCCCGGTGTGCTCGGACTGTATGAAGGTATCCCACTCACGGCGCGCGGCACTTGGTACGTGGCGACGATGCCGGATCGCATTCGCATCTTCCGAATGCCGATCCTCCGGATGTGCTCGAGTCAGGCAGACGTGGTCCGTGAGGTTTACATCACCGTGGTGCACGAGATCGGGCACCACTTCGGGATCGACGACGACCGTCTACATGAACTCGGAGTGGGCTGACAACCTTTCCATAAGCGAAAGACTGATTTATACTTTGTGCTATGAGTGATGCAATCAGGGCATTGTTGGAAGATGTAGCAACTGGAAAGTTGTCGGCGGAACAGGCGTCGGAACAGATCGAGCGGCTCCGGGGCGAGTCCCTGGTCGTCAGCGATGAGCCCGTGCGGCGGATCGTGATCAGGGCCGGCGCGGTGCGTCTGAGCATCCATGGCGACCCGGGTGTGACCGAGGCGGTCGCGAGTGGGCCGCACACGATGAAGCGGGACGGGGATGCGCTTCTGATAGACACCAACACCACCCAGGGCGACTACGCCGTGGAGCCGCCGCGGTCCGCGTTCATGACCTGGGTCGGGCAGATGGTGAACCGCGTGGGGGCCTCACTCGAGGTGCGGGTGAATCCCGACCTGCCCATCCAGGTGCTGCTCGTCGGTGGACCCCTCGAGATGGCCGGTGTCCGCGGCGGTGCTTCCGTCGGTGTCGAGGCCGGGTCAGCCCAGCTGGTGGGCGAGGGTCCGTTGCTGCTCGACGTGGCCAGTGGCAGTGGAAGGGTCGACTGGACCTTCCGCGGTCAGTCGCGGGTGCGGGCGGACATGGGGTCGGTCAGTGTCACCGTCCGGCCGGACTCCGATGTGGTGGTCACTGCGGACTCGTCCCTCGGGCAGGCGATCGTGAAGACCCACGAAGGGAATCTGAAAGCCCCGCAGGACGGCACCACCCCAGGGGTGACGGTGGGGGAGGGATCGGGAGCCCTGCT
>Ga0316576_10001013_pt1 | contig 14501 bp, 11 predicted proteins | sample S0NA_FD_203075 | JGI IMG/M metagenome (GOLD analysis project Ga0316576, IMG submission 203075) | Rhizosphere microbial communities from salt marsh grasses in Alabama, United States - S0-2_050615r3r5 | ecosystem: Host-associated > Plants > Roots > Rhizosphere | place: USA: Alabama | collected... | reverse complement strand
GGCTCGTCGTCGGGACCCGCTCTGCGATCTTCGTGCCGCTCGCCGATCCCGGGCTGATCATCGTCGACGAGGAACACGACCCGTCGTTCAAGCAACAGGAAGGCCTGCGCTACTCGGCCCGCGATCTCGCAATCGTGCGCGGCAAGCAGCTGGACGTGCCGGTCGTGCTCGGTTCGGCGACACCGACCCTCGAGATGCTGCACCACTGCAACACAAATCGTTACGTCCACCTCGTCCTGCCGCACCGGGCCGGCGGCGCGAAACCTCCACGCATCGGACTCATCGACACTGTCCGTTCGCCCGCGACGGACGGGCTCAGCGAACCGCTGGCGGCAGCGGTGAGCCGGCATCTCGAGGACGGCGGCCAGGTGCTCATGTTCCTCAACCGGCGCGGCTTTGCGCCGACCCTGATCTGTTCCGCATGTGGCCATATCGCGGGCTGCGACCGCTGCGATGCCCGCCTGACCGTGCACGCCGGCGAGCGCCGGCTGCGTTGCCACCACTGCGGGCACGTGCGGCCCCTCGACGAGCGCTGCAGCGAATGTGGCGAGGCGGTCAGGCCGCTCGGCGAGGGCACCGAACGCCTCGAGGAGGCCCTGCGCCGTCGTTTCGCCGGGCGCCGCATTACGCGCATCGACAGCGACAGCACGCAACGCAAGGGAGCGATGGTCGACGCGCTCGAGCGGGCAAGGCAGGGCGAGGCCGACATTCTCGTCGGTACACAGATGCTGTCCAAGGGCCACCATTTTCCCAAGCTGACGCTGGTGGGCATCGTCAACGCCGACCAGGGATTGTTCGGCACCGACTTTCGCAGCGCCGAGCGCATGGCGCAGTCGATCGTCCAGGTGGCCGGGCGTTCCGGGCGTGCCGATCGTGCCGGCGAAGTCCTGATCCAGACGGCCTATCCGCACAACGGCTTCTGGTCGAAACTCATCGAGGGCGGTTACCCGCAGGTGGCCGCCGATGCACTGGCAGAGCGCGAGGCAACCTGCTGGCCGCCCTTTTCGAGGCTGGCGCTGCTGCGTGCCGCGGCTCATCGACACGCGGACGCGGTCGAATTTCTCGAACGGGCAAGGCGCATCGCCGCACAGGCCGGGGACGCGTCCCTGCGCCTTCTCGGGCCCGTCGACGCGCCGATGGCGCGCAAGGCAGGACGCTACCGGGTGCAGCTGTTGCTGCAGTCGTCGAATCGCGGCGCGCTGCACGCGGTCCTCGCCGCGTTGCGGCCGGTGCTGGAGCAGGATCGCGCCGCCCGCAAGGTCCGCTGGTCGATCGACGTGGACCCCATCGAATTGTTCTGATTCAATTGCGCGCCATGAAACGCATCGTCGCCGATATTCTGACCAACGCACTCAACCGTCTCGAAGAACTCGCCGGAGCAGCGGGCGATCTCGCGATCGAGAGCACGATCGAGCGCACCCGCGATCCGCAGCATGGCGACTTCGCGACCAATATCGCCATGCGGCTTGCCAAGCCGGCACGCCGCAGTCCGCGCGAGATCGCCGCCGCCATCGTGGACGCGCTCGACGACAGCGACATGGTCGCGAGAGTGGAGATCGCGGGACCGGGCTTCATCAATTTTCACCTGAGCCCGGCGGCTTTCCACGCAGAACTGGAGCGCATCCTCGAGCAGGGTGCCGACTATGGCAGGCAACCGCGACGCGACGCCCCGCGGATACTGCTCGAATTCGTATCGGCCAACCCGACGGGTCCGCTGCACGTCGGCCACGGCCGCCATGCCGCTTACGGCGCCACCGTGGGTAATCTTCTCGAAGCTGTCGGTTACCCCGTGCATCGCGAGTATTACGTCAACGATGCGGGGCGCCAGATGGACATCCTCGGCGCCAGCGTCTGGCTGCGCTGGCTGGAATCCCGGGGAGTCGACGTACCCTTCCCGCGCGGCGGTTACCGCGGCGACTACATTCGCGACATCGCGACCAGCATCGACACGTCAGGGCTGGAGCCGGTGGACTCGGCAACGGTCACGCAGGGGCTGCCCGAGGACAGCGCGGAGAATGCCGACGCTTACGTCGATGCGTTGGTCGCCCGTTGCCGGCAGCTCTATGGCGAGGACGGTTTCGATCGCTTTCGTCAACAGGCGCTGGAGTCGATCCGCGTCGATATCGAGGACGACCTGGCAGAGTTCGGTGTCGTGTTCGATGAGTGGTTCTCCGAACAGAGCCTGACGAAGACGAACCGCGTCGACGAGGCGCTCGCGGTGCTCGACGAACGGGGCATGCTTTACAAAAAGGGCGGCGCGACCTGGTTTCCGGCAACCCGGTTCGGCGACGAAAAGGATCGCGTCGTCGTGCGCGACAATGGCGTGAAGACCTATTTCGCTTCCGATATCGCGTATCACTTCGACAAGCGGGAGCGGGGCTACGACCACCTCATCGACATCCTCGGCGCCGATCATCACGGGTACGTCAGCCGGGTGCGGGCCGGGCTGGAAGCCATGGGATACGAGGCCGACGACCTCGAAGTCGAGCTCGTCCAGTTCGTGACGCTGTATCGCGGGGGCGCGAAGATGCAGATGTCCACGCGCTCCGGCGAGTTCGACACGTTGCGGCAGCTGCGGGCCGAGGTCGGCAATGACGCGGCACGCTTTTATTATGTGTCGCGTTCCAATGACCAGCATCTCGACTTCGATCTCGACGTCGCGAAGTCGCAGTCGAACGATAATCCCGTCTACTACATCCAGTATGCCCACGCGCGGGTGGCCAGCGTGTTCCGGCAGCTGGCCGAGAAGTCGCTCGCCTGGGACGAGTCGGCGGGCCGCGCGAATCTCGATCTGCTCGCCGAACCGCAGGAAAAAGCGCTGATGACGACGCTCAGCCGTTATCCCGAGGTACTGGAGCTTGCGGCCGTCAATCGCGCGCCGCAGCACATGGTCCACTACCTGCGTGATCTCGCGAACGATTTCCATACCTACTACAACGCGCACGGCTTCATCGTCGACGAGGCGAATCTCCGCGATGCGCGCCTCTACCTCGTCAGTGCGACGCAGACCGTGATCGCCAACGGTCTCACGATCCTGGGCGTGTCGGCACCGGAGTCGATGTGATGGCGCAACGCCGCCGCAGCTCTGCCAGCAACTCCAGCTTCTCGCCGGTCGCCGCGATGCTGTTCGGCCTGGCAATCGGCCTGTCGGTCGCGTTCGCCGTCTACATGAAAGACCGCCGTCCCGAGGCGCCTGCGGCCCGGCCCGAGCCCGCGAGCCTGCAAAATGCGATTGACGACAACGGTGAAACGCAGGATCAGCCACAGGAAGAGCCGGCGAGCGACGACAAGGAAGTCAAGCGCTTCACGTTCTACGACATCCTGCCGAACTTCGAAATGGTCACGCCGGATGAAGAGCCGGTCGCGGCCTCGAGCAGCGTGCCGAGCGCAATCGTCGAACCGGGGCTGTACGTGCTGCAGGCAGGATCCTTCTCGACGCACGAAGATGCGGACCGCCGACGCGCGGAGCTCGCACTGCACGGCATCGAGTCCCACATACAGCGCGTCAAGGTCAATGACCGGAATTATCACCGCGTCTACATCGGCCCGACCGAAGATCTCGACGAATTGAATATGCTGCGCAGCCGCCTGCGCGCCGCGGAAATCGACGTCCTCCGTATCCGGCTGGGCGACTGATTCTCAGTCGTCTGCGGCTACGGCCTTGAAGTCGATCCCGAGCGAGCGCAGCTTCCGGTAGAGGTGCGTTCGTTCCATGCCGACGCGCGTCGCCAGTTGCCCGACCTTGCCGCCACAGAGGACGAGCTGCTTCTCGAGATAGGCGCGTTCGAAATGTTCGCGCGCCTCGCGCAACGGCAGGGCCAGCCAGTCCTGCTTCACCAGCAGTTCCTGGTCGGTCGTGGCGGTCGTGAGTTCCGCCTCGACCTCCTCGAGCGAGATGTCCTCGCCGGTGTCCGACATCAGCAGGCGCCGCACGAGGTTCTTGAGTTCGTGAACGTTCTCCGGCCACGGGTAGTTGCGGAGCCGGTTCTGCGCCGCAACGCTGAAACGGCGGAACGTCAGGCCTTCGGCGTCGACGAGCTTGTCGACGTAGTAGCCCAGCAATTCGGGCACATCCTCCGCATACTCGCGCAGCGGCGGGACGCGCAACTTGAGTTCGCCGAGCTTCGAGACGAGATCGCGGCGCAGCTCACCCGCCCCGATGCTGGCCTCGTAATCGGGACTCACCGTGGCAACGACGCGTGCGGCGACCCGTTGCGGCTGGTTGCCGCCGATACGCGTATAGCTGCCGCTGTCGAGGATGCCGAACAGGATCTTTTGCGCCTCGGTGCCGAGGTCGGTCAGTTCGTCGATGACCAGGGTGCCCTCTTCTGCGCGTTCGAACGCGCCGGCAACGATTTCGCCGCCTTGCTCCGTGCCGAGCAGCTGTTCGGCGGCGTTCTCGTCCGTAATCGAGGCCGCCGTCAAGATGGTCAGCGGTTCGTCGGCGCGCCGGCTCAGGCCGTGCATGTAGCGCGCAAACGCCCCGCGGCCGGTACCCGGTTCGCCACTGATCAGCACCGAACCGTCGTGCCGCGCATACTGTTGCACGCGCTCGCGCAGCCCCTGCATCAGCTCGCTGCGACCGACCGGAGCGAGCAGGGAAGGCAACAGCGTGCGGGCCGCCTTGGCGTGCTTCCCCGCCGATTCGAGCGCCGCCTCGACGGTGCGCAGCAGCTTTGCGAGCGACAGGGGCTTCTCGACGAAGTCGAATGCGCCGAGCCGCGTTGCCTCGACGGCCGTGTCGACCGTGCCGTGGCCGGACATGATGACGACGGGGCAGTTGAGTTCGCCGGCGTCGGACCACTCCCGCAGCAGCGTGATGCCGTCCGTATCGGGCATCCAGATATCCAGCAGGATCAGGTCGAATCGACGCTCTGCGCGCGCAGCCCGTGCCTCCTTTGCGTTGGCCGCGCAGGTGACTCCGTAACCTTCGTCCGTCAGGATGTCCCTGATCAGGTCGCGAATGTCGATTTCGTCGTCGACGACCAGTACGTGCGCATTGTTCACGCGTGTTCCCTCCTTCTCTCGGCGTGCCCCGGCGCCTTGGCCATCATCATCTCGCGAGCCACTTCATTGAGCGGCAGGCGGATGCTGATCATTGCTCCCCCTTCCGAACGATTTGCGGCACGAATAGTGCCGACATGCTCCTCCACCAGCTTCTTGACGATCGCGAGCCCGAGACCCGTGCCCTTGGGCTTGGTCGTGACATAGGGATCGAAAACCTGGCCGACCGCGCCCGCCTGGAATCCGGGCCCGTTATCCTCGACCCTGATCTGCACCATGTCGACGCCATCGATCTCGGCCGCGCTGACCTGCACGTCGATGCGGGCGTTCGGCGTGTTCTCGAGCGCCTCGACGGCATTGCGGAGCAGGTTGTGCAGTATCTGCCGGACCCGTCCCATATCGGCCTCGATCATCGGCATCGTGGGGTCGGAGCGCAGCACGATCTTTACCTCGCGCTCCTGTGCACGGTACAGGTCCACGACTTCGTGCACGAGCTTGTCGAGATCGAAACGTGAAATCTCGATGTCGGGCGCGCGTGCATAGTCGCTGAACGCGTTGACCATCTCCTTCATGGCTTCGACCTGCTGCACGATCGTGTGCGTCGCCCGGTCGAGTACCTGGGCCTCCTCCTCGCTCATGGTCTGCAGGTACTTGCGCCGCATGCGCTCGGCGGAAAGCTGGATCGGCGTCAGCGGATTCTTGATTTCGTGGGCAAGTCGCCGGGCCACCTCGCCCCAGGCCGCGTCCCGCTGCGCCTGCAACAACCCGGTGATGTCGTCGAATACCACGACGTAGCCGGCCGCGTTGTCCTCGTCCCCGGGCAGCGCCGTACAGGCGCAGGTGAGGACGCGCCGGCCGACCTCGCCGCGCAGCACGATCTGTTCGCGCCACTCGGTCTCGCCGCTGTCGAGGTGGACTCTCGCGACGTCGACGAACTGCTCGAGCAACGCATTGCGCTTCGCTACGTCGGCCAGTTTCTGGCCCCGCTGCTGCTCGAGGTCGACGCCGAGAATCGACCCTGCCGCCTGGTTCGCATTGCGGATGGTCAGATCGTTTTCGAGCGCCAGCACGCCTGTCGACAGGCGCGCCAGGATCACTTCGAGATTGGTCCGCTCGGCCTCGACGAGCGCCTGGTTCAACGACGCCTCGCGCCGCGCGGATGCGAGACGCTGGGTCATGTCGTTGAAGGAACTGACCAAAAAACCGATCTCGTCGCGGGCCGGCGTCGGCAGGCGCGTGTCGAAATCGCCCATGGCGACGGCACGCGTACCGGCGACCAGGTCCTGGATCGGCGCCACGAGCCGCCGCGACAACAGGAAGGCGCCGTAGATGGCCGCCAGCAGGCTCAACAGCAGCACGAAGGCCAGTGTCACGGTCAGGAGGTCCTTCAGGTCCTCGCGGAAGAAGACGAGCTGCTGGTACTCCTGGTAGGAACGTTCGACGCTGCCGACCATCTCGGCCAGCCGGTCGGCCACGGGAAAATAGGCCTGGACGACGCGCGCTTCCCGGACCCGCCCGTTGCGGTGCCGGAAGACGATGGCCGTGCGCACCTCCACGCCACCGTCGGCCAGCGACTCGAGACTGACGAACGGACGCCCCTGCTGCATTTGCAGCATCACCTCGTCGGTCAATGGCGAGGGCAGGCTCGCGGTGGCGCTGTTCGAAGTCGTGGCGAGCACTGTGTTGTTCGGCCCGTAAAGCGTCATCTCGCTGGCACCGGCCTGCCGCCGCAGCATGCTCAGTTCGAAGAACAGCTGCCCGTCCAGGACCATCGACAGTTGCTCCGCCGCCGCCTGGGTGGCCTCGAGGTTACGCCGCTTCTGCAACTCGAGCGCGGCGCGGCTCAGTTCCAGTGCGTTGTCGAGGCCGTCCTCGACCTCGACGTTGAACCAGCTGTCGATGCCGCGATTGATAAACTGAGTAGAGAAATAGAACACGACGAGAAGCGGCAGCACGGCAAGACCCACGAACATCCCGACCATGCGCGCCTTGAGCTTGCTGCCCGGAACGTCCCGGCGGTAATCCCGGGCGAGACGCGCCAGGTTGCCGATCAGCAACGCAAGCAGCAGCACGCCCCCCGCGATATTGATCGCGACGATGACGTCCTGCAGGCGGTCGAAGTCGTCCGACTTCTCCACGGTCTGGGTCAGCAGAAAAAGGGCGGCAACCGCGAGGCCCACACCGGTCGTCGCGATCAGGAGGTAGAACGCGCGCTTCAGTGTTCGAGCAGCCATTCGAACCATTCGCTTTGGAGCTGCCACTGGCCGCGCCAGAAGAACAGGATGCGCAGTGCCAGCGGATACTCTTCCATGTTGAGCATCGCCCGGACGCGGATGCGGTACTTCGAATCCTCGTCCAGCACAGCATCGTCGATGACCGGCAATCCCTGGATGCGGCCAAGGCTGTTCAGTGCGGAATAGAGCGTCGCGAAGGAATCCTGGTCGTTGATGTTGAGGTTACGAACGATGTAGCGCTGGCTGACAGGCGAATACTGGAGTTCGTAGCGCACGGCGAGTTCTGCCTCGAGGTCGTCCGGAAACAGCCCGCGCACCCGGATCACCTCGATCTGCAACTCGATCTTCAGTGTGACCCCGCTCTCGAGTGCCTGCAATGCCTCGGACGACAGCACGAGCTGCAGGCGTGCGTCGAGCGTGTGGACACCGTCGACGATTTGCGTGGATGCCGAACGGACCTCGAAGTAGCCCTCGCGCTTGACCGTGTCCTGGGCCAGCGCGGTACCGAGCGCGCACAGTGCCAGCACGGCCAGCATCGCGGCCCGGAGTGTCCTGGGTTCGATTCTTGCGCGCCTCGGAATCATCGTGTCGACCTGGAGACCTTCTTGACGAGACATGCGTAATAAAAGCCGTCCATCCCGGCTGTGCCCGGCAAAACCTGGTAGCCGCATGCCTTCCTGCGCATTACATCGCGGATGTTGTTATTTGGCAACACGGCATCTTCCTCCGCGGCGCTTTCGGACTCGAGGAACCGCCCGGCGACGCCTTCGTTCTCCGCTGCCAGCACCGAACACGTTGCGTACAGCAGACGTCCGCCCGGCCGCAGCAACGGCCACAGGGCCGCGAGGATACGCCCTTGCAGCGCGCTGAGCTCGTCGATATCGTCGGCCCGCCGCAACAGCTTGATATCGGGATGCCGCCGGATGACGCCCGTCGCCGAACACGGTGCATCGAGCAGGATCGCGTCGAACGGCTCTTTGTCCCACCACTCTCCGGGTTTCGATGCATCGCCGCACACAATGGTTGCATCGAGGCCGATACGCTCGTGATTTTCCCTGACCCGTTCGAGGCGCACGGCGTCGTGGTCGAGAGCCGTCAGGTCGAAACCCGCGCCGCCGAGTTCGAGCAGGTGCCCGCTCTTGCCGCCCGGTGCCGCGCAGGCGTCGAGGACGCGACGCGGTGCATGGGCCATGAGCCAGCGCCCGGCGATCTGGGCCGCCGCGTCCTGCACCGACAAGGCACCGTCGGCGAATCCGGGAAGATCGGTGACCGCATGCGGTTCAGCGAGGCGCAGCGCGTCCGGCACACCATCCAGCAGGTCGGCAGCGATGCCGGCAGCGGCGAGCCGGTCGCGGCACGCCGCGGCATCGCCCCGGGCGGCGTTGGCGCGCAGCCACATCGGCGCCTGCGCGTTATTGGCCGCGAGTATGGCTTCGGCGTCGGCAGGCCAGTCTTCCCGGAGCTTCGCGATAAGCCAGTCGGGATGGTTCCAGCGGGCCGCCTCGCTGCGCGGCTCTGCAGCGGCGAGATGCTCGCGCCGATAGCGCCGCAGACAGGCGTTGATGACGCCGGCGAGCTTCGGCCGCCGCAGCACGCGCGCTGCCTCGACGGTCTGCGACACGGCCGCGTGGTCGGGAATGCGCGTGTCGGTCAGCTGGTACAGGCCGACGGCAAGCAGCGCGTTGATGACGCGGTCGCGCGCGCGGAACGGGCGCGTTACGAGCGCATCGATCGATTCCTGCAGGCGCCAGTGGTGACGCAGAACCCCGAAAGCCAGCATCCGCACCAGCGACCGGTCGGCAGGCGCCAGCTGCGCCTCGCGTGCGGCGAGTGCCGCGTCGAGCGACTTGCCGCCGCTGACGACGGCGTCGACGACTTCGGCAGCAACTGCCCGCGTGCGTGCCCCGGTCGATGCCATGCTCAGTCCAGTCGCTTCCCGGCCAACTCGATCTGCCCGCCGATCTGCCGGGGCGAAGCGCGCCGCTTGCCCGGCAGCTGCAATTCTTCGAGGCTGATCGCGCCCTCGCCGCAGGCGACGAGGATGCCGTCCCGATCCGCCTGCAGAACGGTGCCGGGTGCGGCAGAACCCCCGGCAGCGGCCGCCTTCCAGATCTTGATGCGCAGCGGCGCCCCGTCGTCGGCGATGAAGCAGAACGCGCCGGGGAACGGGTTGTAGGCGCGAATGCGCCGTGCAATCTCGGCGGCCGGGAGGGACCAGTCGATGCGCGCGTCCCGCTTGTCGATCTTGGGCGCATAGGTCGCCAGCGCATCGTCCTGGGGCGTCGGCTCGATGCGGCCCGCCACGATACCCTCGAGATGCGCGACGAGAGTGGCAGCCCCCAGCGCCGCCAGGCGATCGTGCAGATCCCCGGCCGTGTCGTCGTCGCGGATCGGGGTTTCTTCGACATGGAACACGGGCCCGCTATCGAGCCCGGCCGTCATCGCCATCAGGCTGATCCCGGTCTTCGCATCGCCCGCGAGAATCGCGGCCTGGATCGGCGCCGCGCCGCGCCAGCGGGGCAGGACGGACGCGTGCACGTTCAGGCAGCCGTGCCGCGGCACGTCGAGCACGTCCTGCGGCAGGATCAGCCCATAGGCCGCGACGACGAGCAAATCGGGATCGAGGGCGGCAAAGTTCGCGACGGCCCGTGCATCGCGCAGGCTCGCCGGTTGCTGCACCGCGATACCCCGTTCGAGAGCGTAGCGCTTGACCGGGCTCGCGGTCACCTTCTTGCCGCGGCCCGCGGGCCGATCGGGCTGGGTGAGCACGGCAACGGGCGTATGGCCGGCCTCGACCAGGCCGCGGAGCGAGGCGAGCGCGAAATCCGGCGTGCCCGCAAAAACGATCCTGGTCACATCGCGATCGCCGCGTGACGACGTTCCTTCTCGAGCTTCTTGCGGATACGCTGCCGCTTCGCCTCGGACAGGTAATCGACGAACAGCTTGCCCTCGAGGTGATCCATTTCATGCTGGATACAGACCGCAAGCAGGCCCTCGGCCTCCATTTCCTGCTGCTCGCCGCGACGATCGAGGAAGCGCACCCGAATGTGCTGGGCGCGCTCGACTTCTTCGTAGTAGCCGGGCACGGACAGGCACCCCTCGTCCGTGACCGTGACGCCGTCTTTCTCCACGATCTCGGGGTTGATGAGAACATGCGGCTCCGACTTGTCCGGCGAAACGTCGACGACCAGCAGGCGCTGGTGAACGTCGACCTGGGTCGCCGCGAGCCCGATGCCGGGGGCGTCGTACATGGTTTCGAACATGTCGTCGATCAGGGCACGCAACGCGTCGTCCACGGCTGCGACCGGGGCAGCCCTGGTCCGGAGCCTGGGATCCGGAAATTCGAGAATCTTGAGTTTTGCCATAATTTCGGACACCCGGGTGGGCATCATTTTCGTGTAAGTTCCTACAAATACGACCTAAATGATTGACTTTATTGAATAAGATGTCAGACTAGGTCGCGCGATTCCGTCCCCTTCGGACCGTTTCCGGCACCGGAAATGTGACGTAATTAGCAGCCTCGGCAGCACCGGGACGACATAGTATAGCAACGCCTTGAAAGTACTGGCTTAAATCGAATTGAATCCAGGGAGTCCTCGCGACATGTCACTCAGCAACACTAGCCTGAAATCCGGCCTGCGGCTGTCCGCTGCCTCACTGGCCCTGACACTGGTTGCCTGCGGCAGTAATCCGCCCGCCGAAGAGAGCGAGCCGCCGGTACCGGTCGCGACAACGACAACCACTTCACCTGCGTACGACTCCTCGATGAACGGCGGCCAGCAAACGACTCGCTACGAGCCTGTCGTGGAGCGGGTCAGCGATCCCGTGCCACTGGCAACGGGCGCGCCCAACGAATACGTCGTCCAGGTCGGTGACACGCTCTGGGACATCGCTGCCACGTTCCTCAAGGACCCGTGGTTCTGGCCCGAGATCTGGTACGTCAATCCGGACATCGAAAATCCGCACCTCATCTACCCGGGTGACGTGCTGGGCCTCGTCTACATCGACGGCCAGCCGCGCATCACGAACGTGCGTGCGTCGACCTACCGCCTGTCACCGCAGGCGCGGGTCACACCTCTGACCGAGGCGATCACGAGCATACCGTACGAAGACGTTGCGGCATTCCTGAGTTCCGGCATCGTGCTGGAGAGGTCCCAGGCAGATGCCCTGCCGTACCTGGTCGCGACGCGCGGCGACCACCTGATCGCCTCCGCGGGCAACGAGATCTACGTGCGCGGCATTCCCGAGGGCTACCAGGGCAGGCGCTACACGGTCATCCACGTCGGCGAGCCGCTGCGCGATCCCGACGACGACCGGCTGATCGGCTACCAGGGCATCAAGGTCGGTGACGGCACGCTGCGGCGCGGTGGCGACCCGGCCACGATCGCCCTGACGGATACCCGGCAGGAAGCGAAACCGGGTGACCGACTGCTGCCCGAAGTCGTCGACGTACCGCTGAACTTCTTCCCGAGTGCTCCGGGTCGTGAAGTGGAAGGACGCATCGCATCGGTCGTCGGCGGCGTCACGCAGATCGGCCAGTACCAGGTCGTGGTGCTCAACCGCGGCGCCAGCGACGGCCTGGCGGCGGGCCACGTGCTGACAGTCTGGAAGACCGGCGAGGAAATCGAGGATCGCGTGGAAGGCGGTTCCGTCCGTCTGCCCGACGAGGAAGCAGGGACGATCATGGTCTTCAAGACCTACGATCGGATCAGTTACGGCCTCGTGATGGAAGCGACCCAGGCGATCCACGTACGCGACACGGTTCGCAACCCGACCTGAATCGGCCGGTTCCCCCGAATAATGCCGCGCAGGCGTCCCGCGCCGCGCGGTATCATTCCCGCATGCATGCAAGCGACCGCGCCTGGCTGGTACTCGCTCACGCCCACGTTCGCGTAAGCGAACTCACGACGCTGCTGGAACGGTTCGACAGCGTCGCAAGCATTGCCGCGCAGCCGCGTGCCGCCCTGCGCGAGGCCGGCCTGCCGGAGGAGAAAAGCGACGCGATCGCCTCGCCCGATGCGCGCGCCATCGACGCCGCGCTCGACTGGTTGCAGGACAGGCACCACCACATCGTCTGCTGGGGCGAGGACGACTTCCCGGAAATGCTCGCGGAAATTCCCGGACCGCCCCTGCTTCTCTACGTGAACGGCGACCCCGGCGTCCTCGGGCTACCGTCGCTCGCCATCATCGGCAGCCGCAATCCCACCCGCGGCGGAGTCCGTAATGCACGGGATTTCGCCCGGCATCTCGCGCGCCAGGGTTTTGCGGTGGTCAGCGGTCTCGCCCAGGGCATCGACGCGGCAGCTCACCGCGGCGCCCTCGACGCCGGCGGCAAGACCGTCGCGTTGCTCGGCACCGGCATCGATCGCGTCTATCCCGCCGGCAATCGCGACCTCGCTCACGAGATTGCCGCCACCGGTGCCATCGTGTCCGAATACCCGCTCGGTGCCGCACCCGAACGCTGGCATTTTCCCGAACGCAACCGCCTGATCAGCGGCCTCAGCCTGGGGACGCTCGTCATCGAAGCCGCACGTCGCAGCGGGTCCCTGATCACGGCGCGCCTCGCGGGCGAGCAGGGCCGGGAGATCTTTGCGCTGCCGGGCTCGATACACAACCCGCTCGCACGGGGCTGCCACGCACTGATTCGCCAGGGCGCAAAGCTGGTCGAGAACGCGGATGACATCCTGGCGGAACTCCGGCCGCTCGTCGGCCACATGCTGGAAGCGACCAACGATGCTCGGCCAGAGCACGCTGCTGCCGTGCTGGCCGACGACGAATACGCGGCGCTGCGCGACGTACTTGGCCACGATCCCGTAACGATCGGCGACCTTGCGCAAGATTCCGGATTGACGATCGGGCAGCTTTCCTCCATGCTCCTGATCCTGGAACTCCATGGAGAAGTGGAGTCATTGTCCGGCGGACGATACGTAAAGAAGGAGTCGTTCCAGGCATGAAAGAAAACGTTCTCGACGTGCTGATGTATCTCTTTGAAACGTATGTCGACGCCGAGGAAGATCCCGAACCCGACCAGAACGAAATCCGCAGCGAACTCGCCCGCGCCGGCTTCGGCAACATCGAGATCGATCGCGCACTGGACTGGCTCGATGGGTTGACCGACCAGCAGAAATGCCTCAAGTACTGCAAGCAGACGGCGCACGGAACGCGCATCTATAACGATTTCGAACTCGAGCGACTCGACGCGGGCTGCCGGGGATACATTACCTACCTCGAGCAGATCGCAATCCTGTCACCCCCGCAGCGCGAAATCCTTATCGACCGCCTGCTGGCGCTCGAATCGAGAGATATCGACGTCGAGCAGATCAAGTGGGTGGTGCTCATGGTCCTGTTCAGCCAGCCGGGACAGGAGCTCGCCTACGCGCGCATGGAAGACCTCGTATTCGAGGAAGAATCCGAAGTCGTGCACTGATATCGCAGTGCCGATTCCTTGACACATCGCTGTCAAGTGTGTCATTCAACCGCGGCACGAACCGCGGTTTTTCGTTAATCAAGGTACAAATGTCGCACAATCTCGTCATTGTCGAGTCGCCCGCCAAGGCGAAGACGATCAGCAAATACCTTGGCAAGGACTTCGATGTCATGGCCTCGTATGGCCATGTCCGCGACCTCGTGCCGAAAGAAGGCGCCGTCGACCCCGAACAGGACTTCGAAATGAAGTACCAGGTCATCGAGCGCAACGAGAAGCACGTCAAGGCAATCGTTCGGGCACTCAGGAAAGCGGATGCGCTTTACCTCGCCACCGACCCCGACCGCGAGGGTGAGGCCATTTCCTGGCATCTCATCGAATTGCTCAAGGAACGTAACGCGCTGGACGGCAAGCCCGTGCACCGCGTCGTGTTCCATGAAATCACCAAGCAGGCAGTCCGGGACGCTGTTGCCCATCCACGCGAACTGTCGGGCGACCTGGTCGGCGCGCAGCAGGCGCGCCGGGCGCTCGATTATCTCGTCGGCTTCAACCTGTCGCCGTTGCTGTGGAAGAAAGTGCAGCGCGGCCTGTCGGCGGGTCGGGTGCAGAGTCCGGCCCTGCGCATGATCGTCGAGCGTGAACTCGAAATCGAGGCGTTCAAGGCGCGCGAATACTGGTCCATCGAAGCCGATGTCAGCAAGGACGAGCAACCCTTCGTCTCGCGGCTCGTGCAGTACCGGGGCGAGAAGGTCGAGCAATTCAGTTTCGAGAACGAGGACAGCGCGCGCGAAGTCGAGAAGACGATTCTCGATGCGGCGAACGGCAAACTGCAAACGATC
>Ga0316576_10001012_pt1 | contig 14504 bp, 15 predicted proteins | sample S0NA_FD_203075 | JGI IMG/M metagenome (GOLD analysis project Ga0316576, IMG submission 203075) | Rhizosphere microbial communities from salt marsh grasses in Alabama, United States - S0-2_050615r3r5 | ecosystem: Host-associated > Plants > Roots > Rhizosphere | place: USA: Alabama | collected... | reverse complement strand
AGACGACAATTCGCATTTGCTGTTTGAGCCCACTGTTATCAGGGTCTTTTTCGCCTGTTGAGAAGCTGTCACCGATGGGCGACACAGACATTGATAGATGCTCATTTCAGACTATTTAGCTTACAAATTTTTTGTCGCCAACTGGCGACATCATTCGCAAAATCAGATTGGACGGACCGTCCGCCCGTCGCGCCGAGAGCGCGAGTGGCTCAACCGCAAACGGCCGCATCCTGGCGGCTGCTGGCACATCGGACGGGGGACGATCGGGTTGGCGGGAGCTAGGAGCTTGTCGGACTGAGGGGGATCGAAGCGAGGGAGTGGCAGAGCGAGGCCATTGCGTTCCGGTTGTGAGGCGCAGAGTGGGGGCGATGGAACGAACAAGCGGGGCGACATGGACCCTTGTCCCGCTTCCGCAGCCGATTCATCCAAGTCCGCCAGGCTCCTAGGCAAAAAGCCCGCAAGTCCCCTGCCAGGCGAGCAAGAGGTTGCACCGGTCGCGCACTGCAGTGCGCCGCTGGGAGAGAAAATGCGGTGGGAGATCCCTGAGCGCAGCTGCGCCTGTCTCGGGCCGATCGCTGGCAACCGCAAGCGTCTCACCCGGCTCGCCATCGACTTAAGGCGGGGTGATTAAATCGGCAAGACCGATGGCTGGACCGACAGCAGCAGGTCTCCTCAAAACGCCCCGCTCGGTTGCTGGCGCTCCTTGATCTCTCGGCGTTCCTGGGCCTCGACCGAGAGGGTGGCGACGGGACGCGCCTCGAGGCGCGCCAGGCCGATCGGCTCGCCCGTCTCCTCGCAATACCCGTAGCTGCCGTCCTCAATCCGGGCCAAAGCCTGGTCAATCTTTCGGACCAGCTTGCGGCAGCGGTCGCGGGTACGCAGCTCGAGCGCTTGATCGGCCTCGCGAGTGGCGCGATCCACATCGTCGCCGACCTCATGGTAGGAGCTGTCACGAAGCCCATCCAAGGTGCCCTGTGCCTCTTCCATGAGCGCTTGACGCCAGTCAAGCAGCTTGGCCCGAAAGTAGGCCAATTGCCGCTCGTTCATGTACGCCTCATCCGGACTCGGCGCATAGTCGGATGCTGACTCCTCAGCCATTGGACACCCCCCTCACCTTGACACAGGTGGCAACTGTCATCCTATAACATGACCTTCAGGACTGCCTGAAAGCGCTCCCCCGAAAACAGATGTCAAGTCCGGGCCGACCGACGGCGCGCCGCGAGCAACGCGGCGACGAAGCGTGCTTCGGACCGCCACGTCAGCCAGGACCGACCTCCCGTAAACGGCATCGCCGAGCGGCTCTGACCGGCCGTACACGCCTGACTGACGCGGAAACGATCGACCACATCCGGTTCCCGGTCGTCGGAGCATCGCGTATCCGGGCAGCCTTAGGCAAGTCTCTTCGTGACGCTATCCGCCCTTGCGCGGTCTCGGCGATCGCGACGACCCTGGAGTCCATCGAGCTGGAACCGCGGCTTGATCCCGCGACAATTGCAGTGACGCGCCCGACGCGCCGACCTGGCCGCAACCGGCGAAGATCCGTTAAGCTCGGAGTCGAATCACTGCATGCCCCTATCCTGAAACGTGAGAAGAGCCACCGAACCATGCCAGAGTTCTATCGCAAGCTGCTCGGCCTGCTCCTGATCCTGGCCGCCGTCGGCGTCGCCTCCTGGCAAACAGTGTTGGTCTCCTGCTCGTCACCGAGCGCGGTGGGCGGCAGCGGCCCACCCGCGCATGCCGCCGACGCGCCGCGTTGACACGCGAGGATGCCGCTCATGATCCGTTTGCTGCTGCTCGGCGCAGCCCTGGCCGTCATCGTCATCCTGACCCTGATGATAGGGGCGGGGATCAGGCAACGCCGTGAACGTCGCCAGGCCGCCCCGCATCACCCCGCCTTCGCGAAGGGGATTCTGATGTTCGTGCTACCCCTGCCGGTGCTGGTCGCCGCGGTGGTTGCCATGGCGCGAGGCCTGCTCACTCCGATGCTCGGCAACGCCCTAGGATACCTGCTGTTTCTTGGCGGGGCCTGGCTCCTTTGGAAAGGGCTCCTGTCGGAGGCCGCACATCATCGCCGTCTGATCGCCAAGAGGCCTCGGCCGCTCAAGACCTTAGGCAGTGGCCTGATCGGGCTGGCCACGGCCATCACGGCCTGGCTGGGTGTCGGCCACCATCCCGCCATCGGTGCGGCCTTCGGTCTCTCTGCCTTGCTCGGCGGCCTGCTGTTCTATGGATTCGACCCGCGCAGCGCCAAGCGGGTGACCACCACCTCGAGGCTCGATGCGACGGATCAGGTCCTTTCGGCGCTGGCGGAGGCCGACCGCTCGATTGCTGCGCTCGACCAATCGAGCCGGGACATTCGGCAGCCTGAGCTCGACGATCGGCTCCGGCGCATCGCGGCACTGGCCCGTGAGATCCTGACCATGTTGGAAGAAGATCCGCGCGATCTGCGCCGGGCAAGCAAATTTCTCAACGTTTACCTGGATGGCGTCCAGCGCGTTGTCGAAGGTTATGCGAGGACACACAAGCGCGCCGCCTCGCCCGATCTCGACGCCCGCTTCCGCCGCGTCTTGGCCAGCATCGAGGAGGTCTTCCAGGAGCAGCGCCTGAAACTGCTGGAAACGGACGTCATGGATCTGGACGTACAGATCGAGGTGCTGACGAACCAGCTGAAACGCGAAGGCATCGTCTGACTTGCGCGATCGTCGCGGGCCGAGTGCAGTTGCGAGGAGGGGCTCGGGCGGTTTCGAGACGCAGGGCGGGTCTATGTCACGAAGAATCGGGGGGAGTCGGGCCGCTTGCACCGACGGCGCGGCCGGTCCGTCTTCGGCCCACTGGCTCACAGCGCCTGAACCCGGCGATAGCCGAGGGGAGAGGAGGGCCGGCGTGCTCCACCTGCCGCCATCGACCCGGGCGGCCGCCGGGTGCCGCCTGATCAGCGCTTTCAGGACTCACCCTCACCGACCCGGCGTCTGGCCAGCGCCTGATCGATGGCGCGCGAGACAGCCGCGAATCCGAAGGTCGCGGTGACGAAGGTCGCCGAGCCATAGCCAAGCCGACAGTCCAGGGAGACGCCGCTGAGACCCGGCTTACGGCTGCTGACACCGCCGTCCGGGCGCGCGTACACCGGCTGCTCGGTCGAGTAGACACACTCCACCTGGAACCGGCGTCTGGGATCGCGCGGAAACCCATGGACCTCACGCAACCGCCTTCGAACCTTGGATGCGAGCGGGTCATGCTCGGTGCGGCTGAGGTCACCCACCCGGATGGCTGTCGGGTCGCGCCGCCCCCCAGCGCCACCGGTTGTGATGATGGGAATCCGATGCGTCCGGCAGTGGGCAATCATCGCCGCCTTGAAGCGGATGCTGTCGATCGCGTCGATGACCGCGTCATATCCGCGTCCCAGGTAGCCTTCGAGCGTTCGATCGGTGAGGAAGTCGCGGATCGGCTCGCATCGGCACAGCGGGTGGATGTCCCAAATGCGCTCGGCCATGACCGCCACCTTCGGGCGATCGAGCTGACTGGTCGAGGCATGGATCTGCCGGTTGACGTTGCCAGGCTCGATGGTGTCGTCGTCGATGAGCGTGATGGCGCCCACCCCCGTGCGTGCGAGGGCCTCCGCCGCCCAAGAGCCCACGCCCCCTACGCCAACGACGCACACATGCAGCCCTGAGATCCAAACGCTCTCGCGCCTGCCGTACAGCCGGGCGATCGCAGAGAAGCGCGCGCTCGCCGCATCTTGGGCAAGGGCATCTTCAGCGGGAGTCGGGTCCATGGGGTGAGCATCCATCGGTCGTGGTGAAGCGGGCGCCTGCGACCCGGGCCTGCCATGCGTCTTGGAGGTCGAGGCCGGGCAGACATGGCGGCCGTTGGACTCGACCAGCCTGAAGCTGACGACTGATCCCCGACCGCTGTTGCGAGCATCATAAACCCGGACGCCAGCCTGCGCGCGGGCTTGACAACCGCGGTTTTTTCTCTAGATTGTTAGCACTCGCTCAGGTCGAGTGCTAACAATCTAGAGAGATCGCTAAACAGCGACTTCCCTGTTACTAAGGAGCCAAGCGTTCTATGAATCTGCGTCCATTACACGATCGTGTCGTTGTCCGCCGCAAGGAGGAGGAGCGCACTTCCGCTGGTGGCATCGTCATCCCGGACACGGCGACCGAGAAGCCGATCGAGGGCGAGGTGATCGCCGTCGGCAAGGGCAAGCTCCTGGACAACGGCGACGTCCGTCACCTGGATGTGAAGGTCGGCGACCGGGTGCTGTTCGGAAAGTACTCCGGCACCGAGGTCAGGCTCTCCAGCGAAAAGCTCCTGGTGCTGCGCGAAGACGACATCATGGGTGTCATTGAATAACCAACGCCCGCACCTCCCCATCCCCGTCCAGCTGGTATCACAGAGGCAAGATTTCCATGACAGCAAAACAGATTTCCTTCAGCGAGCAAGCCCGTGCACGGATGCTTCACGGCGTGGATATCCTCGCGAATGCCGTTAAGGTGACGCTCGGGCCGAAAGGCCGCAACGTCGTGATCGAGAAGTCCTGGGGCGCCCCCACCGTGACCAAGGACGGCGTCTCCGTCGCCAAGGCGATCGAGCTCAAAGACAAGATCGAGAACATGGGTGCCCAGATGGTCAAGGAGGTCGCCTCCAAGACCTCCGACGTGGCGGGCGACGGCACCACCACCGCGACCGTTCTTGCCCAGGCCATGGTCCGCGAGGGACTGAAGGCGGTCGCTGCCGGCATGAATCCGATGGACATCAAGCGCGGCATCGACCAGGCGGTCACGGCTTCCGTCCAGGAGCTCCAGACGCTCTCACGGCCCTGCTCGACCAACAAGGAGATTGCCCAGGTCGGCACCATCTCGGCCAACGCCGACGAGTCGATCGGCCAGATCATCGCCGAGGCGATGGAAAAAGTCGGCAAGGAAGGCGTCATCACGGTCGAGGAAGGAAAGTCCCTGCACAACGAGCTCGAGCTCGTCGAGGGCATGCAGTTCGACCGTGGCTACCTCTCGCCTTACTTCATCAACAACCAGCAGAACCAGAAGGCCGAGCTGGATGATCCCTACATCCTCCTGCACGACAAGAAGATCTCCAACATCCGCGACCTCCTGCCCGTGCTGGAATCTGTCGCCAAGGCCGGGAAACCGCTGCTGATCATCGCCGAGGATATCGAGGGCGAAGCCCTGGCCACCCTGGTGGTCAACAACCTGCGCGGCATCTTGAAGGTTTGCGCGGTCAAGGCGCCCGGCTTCGGCGACCGTCGCAAGGCGATGCTGCAGGATATCGCGATCCTCACCGGCGGTACCGTGATCGCCGAGGAGGTCGGTCTCTCCCTGGAGAAGGCGACCCTCAACGAGCTGGGGTCGGCGAAGAAGGTCCAGATCGCCAAGGAAGACACCACCATCATCGACGGGGCCGGCTCGCATGACGAGATCAAGGGCCGGTGCGATCAGATCCGCAACCAGATCGAGGACACGACCTCCGACTACGACCGCGAGAAGCTCCAGGAACGCCTGGCCAAGCTCGCCGGCGGCGTGGCGGTGATCAAGGTCGGCGCGGCCACCGAGATCGAGATGAAGGAAAAGAAGGCACGGGTCGAGGATGCCCTGCACGCGACCCGCGCTGCGGTCGAGGAAGGAATCGTCCCCGGCGGTGGCGTCGCCCTGATTCGCGCGATCGGCGCGGTGTCCGGGCTCCAGGGCGTCAACCCCGACCAGAACCTCGGCATCGCCATTGCCCGCCGTGCGATGGAGGAGCCGCTGCGTCAGATCGTGGCCAATGCCGGCGAAGAATCCTCCGTGGTGATGAGCCAGGTCGCCGAGGGTCAGGGCAGCTTTGGATACAACGCGGCCAGCGGTGAGTATGGCGACCTGATGGAGATGGGCATCATCGATCCCACCAAGGTGACGCGCACGGCCCTGCAGAATGCGGCTTCGATCGCCGGCCTGATGATCACCACCGAAGCCATGGTGGCGGATGAGCCCAAGAAGGAGAAGGCCCCAGCCGCGCCCGCCGGCGGCATGGACGACATGGACTACTGATCCATCGGTCACGGGCTCGAAATCCAGCACCCCATTGATTCAAGGAGTTAGGCGCCTACGCGGCCTAACTCCTTGTTTTCAAGTCAACGCATTCGGTCATGCCTCCGGCAAATCGAACTCGCTATTCAGACGCTTCATTCGCCGTACACAGGACAATACCCGATGCAGGCGCGTGCGGGTTCAGGTGCCCGCGATGTCGCACGTCAGCAGCCTCGGCAGGTCCTTGGCCTGGGCGGTCGCTCCGTGAGCTGCATCGCCTCGTCGGTCTCGGCGAGCTTGGCGCACAGGCTCTCGGGCTTGCGTGTGGCGAGCTCCCTGACGGTATCGACGCCGGCGTGCTCGATAGCCTCTTTGACCAGTCGGTCTGGTCATTGCAGTGGCGGCACATCGCGCAGAATGCCCGGGCTGGGTGCGGCCCTCCATGACGAGGTGTGCGGGTGAGGCTGATTCGGTTTAGGGCGGAAGCGACCATCGCGGTCGCTGCTTTCAGCTCGGGAACCCTCGCCCCTGGCCTGCCGGTAATTGTGAGCGACGATGAAGATCGAATACGCGCCAATCGGGATCATCCACTCGCCTTTCGCCGACCCCGCAGAGATGCCGATACAACCGACCGGCGCCGCCGGGGTGACGGGTACGGTGGAGATGTTCGAGGCGTTCCGCGAGGGACTGGCTGATCTCGACGGGTTCTCCCACATCATCCTGCTGTATCACTTTCACCGCAGCCGCGGCTTCGACCTTCGTGTCGTACCATTCCTCGACTCGCAGCCCCGGGGGCTCTTCGCCACCCGTGCGCCCAAGCGTCCGAACCCGATTGGGGTCTCGGTCGTCGCGCTGGACCGGGTCGACGGCGGCTCGCTGCATGTCCGCAACGTCGACATTCTCGACGGAACCCCTCTGCTCGATATCAAGCCCTACGTTCCCGCGTTCGACGCCCCCAGCGATGTCCGATGCGGTTGGCTGGAGAAAGCGCACAGGACGGTCGCGAAGCACCGATCGGATAACCGGTTCAAGTAGCCGTGCGGGGCGTCTCAGATCGACGGAGCCGGGCGGCGGCGCCGAAGGTCCGGGGCGCAGGCTCACATCCCCGGCTGGGATTCTGTTGTCGGACCCGCGCCGGAAATGCGCCTCTCGGCCGGTCGGAGGCCGCATTGTCAGGCCGGTTGAAATAGCGGCACCGACTCCAGACCTTTGGCTCGTCGGGAAGACGACCCCGTTCGGACAGTCGACACAGGGGTTGCCTGCACGCGGCAGAGCGCAAGCTTAGCCCTCTTGGGGCCATCGGCGGCGCGATGCCCCAGGCCGGCCGCGCGGGGCGCTGACACGCAACCACAACATGAGGTTTCGATGATGACCGATCGATACGCTGCATTCGCCCAAACCCTCCTGGTCGCCGCGGGCCTAGCGCTCGGCTTGTCGGCTGGCGCGGCCACCATGGAGCGAACCCCGGCGCCCGAGGGCGCCAAGGCCTACATCATTTCGCCGAAAGACGGTGACACGGTGCCGCGAACCTTCGTGGTGCGATTCGGGCTCTCTGGAATGGGCGTCGCGCCGGCGGGCGCGGACCTACCCAAGACGGGGCACCACCACCTCCTGGTGGACATGGACGGGCTCCCGCCCCTCGATCAGCCGATCAGTGCCGACATCCGGCACTTCGGTGGAGGCCAGACCGAGACCGAGCTGACCCTGCCGCCGGGTGAGCACACCTTGCAGATCCTGCTCGGCGACAAGAGCCACATCCCCCACGACCCGCCGATCGTCTCGGAGCGGATCACCATCACAGTCGAATAGGGATACCCGAACCACGGCGGCCCCTGGAGTTGCGGGGACGTCGAGTCCCCGCGACGGGCCGGGGCGCAGGGTGGGTTGGCGACGCACAGGCGGCGCGGAGCCCCAGCCGGGAGGAAACCTGGGCGGTCTCTTATGGGTCATCGATGACCAGGCGCTCGACATCAGCCAATCGCACCTCGCGACCATCGGACGTGACGAATCGGCGTCCGTCGACGCTGCCCCGGCGAACCTCGTACTCCGTGACCGACCCGCTGTTGGCATTGATCACCTGGACCCGGATGAGCTCTTGATCGCGACCCCAGTCCCGCACGAGGTAGGTCATGCTGCCGAGCAGCATCACAGCGAGCGCCAGGTAGGCGAGGGGTCGGATCATCCCCGAGGGAATCAAGGGTGGACGCCGAGGCACCAATCCCGCGGCCTCCTGGTCCCGCCGGACGCGCCCTCGATACACGAGATAGGCGCCGAAGACGACGGTGGCCGTCAGCAGGAATTTCCAGATCATGATGCGTCACCTCGGGACTGTTGACAGTCGCCTGAACGAAGCCGATTGCGGGCAATTTTCGTGCTGACAAGGCGTGGCGAGAGGCACGATACTGGTGGTTCCGTTGCGACGAGCCACAACACATTCAGCGCGGAACAGGGCCGCAAGCGAGCCGTGAACGCTGATTGCCAGGAGCCCGCAGCACAACGGCGGGCGGTTCCGCGCAGTGCACCGGCACGTTGCGACGCCTCTGTGGAGGGTCTTACCATGCCTCGCATCCCGGCACGACCCCAGGAGCAGGAATGATGTCTCGCCTCGTGCGCGGCTTGATGCTGGTCTCGGCCCTGCTACTCGTCGGCTGCAGCGAGCCAGACCCGCCGACGGTCAATCTCCATCGGGCGGTGCAGATCGGGGATCTGGACCAGATCAAACGTCACATCTATTGGGAGACCGATCTCAACCAACCCAACGCGGACGGAGATCTCCCGCTGCATGTCGCGGCGCGCGCGGGGCGTGTCGCCATCGCGCGCGAGCTCGCCAGCAACGGTGCCGATCTCAGGGCCGTCAACGCGGAGGGACACACTCCGCTGCGTGTCGCGCTCGCTCACGGCCGAACCCAGGTCGGGATGATGCTCGTCGACCTTGGCGCGCCGCTGGACGCGCAGTCCATGCTGTTCGATCTGGTCGGCACGGGGTTGATCGACCGTGACGCACTGCGATTTCTGATCAGCGAGGGCGCGCAGATCAATCAGCCTGATGCCGCGGGCAATTCGCCGCTGCATGTCGCCATCCGAAACGGCCACCTCGATACCGTTCAGCGGTTGATCGTTGCGGGAGCGGATGTCAATCAGCCCGATCCAAGCGGTCGCCTGCCGCTGCGTATTGCGCGTGAAACGGCGCCTGGGCGCGACGCCCGCTTCATCGTGTCGACCCTGGAGCGCAGTGGCGCCTTGGCCGACGCTTCCCACTCACCCCCGCGCTCAGGAGCGGCCGAATGACTGAACGGATCGAAGAGCTGACGGTGACCTATATCGAAGACGGCATCGCCACGACCAAGGAGATCGATAAGGTCGTCCTGTCCAAGGGAAGTTGGACGACCATTCTCTTTCGCTACCAGGATTGGGATCGCGTCAAGGGCGAATACGGCCCCGACAAATACACCATCCGCCGCTATCAGAAGCGCGGCGGAGAGTACCGGCAGCAATCGAAGTTCAACATCTCGAGCCGCGCCCAGGCGCAGGCACTGGTGGAGGCGCTGCAGGTCTGGTTGCAGGACGTTTGAGCCTGCACAACAACCTTGCGTCGCGAAGGCGACCAGGCCGCGACGAAGCCCTGCGATCTTCGCTCCGTACTGGCGGCCCCTCACCCTTGTCGCACGCATCAGGCACACCCAATCGAACCTGTCCGCCCGCGTGAGGTGCGAGCCGTCGGACCCGGCGACTCGACGTCGTTCAAACGAGGCACCAGCGGCTCGGCTGATCCTGCTCGATGATCAGAGACCGCGTGCAGAGTGACGCGGAGACACCGCGGATCGTCTCGCGCACGAGGTCGGGGTGGTTGTTGCTCTCGCTGACATGGGCCACGGCAAGATGCCCGAGCGCATGATGAGGCAGCTCGTCGAGCAGGCGTGCGGCCTGGAGGTTGCTGAGATGGCCGAAGTCGCCAGCGATGCGGCGTTGCAGGCTCGGGGGGTAGGGGCCGCGGCGGAGCAGATCCGGATCATGGTTGAGCTCGAGGATCAAGGCGTCGCAATCCCAAAGCATCTGTTTCATGTGGGGGGTGACACAACCGGCATCCGTCAGCATCCCGAGGCGACGCCCGCCTGCCTCGATCAGGAACTGGCAGGGCTCACGGGCATCGTGGGGTACGGGATAGGAGCGGATACAGGCGCCATCAAGCCGCACCATCTGACCCTGACCCGAGAGCAGTCGCAGCCTCGGGATCTCGGGCGCACCCACGGCCCGCCAAGTTCCGGGGGTCGTCCAGACCTCTGCCCCGTGACGCCTTGCGAAGGCCTGGATTCCCCTCGCATGGTCGGTATGCTCATGCGTGAGCAGCGCGACATCGATGCTGTCCGGCTCGACCCCGATGATCCGCAAGCGCTGATGGAGCTCGCGCAGACTGAAGCCGTTGTCGACCAGGACACACCACCCGTTTCCTTCGACCAGTGTGGCGTTGCCGCGGCTGCCGCTGCCGAGAGAGCAGAACCGCACGGCGGGTCTAGGAGACCGTCTGACTTGAGGCCGACCGACCACGCCGGCGGGAGAGGGGTCCATCTTCGCCCGATTTATCGTTACATGGATCCACTCTGCACCTCAAAATCGGTCGGCTCCGCGCTCGCCCTCCACTCTCGGCTCGCGACGATCGCTCACGTCAGACAGGCTCCTAGCGGATCTGCTCCCGCAGCAGGGCGAGAATGCGCTGGCCGCTCTCGGATACGTCCGGATTGCCGCTCGCGTCGAGCACCCTGACACGCGACTCGGAGTCGTTGCCCTGGACCAGAACCTGATACTGCTTGACCGGGTCGACCGCGTCCTTACGCCAGAAGGTCATCCGCGACAGCAAACCGGGACCTTTCCCGTCAGAGTCGCCAGACTGGCCTGCGTAGCGGACGTAATAGATGCCCCGGCTGAGATCCCGGTCCTCCACGGCGAACCCGGCACGATCGAGGGCTGACCCGGTCGTTCGCCAGGCCCGGCGGAATTCCTCCTGGATCACCAGGACCTGGGAACCGCCTTCCGCGACCAGGCGCGCGCCGGTCGGCGCAGGCGCCACGCTGGCCGTCCCGGCGGCCGCACGCTGCTCGGGCGCGCCCAGGAAGACCATCAGACGCCGCAGCATCTCCGCCTCCTTGGCCGGATCCGAGCCGCTGGGCTCCCAAACGGTGCGACTGCCGTCGCCGATCGCATTCGTCACCAACCGCTCTTCCATTCCGCGATGGGTGAGGTGAACATCAGTGGTCCCGGCGCGGGTCCCGGGCTCGATCCGCACGCTGTACTGGTCACGCGTGGAGGTCGCATAGAGGCCCTCCGCCACCTTGCTGATCATCCGGGTCACGAAATCGCGACGGATCTCCGCGCGGTTGTCGAGCCAGTCGGTCTTCATGATCCCGACCGACGGTTCCTGCTCCACCAGCAGGATGCCCTGCTCGCGCCAGAAGGCGATCACCCTGGGCCACACCTGTTGCGGGACAGCCTGGACCTCCAGCCAGCGCTCCGAGTCGCGGCGCTTCAGCTCGACGTTGGGGATCTCCGGCAGCACGTCCCCCGCCGCGGCCACGCGCTGACGGTGGGCTCGGCTGCCGCTGTACTCCGAATAGGTGGTCCCGCCGATGGGCGGGATATCCAGGGCATCGTCGAACTGCCCTGCGGTCAGGTCCGGCGGGATCTCGAGATTCTCGCCCGCCTCGCGTTGCTTCTTGTAGGCGAGCCGCTGGTCGGGAATGGCGTCATTGACGACGCTGGAGCCGCAACCAGTCAGGAGTAAGACGACCGACAGCGCGACGGCGAAGCCGCCGATGGGCCAAACACGTGCTCTCAACTTGAGCGACCTCTTAGTCGATGAATCGTCCGTCACCGCTGCAACGCGTCCGCACCGCGAGGCATCAGAGAACGCCCGCATGTTCCATTGCCGCACGCACACGGGCGTGGTGCTCCTCGCTGAGCCAGGTCAGAGGCAGACGAATCCCCGGCGGGCACAGACCCAACTCCGCGGCTGCCCATTTGACCGGGATCGGATTGGACTGGACGAACAGATCGCGATGCAAGGCATCGAGACGCCGATTGATGGCATCTGCCCGCTCCCGGTCACCTGCAAGGGCCGCATCGCACATCTCGCGCATCTGCCGCGGGGCGAGATTGGCGGTCACGGAGATCACCCCATCGCCACCGAGGAGCATGAACTCACAGCCGGTCGCATCGTCCCCGCTGAAGAGGCCAAAGCCTTCCCCACACGCCGCGCGCAGCCGGGCGACCCGGGTCAGGTCGCCGCTCGCTTCCTTGATGCCGACGATGTTATCGAGAGGCGCCAAGCGAGCCACGGTCTCGGGCAGCATGTCGCAGGCGGTCCGACCCGGCACGTTGTAGAGGATCTGCGGGATCTCGACCGCCTCCGCCACGGCCTTATAGTGCAGATACAGGCCCTCCTGTGTGGGCTTGTTGTAATAAGGGGTGACCAGGAGGGCGGCTTGCGCGCCCGCATCCTTCGCGCAGCGCGTCAGCGTGATCGCCTCGCGCGTGGAGTTTGCGCCCGTCCCGGCGATGATCGGGATGCGCCCCGCGGCAAGGTCCAGGGTCCTGCGGATGACCTCGCAGTGCTCCGCCTCGTCGAGCGTCGCCGACTCGCCCGTCGTGCCGACAGCGACGATCGCCGTCGTCCCGGCGTCCACGTGGAAATCGACCAGGCGCTGCAGGCTCGCGTCGTCGATCCGACCATCCTGGTGCATGGGCGTGATGAGTGCAACGATGCTGCCGCGAAACATGTGCGAGTCCGTCAGGCCAAAGCACCCATGGTAGTACGCGAGCGAGCGCCCACACAACCGCAGCGATCAGGAGAAGGCACTCTGACACCATCCCAGCAGGGTTGCCGGAAACAACCCGAGCGCCAGCAGCGAGAGGCCGTTCAGGCTCATTGCGACACGCACCCCGCCGGACGTCCTCAGCGCCGGCATATCGGGGAGGGGCTTGTCGAAATAGATCAGCTTCACCACCCGCAGGTAATAAAAGGCACCGATGATGGAGAAGATGACGGCAACGACTGCCAGCCAGACCAGATCGATGCGGACCACGGATTCGAGAACCAGCAGCTTGGCCATGAACCCGACCGTGGGCGGAACGCCGGCCATCGAGAACATCACGATGGCCATCATCGCAGCGTACCAGGAATCCCGGTCGTTCAAGCCCTTGAGGTCCTCGAGGTTCTCGGCATCGAAGCCCTTGCGGCTCAGGATCAGGAGGATCCCGAAGGCTCCCGCGGCCATCACCGCATAGACGATCGCATAGAACATCGCCGCCGCGTAGCCCTGAGCGGAGCCCGCCAGGAGCCCCAGGAAGACGAACCCGACATGGGAGATGGTCGAATAGGCCAACATCCGTTTGACATTGGTCTGAGCGATGGCGACCAGATTACCCAGACCCATCGAGAGGACGGCAAGGATCAGGAGCATCCCCTGCCAGTCTGGCTGGATTGCCTCGAGCCCATCCACCAGCATCCGGATCGCCAGGGCGAAGGCCGCGATCTTGGGGGCACTGCCGAGGATGAGAACCGACGGGGTCGGCGCGCCCTCATAGATGTCAGGAACCCACATATGGAACGGCACGGCACCGAACTTGAAGCCAACCCCGATGATCAGGAAGACGACCCCAAAGACCAGGACCCGGTTCCCCATGCCCTGCTCGGCGACCGCCCCGGCCACCGGGCCGAACTCGATCGAGCCGGTCGCACCATAGATCATGGAGACGCCATAGAGCAGCATGCCCGAGCCGAGTGCACCCAGCACGAAGTACTTCATGGCCGCCTCGGCGCCCTTCTTGGAGTCGCGGTCGAACGCGACCAGGGCATAGAGGCAGAGTGCTTGAAGCTCCAACCCGAGATAGAGGGTGAGGAAGTTGTTGGCCGAGACCATGATCAGCATCCCGAGCACGGCAAAGAGGCCCAGAACGTAGAACTCCCCGACGAATAACCCGCGGTCCTTCAGCCAAGGGCGCGCGTAGACAAACGCCAGCAGACTCACCAGGAGGATGGCCCCTTTGAGCAGGTCGCTCAGGCCGTCGCGGACGACGTTCCCGTCCAAGACCAGCTGCCGCTCACCGCCACCGACGGCGCCCGTCAGGCCGATCGCGATCAGCAGACCGATGAGGGTCAGCCTGTGGTTGACGTCCTTGTCCTGCTCCTTGACATAGAGATCGAGCACGAGGACCAGGCTGGCGGTGACCAGGATCGCGATCTCCGGCAGGACGGGCAAAAGATTGGCGGCGTCGAATGGCATGTGACTGTTCCGGTTAGATGAGACCCGCGGCCAGGTGCATGCTCAGGGCTGACCAGTGAGGCCAGCCATTGACGCCGGCAGCGCGAGGACACAGTCCCCCGACTCGGACGCGGGCAGCTTGCAGGTACTGGCGTGGGCGACCAGGTTGTCGACGGAGGCATGCATCACCTCGACCAAAGGCGCGGGCCAGATCCCCAGCGCCAGGACC
>Ga0316576_10001011_pt1 | contig 14505 bp, 15 predicted proteins | sample S0NA_FD_203075 | JGI IMG/M metagenome (GOLD analysis project Ga0316576, IMG submission 203075) | Rhizosphere microbial communities from salt marsh grasses in Alabama, United States - S0-2_050615r3r5 | ecosystem: Host-associated > Plants > Roots > Rhizosphere | place: USA: Alabama | collected... | reverse complement strand
TGCGAGCATCACCGTCATGGACGAGCTGCTCAGGTTGTTCGACGAGCAGGTGCGCCGCCACGTGCCCGCCGCCGGGTTCGAGCGCGCCGACCGGGTCATCCGCGCCGTCGGCGCCTGGCGCGGCGTTGTCTGGAGCGACCTGGACGCCGCCAGCGCCGACGCGATCATCGCGCGCGAGATCGAGCGGTTCGCGGGTCTCGGCGAATGGGAGTGGAAGCACTACTCGTACGATCAGCCGTCGGACCTGCCCGACCGGTTGCGAGCCGCCGGGTTCGTGCCGGAGGCGGACGAGGCCCTCCTGTTCGCGAGGATCGCGGACCTCACGCTGGACTCGCCGCCACCCGACGGGGTCACCCTCCGCCCGGTCCGGGGCGCGGACGAGATCGAGGCGTTCCTGCAGGTCGGGGAGACGGTCTTCGGGCGCCGGTACGACGGGCTCGGCGAGGACCTGCTGCGCGACATCGAGGCGGGGCGAACGGCGGCCGTGCTGGCGATGGCCGGCGACCTGCCGATCTGCTCCGGGCGGATCGACTTCTACGAGGCGGCCGAGTTCGCTGGCCTGTTCGGTGGCGCCACGGTGCCCGAGTGGCGGCATCGCGGCGTGTTCCGGTCCGTGGTCGCCCACCGGGCGGCGCTCGCCGCCGAGCGCGGCTACCGCTACCTGCAGGTCGATGCCTCGTCCGACAGCCGTCCGATCCTGGAGCGCCTGGGGTTCGCCCGCCTGGCGACCACGACCCCGTACGTCCACCCCTGACCTCGGCTGACCCGCCACCGGCCGGGGGGGTCGGCTACGCGGCGGGTGTCTCGAACCGGACGATCACGCCCGTCTCGGGGGTCTCGGGATGCTGCGCCTTCACAGCGCCGATCGACTTGCCGAGGAAGTCGCGGGTCTGACGCAGCCGGTCGGCGCGGGTCGTGGTCACGGCGGCCCGAAGGGGAACGACCGGCCGGTCAGGCCATACCTCCCGTGAACAGGCCGGCCAGGCCGCGAACATCTCGCGCAGCCGATCGTCGAGGCCGGTCGCCAGGGGCGCACCGACCACCAGGAACTCGTCGCCGCCGTCGCGGATCGTCCGGGACTCGGGCACGTCGCGAAGCCGGGCCGTGAGCAGGGCCAGCAGCGCGTCACCGGCCGCCATCCCGTTGACGTTGTTCCACTTGCCGAAGTTGACGAGGTCCACGAAGGCGACCTCGACTGCGGTGTCCGACAGGCCGGGGATGGTCTCGAACAGGCGGGCGTTGAGCAGGTAGGCGTCGAAGCGCGGGACGCCGACACGATTGTCGATCATCCAGCCGGGGACGTGCGGCCAGCGGAACCGCTCGCGGAACGGCCGCCGGCTCCAGCCGGCGAAGGCGAGGATCTCGGCGGCGACCCACGGCCACTCCGGGCCGATCAGCATCGCCTGTCCGTCGCGCCGGGCGACCGCCGCGGACAGGCTCGGCAGGACGTCGGCCGGGTCGAAGTCCGGGTCCAGGAAGCCCAGCAGCTCGGCGACGGCGATCGTGGTCAGGATGCCGGTCGGCTGGCCCGGGTCCGCCCAGCCCCCGTCGGCGCCACGCTGCCCGCGCAGCCAGTCGATTGCCGGCCCCACGATCTCGATGCCGTCTCCGATCCGGGCGCCGGCCGAGGCGAGGTGCGCGGTGGCCGACGGCAGCGGGACCTCGAAGAACGGGAAGCTGCGGCCGAGCACCCTGCCGCCGTTGCGAGCCGCGCGGGCCGCATAGCGGGCGGCGAGGGCCGTCATCAGGCCGCGGACCCGGTCGATGGCCCGGGGCCGGCGCGCGAACGCCCAGAGGGTGAATGTGTCGGCCCACGCATCCGCGCCCAGGACGTGGCGAGCCACGTCGTCCTCGACGGTCGGGGCCGCCTCGTCCAGCAGGCGACTCGCGCGGACCGCCAACGACCGCTCGGCGTGCGTCAGCCGCTCCAGCCACTCGACGTGGTCGACGACCACCAGCGGGGTCCACAGCCGGGAGGCGTGCTCGGCGGGCTGGCGCTCCGCCAGCTCGGCCTCGCGGGGGCGCCACGCGACGCGGTCTTCCAGCGGGATCCACCGGGCGACCGGGAAGCTCCACCGGTACCGGCGCGCCCCGCCTCGCCCGCCGACCTGGTTGTGCTCGAGCACGGTCAGGTAGGGATCCGGGTCGGCCGTTCGGCCGGTGGCCGTCGCCCAGCGCAGCAGCGTCGGACGGAACGGGCTGTCCGGCGCCCCGTCGCGGAGCTCGTCGTCGAGCTGGGCCTCGAGGTCGGCGAGCCAGGCGTCCGTCATGGGGTGGATGGTTGCCGTCGATCACCGTCGCTGGCCATGGTCCGAACGGACCGTTGGTGGCCCGTCGATCGCGCCGAAGGTCCCGGGCGGTGCGCCCGGGCGCCTCCCGTGGCTCAGCGCGCCTCGAACGATCGCTTGGACAGCCCCAGGAACCAGCCCTCGATGGCGGTTCGCGGTGCGTCGTCCGGCGCGGCAGCAGCGCCCAGGGTGACGAACAGCGGCGCGAAGTGCTCCACGGTCGGGTGCGCGTAGGGCATGCCCGGTGCCTTCTCGCGGAACGCGAACAGGCTGTCCAGGTCGCCTCGGGCCAGGGTCTCCGCGGTCCACGCGTCGAACTCGCGCGACCAGGCCGGCGCACCTGGCCGGCCGTCCCAGTACTCGCCGACGTAGGGGAGTCCATGGGTCATGAACCCCGACCCGATCACCAGCACCCCCTCGTCCCGCAGCGGGGCCAGGCGCCGCCCGACCTCGAACAGGTGCCGGGGGTCCAGGTCCGGCATGGAGACCTGGAGGACGGGGATGTCGGCCTCGGGGTACATCGCCATGAGGGGGACCCAGGCACCGTGGTCGAGACCACGGGTCGGGCGGTCGATGACGGGCTCGTCGGCGGGCATGAGGCCCCTCACGGCGGCCGCCAGCTCGGGGGCGCCTGGGCTCGGGTACCGCAGGTCGTAGTAGCGCTGTGGGAACCCGTAGAAGTCGTAGACCAGGGGAACGGTCCCGGTGGCGCCGATCGCCATGGGCGCCGTCTGCCAGTGGGCGCTGACGACCAGGATGCTGCGCGGGCGGGGCAGCTCGGCTGCCCAGCCGGCCAGCTCGGCCATCCACTCCTGGTCGTCGAGCAACGGCGGTGCGCCGTGGCCGAGGTAGAGGGCGGGAAGCGGCTGGCTCATCGGGACGCGGGTGCCTGTTTGACGGTTTTGGTATCGGCAAATCAATATTGCTTGCAACAGAACTCTGCCACGACGCGAGCCCAGGAGTCAAGTACGTTGGCTGTCACCAAATCCAGGAAGCCGGGCGGGGCGCCCGGTGTGCTGCCGGGCGCGGCGCCGGGCGGCTCCGCGCCGCGACTCGGCGTGGGACGCGAGACCCGGCACTGGCGCCTCCAGCGAGCGCTCACGCTGGCGCAGGTGGGTGAGCGCAGCGGGCTCAACATCGGCTACCTGAGCCAGATCGAGAACGAGAAGGCCCTCCCATCGCTCGAGGCGCTGGCGCAGATCGCGGCCGCGCTCGACGTCCCGCCCGCGTGGCTGCTGCTCGACTCGACCCAGCCACCGCGGGTCGTCCGGGCCGCGGACCGGCCGGCGACGGACGGCCCCGGCGGCGCCGTGCTGAGCGAGGTGGACGCGGGCACGTCGCGCGACGTGTGCGTCCTCGAGGCGTCCGTTCCCCCGGGCCTCGCGACGGGGGTCCATGCCCACCAGGGGGACGAGCACCACCTGGTGCTCGCGGGCCGGTGGCGGATGACCCAGGGCGACCACAGCCACGAGCTGGGACCCGGCGACTACCTTGCCTGGGATCCCACCATCCCCCACGACGTCGAGAATATCGGCGACGAGACGGGCCGGCTGCTGATCATCTACCCGCGCCATGGGCGGCGGACAGGGCCGGGCGAGGCCGGGGTGCGCGCATGACCGCTCCCGACCGGCTGGCCGCGCTGGTCACCGGGGCCACCGGTCCCGCCGGTCGCGCGGTCGCTGCCCGCCTGCTCCGCGACGGTCACCGGGTCGCCGTCAACAGCTCGGACCCGGGGCGCGTGGCGGCGGTCGTGGACGCGCTCGACGCCCCCCGCGACGTGGTCGCGGCGGCCGGCGATCTCCGGGATCCCGCGATGGTGGCAGACGTCGTGGCGCGGGCCACGGCGGCGTTCGGAAGGATCGACGTGGTCGCCCACCTGGTGGGTGGCTGGGCCGGTGGGACCGCCGTCGACGCCCTGGAGCACGACGAGGTGCGCCGGCTGCTCGACCAGCACCTGTGGACGACGCTTCACGTGCTCCAGGCCGTGCTGCCGGGCATGCGCGAGCGGCGGTTCGGGCGGTTGATCGCGGTGTCCTCACCGCTCGCCGCCAGCCCCGGGCCGCGGGGCGCGAGCTACGCGATCGCCAAGTCGGCGGAGGAGATCCTGCTCCGCTCGGTGGCCCGGGAGGCGGCGGCGGACGGGGTCCGCGCGAACGTGCTGGTGGTCCGGACGCTGGACGACGAGCGGTCCCGCGCGGCCCAGCCCAACGCGAAGACCGCGAGCTGGACCACGCCCGACGAGGTCGCCGATGCGGTTGCCTGGCTGGTGTCGCCGGCCGCCGAGGCGGTCAACGGGGCCCGGATCCCGCTCGACGGGCGGAGCTGACCGCCGCCGACCACGGACGTCCCCGGGCACGCGGTCAACCGCGGCGGAGCCGGCCCAGCAGCGACCGCGGCGACCGGCGCGGCACGTGGTCCACGAGGCGTTCGGCCAGCCACGCGTACTCGTCGGGCGTGTTGTAGCGCTGGGCGCTGATCCGGATGACGGTCTGCGGGTCCGCGGCGCCGAGCTCGCGAGCGGACCGGACCGGCGTCAGCAGAACCGGCACTTCGATCCGGTCCTCCTCCGCGAGGAATGCCTGCAGACGTCGGGCCTCGTCCTCGTCGGGCGCAACGGTGGGGAGAGGAACCGTGGCCATCGCCCCGATCATGGCATCCGGCGCCGGCGGCTCCACGCCCAGCGCGCTGCACAGCCGAGTGCGGCCGTCCCGGGCCAGTGCCGCGTTGGCCGCTCGCAGGCCCGGCCAGCCGTCCGCGTGGAGCCCGCCCACGAACCGGATCGCCGCGGGCAGCGCGAGCCACGGCGTCGGGTCATCGGTGCCGGTCCAGTCGAACTCGAGGCGGTAGCGCGACCGGTCCGGGCGCGGGTCGTTGGCACCGTGCGACACCACGAGCGGGTGGATCCGGGCCCGCACGTCGGCGCGCACGTGGAGCAGGCCGGAACCCTTGGGCCCGCACAGCCACTTGTGGCCGTTGCCCGTCCAGTACGCCGCGCCCAGCGCATCGAGGTCCACGGGCACCATCCCTGGCGCATGGGCGGCGTCGACGAGGGTGTCCACGCCGCGCCGGTCCAGCTCCCGGACGATGGCGGCGATGGGCAGCACGAGGGCCGTGACCGAGGTCACGTGGCTGACCAGCGCCAGTCGCGTGCGGGGCGTGACCGCCTCCAGGTAGGCCTCCACGACCTGCGCCGGGTCCTCGACCGGGAACGGGATCCGGACGAGGGTCACCCGGGCGCCGTCCCGGGCGGCCGCGGCGCGGAGCGCGTTGAGCGTGGCGTTGTACTCGTGGTCCGAGGCAAGGAGCTCGTCGCCCTCGTGGAACCGCAGGGAGGCGAGCACCGTGTTGACGCCCGTGGTGGCGTTGGGCACGAACGCCAGCCCCGCGGGATCCGCGTTGAGGAACCGGGCGACGTCCTCGCGGGCGCCGTCAAGGTGCGCCTCGAGCTCCCCGGCCAGGAACCGGGCCGGCTGGCGCTCGAGCCGGTCGCGCCAGGCGCGCTGCGCCTCGAGCACCGGCGTCGGGCAGGCGCCGAACGACCCGTGGTTGAGGTACGAGATCTCGGGCTCGAGAAGCCAGGGCGAGCGATCGAAGGTGCGGGCGGCCACCACCCGACTCTAGCCCACGCCCGCCCTCGCCGGGCACCCGGCTCGCGGGTCAGCCGGGCCCCGGCGCGGCCTCGTCGTCCCGTGGTCGGTCCTCGTCGTCGTGGCCCGTTCCCCTGGCAGGTGGCTCGGGCAGCTGGGGCGCCGGCCGGGGCGTGACGTCGATGATCACGCCGCTGCGCCGCGAGCGGCCGCCCAGCACCCGGGCCAGCCGTTCCGGCCCGGCCACGAACGGGGCGACCACGGCGAGCACCAGGATGGGCAGCAGGAAGCGTGTGGTGCCGGGGAAGGCGACCACGACGAGCCCCAGCAGGACATAGGCGATCCAGGCGGTGAACAGCGAGCGCGGGGACCAGCCGGCCACGTTCAGCCGCCATACCGGCAGCAGCGCCAGCACGCAGGCGACGAGCACGGCGAGCAGGATGGCGAGGGTCATGTGGGGATCATAGGCGAGGGTCCGCAGCGACCCGGTCCCGCGCCGCGACCCGGGCGCCCGGCCGGATCCTCCCGGCGCGCTAGGATGGGCGGCCCCCATCACCCAGGGAGATCGCGTGATCCGACGCTTCCGTGCGTGGCTGGCCGGCTGGGGTCCGGTCGTGCCGCTCCTCGTCGCCGAGTCCACCATCTGGATCGGCTTCGGCGCGCTGCTCCCGATCCTGCCGATCTACTACGTGCAGCACGGCGTGGACCTGCCGACGCTGGGCATCGTGGTCGCTGCGTGGCCGGCCGCCCGGCTGGTGGGGGAGCCCGTGTTCGGGTGGCTGGCGGACCGGGTGCCGCGACGCGCGATGATGATCGCCGGCCTGCTGCTCACCTCGGTGTTCACGGTCCTCCCGCTGTTCATCACCGGCCCCGTGCCGTTCATCGTGCTGCGTGCCCTCCAGGGCCTCACCTCGGCGATGTACGACCCGGCGGCCCGCGCCTACCTCGTGGACGCCAACCCGCCGGAGCGCCAGGGCGAGGCATTCGGCCTCTACGGCTCCGCGCAGACGGGCGGGTTCATGCTGGGCCCCGCCATCGGCGGCCTCGCCGCGGGGCTTGCCGGGGCATCCGAGGCCGTGTTCTGGGTCGCCGGCGGAGCGCTGGTGGTGTCGGCGCTGCTGGTGTGGCTCCGGGTGCCGGCGCTCGACCACCCGCCCGCACCGGCCGGCGACGCAGGCGGGGCGGACGGCGACGGCGAGGACGGGATTCCCGCCGCGGGCTGGGTGCGGCCGACACGGGTGATCAACGCGCTGCTGGCGGCGGCGATCTGCTTCAACGTCGGCCTGTACTTCGCGGGTGGCTCGTACGAGGTCGTGTGGAGCCTCTACCTCACCTCGCTGGGGGCGGACATCGGCCTCATCGGCCTCACCTTCTTCTCCTTCGGCCTGCCGCCCCTGCTGCTGTCGCCGTTCATGGGCCGGTTCATCGATCGCCAGGGCGGGTTCCTCGCGTTGGTCGTGGGCGTGGCCGTGGTGGCCGCCTGCGGTTTCGTGTACCCGCTGGTGCCGGCCGTGTGGTGGATGGTGGCGATCGGCCTGGTGGAGGGAACGGCGTTCGCCGCGGTGTCGCCCGCCATCTACCTGCTCGCCGCGCGGGCCGCCCCCGTCGGCCGGACGTCCACGGTCCAGGGCCTGCTCGGCGGGGCGGGCACGGTGGGCAACGTGGTCGCCGCCCTGGCGGCGGGCCAGCTGGCCGCGCTCGCGCTCACCCTGCCGTTCTACGCGGTCGGGGTCGCCGGCGCGGTCGCGCTGCTCGCGGGCCTGCTGCTCGGCCGCCGACGGCTGTACGACGCGATGCAGCCCCGGCCCGCGCCCCTCCCCGCCACGCCGGTCGCGGAGGCCGGGGCATGACGGCGGGTCCGGGCGCACCCTGGCGCCTCGCGCTCGAACGGGGCCGGCCACCGGCCCCGGTGGTGCTCGTGCTGGGCGGGTTCCTCACCTCGCCCCCGCTGTACCGGCCCTTCGTGCGCCGCCTGCGCGAGCGCGGCGCCGCCGATGTCGTGGTCGCCCGCGTGTGGCTGATGGACTGGCTGCTCGCTGCAGGCCGCGGCCTGGGCCCGATCCTCACGCGCTCCGGGCGCGCCCTCCTGGAGGCGTCGCGGCGGTCCGAGACGGCGAGCGGTGGCGCCCCCGTCCTGGTGGTCGGGCACTCGGCCGGCGGGATGTCGGCCCGACTGCTCACCTCGCCCGAGCCGTTCGCCGGGCGGCGGCTCAACGCGAGCAGCCGGATGGGAGCCATCGTCACCCTCGGCACGCCGCACGTCGTCGCCGCCGCGACCGGCCGCCGGAACCGGGTCGGCGCCCACGCCGCCGCATTCGCCAACCGCGTCGTTCCCGGTCCCTGGGCGGCGCCGAGGACGGGCTACCTCGCCGTCGCGTCGCGGGCCGTCGCTGGCCGGCAGGACGGGAGCGCGGCCGAGCGGCGTGCCTGGGCCACCTACCGCGAGCTGGCCCCCGGGTCGGGCGACGACGACGGCCACCTGGACGCTGCCGCGCTGATGGGCGACGGCTCGCCCGCCGGCGACGGGCTCATCCCGCTCGCGTCCGCGCTGCTGCCGGGAGCGCCGTCACTGGTGCTCGATGACGCCCTCCACGGCCAGCAGCCCGGCCGCGACTGGTACGGCTCGGACCGTTTCCTCGACCGCTGGTGGCCCCTCGCGATGGACGCCTGGACGGGCGCCCTGCGCGCCCGGCTCGACCGGGCACCGGACGGCGATTTTGACGGATCGGCCGATCTCGGGTAACGTTGTTGACCTTCGCGGGGTGGAGCAGCGGCAGCTCGTCGGGCTCATAACCCGAAGGTCAGGGGTTCGAATCCCCTCCCCGCAACCAATCGACTCTCCTCGAAACCCCGGGACCCGACCACCCCGGGGTTTCTTCTTGTCCGGGGCGCGTCCGGCTGCGATCGCCCGACGATAGCGCCGATCCCGCCCCGGCCCTGCCTAGCCCGCCAGGACACGCTCCAGCCATGCCTGGTCGAGGCGGCCGTCGGCCAGCGCGGCGCGGTAGGTCTCGATCGTGGTGCGGACGCCGTCCGCGAGCGGCGTCACCGGCTGCGGTCCGAGGGCCGCCTCCAGCGGGGCCGCGTCGAACGCCGAGGGGAGGGCCAGCTCGCTCGCGTCGATCGTGATCCGGCCCGATGCCGGGGCGCAGCGCTCGATCTCGACCACGATCTCGTCGACGCCGATGGCAGGCCCGGGCAGGCTGTAGACCGCGGCTCCCGGCTGCTCCGAGCGGGCCGCCGCGATGAACGTGCGCGCCACGTCGCCCGCGAACTGGAACTGGTACCGGCCGCCGTAGGCGACGTGATAGGGCCGCCCCGCCGCGGCGGCGACCATCGCCACCGTGGGCTTGGACGTCATGCCCTGGTCCCGGCCCGTGCCGTACACGGAGTGCGGTCGGAGGCCGATGCTGGCGACACCCTGGGTCTCCCACGCGACCGTCGCCGCATCCTCGTTGGCGACCTTGTACACGCCGTAGAAGGACGTCGCGTGACGGACGGCGTCGGCCGGCAGGACGGCTCCCGAGGCCAGGCCGTAATGCGCCCGGGGCCCGTAGACGGCGGCGCTGCTCGCGTACACGAGGCGGCCGATCTCGAGCCGGCGGGCCACCTCGAGCATGACGGCCGTGCCGGTGACGTTGGCCCGTGCCCCGGCGACCGGATCGGCAGCGCAGAACGGCAGCTGGAGGGCCGCGAGGTGGATGATCCGTGTCACGCCCCGGTCGCGGGCCAGGGCCTCCACGGCGGCGAGCTCGGCCACGTCGCCCGCCACCAGGTCAAGGCCGGCGAGCTCGGCAGGGGAGAGGAGCAGGCGCAGCCGGTCGGGCCGTGCCCGGGAGCTGACCACCGTGACGGGCACGCCCCCGCGGACGAGGTCGCGGACGACCCACGCGCCGATGCAGCCGGTGCCGCCGGTGACCAGGAACCGTTCGTCCGCCACGATGCCCTCCTGGCCGACGCTCACCGCCGGCCGTTCCCGGGTGAGCCGCTCAGGCGACGCGCGTGAAGGCCGCGATCTGCATGCCCTGGTGGAGCGCCTTGAGATCGGGCTGGAGCGCCTGGTGGGCCTCGCTCTCGCGCCACGCGACGGCGTCCTCCGGGGTCTCCCAGCGGAACAGCATCCGGTACTGGGCCGGGGTCTCGGAGCTGCGGAGCAGCCCGCACTCGATCAGGCCCGACATCCGGAGCGCGGGCGGCCGGTACGTCTCGGAGAAGAAGCGCTCGAACTCGTCCGTGCGATCGGGGAGGACGTCGAAGGTGATGTGCCGCTCGATCATGCGCTCGCTCCAGGCTCCGCGGCCAGGCGACGGTGCCGCGATCCCGGCAAGTGGTCTGACCAGTTGACGACATTATCAGTTGGCGCCTAGCATCTCGTCAACGCGAGACGCAGCGAGGAGGCGACGGCAGGTGGCGACGGAGGCTGCCGGTGTGACCGCCGGACCCGGCCAGCCGAACCCGGCGTGGCCCCAGTTCGCGGTGGTCAACCGGAGCACCCTGCCCGAGGAGATCGCGGCCCGGCTGCTGGACCTGATCCGCGCCGAGCAGCTGCGACCCGGCGACAAGCTGCCCGCGGAACGCGAGCTCGCCGCGACGATGCACGTCAGCCGGCCGGTCCTGCGCGAGGCGCTGCGGGCGCTCGCGATCATGAAGGTCGTCGAGATCCGCCAGGGGGCCGGCACCTTCATCACGGCGCTCGAGCCGCAGCAGCTGGTGTCCCATCTCGACTTCGTCCTGTCCAAGGACCCGGTGGCCATCGCCCAGGTGATCGAGACCCGCCGGGTGGTGGAGGTGGGCAACGTCCGGCTGGCCGCGACGCGCATCGACGCCGTCGGACTGGAACACCTCGACGGCCTGCTCGCCGAGCTGCGGGCCGCCGTCGCCGACGCGGACCGGTTCAGCACCCTCGACATCGCGTTCCACGACGCGGTTTGCGACGCCGCCGAGAACTTCCTGCTCGCCCAGTTCATGCGGATCATCAACACCCTGGGCAAGGTCAGCCGGGAGCGGACCGGGGCGAGCCGCGCCACCCGCGAGCGGGCGCTCGCCGATCACGTGGCGATCGTGGCGGCCCTGCGCGCGCACGATCCGGAGGCGGCCGCGACGGCGATGGAGGGCCACCTCGAGCACGTGGAGGCAGCCCTCGGCCGCGCGACCCGGAGGGGTGGTCGTCCGCCGACTGCCGGCGGCGGCGCGTCCCGGGCAGGAGGGGCCCGGCCGTGAGGATCCAGGGCAGCCACCGGTTCACCGCCCCTCCCGAGGCCGTGTTCGCCGCGGTCCGGGATCCGGCCGTCCTGCTGGCCGTCATTCCCGGTTGCGAGCAGGTGGCCGAGGTGGCGCCCGACGAGTACGAGGGGCGGATCCTGTTGCGGCTGCCAGGCGCGATCGGCAGCTACCGGACCCACGTCCGCCTGGTCGACGTCGAGCCGCCCGTGCGTGCCGGCCTCGAGGGCCGGGTGGAGGGGGCGATGGGCACCGTGGACGGGCGAGCCGACTTCGTGCTCGCTCCGGCGGGCACGGGCACGGCGATGGACTACCGGGGCGACGGCCGCATCGCCGGGCCGCTCGCCCGGCTCGACTCGCGCTTCGCCGAGCGTCTTGCCGGCTCCCTGATCGACCAGGGCCTGCGGGCCCTCGACGCACGTCTCGCCATGGAGGATCACGAGTGACGGTCTCGAGCTACTTCCTGCCCGCCTCGGTGCCGGAGGCGCTGGGGCTGCTGGGCGAGCACGGTCCGGAGCTGCTGGTGATCGCCGGCGGCACCGTCGCCATGCCGCTCATCAACGAGGGGATCTCGCTGCCGGGTCGGGTGATGGGCCTGCGGCGGGCCGGTCTCGACCGGGTCGAGCGCGCCGGGGCGGAGCTGCGGGTGGGCGCCACCGCGACACTGACGCAGCTCGTTGGCCAGGGCGACGTGCCGTTGCTGGCCGAGGCCGCGAGCCGGACCGCGAGCTGGTCCGTGCGCAACATGGCCACCGTCGGCGGCAACCTGTTCACGCCGCCCCCGGGCGGCGATGTCGCCACGGCGCTGCTCGCGCTCGACGCCCGCGTCGTCGTGGCCGGTCCCGCCGGCGAGCGGACCCTCCCGCTGACCGCGTTCTGGACCGGCTTCATGACGACGGCGCTGGCTTCCGACGAGCTGGTCACGTCGATCATCGTCCCGCTGGACGAGGGCCGGACGGCGTTCCTGAAGTTCGGCCGGCGCCGGGCCAACACGCCGGCCGTCGTCACCGTCGCGGCGCACGCCACGCTGGAGCATGACCGGGTCGTGTCGATCCGGCTGGCGCTCGGCGCGGCCGCCCCCCACCCGGTCCGGCTCACCCGGGCCGAGGCCGTCGTCGCCGGATCCTCGCTGGAGCCCGCGGTCATCGACGAGGCAGCGGCGCTCGCCGCCGAGGACGCCGACCCGGTGGCCGACGCGGTCGCCAGCGACTGGTACCGGCGGCGGATGACCGGCGTGTTCGTGCGGCGCATCCTGGAGCAGCTGGCCGGTCGGGCCGGGAGGGACGCGTAGATGGCCTCCGTCATCGTCGGCTTCAAGCTCGCCGGGCGCGAGGTTGAGGTCATGGCCAGCCCCCTGGCCACCCTCCAGCAGGTGCTCCGGACCCAGCTCGGCCACACCTCCGTCAAGGACGGCTGCCGCCAGGGCGGCTGCGGGAGCTGCACCGTCCTCGTGGACGGCGAGCCGATGCTGTCGTGCCTGCTGCCGGTCCAGGACATCGCCGGGCGATCGGTCACCACCCTCGAGGCGCTCACCCCAGCCGAGGGGCTGCATCCCGTCCAGCGGGCGTTCCTCGATGCGAACGGCTTCCAGTGCGGCTACTGCACGCCGGGCATGGAGATGCTGGCGGTCGCCCTCCTCGAGCACAACCCGCAGCCCACGCGCGAGGAGATCGAGGACGCGCTGGGCGGCAACGTCTGCCGGTGCACCGGCTACGAGCCCATCATCGAGGCCATCACGGCCGCCACGGGGAGCCGGGAGGCGGGTCGATGACCGCGGATCTCCACGTCGTCGGACGCAGCGTCGAGCGCAACGACGGCATCGGCTTCGTGACCGGGCGCGCCCGGTACAGCACCGACCTCGTGTTCCCGGGGATGCTGCACCTCAAGATGGTGCGCAGCCCCGTCCATCACGCCCGCATCCGCGGCGTGGACCTGTCCGCGGCGGAGCGGGTGCCGGGCTTCGTCCGGGCGCTGACCCACCAGGACGTGCCCCACAACGTGTACACGATCCTGGGCCTCATCGGCGTCGAGCCGGAGGAGGAGTTCGTGCTCGCCGTGGACCGCGTCCGGTACGTGGGCGAGCCGATCGTGGCGATCCTGGCCGAGACCGAGGCGGCGGCGTACGAGGCCGTCGCGCGGGTGCACCTCGATCTCGAGGAGCTGCCGGCCGTGTTCGACATGGACGAGGCGCTGGCTCCGGGTGCCCCGATCGTGACCCACTGGGGCAGCAACGCCTTCAGCTATGACGGGGACGACCATCGGAAGGTCCGGCTGGGCGATGTCGAGGCCGGGCTCGCGGCGGCCGACCATATCGTGGACGGCGAGTACCGGAGCGGGCCCATCGAGCATGCGCCCACCGAGACCACGGGCTGCGTCGCGGTGCCCGAGCCCAACGGCCGGTTCACCGTCTACACCAACACCCAGGCGCTGTACTTCAGTCTCGACAACACGTCGATCATCCTCCAGCTGCCGGGCAACCGGCTGCGCTTCATCGGCGGGATGGTCGGCGGTGGGTTCGGTGGCAAGGTCGACGTGATCGTCGAGCCGCTGGCCACGCTGGGCGCGATGAAGACCGGCCGCCCGGTGCGCTACGTCTACAACCGGTCCGAGGAGATGCAGGTGAGCTCCACGAGGAGCCCCTGGATCATCCGGATCCGGGATGGCGTGATGGCCGACGGCACGATCGTGGCCCGCCGCGTGACCAGCTACGCGGACTGCGGCGCCTACAGCCGCCAGACCCCGTACGCGATCACCAAGCACGCCGCCAACGCGGCCGGACCGTACGCGATCCCCAATGTCGCGATCGATGCCTGGTGCGTGTTCACCAACCGGACCCCGACGTCGGCGATGCGCGGGTTCGGGGTGACCATGGCCAGCTTCGCCGTCGAGGTGCAGATGGACCGCGTCGCGGAGGTCGTGGGCCTGGATCCGTGGACGATCCGGTTCCGGAACGCGATCCGCAACGGGGACATCAAGCCCCACCGGAAGCCGGCCGCGGACGTGGCCCTGGTGGAGACGATGCAGGCGGCCGCGGCCCTGGTGGGGCACGAGCTGCCGGCCGAGCTGCGCGCGATGACCTCGGCGCCGCGCGACCAGCAGGACGGAGGGCGCTGACGATGGCGAAGCTGCGCGGCACCGGCATGGCAGCCGTCAACTACCCCACCGGCATGAACCTCGGCGGCGACCCGACCCAGGCGCTGGTCCACGCCACCACCAGCGGCTCGTTCAACGTGACCCTGTCCTCGGTCGACCTGGGCCAGGGGCTCAAGACGGTCGTCGCCCAGATCGCGGCCGAGACGCTCGGCGTGACCTACGACCAGATCGTCATCGACACCGCCGACACCGACACCGGGCCCCACTGCATGGGCACGTTCGCCAGCCGGGCCACCCACCGGGTCGGCAACGCGGTG
>Ga0316576_10001010_pt1 | contig 14517 bp, 15 predicted proteins | sample S0NA_FD_203075 | JGI IMG/M metagenome (GOLD analysis project Ga0316576, IMG submission 203075) | Rhizosphere microbial communities from salt marsh grasses in Alabama, United States - S0-2_050615r3r5 | ecosystem: Host-associated > Plants > Roots > Rhizosphere | place: USA: Alabama | collected... | reverse complement strand
TGCTCGACGATCGTCATGATCGCCTCGGTGTCGAGCACGTTGCGGGCCACGTCGAGCAGCAGGCCCCGGTGGGCGTACCGGGGGGCATCCACGATCCGGGCCGCCGGGACTGCCGGCATGGGCACGTCCCTCCTGTCCGGACAGGACGCTACCGTGGCAGCGGCCGCGCAGGTCAGGCCAGCGAGCGCAGCACGTAGGGCAGGATTCCGCCGTTGCGGTAGTAGTCGGCCTCGCCCGGGGTGTCGATGCGCACGACCGCGTCGAACTCCACGGCGGGGCCGTCACCTGGGCCGTCGGTGCGCTCGGCGCGCACGGCGACGGTCCGCGGCGTCGCGCCCTCGGTCAGCGCGGTGACCCCGCTGATCGAGTACACCTCGGTGCCGTCCAGGCCGAGCGAGTCGGCGGTCTGGCCGGCCGGGAACTGCAGCGGCAGCACGCCCATGCCGATCAGGTTGGAGCGGTGGATGCGCTCGTAGGACTCCGCGATCACGGCGCGCACCCCGAGCAGGGCGGTGCCCTTGGCCGCCCAGTCCCGCGACGACCCGGAGCCGTACTCCTTGCCCGCGAGGACGACCAGCGGGATGTCGTGCGCGCGGTAGGCCGCGGCGGCGTCGTAGATGGTGGTCTGCGGCGCCGCGGGATCGGTGAAGTCGCGGGTGTAGCCGCCCTCGACGCCGTCGAGCAGCTGGTTGCGCAGCCGGATGTTGGCGAAGGTCCCGCGGATCATCACCTCGTGGTTGCCGCGCCGGGACCCGTAGGAGTTGAAGTCCTTGCGCTCTACGCCGTGCTCGGCCAGGTACCGGCCGGCCGGGCTGTCGGCCTTGATGGAGCCGGCGGGGCTGATGTGGTCGGTGGTGACCGAGTCGCCGAGCTTGGCCAGCACCCGGGCGCCGACGACGTCTCCGACCGGGGCGGGCGTCGCGCCCATCCCGTCGAAGTACGGGGGCTTGCGCACGTACGTGGACCCGGCATCCCAGGCGAACGTGTCGCCGGTGGGGGTCGGCAGCGACTGCCACGCCTCGTCGCCGGCGAAGACGTCGGCGTAGCGCGAGGCGAACATCTCCGCGTCGATGGCGGCGTCGATGACCTCCTGGACCTCGGCCGGGGTGGGCCAGAGGTCACGCAGGTACACCGGCTGCCCGTCGGCCCCGGTGCCCAGCGGCTCGGTGGTGAGGTCCAGGTCCATCCGCCCGGCGATGGCGTAGGCCACCACCAGCGGCGGGGAGGCCAGGTAGTTCATCTTGACGTCCGGGTTGATCCGGCCCTCGAAGTTGCGGTTGCCGGACAGCACCGAGACGACGGCCAGGTCACTGGCGTTGACGGCCGCCGACACCGGCTCGGGCAGCGGCCCGGAGTTGCCGATGCAGGTCGTGCAGCCGTAGCCGACGAGGTCGAAGCCGAGCTTGTCGAGGTAGGGCGTCAGGCCCGACCGGTCGTAGTAGTCGGTGACCACCTTCGAGCCGGGGGCGAGCGTGGTCTTGACCCAGGGCTTGCGGGTCAGGCCCTTCTCGACGGCGTTGCGGGCGAGCAACCCCGCGGCGATCATGACCGACGGGTTCGAGGTGTTGGTGCACGAGGTGATCGCGGCGATCACCACCGCCCCGTGGTCGAGCTCGAAGCGGGTGCCGTCGTCGAGCTCGACCGGCGTGGGCTGGCTCGCCCGCCGCGGCGTCGCCTGCCCCGGCACGTCCTGGCCCGGCGCCGCGTGCGGGCCCGGCGCCGCGTGCGGGGCGCCCCGCGGGTCACCGTCGCCCACGGCCGGCGGGTCGGACGCCGGGAAGCTCTCCTCGCCGGCCTCGTCCACCGGCGAGGCCAGGTCCGCGTCCACGTCGCCGACGTAGTCGCCGAGGGCCGCCAGGAAGGCCTCGCGGGCCTCGGTCAGCGCCACACGGTCCTGCGGGCGCTTGGGGCCGGCCAGCGAGGGCACGACGGTGGCCAGGTCCAGCTCGAGGACCGTGCTGTAGACGGCCTCGACGGCCGGGTCGTGCCAGAGGCCCTGCTCCTTGCAGTAGGCCTCGACGAGGGCGACCTGCTCGGCGGTGCGGCCCGTGAGGCGCAGGTAGCGCAGGGTCTCGTCGTCGATCGGGAAGATGGCCGCCGTGGACCCGTACTCCGGGCTCATGTTGCCGATGGTGGCGCGGTTGGCCAGGGGCACCGCCGAGACGCCCTCGCCGAAGAACTCCACGAACTTGCCGACCACCCCGTGCTTGCGCAGGATCTCGGTGATCGTCAGGACCAGGTCGGTGGCGGTGGATCCCTCGGGCAGCTGGCCGGTCAGCTTGAAGCCGACCACCTGCGGGATGAGCATGCTCACCGGCTGCCCGAGCATGGCGGCCTCGGCCTCGATGCCGCCGACGCCCCAGCCGAGCACCCCGAGCCCGTTGACCATCGTGGTGTGCGAGTCGGTGCCCACGCACGTGTCGGGGTAGGCCTGCCCGTTGCGGACCATCACCACCCGGGCCAGCGCCTCGATGTTGACCTGGTGCACGATCCCGGTGCTGGGCGGCACGACCCGGAACTCGTCGAAGGCCGACTGGCCCCAGCGCAGGAACTGGTAGCGCTCCCGGTTGCGCTCGTACTCGAGCTCGACGTTGCGCGCGATGGCATCGTGGGTGCCGAAGAAGTCGGCGATGACGGAGTGGTCGATCACGAGCTCGGCCGGGGCCAGCGGGTTGATCCTGGCCGGGTCGCCGCCCAGGTCCTGCATGGCCTCGCGCATCGTGGCCAGGTCCACCACGCACGGCACGCCGGTGAAGTCCTGCATGATCACCCGGGCGGGCGTGAACTGGATCTCGTCGGTGGGCTCGGCGGCCGGGTCCCAGGCGCCGAGGGCGCGGATCTGGTCGGCGGTGACGTTGACACCGTCCTCGGTGCGCAGCAGGTTCTCCAGGAGGACCTTGTGGGTGTAGGGCAGGCGCTCGGCGCCGGGCACCGCGGAGATCCGGAAGATCTCGTGCGACGCGCCGCCGACCTCGAACGTGCCGCGAGCGCCGAAGCTGTCCTTGCTGGCCATGCCGACTCCTACTCTGCTGAGGAACCCTCGAAGGCTACCGTGACCCCCGCCCCCTCCGCGGTGCTGTCGTGTCGAGCCTCTGCCAGGCCGTTTCCGACGGCACCTGGAGGGGGGCCGATCGAGGGCGGGACCATTTATCTTGACGTCAAGATATCACGCCGGCGACAAGCGCGCCACACATTCGACGTGGTGCGTCGTGGGGAACAGGTCGAGGGCCACCAGCTCGTCCACCCGCCACCCGGCCGCCTGGAACGTGGCGACGTCGCGGGCGAGCGCGACGGGGTCGCACGCCACGTAGGCGACCGCCCGCGGACCGGCCCCGGCGATCGCCCGGACCACCGCCGCCCCGGCACCCGAGCGCGGCGGATCGAGCACGACGAGGTCGGCACCGGCCAGCGCGCGACGCCGTGCAACCCAGCGGTCGACGGCCGAGCGCACCACCGTGGCGGGCAGGTCGCCCGCGTTGGCCCGGGCCAGGTCGCAGGCGCGCCGGTCGCCCTCCACGAGGGTCACCCGGGCCAGGTCCGCAGCCAGGCTCAGCCCGAACAGCCCGACCCCCGCGAAGAGGTCGACCAGGTGCTCGCCACGAGCCGGGGCCAGCATGCGGCGCACGTGGCCGACGAGGGCGTCGGCCGCACCCGGATGGACCTGCCAGAAGCCGTCCGCGGCCACGGACCAGAGGCGGCCGGCCGCAGCCTCCGTGATCGGCCCGGCCGGCGCCAGCCCGTCGGGGAACGCCAGCGCGGGCCCGCGGGAGGGGGCCACGAACCCGACGCGGGTGCCCGGCGGCCAGGCCCGCCCGAACAGGTCCAGCGGGTCGGTCGCCGGATGCAGCTGCGGGCAGCCGCCGGCCGGGACCACCTCGTGGGATCGGTGGGCCAGGAACCCGGCCCGGCCCACGGGATCCACGGCCAGGGTCCCCCGGGTGCGCCAGCCCAGGCCCGCGGGGACCGCCACGTCGCCGCCGACCGGCACCTCGCGCACCTCGAACGAGTCCGGCAGCGCCACCGCGGCGAATCGGCCCATCGCCTCGGCGACCACCGCGGCCTTGAGCGCGCGCGACGCCTGCGGGGTCGCGTGCTGCCAGTCGCAGCCCCCGCACCGGGCCGCCACCGGGCAGGGCGGCTCCCGCCGGTCCGCGCTGGGCACGACCACCTCGACGGCGTCCGCGCGCAGGAACCGGCCCCGCCGACCCACCGCGGTGACCACGGCGACGACGGTCTCCCCGGGCAGCGCATGCCGGACGAACAGCACCCGGCCGGCGTGGCGGGCCACGCTGTGCCCCCCATGCGCGACCGCGCCGACCTCGACCCGCACCCGGTCGCCGACCTGCAGGTCGGTCCGGCGCTGGTCGTCCCGGCCGGCTATCGGTCGGCCCCGTGCTCGTTGGCGATGAACTGCTCGGCGGTCTGGGCGTCGGGCTCGCCGCGCCGGATCGCGCCGGGGGCCGACATCTCCGGGTCGTCGGCGAGGCGCTCGCTGCTGAGCAGCTGCCACGGGACGCTGACGACCATCACCCCGGGCGAGAACAGCAGCCGGGTCTTGAGCCGCAGGGCGCTCTGGTTGTGCAGCAGCTGCTCCCACCAGTGGCCCACCACGTACTCGGGGACGTAGACGCAGACCAGGTCGCGCGGCGACGACCGGTTCAGCCCGCGCACGTACTCCACGATCGGACGCGTGATCTCCCGGTAGGGGGAGTCGAGCACGCGCAGCGGCACCGGGATGTTGCGGCGGTCCCAGTCCTCCGACAGCCGTCGGGTGCCGTCCTCGTCGACGTCGACCGTCACCGCCTCGAGCACGGTGGGCCGGGTCGCCCGCGCGTAGGCCATCGCCCGCAGCGTCGGCTTGTGGATCCGCGAGACCAGCACGATGGCGTGCACCCGGCTGGGCAGCGTCACGACCTCCTGGTCGCCGGCGACGAGCTCCTCGGCGACCCGCTCGTAGTGCCCGTGGATGGCCCGCATGATCAGGTAGATCAGCGGCATGGCGATGCACACGATCCACGCGCCCTTGCTGAACTTGGTGACCAGGACGACCACCAGCACCGTCCCCGTGAGGCCGAACCCAATGGTGTTGATCACCCGGCTGCGCATCATGTGGGTCCGCACCGCCCGGTCGGTCTCGACGGCCAGGTGCCGGGTCCAGTGGCGGATCATCCCGAGCTGGCTGAGTGTGAACGAGACGAACACGCCGATGATGTAGAGCTGGATCAGGCTGGAGACCTCGGCCCGGTAGGCGTAGATCAGCAGGATCGCGAAGCCGGCCAGGGTGATGATCCCGTTGCTGAACGCCAGCCGGTCGCCACGGGTGTGCAGCTGCCGGGGGAGGTAGCCGTCGCGGGCCAGGATCGAGCCGAGCACAGGGAACCCGTTGAACGCCGTGTTCGCGGCTAGGACGAGGATCAGGGCCGTCACGACGGCGACGACCACGGCCATCACCGGGGCGTTGGAGAACACCGACTCGGCGACCTGGGCGATGACGGTCTTCTGGTAGAGGCCCTCCGGCGCGCCGATGAGCTGGGCTGGGTCGTCGGCGACGTGGACCTGCGTCTCGAGGGCCAGCCACGTGATCCCGACGAACATGGTCATCGAGATCGTCCCGAGCAGCAGCAGCGTGGTCGCCGCGTTGCGGCTCTTCGGCTTGCGGAAGGCCGGGACCCCGTTGCTGATCGCCTCGACCCCGGTCAAGGCGGTCGTGCCGGAGGAGAACGCCCGAGCGACCAGGAACAGCAGGGCCAGCCCGGCGTAGGACTGCACGGGCTCGATCTCCCACTCCGCGGACTCGGCCAGCAGCTCCTCGCCCTGGGCCAGCCGGGCGATCGCCCAGACGAACATGGAGAAGATCGCGATCATGAACGCGTAGGTCGGGATCGCGAAGGTCGTTCCGGACTCGCGCACACCCCGCAGGTTCATCAGCGTCAGCAGCACGACCAGACCGACCGCCACGGCGACCTTGTGCTGCTGCACCGACTCGAACGCCGAGGCGATGTTGGCCACCGCCGAGGAGATCGACACTGCCACGGTGAGCACGTAGTCGACGAGCAGGGCGCTGGCGACGAACACGCCAGCCCGCTGGCCGAGGTTGGTCGAGACCACCTCGTAGTCCCCGCCACCGGACGGGTAGGCATGCACGTTCTGCCGGTACGAGGCGACCACCACGAAGAAGACCAGCACGACCGCGGCGGCCACCCAGGGGGCATAGGCGAACAGCGCGACACCGCCCAGCGACAGGACGATGAGGATCTCCTGCGTGGCGTAGGCGTTCGACGACAGGGCGTCGCTGGCGAAGACCGGCAGCGCGATGCGCTTGGGCAGCAGCGTCTCGCCCAGCTGGTTGGTGAGCAAGGCGCGCCCGAAAAGGACCCGTTTGGCAGTGTCCGAGAAGGAAGCCACGGACCCTGATGGTACGGCTCGGCGCCGGGAGGTTGGCGCGTGTAGCGTTTCTCTCCGTGCATATCGTGATCCTCGGCTGCGGGCGCGTGGGCTCCGCGCTGGCGCACACGCTGGACCGGCAGGGGCACTCGGTGTCGATCATCGACTTCGATCCCGAGGCGTTCCGCAAGCTGCACCCCGACTTCGGCGGGGAGACGATCGTCGGGGTGGGCTACGACCGCGACACCCTGATCGAGGCCGGCCTGGCCCGGGCCCAGGCCTTCGCCGCGTGCAGCAGCGGCGACAACACGAACATCATCGCCGCGCGGGTGGCCCGCGAGACCTTCGGCGTGGAGAACGTGGTGGCCCGCATCTACGACCCCCGCCGCGCGGAGGTCTACCAGAGGCTGGGCATCCCCACGGTGGCCAGCGTGGCCTGGAGCACCGACCAGATGCTGCGCCGGCTGCTGCCGATGGGAGCCCAGGAGGAGTGGACCGACCCGAGCGGGACGATCGCCCTGGCCGAGATGCAGGTGCACCCCGACTGGTACGGCCGCCTCGTGCTCGACCTGCAGGACACGACCGGCGCCCGGATCGCGTTCCTGACCCGGTTCGGGGTGGCCGTGCTGCCCACCCGGGAGACCGTGCTGCAGGACGGTGACATCGTGCACGTCCTGCTCACCCGCTCGGACGAGGATCGCGTCCAAGAGATCTTCCGCCAGTCGCCGGAGGTGCTCCGATGAGGGTCACCATCGCGGGAGCGGGCAAGGTCGGCAAGGCGATCGCCCGGGAGCTGCTGCACAACGGCCACGAGGTGCTGCTGATCGACAAGGACTCCGAGATCGCCCGGGTCGGCGCGGTCGAGGGCGCGCACGTGCTGTGCGCCGATGCCTGCGAGATCTCCGCCCTGGACGAGGCCCAGCTGCAGACCTGCCAGGTCGTGGTGGCCGCCACCGGCGACGACAAGGTCAACCTGGTCGTCTCCCTGCTGGCCAAGACCGAGTACGGCGTGCCCCGCGTGGTCGCGCGCGTGAACCACCCCAAGAACGAGTGGCTGTTCAACGAGGCGTGGGGCGTGGACGTCGCGGTGTCGACCCCGCAGATGCTCTCGGCCCTGGTCGAGGAGGCGGTCACCGTCGGCGACCTCGTCCGGCTGTTCACGTTCCGGCAGAGCAACGCGAACCTGGTCGAGCTCACGCTCAGCGCCGACTCCCCCGTCGTCGGCCACCGCGTCGGGGACGTCGCCTGGCCGACCGACACCGCGCTGGTGGCCATCCTGCGCAGCGGCCAGGTGATCGCACCCAGCCCGGACGACCCGCTGGAGACCGGCGACGAGCTGCTGTTCGTCTCCACCCCCGACCAGGAGGAGTCGATCGCCGAGCTGCTGTCGCACTGAGGGGAGGGGGCGCGACGCGAGGCCGGGTCGCACGGCGCCACCAGCAGCGCGCGGCCGCGCCACCAGCAGCGCCCGGCCGGGTCGCCTCTGCAGCATGACCACGGCCCCGGGCGCCCAGCGCTCGGCCTGATCCGCCCGCTCCTGGCCCCTTTCCCCGCGAACTCTCCACTTGGCTGCGGGCTCTCCAGTCCAAACGGGAGAGTTGGCAGCCAAGTGGACAGTGGGCGCCGGGGCCGGGCGCGGCGCGGGGGCGCGGGCCGCGGGCGCGCCGGGGGGCGGGAGCCCTAGGAGGAGCCCTCGGGCTCGAGCCCGACGGACTCGGCCGGCTGCTCGGCCGCCGCGCTGGGGTCGTGTGCGTGCGCCAGCACCGGGTGCAGCACCCGGTAGGTGAGGTAGGCGGCCAGCAGGAACAGCGGCCAGCCCATCAGGATCTTGGCCGCGCCGAGCATGCCGATGGCGCCCGCCCAGTACATGGGCAGCTGCACCGCCAGCCGCAGCCCGAACATCGCCACCCAGATCCATGAGGCCGTGACGTAGGCCGAGTACTGGCGGGGGTCGTCGCGCCACCCTGTCGCGTCGCCGCGGAAGTAGCCGACGATCAGGCCCATCAGCGGCCAGCGCACGAGGACCGAGATCAGGTAGGCCAGTCCGTAGCCGACGTTGATCAGCAGCCCCATGATGAAGAAGTTCTCGGCCCGGCCGGTGCGACTGGCGACGAACGCCGAGATCGCCACCCCGAAGAACCCGGCGAGGACTTGCTGCAGTGACTCGCGCCTGATCAGCCGCCAGACGGCGATCAGGACACCGGTCCCGACCGCGGCGATCACGGCGGGGCGCAGCTGCTGGGTGGTGAGCATGTAGACCAGGACGAAGACGATGATCGGAAGGCCCGAGTCGATCAGCCCGCGCCAGCCTCCGATGGCCTTGTCGAGCATGGCGCGGTCGACGCCAATGGCCTCCGGGGTGACGTGGCGGTGCGAATGGTCGGGCTGGCTCACGCGTCAGCCGATCGGGGTGGGCGCAGCTCGTACCGGGGGTTGAAGATCGTCGGATGCTCCGTGTTGCAGGTGAGCCGACCGGTCACCACGATGCTGCGACCCGGCTCGATGCCCCGGATGCGCCGCCGACCCAGCCACACGATGGTCAGCCTGCCCGTCCCGTCGAACAGCTCGGCCTCCACGGCAGGGACCCCCTCACGGGGACGCAGGGTGACCGAGCGGAGCACCCCGGCCGCGGTGACCGGCTCGCCGGGCACGCACTCCTGGATCGGAGTCGCCCCGGAGTCACGGACGCCCTCACGCACGGCCTCAGCATGCTGGTCGGACTTGCTCTGCGACAGAGACTCGGCGAGCCGGCGGAGCCGCCCGCCACGCGCCTGCACGGTGGTGGACACACTTCTAGAGTACGGGAACCTGAAGAATCTGCAGGAATCAGCGAATCTCGGTGATCTCCGGCCCCCGCTCGAACGGGTTCAGGTCAGCGTACTTGCTCGGCCTCGCGCCCGTTTCGTCGTCCTCGTGCTCGTCGACCGCCAGGTCGTCGTCGACCGCCAGGTCGTCGTCCAGCGCCTCGTCCGGCTCTGCGTCCTCATCCGATCCGGCCCCCTCGGCCTCGGCCGGCGGCTGCTCCGGCAGTCGCAGCGGCAGCGGGTCGCGTGGGGCCATCGCCTCGCCGCCCCGGATCACGATCGTCTCGCGGACCAGCCGGTGCAGGTCGTCCTGCGGATCGGGCTGCATCGCGGCCGGCCCGAGGAACACGGCACGCAGGAACCACCGCGGACCGTCGATACCGGCGAACCGCAGCGGCTGCTGGGCGGCCCGCCCGTCGGGGGTGCGCGCCGGGAGCACGGCTTGCAGTTCCGGGCCGAAGGGCCCGACCTCCTCCTTGACCCGTGCACCCCGCGTGTTGCTGATCTCGGCCAGCATCTCGCCGCGGATCTCGTCCCACAGCCCCTCGGAGCGTGGTGCGGCGAAGGCCTGCAGCTGGACCGCGCCGTCGTCGCCGACCGCGGTGATGGCCCGGACCTCCTGGGTCTTGGGGTCGGCCTCGACCTGGACGCCGATCCCGGGCAGGCCGGGGATCAGCAGCGACCCGAGATCCAGGCGGGGCACCTCGGGATCGGCCAGGTCCCGCTCGGACTCGTCGTACGGCCCCGACGAGCGATCCCAGCCCGCGCCGGTCGAGCCCGCGGCCTCCTCGGCGCTGCCCCCATCGGGATCGCCCTCGGTCGCCGCCGCCTCCGCGGCGTCGCCCCCCTCGTCCGCAGCCAGGTCCGCCGCCTCGAGTTCGTCCCGGGCGGGTTCGTCGGGCACGGAGCGGCGGCGGAACAGGGCCATGGGAGCCTCCAAGCGGGGAACGACAGCCTCAACAGGCTACCCCGCCGCGTGACCACCCGTGGAGCCGAAGCCACCCGGGCCGCGGCTCGATCCGGGCAGCTCGGCGACCTCGTGGAAGCGGGCACGCACGACGGGCTGGACGACCAGCTGGGCGATCCGATCACCTCGCCGGAACGACACGGGGGCCACCGGGTCGAGGTTGATGACGCTCACCCGGATCTCCCCCCGGTACCCGGCATCGACCGTCCCCGGGGCGTTGACCAGGGAGACGCCGTAGCGGGCGGCCAGGCCGCTGCGCGGATGGACGAAGGCGGCGTAGCCATCCGGCAGCGCGATGGCGATCCCGGTGGGCAGCAGCGCACGCTCGCCCGGCGCCAAGGTGGCGTCGAGGGTCGTCACCAGGTCCGCGCCGGCGTCGCCGGAGTGCTCGTAGGCAGGGATCGGCACGTCCGGGTCCAGTCGCGTGATGAGCACGTCCGCAGCGAACGGGTCGGGCCAGCCGTCGCCCGCGCCGCCAGGGGGGGCCGTCATGGGTTCATCTCGGCCCGCGGGCCGGAGTCGCCGCCGGCGATGGCAGCAGCCACCTCGCGAGCGCGACCGTGCTGCCGGAAGTGGCCCACCTCGACCTGGACGAACAGCCCGGAGGCGGTCACCGCGACCGGCCCGTCCGGGCCGAGCCTGCCGATCGCCGCGGTGTAGACCTTGCGTCGCTCCACCCCCACGATCCGCGCATCGAGGTGCAGCGCCGATCCGACCGGCACGGGCAGGACGAAGTTCGTCTCGAGCCGAGCCGTGACCGCGGGTCGCATGAGCAGCCAGTTCAGCGCGCCGAGCGCCTCATCGATGGCGGCAGTCAGCAGTCCGCCGTGGGCGAGTCCGGGGGCACCCTGGTGCAGCGGGCCGACCTCGAACGTTGCGCCCAGCCGCAGGCCCTCGCCGGCGATCACGCTCATCCGCAGGCCGGAGGGGTGGTCGACGCCGCATCCGAAGCAGTTGCGGTAGTGCGAGGCGATCTCGGTGCCGGGGGCGGCCGCATCCGGGTTCCGCTCGGGCAGGATCGCCCGAGGTCCGGGTGTCGTGCCCGGTCCGATCGGCTCAGGCTGGATCACCCCCCCGACCCTAGCGAGGCGGCCGGACACCGACGGCCCCGGGGCGGGGTGCCCGGGACTGGGGTGCCCGGGACTGGGGCGCCCGCCCCGCCTCAGGCCGGCGCCGACCGGGATGCCACAGTGGGATCGTGGCGGACGATGAGGGTGCCCAGTACACCGAGCGGCTCTGGCCCGGTCCGTGGCTGTGGGTGCTCTCGCTGGGTGGCGTCGTGTCCCTCGCCATCGCCTACGCCGTGGCCGTCAGCCCCCTGCTCGGGTGGCTGATCGGCCTGACCGGGCTGATCCTCGTGGTCGTCTGGGTGCTGCGCATCGCCGCGCGGATCGAGGTCGGCCCGGACGGGCTGCGCGCCGGGCGCGCGCAGCTGCCGTGGCGGTTCGCCGGACGCGTCCTGGCCCTCGACGGCGCCGGCGCAGCGCAGGCCCGCGGGCCGCACGGGGACCCGAGCGCGTTCCTGCTCCTACGGCCCGGGGTCGGTCCGGGCGCGGTCGTCGTCGAGGTCACCGACCCGGAGGATCCGCACCGGACGTGGCTGCTGGCCTCCCGGCACCCGACGCGATTGGCTCGCGCGATCGAGCAGACCCGTGGCAGGCTGGCGCCATGAGCTCCGCGCCGACGATGGCCAACACCCGGACCACCCTGCGGGCCGCCGCACCCCTGGTCGCCATGGGCGCCACCTGGGCCGTGCGCAAGGGGATGATCAAGGGCTACGAGAAGAGCACGGGACGCGCGGCTCCGGTCGTGCGCTCCTCCGAGGCGACCCTGCTGCAGAAGGTGCTCTGGGCGGCTGCCGTGGCCGGGGCCATCACGCTGATCGAGGTCGTCGTCTGGAGCTTCTTCGACGACGAGCAGGACGACCAGCTGTAGGTCGCGCAGCCGGTCGCCGCGGGTTGCGGCGCCGGTCGCCGCCGCCGATCCGCGCTCTCGTCGCCGGTCGCTGCGGGTTGCGTCGCCGGTCGCTGCGGGTTGCGTCGCCGGTCGCCGCGGCTGCGCAGCAGGCCCCTGAGCCACGATCAACGGCCTCGGGCGCCTGCTCTCACGAGGGCCGTCGGGGCTCCTCTCCACGACGGGCCCAGCGGCAGAGTCCCTGGACCCAGGCTCGCCCGCTCGCTAGGAGGCGCACTCCCGGCAGATCAGCACACCGTCCTTCTCCGCGGCCAGCTGGCTGCGGTGGTGGACCAGGAAGCACTTGCCGCAGGTGAACTCGTCGGCCTGACGCGGCAGGACCCGAACGCTCAGGCTCTCGTCGGACAGGTCGGCGCCCGGGAGCTCGAGGTTCTCGGCCAGCTCGGTCTCGTCGACGTCGACGGTCGAGGCGGACTTGTCCGCACGGCGTGCCTTCAACTCCTCGATGGAGTCCTCGGCAAGGCCGTCATCGTCGGTCTTGCGTGGCGCGTCGTAGTCGGTGGCCATGTGTCTTGCTCTCCCCCCATGATGGGATCGTTGGATCGGTACAACACCCGGCGGAGGGTGAGTATGCCCGACCTGCGGCCGTATTGTGCCGCATGCGCCGTTGACCCGTCCGCGCGACCCGTCTGACCGGACCGCCGAGGAGGCCGGAATGCCGCTCTACGCGATCGGGGATCGCACCCCGACCATCGACCCCACCGCCTTCGTCCACCCCGACGCGGTCGTCATCGGCGACGTCACCGTCGGTGCCGAGTCGTCGGTCTGGCCCACGGCGGTGCTCCGGGGCGACTCAGGACGGGTGGTCGTGGGGGCGCAGACGTCGGTCCAGGACGGCAGCGTCGTGCATTGCACCTCCGAGCTCGACACGGTGATCGGCGATCGCTGTGTGATCGGTCACCGTGTCCACCTCGAGGCCTGCACGATCGAGGACGACAGCCTTGTCGGCTCCGGGTCGGTGGTGCTGCACCGCGCGGTCGTGCGTGCCGGAGGCTTCGTGGCGGCCGCTGCCCTCGTGCCGCCGGGCATGGAGGTCCCGAGCGGGGCGATGGCGATGGGCGTGCCCGCGAAGCTCCGACGCGGGGCCGCGCCCCAGTCGATGACCGACGCGTCGGTGCGTGCCTACGTCGCCAACGCGCACTGGTACAACGCGGAGCTCCGCCGGATCGGCTGACCCGCTCGCGCCGGTCAGCGGGCGCACACTGGAGGCATGCCGCACGCGGAGCTGCAGATCGGGTGCCCGGCTACACGGATCGTCGTGTTCCTGCCCGGGTTCCTCACGTCGGCCAGCGCGTACCGGGGCCTGCTGGCCCCGCTCACCCACGGGGACACGTGCGTGCGGATCGTCCAGATGTACCCACCCGGGCTGCGGGCCCTCGCCGGGCGCCCCACGGTCGTCGACGAGGCCCGCGCCGCCGCCGCCGTGGCCGCCGGCCTGGTCGCCGACGGCCACGAGGTGTGGCTCGCGGGGCACTCCCGCGGCGGGCAGGCCGCGTGGCTGGCGGCCGAGCAGTGCTCGGTGGGCGGGTTGGTCGTCATCGATCCCGTGGACGGCGCAGGTCCGGGTTCCAAGCCCCGCACGACGGCGCGGCCGGCGCGATTCGATCTTGTGCCGCTGATCGTGGGGGCCGGGCTGGCCGGGAGATGCGCACCGCCCCACCGCAACCACGAGCGCTTCGCCGCCGCCTGCCCGCGGCGCATCCACGCGGTCCTGCCGGAGTGCGGGCACATCGACATCCTCGAGCCGGGCCTTCGGCAGCTGGGCCGGCTCCTGTGCCGCCAGGGTCGGGATCCCGAGAGCGCCCGCCGCACCGTCACCGCCCTGATGGCGGCGCACCTCGAGGGTCGCCTGGCCCGTGCCTCCGGGCCCAAGGGAGCCCCCGCACCGGGATCCAACGGGGTCCCGGCACAGACGGGTTCGCGCGCCGGGAACCCCCTCCCGACCCGCACGGACGCCTCGGGCAGAGACCCGGACGGATCGATCGGCGTCGACGGACCCGGCGGCACTCCCATGGCCGACCCGGCGTGGCCCAGCCGCGTGGTCTGGCGCTGACGCACGGGGTGTCCCCGCTGACGGACCGAGTGTCCCGGGACCAGCGCGTCCGCCGAGGCCGCGTGGCTCCAGTCCGATCCGCACCGGGCGGCCCCTGCCCCGGATCGGACTGCCACAGCTGGGTCCGACACGGGATCGGACTGCCACCGATGGGCCTGCATGCCCGCGCCGCCAGTCCGATCCGCGCCGGCAGTCCGATCCCGCGGGGACGGTTCCTCCACCGAGATTCAGTCGCGGTCGGCGCCCGCCCGGGTCAGCAGGTCCGCCCATTCGTCGGCGAGGTGGCGCGGCGCCAACCACGTGAGCTCGCCCGATGGCGCGCCCCCCGCAGGGCC
>Ga0316576_10001009_pt1 | contig 14518 bp, 13 predicted proteins | sample S0NA_FD_203075 | JGI IMG/M metagenome (GOLD analysis project Ga0316576, IMG submission 203075) | Rhizosphere microbial communities from salt marsh grasses in Alabama, United States - S0-2_050615r3r5 | ecosystem: Host-associated > Plants > Roots > Rhizosphere | place: USA: Alabama | collected... | reverse complement strand
AGGTTCGCCCTGCCCTCTTGCCGACGGCAGACTGTGAGCGGGCAAACTGTAGGCGCGCCCGGTACTGTCGAGGAAAACCGCCAACTGATTGCTGCGTCCCCTTGCCGACGCGCGAAACTGGTCACCGGTCTTATATGAAAGCGCATGCGGGTCGACATCGTGACCCTTCGCCGCGCGCACCCATCCGCGACCGGAAAGCACGATCGTAACCGGCTCGCTCGCGACCAGTTCCTCCACTGCGATCGCCTGGGCAGCAGCGCGCTCCACCAACCGGGTTCGTCGCTCGTCGCCGAAGACTTCCGCATCGGCGAGGATCTCCTCACGCACGAGGCGCTTGAGTTTTGCCTTGCTCTTCAGCGTTTTCTCGATGCCGTCACGCTCAGCCTCCAGCGCCTTCTGCTCGTCGCGGATTTTCATTTCCTCGAGCCGGGCGAGATGACGCAGTTTCGTCTCAAGGATAGCCTCGGCCTGGGCCTCGGAAAGCCCGAATCGGGCGATGAGTGCGGGCTTGGGTTCGTCCTCGTTGCGTACGATCCGGATCACCTCGTCCAGGTTCAGGTAGGCGATCATCAGGCCGTCGAGGATGTGCAGTCGCGCGTTGACCTTGTCGAGGCGGAAAGTCAGGCGCCGGGTCACGGTGTCGATCCGGAAAGACAACCACTCGACCAACAGCTCGCGCAGGCCCAGGACCCGCGGCCTGCCGTCGCGCGCAATCACGTTCAGGTTGACGCGATAGCTGCGTTCGAGGTCGGTCGTTGCGAACAGATGAGCCGTCACCTGCTCGAGGTTGACGCGACTTGAACGCGGCGTGATGACCAAGCGGGTTGGGTGCTCATGATCGGACTCATCACGCAGGTCCTCGACCATTGGCAGCTTCTTGGCCCTCATCTGGGCCGCGATCTGCTCCAGGACCTTGCCACCGGATACCTGATACGGGAGTTCGGTCACGACGATCTCACCGTTCTCGATCTCAAAACGCGCCCGGACGCGAAACGTGCCGCCACCACTCTCATAGATCTTCAGGAGATCCGCTCGCGGCGAAACAATCTCAGCACCGGTGGGTAAATCCGGCCCTTGTACATGCTCGCAGAGCTGCTCCAGCGTCGCATTCGGTTCTTCGAGCAGGCGGACGCAGGCGGCCGCAATCTCCCTGAGATTGTGAGGGGGAACGTCGGTGGACATGCCGACGGCGATACCGGTGCCTCCGTTCAGCAGAAGGTTCGGCAGCCGCGCCGGGAGCAGCGTCGGCTCTTCGAGGGTGCCGTCGAAGTTCGGGGTCCAGTCTGTCGTCCCGTCGCTGAGTTCCGAGAGCAGCAACTGCGAATAGCGAGAAAGCTTTGACTCGGTATACCGCATCGCAGCGAACGACTTCGGGTCATCCGGCGATCCGAAGTTTCCCTGGCCGTCGACGATCGGATACCGGTAAGAGAATGGCTGGGCCATCAGGACCATCGCCTCGTAACAGGCGGAATCGCCGTGCGGATGAAACTTGCCGATCACGTCGCCGACGGTCCGGGCAGACTTCTTGTGTTTGGCGGCGGCGGACAGCCCCAACTCGCTCATTGCGTAGACGATGCGCCGCTGCACGGGCTTCAGTCCATCGCCTATGTTCGGCAGTGCACGGTCGAGAATGACGTACATCGAGTACTCGAGATACGACTTCTCGGTAAAGCTGCGCAGGGGCAGTCTTTCAACACCCTCGAAATTCAATTCACTCTGGTCACTCACCGGCTGTCCTCGGGGATCGGGAGCGCTGTTTCGACGAGATTTCCTTTCTCCTGCAGCCAGGCTCGACGGTCAGGCGCGCGCTTCTTGGCCAGCATCATGTCCATCGTTGCGTCGGCCCCGTCCCCCGCATCGACTGTGAGTTGCACGAGTCGCCGGGTCTCCGGTGCCATCGTCGTCTCCCTCAACTGCAGCGGATTCATCTCACCGAGACCCTTGAATCGAGTTACGACCGGCCTGGCTCGCGGCTTCTCCGCCCGGATTCGATCGAGAATGCCATTTCGCTCCGCATCATCCAGGGCGTATTCGACCTGCTTGCCGTGGTCGATGCGATACAGGGGGGGCATGGCGACGAATACATGCCCGGCCAAGACCAGAGGCCGGAAATGCCGCAGGAAAAGTGCACAAAGCAACGTCGCGATGTGCAAGCCGTCGGAGTCCGCGTCGGCAAGGATGCAGATCTTCTGATAACGCAGTCCGGAGACGTTGTCGGAACCGGGTTCGACACCGATTGCAACGGTGATGTCGTGGACTTCCTGCGACGACAGCAGCTGATTCTGTTCGACTTCCCAGGTATTGAGGATCTTGCCGCGCAACGGCATCACAGCCTGGAACTGTCGGTCGCGCGCCTGTTTCGCCGAGCCGCCGGCGGAATCGCCTTCGACCAGGAAAAGTTCGGCACGTTTCGGGTCCTGGCTCGTACAGTCCGCGAGTTTTCCCGGCAGTGCCGGTCCGCTGACCAGGCGCTTGCGCGCAACTTTCTGGCTGGCTTTCAGGCGTGTCTGCGCATTGCCGATCGCCAGCTGCGCTATTCGTTCACCGGCTTCCGGGTGCTGGTTGAGCCACATCGCGAACTGGTCTTTGACGATTCCCGATACAAATGCAGCGGGTTCTCGCGACGACAGCCGCTCTTTTGTCTGACCTGCAAACTGTGGGTCCCGCATTTTGGTGGAAAGCACATAGCTCGTGTCGTCCCAGACGTCCTCCGGCGATAATTTCAGGCCGCGAGGCATCAGGCTTCGAAAGTCACAGAACTCCCGAACGGCTTCAGTGAGACCGAGACGAAAACCGTTGACGTGCGTACCGCCCTGCAGAGTCGGTATCAGGTTGACGTAGCTTTCCTCGACGCGGGGTCCACCCGACAGCCGCCAGACCACTGCCCAGTCGACACCCTCATGCTCGCCTTCCACGCTGCCGACGAACGGCTCCTCGGGCAGCCATTCTCCGGAACCCAGCGATTCATTCAGGTACTCCGCAAGCCCGCCGGTGAATAGCCACTCTTCCTTCTCGCCAGTCTTTTCAACGGTCAGCCGCAGCCGAAGTCCCGGACACAGAACCGCCTTGGCTTTCAGTACATGCTTCAGCTTAGGGAGCGAAAACTCCGCGGTATCGAAGTAGGCGGGATCCGGCCAGAACCGAATGGTCGTTCCGGTGTTGTTACGACCGACCTTGCCTACGACTTCGAGCTTTGAATCGACCTTACCGTCGCGGAAGGAAATGTTGTATTCCTGCCCGCCTCGACGCACCCAGCATTCGAGGTTTTTCGACAACGCATTGACTACCGACACGCCAACACCGTGCAAGCCGCCGGAGAACTTGTAGGTACGGTCGGAAAATTTCCCACCGGCATGCAGGCGCGTCATGATCAGTTCGACGCCGCTGACTTTCTCCTTGGCATGCACATCGACGGGCATCCCGCGCCCGTCGTCGGCTACCTCGACCGAACCGTCCCTGTGGACCGTGACATCGATTCGGCTGCAATGCCCCGCCAGCGCTTCGTCCACGCTGTTGTCAACGACCTCGTGCGCAAGATGGTTCGGCCGGGTCGTATCGGTGTACATGCCCGGGCGACGCCGGACGGGTTCGAGTCCACTCAGGACCTCGATGTCTTGAGCGGTATAGGTTTGGCTCATCAGGAAGCTATCCGCGAACTCGCGTCAAAAGAGGCGCGCGGATTCTAGCAGCGCGCGCGCCACCTCGCACACCCGCGACTTTGTTTGAGCGGAGACGTCGGCGCAGCGGGCCGATCCCCGCCGGCGAAACCTTCAGGCAAGATCTGCGGCAAGAGAATCGCGCGATTGAGGAGGCAGCGGATCGACCGAGTAACGATACCGGTCGTGATCGATACCCACCGAAACGGCTGCGCCATGCTTGACCGCAGCCACCATCGGGCGGTCTAACTCGAAACGCAGAAAGTGAACCGAAGATGTCTTCTCCTCGTTTTCTCGCTCGAGATCCTCGTCAGCCACCGCAAAAACCTTGTCGTGACCGGCTACCTGGACCCAGCAGCGATCCTCGATGCCCCGCATGCCAGCGAGCGCGACACGCCGCTCCTCCGGGTCCGGGAATTCGATCAGGAAGGTGACCTTCCAGTTTGAACCGTCCGGAACCAACGGATTGTAAGCTGCAAGCTCCTCGGCAATGCCTTCGGACTCGAAGATTCGTTCGATTCGAAGCATTTCCTGAACCTGGTACTGCACGGTCAGCCTGTTTTCGAAACACCAGGTCGCGTTCGGTCCGACCTGGATATTGCGAATCTTCTTCTCCTCCATGACCTTAGGGCGAAATACCGCACGACTCTTCGCGTACTGCTCGAGACTGTAAAGGTCCTCGGCCCTCAATTGACCGCTGGCGGCACCGGCCGAGACAGAGACAGGGCGATCTGGCATCTTTGGCAACTCCTCCAAATAAGAAACGGCGGCCCGGCCGGTCAGAGGCCGTAGGCCCGACGCATCAACGTCAAGGGGTGCGTCGGCCCGGCCGACTCGCCGAGGCCGGAGTCGATCTGGTGCCCGGCCATCGGGCAGTCACTGGCATAGAAATCAGGCTCCGCGGACTTCACTCGATTGAATACCGCCCGCCCGATCTTCATCGAAATTTCCCGATACTCTCGCTTGACGCCGTAAGTGCCGTCATGACCCGAACAGCGCTCGATCGTATCCACATTGGTGCCGGGCACGAGACTCAGCACGTCCCGGGTCTTGAGACCAATGTTCTGAACGCGCAAATGGCAGGGCACGTGGTAGCTGACCTTGCCGAGCCCCTCCTTGAAATCCGTCCGCAGAAGGCCCTCTTTGTGGCGAAGCATCAGGTACTCGAACGGATCGAACATCGCCGCCTTCACTTTCTGCACCAGCGGATCGTCGGGATACATTAGCGGCAGTTCCTGCTTGAACATCAGCACACAGGAGGGAATTGGGGCAACAATGTCCCAGCCTTGGTCCACCAGGGCTGCCAGAGCGGGAATATTAATGTTCTTCGCTTTCTCGATTGACTCGAAATCACCGAGTTCGAGCTTCGGCATGCCACAACATCGTTCCCGCTCGTTGACTGCCACGGGGATCCCGTTGTGTCGAAACACGACGGCCAGGTCTTCGCTGATGTCCGGTTCGTTGCGGTTGCAGTAGCAGGTCGAGAAGAGCACGACACGGCCGCGCGTCTCGGCCGTTGCTTTGACCTCCATCGAGCCGCGGTCACCGCGCGCCACGCGCTTGCGACCTGTGTCACTGTGGTATTCAGGTATCGGAGCGTCAGGATGCACACCAAGCGTCTTGTCCAACATTCGCCGTCCAAACTGACTGCCATTTACGGCATTGACGAGCTGCGATACGACGGGCATCCCGGCGATTGAACCAATCAGGTCGGTTGAACTCAACAGCTTGTCGCGGCCACGCGTCTCGCCTTTTCGGAATCTCACGGCTTTTGCGCGTAGCATCAGGTGTGGAAAGTCGATATTCCACGGATGTGGAGGCACATACGGACACTTGCTCATGTAGCACATGTCACAGAGGTAGCAGTGTTCGACGACCTCCCAGTAGACTTTCTTATCGACGCCGTCGAGTTCACCGGTCGAAGACTCGTCGATTGCATCGAACAGCAGCGGAAAAGCATTGCACAGGCTGAAGCAACGTCTGCAGCCATGACAGAGGTCATACACCCGCTCGAGCTCCTCCAGCAGGGCCGTTTCGTCGTAGAACGCCGGGTCCCGCCACGCAATCGGGTGCCGGGTCGCCGCCTCCAGACTGCCTTCGCGGGCACCCGTTCTTTCGCCGGTCTCGCTCATTCGCATTCTCCTTGACGACTGCCTCTCAGCCCTCGGCTACGACCGAAAGGGCGGACCCGCGAGGATCCGCCCCTTAATGTGCGACTGATGATTTACGCTCCGGGATCGATCAGAGGGCGTCCAGCGCCTTCTGGAAACGATTCGCATGCGACCGTTCCGCCTTGGCCAGTGTCTCGAACCAGTCAGCGATTTCGTCGAAACCTTCATCCCGCGCAGATTTCGCCATTCCGGGGTACATATCGGTGTACTCGTGAGTTTCGCCGGCAATGCTGGCCTTCAGGTTGTCCGACGTACCGCCAATCGGCAGCCCGGTCGCCGGGTCACCCACCTGCTCGAGATATTCGAGGTGTCCATGAGCATGTCCCGTTTCGCCCTCCGCGGTTGAGCGGAAAACGGTCGCGACGTCGTTGAATCCTTCGATATCGGCTTTCTGAGCGAAGTAGAGATACCGGCGATTCGCCTGTGACTCGCCAGCGAACGCGTCCTTGAGATTTTTCTCCGTCTTCGTGCCTTTCAATTCCTTCATCACTATCCTCCACTCTGATGGTAGTAGCAGCTCGGTCGACTGCCTTCAATTTAGACTAAGTCTAACATGACAGCAAGCGACATTGCGGCTCGGCTAACGATAACGCTAGCACCGAACCGCGAACCGCAACATTCGAACAGATCGCTATTGCGGTTTCGATGCCGCGTTGACCTGAAATCGCTCACTGTGTAACGCTTCGCCGTTCGGAGGCGCCAGTGGCAACAAGAAAGACCAGGACACGCGATTTCGAGAAATCGCTGGCTGAACTCGAGTCGGTCGTCAGTCGACTCGAGAACGGCGAACTTCCTCTCGAAGAAGCGCTCAGACAGTTTGAGCTGGGGGTGGAACTCGCTCGCACATGCCAGGCAGATCTTCGAAAGGCTGAACAGAAAGTCGAAATCTTGCTGAAAAAGACGCCCGAAGCTCAGCCCGAAGCGTTCGAACCCGAAGACTGAGACTGGCCCGCCCGCAATAGGAACCCAGCCATGGACGAGACGTTGACCTCCCGCCTCGAGATTTGGCGCGAGCGCGTTGAAGGCGAGCTCGACCGCTGGTTGCCGAGCGAGCTGCTCGCGCCGCAGTCACTCCACGCCGCGCAGCGCTACAGCGTGCTGGGGCCGGGAAAGCGCATTCGCCCCGCGCTGGTCTACGCGACGGCCGAGACCCTGGGCGTCCCGTTGGATTCGGTTGACGCATCGGCCTGCGCCATTGAGCTGATCCATGCCTATTCGCTGGTCCACGACGACCTGCCGGCAATGGACAACGACGACCTGCGCCGAGGACGGCCGACCTGCCACAAGGCGTTCGGTGAAGGGCTGGCGATATTAGCCGGAGACTCTCTGCAGGTGCTCGCGTTCAAATTGCTGGCGGGCCGTCCGAACATGCCGCCCGATGCCCGAATTCGGGCTGGACTCATCGAACTGCTCGCCGATGCCAGCGGCACCTCAGGAATGGCGGGCGGCCAGGCGCTGGATCTCGAAGCGCAGGGTCGCCTGCTGAGCCTGAGCGAAATCGAGCAGGTCCATTCGCTCAAGACCGGCGCCCTCATTCGAGCCAGTGTCCTGATGGCCGCCCACTGTTCGCAGCGAGTAGATGCAGCCGGCCTGGCGACCCTCGGCGGCTTCGGCTCTGCGGTCGGCCTGGCTTTCCAGATCCAGGACGACATCCTCGATGTGGAAGGCGACCCGACTCTGCTGGGCAAAGCGACCGGCAACGATGAATTGCGCGGAATGCCCACCTACCCTTCGATCGCCGGCCTTGGCAAGGCGCGGGATCGCGTGCGGCAACTCCATGCCGGGGCCGCCGAAATGCTGGCCAAGCACGGCTGGAACGACAGCCCGCTTGCGCAACTGGCCGACTGGATGCTGACCCGTTCCCACTAGAAAATCATGGCGGGCAGTAAACGGTCCGCTTGAGTGTAAACTGCGGCGCCATGGGCTCAACAGACCGATACCCGCTGCTCTCGCGCATCGATTCGCCGGCCGATGTGCGCGCACTTGCCGAGTCCGATCTTGTGACGCTGGCAGCTGAAATGCGCGACTTCCTTGTCCAGAGTGTGAGCCAGATGGGTGGGCACTTCGCAGCCGGCCTTGGTACGGTGGAATTGACCATTGCGTTGCACCATGTCTTTGACACCCCAGATGACCGTCTGGTCTGGGATGTGGGCCACCAGGCGTATCCTCACAAGGTGCTCACGGGCCGGCGCGACAGGCTGCGCTCCATCAAGCACCTTGGCGGACTGGCGCCGTTTCCGAACCGCTTCGAGAGCGAATACGACACGTTCGGCGTCGGCCACTCGAGCACCTCGATCAGCGCGGCATTGGGCATGGCCATCGGCCTGGCGAGAGCCGGCACGCGGCGGCGCGTCGTCGCGATCATCGGAGATGGCGCGATGAGCGGCGGGCAGGCGTTCGAGGCGCTGAACCATGCCGGCCCGCTGGACGTGAACATGCTGGTTATCCTCAACGACAACGATATGTCCATTTCCGAAAACGTGGGCGCATTGTCGAATTATTTTGCCCGCATGCTCTCCGGCAAGATGTATTCGACGCTGCGTGAAGGTGGTAAGAAGATATTGCGACGGATGCCCACGGTCTGGGAACTTGCCCGACGCTCTGAAGAACACGTAAAAGGCATGGTTCTTCCGGGCACGATGTTCGAGGAAATGGGATTCAACTACATCGGTCCCATTGATGGCCACGACCTTGACGCGCTGGTCAAGACGTTAACGAATCTTCGCGATCTTCAGGGGCCCCAGTTTCTTCACGTGGTTACCCGCAAGGGCAAGGGATATGCGCCGGCCGAAGCGGATCCGATCAAGTGGCACGGGCCGGGTCCGTTCGATCCGGTCAGTGGCACGATCTTCAAGGGCGAGGAGACCGGACCGGCCTACTCAAAGGTTTTCGGAGACTGGCTGTGCGACATCGCCGCACTCGATCCGCGCATCGTCGGCATCACGCCGGCGATGCGCGAAGGTTCGGGGATGGTTGAATTTTCACGACGCTTCCCGGACCGATATTACGACGTCGCAATTGCTGAACAACATGCCGTAACCCTTGCCGCCGGAATGGCCTGCGAGGGTTCCCGGCCGATCGTTGCAATTTACTCGACTTTTCTGCAACGAGCGTACGATCAGTTGATTCACGACGTGGCGCTGCAGAACCTGCCGGTCGCTTTTGCAATCGACCGTGGCGGTCTCGTTGGCGGCGATGGCGCGACGCATCAGGGCGCCTTTGACCTCAGCTTTCTCCGATGCGTCCCGAACATGGTTGTAATGGCTCCCGCCGACGAGAACGAATGTCGGCAGATGCTTTACACGTCGACGACTGTCGATGGCCCTGCCGCGGTTCGCTATCCCCGCGGTCAGGGCCCCGGCGTACGGATCGAGTCGCAGATGTCGGCTTTGCCAATCGGACGCGCCGAGATTCGCCGTGAAGGCAGGTCCGGGCTGCTGCTGCTTGCCTTCGGTACGATGGTGGCGCCCTGCGAGGCGCTGGCTGACAAGTACGACGCGACGCTGGTAAACATGCGTTTCGTCAAACCTCTGGACGTCGCGACCGTATGCAGTCTTGCAAAAACTCACCGCTGCATAGTGACGCTCGAAGAGAACGCCATCGCTGGCGGCGCTGGAAGCGCGGTGAGCGAGCACCTGGCCGCGAACGGGATCGACCGGCTCATCCACCACATTGGGATACCGGACCGCTTTATCGAACACGGTTCGCGCGCGGAGTGCCTTGCGATGGCTGGCCTGGATCCCGCCGGGATCGAGCGATCCATCGCGGGCTTCTGGACACAGGACGAGAATGTACGCGTGGCCGCAGCCGCCCGGAGCGCTTTGCCCTGAAGGCGGTGCCGGGCCCCCTGCCCCTCCTCCTCGCATATAATTTGCTGACACCTTCCGGGATAAGCACGTCACCCGCGCCGAAATCATGGACCAGAAATCAAAAATTCCTATCGAAATCCCGGGGGCTTCCGGCAGAGGGGCGACCCGAGCAGCGGCGGTCGTAATGGAGGATGTCCAGGGCCGGGCGGATTCGCGGCGCATTCCGATCAACAAGGTCGGAATCAAGGATATTTTTCATCCGGTTCGCGTAAAGGACCGATCCGGAGGCGAACAGCAAACCGTCGCCAACTTCAATATGTATGTCGCGTTGCCACAGGATTTCAAAGGCACGCACATGTCGCGCTTCGTGGAAGTACTGCATCAGCACGAACGCGAAATATCGGTCGAGTCTTTTCGGCAAATGCTGACGGAGATGACATCGAGGCTCGATGCAACCTCAGGCCATATCGAGATGAGTTTCCCGTATTTCGTCATGAAGAAAGCGCCGGTATCGGGCGTTGCCAGCCTGATGAACTACGAAGCGAGCCTGGTCGGCGAAATTCATCACGGGCAGGAGGAGATGTGGATCCAGGTACGCGTCGCGGCGACCAGCCTGTGCCCCTGCTCGAAAGGCATCTCCGACTACGGTGCGCACAACCAGCGTTCTCAGATAACCATCAAGGCCCGGGTGCAGGAGCACATCTGGATCGAAGAACTCATCGAGATAGCCGAGCAGGAGGCATCCAGCGAGCTGTTCGGCATCCTGAAGCGCCCGGATGAGAAGTACGTTACCGAACGCGCTTATGACAATCCGAAGTTCGTTGAAGACGTCGTCCGTGACATCGCGATGCGGCTGAACCAGGACAAGCGAGTCGGCGCGTACGTGGTCGAGGCCGAAAACTTCGAGTCCATTCACAATCATTCGGCCTACGCGCTGATCGAACGGGACAAGGACGCGGATATTTCCTCGCGCGGCCAGGTCGGTTCAGTTTCGGGAGGAACCTGAACCCCGATCGCCGTGTTGCAGGCGGCCGACCAGCTCACGGAGAAAGACCTTGTGAAACTTCAGTTGGCAGGAAATTGAGGCCTGCTCGAGCAGGGTTGCGGACGCTTTCAGCACGGTGACCGGGCCGACGGCTTCAATCACCGAGTCCTGGCGGGATCCTTCCGCATAGCCCGCCTCACCGAAACATCCGCCGCTGTCGATACGGCCAATGATTTCCCCGCGGCGAGCAACCTGAACCCGGCCGGAGACCACGACGTAGAACCGATCATCAGTGTCTCCGGGGCGCAGCACGGGCTCACCGGGCTGGCACTCCACCCAGCTACCAGCCTGCATGACCTCACGTATTTCCGCATGTGAAAAGTCGTGGAAAAACCGCAGCTTTCGCAAAACAGCAAATCGCTCCTCGTCGTCCAGCTCCGCCTGTGCAACCCGCAGCTGCTGGTGCACACGAGTCAGGTCGGCCGCGAATTCCGCACCGGTCCGATAACGCTTGCCCGGCTCCTTCTGCAAGGCACGATCGACGACGGCCTGAAGTTCTTCGGGGATTTCGGGCCGCTCATCGCGCAATGGAACCGGGGATCCCTGAACGATTTCTTTCAGCAGCTTGCCCAGCGCACCGGCACGGTACGGTCGCTGCCCGCAGAGCATTTCGTACATCACTGCCCCGAGGGAGTAGAGATCTGAGCGCGCATCAAGATCGAGTCCCTGTACCTGTTCCGGCGACATGTAAGCAGGACTGCCGGCGACGCCTTCCAGTCTTGATATATCGGAATCCGCGACCAGCGCGATACCGAAGTCGACGATGCGCACGTCACCTTCCTGCGTCAGCAGGAGATTCGACGGTTTAATGTCACGATGCACGACGCCGCGCAGATGTGCGTAATGCAGCGCCTTGGCAACCTTGTAGATGATGCTGACCACGCGATCGACCGGCAAAAGGCTCGCGGTACGACAGTACACCGACAAGGTCCGCGCGCCGTGGATGTGCTCCGTGACTACGTAGCGATGCCCACCCTCCTCGCCAGCATCGTAGATCGGCACAATGTTGGGGTGCTGCAATTTCCCGACCATGTTTGCTTCACCCAGGAACATTCGCCTGGCATTGCGCCCATTGGTATCGCTGGGAGTCGTCGCATGGTAGACCTTAATCGCTACGTCGCGCCCGTAGAATGGATCGTGCGACAGGTACACGGCACCGGTACTGCCGCGGCCAACCTCGTGCACCACGTAATACTTCCCGATACGTTCGGGCGCAGCCATCGCAGGCGTGAGCATCGGCTCGGTTTTCGTTCCTGACCAGGAAGCTTCTTTATTTGTCACAGTAATGCGCGCACCAGCATGAGTACGACGGCGGCCATAAATCCAGCCACCACGTCGTCGAGCATAATGCCGATCCCACCGCGCATTCCGTGATCAATTTCCCGGATCGGCCACGGCTTGACGATATCGAAGAAACGAAACAGCGCGAATGCGAGCACGGCACCCCACCATTCAGGCGGCGCCGCCAGCATCGTGATCATCATTCCGGCAACCTCGTCCCAGACGATCGAAGGGTGATCGTGGACACCCAGCCGCGAGGCGCTCTCGCCACAGATCCAGATGCCGGCCAAACAGGCTGCCAGGGCCGCAACGGCCTCCACCGGGAGCCCGAAACGCGCGGTGATCAGCGATGCCAGCAGCCCGACGACCGAACCGAAGGTTCCCGGAGCCACCGGCGCGAGCCCCGAACCAAATCCGAGGGCAAAGAATTGCACCGGATCGCGAAGTATCCGCAAGTCGAGCCTTTCGTCGTGGCGCGGGTTTTTACGCGAAGTGGTCATAACCGCGCCCCGGCGTCTCGACCGGGCGACCCGAGCGCAGGCACCTCACCCCCCGTCCAGCCTCGATCCGACCGATTTCCGTCACGGGGCAGATCGCACAGAGCTGTCCGATGAGCCGCTGATTTGTATCATCCGGTGGCAGCGTGAACAGCAGTTCGTAGTCGTCGCCGCCGCGCAGCACGAAGTCCTGTGCCTGCTCCGTCGCATACCTCCGCCGCAGTTCCTTTGAGTAAGGCAGCCGCTCGAGATCAATGCTCGCGGCAACACCGCTGGCCAGACACAACTTTGCGAGGTCCCCAAGGAGCCCGTCGGAGACGTCCATCGCCGATGTCGCGTGTTCACGCAGAAGGTTGCCCAGGTCGAGTCGCGGCTCGGGGAACAGGAACCGCTCCATCAGGGGATCCGCTTTCGGCACGTCGGACTCCTGCAACAGGGCGAGACCGGCCGCCGACTCCCCCGGCCATCCCGACACGAACAGGCGGTCCCCCGGCCGGGCCGTACTGCGCCTGAGCTCTTTTCCTTGCGGAACCAGCCCCATGATCTGCACGGTGATGACCAACGGACCTCGGACCGTATCGCCGCCAACCAGGTCGACGCCGAAACGGTCCGCGAGCGCGAGCAGCCCACGCACGAATCCGGCCAGCCACGTCTCATCGGCCTCGGGCAGAGACAGCGCCAGCAGGGCCCATGCGGGTTCGGCCCCCATCGCGGCCAGGTCGCTCAGATTCACCGCAAGAGCCCGGTGTCCAACTGACTCCGGCGCCGCGCCGGGAAGAAAGTGACGACCTTCGACAAGTGTATCGGTGGCAGCCACCAGCGAGTACCGCTCCGGGACGCTGAGTACTGCGGCGTCATCACCGATGCCGAGCAGCACATCGCTGCGCTTCGACTTTCGTGAAAAATATTTTTCGATCAGATCGAATTCGCCGAGTGACACGACGGTGATCTCTGTCAGCGTGGCTGGCTGCTTGCCAGTGCAGACTTTTCTGCCGCGCGCAGTCGGTACGCAGCCCTGTCCAGCACCGCATTTACGTACTTGTGGGCTTCGGTCGCACCGAAACGTTTCGCGAGTTCGACACCCTCATTGATCACAACTCGATAGGGCACTTCAGCCCGTTGCCGGAGTTCGTAGATGCCAATGAGCAGCACCGCGCGTTCGACCGGATCGAGTTGCTCAAGCGGACGATCGGCGAGATCGGCCAGCGTCGCGTCGAGTTCGGAAGTCCGCTCGATAACACCCTGCACCAGCTCGAGAAAGTACTCCCGGTCCGCGCCGTCGAAGCCCTCCTCCACGGCGAACTGATTGCGCAAGTCAGCCACACTATGCCCCGTCAATTGCCACTGATAGAGGGCCTGCATCGCGAACTTCCGGGCGAGACTGCGTGCACGTGCGGGCCGGTTCGGGCGTCGCGCCATGCTCAGGCGTCCAGCCGCTTCAACAGGTTAGCCAGTTCAACCGCGCATAGCGCCGCGTCGGCTCCCTTGTTGCCCGCCTTCGTTCCGGCGCGTTCGATCGCCTGTTCGATCGTCTCCGTCGTCAACACGCCAAAGGCGACCGGCACGCCCGTCTCTCGGGCTACGTTTCCGAGTCCGGCCGCGCTCTGGCCAGCGACGTATTCGAAATGTGGCGTCGCCCCCCTGATGACAACACCCAGCGCCACGACGGCATCGTAACGCCCGCTGCCGGCGGCCCGTTGAACCACGAGCGGCAGATCGAAAGCACCGGGCACGCGAATCAGTTCAATCTGTTTCTCACTTCCGCCGTGACGCAGCACTGCATCGATTGCGCCCTTTATGAGCAGATCGACGATGGACTCGTTGAATCGGGCTGCAACGATCGCGATGCGAAGATCTCGCGCCAGCAAATCACCGCTGATGGTTCGGATATTTTCCATGTCGCCGCTCCTCGTTTCCCTAGTCGACATACTCTGCGACTTTCAGGCCAAATGCGGACAGTCCGTGCATCTGAATCGGCGCGCTCAGCACCCGCATGTTCGAAATTCCAAGGTCCCGCAATATCTGCGCGCCGATGCCATAGGTTCGCAGCACCCTAGCG